>JGI20170J14366_1000289_pt1 | contig 19889 bp, 16 predicted proteins | sample TergutNc150P3_FD_14366 | JGI IMG/M metagenome (IMG submission 14366) | reverse complement strand
GAAAAGAGCAAAATAGAAGGAAAAATCTTCTCTTACCCCGATTCTCAGGCGGTAACTCAGACTGACGCTATCCTTTCCTCGTTTTTTCTGGTGTACTCCAATAGTATTTTCCAGGCTCATTCAACTTTAGACCTCTTTTATAACCGCCAGGAGGAAAATGGAGCCATCCGAAGCGCCTATGATGTCAATTCAGGGGCTCCGATAATCGAAAAAGATAACCCGGATGGGGTAGGAATGCCTCTTTTTGCCTGGGCGGAGTACAATATATACCACAAATCGGGGAATAAAAAGCGAGTTAAGGACACTTTAACAAACCTTTGCAAGTACTCAACATGGATCGATAATACCTTTAAAAAGCCTAACGGGCTGTACAAAGTGCCCCTTGGAGCGGGCGGAATGGCAAATGCCCCTCGTGGAGACGCCTATTATCCCATGGATTTTAATACCATGATGGCGATTAATATGCTCTATATTTCCGCCCTTGCGGATATTTTAAACGATAAAGAAACCAGCTTTCAGTACAAGAGGCTGTATTTTTCTCTTAAGACCAGAATAAATACATTGATGTACAACTCAACTGACGGTTTTTACTACGACATTAACAAGAACGAAAGACAGGTTCCCATTAAAACAATCGCCGGATACTGGCCGCTTTTGGCGGAAATTCCCAACGGAGAAAGAGCCGAGCGTATTATCGAAAAACTTTCCGACCCGAAATATTTCGGTACGGCTCACCCTTTTCCGTCCGTTGCGTTATCTGAAAGAGATTTTGACGAAACAGGGAAAGGCTTTAGAGGATCGGTTTTTCCTTATCTGACTTTTATGGTTATCAAAGGACTTGAACGGTATCAGCGGTGGGATTTAGCGCGTGAGTGCGCTATAAGGCATGTGTATTTTATGCTCGATTCAATGAGTTCCGACGGGAATCATCACAAGGGAAATTTATGGGAAGCGTATTTGCCCACAAAGGAAGGTCCCGCAAAATGGTCGGGCAAACCGAATTTCCCCCGTCCGCAGTTTTTAACTTACGACGCTCTTTCCACTATTTGCCTTATCATTGAAAATATTGTAGGGCTTTCAATATCGCTTCCGCGAAAAACCGTGGATTGGGTTATTCCTAGTTTGGAAATTATGGGCGTGGAAAATCTTTCCCTTAAAAACAATATGATTACAATTCTTTCCAACAAAAGCGGCAGAGGCTGGGAAATACACATGGAAAGCGAAAAACTTTACTATTTTACTATTAACATTTTGGGTGTAAAGGAAAAAACTTTACCGATTCCATCAGGTAAATGTTCAATCCTTATCGATAAGCTGTAATTTAATATGAGCGATATAGATGTTTCAACTTATAAAGCCTCAGACGGAGCGACGTTAACCGCCATAATAGAGATCGGTTCTACGGGAATAAGGCTGAATATCGCCGAGATTAAATCAAACGGAAGCTGGCAGGTATTAGACAGAGCGATGCGCCCCGCTTCTCTTGGGCGCGATGTTTTTACTTCCGGTCTGCTTTCACGCGAATCAATGCTTGAATGTCTTGCTGTTCTTCAAAACTACCGAGAGCTTTTGTCGGGGTGGGGCATTGCGGACAGCAATATTCACGTTATAGCGACAAGCGCCCTTCGCGCCGCCCATAACAGAGATGTTTTTATCGACAGGATTTATCAGGAGACGGGATTTAAACTTTCCATTGTGGAAGGTATTGAAGAAAACAGGTTGATGTACCTTGCGGTGCGTTTTGCGCTGAAGCAGGATTTGCCTCTTTTTTGGAAAGCCAATTCAATGATTATCGAGATTGGCGGCGGCTCTACGGAAATTATGCTTCTTAGGCGCGGGCAAATGGTAGCGGCTCACAGTTTAAAAATGGGAACAATACTGATTGATCAGCGCTCGCGGCAGGGGTTTAACACGGGCGTTTTTTACGAACGCTATTTGAATGAAAATATTAAAAACACCCTTGGACATTTAAACATGGAAATGGATCTTGCCCGTGTCCGCATGATAGTTGCCGCCAGCGGCGACGCTCGTTTTGTTGCGGAAAAAATAGGAAAAGAACTAAATGAAAATTGCAAAACCATTAACCGTGAAGATTTTTTAAAGTTTTTAGAAAAAGTCCGCAACTACAGCATAGAAGAAAGTATGCGTGAATTCGGGATAACTTATGCCGATGCGGAGGGTCTTGTTCTCGGTCTTTTGGTGCTTAAGCTTTTCCTTGAACAGACAGGGGCGGCGAATATCGCCGTTCCGCTTGTTACAATCCGCGACGGTTATCTTGTCGATTTAGTTTCCGGCGTTGATTCCTCCCTGCAAGATGAATTCTTTTCGCAGATTATCGCTTCCGCCCTTAACCTCGGACGTAAATATCATTTTGATGAAGCGCACGGCAAACTTGTCGCTAACCACTGCATGACATTATTTGACGCTCTTACAAAAGAACACGGTATGAACCGCCGGCACAGAATAATGCTGGAGACTGCCGCTATTCTGCACGATATCGGCACTTACATAAAAGAATCGAGACATCAGAAGCATGGTCAGTATATTGTCGCAAACTCGGAAATATTCGGGCTTCATCAGGACGAGCTAGAAATAATCGCCAACGTAATAAACTGTCATCGAGGCGAGCCGCCCACCCAGTCCGACATTGAGTTTATGACACTCCAGAGAGAGGAGCGTGTTCTAGTTCTTAAAATGGCTTCTATTTTGAGAGTCGCTGACGTTTTAGATCGAGGTCATACTCAGCAGGTAAAAAAATTCACCGTGGAACGCCGGCCGGAGACAGTCGTTCTTCATGTCGATAAAGTTTATGATCTTTCTCTTGAGCTTATGGGTATTGAAGAAAAGGGCGGAATGTTTCAAGATGTATTTGGTTATAAAGTCATTATTAATTAACGAGCAAATAAAATGAAATTTACAGAAAAAACTTTCCGCCCCTCCGCTGTTATTTTTGACATGGACGGTCTTATGTTTGATACGGAAAACCTGACAATCCCCATTTGGGAAGTTGCGGGCAAACCGTTTGGCTATAACATAACCTATGACATCGTGCTTCGCATGGTTGGGATAAGCGCCGAAAAAGCCCGCTTGGTTATGCTTGAAGAATTCGGCGAGGATTTTCCATACGACACAATTCGCGATGAATTCAGAAGGCTTGTGCAGGTAGAGGTTGATAAAAACGGAGTCCCCTTAAAACCCGGTCTTCTCTTTTTGCTTGACCGTCTTGCCGCCGCAAAAATACCATTCGGCGTTGCGACTTCTTCCCGAAACGCCACGGCGGTTAGTATGCTTACCAAAGCCGGAATAATCGACCGTTTTGCGGCGATTACTTGCGGCGATGAAGTAAAGAACGGAAAACCCTCCCCCGACATTTTTCTCCTTGCGGCGCAAAAACTGAAAACCCCTCCGTCCGCCTGCGTCGGCTTTGAGGACTCACCTCCGGGGCTTTTGGGCTTGAACAGCGCCGGGATACGGTCAATCTTTATTAAAGACGTTATTGCGCCGTCGGAGGAAGTGCTTGCCACAGTCTGGCAGAGATGCAACGATTTAACGGAAGCGGCAAGCTTGCTGGAAGTTTGAAGAACTGTTAATTTACCGTGAAAACAGCCATGTGATTTGGTTAAAACCGCGTAAATACATTATAATTAAGTAAATGGACAAAATTGAATATAACAAGCTTGAACTCCCCTACATTAGCCGTGATCTCTCATGGGTAGACTTTAACGAGCGTGTAATGAACGAGGGGCTTCGCAAGGAAACGCCCCTGCTTGAAAGGCTGAGGTTTCTTTCCATTGTGTCCGCCAATTTTGACGAATTTTTCATGGTAAGGGTGGCAACCCTAAAACGAATGCAAAAAACCGATCCGGGCAGAACGACCGATCCTTCGGGCTTAACGATAGATCAACAGCTTAAGGCAATTTCCCAAAAAGTTCATGCCGTTACAAACAAACAGTATGAGTGCTTGCGCAGCGAAATATTTCCCGGGCTTGCGAAAAACGGCTTGTCCCTCCTGCGCCCCGACTCATGGACTGTCTCCCAGCTTGATTTCTTAAACGCATTCTTCTTAAATCAAATTTACCCTGTTTTGACACCCTTGCGCTTAGAAGATGAAAAGCCCATGCCGTTTATCGAAAGCCGTTTATTGAACGCCGCATTCCTGCTTGAACCTGAAAATCCGAATCCGCCTGCCGGCTTGGAACTTGAAGCCGCCGCCGCGCCGAAAGAATTAAAAGTTATTATTCCTTTGCCCGGCGTTTTAGACAGGCTTATCTGGCTGCCCGGTTTGGAAAAAGTAAAAGCCGAAGGAGAAAAAGAGGAGTTTCAGCTTGCATTGCTGGAAGATGTAATCGCCACATGGGGAGCGTATCTTTTCCCCGGTTTCCGCATAAAAGAAACTATGCTGTTTAAGATTAACAGAGACGCTGATTTTTCCGTTGACGAACAGAGAGACGAAGATTTTGTTTCGGCAATGGTGGAAGTTCTGGAAGGCAGGGGAAGAGCGGACTGTATCAGAATGGTTTATTCCCCGGGAAGCGTCATCTTAAAAGAAGAACTTGCACGTCGTTTTTCTTTAGATAGCGATTATTTGTATGAGGTTGACGGACCGATTAATCCCGTCGATTTTATGGACTTGACCGGCGTGGCAAGTATGGAACATTTAACGGAAAAACCGTGGAAAATACATCAGCCTGTAATTTTTAACGAGGAGACATCAATTTGGGATCAAATAAGTCAGGGCGATGTAATGCTGCATTTGCCGTATCAGTCCTTTGATCCTGTGGTTCGGTTTTTTCAGGAAGCCGCGTCTGACCCGCAGGTTGTTTCAATAAGAACCGCGCTTTACAGAACGGGCGGCGCAATTCCGGGAATCGGGCTTCATTCGGGGTCATCGGCTTTTTCGCCTGTGGTTCGCTCGTTAGAGCAGGCGGCTTTGAACGGCAAGCATGTTACGGCGGTTGTGGAACTTAAAGCGCGGTTTGACGAAGAGCGCAATATCTCTTGGGCGAACAGATTGGAAAAGGCGGGCGTTATTGTCGTGTACGGACTTTCGCATCTTAAAATCCATTCCAAGATTTCGATGGTTTTACGCAGAGAGAACGACCGCATAAAACGCTATGTTCATCTTTCTACCGGAAACTACAACGACAGAACCGCTAAATATTACGAAGATATTTCTTTCTTTACCTGCCGTGATGATATCGCCTATGACGCAGGGCTTATTTTTAATATGCTAACAGGTTATTCAATCGCACAGGCGATGATGAAACTTACAATCGCGCCTATCGCCCTTAAACGCCGTTTTTTAGAGCTTATCGAAAGAGAGGCAAACAGGGCGTCGCAAAAATACCCGGCAAAGATAATGGCAAAAATAAATTCTCTTACCGATCCCGATATTGTAAAGGCGCTTTACAAAGCTTCGGCGGCGGGCGTAAAAATCTCTTTGTGTATCAGAGGTATCTGCACATTGGTTCCGGGCATAGCCGGGGTATCCGAAAACATCCGGGTAATCAGCGTTGTAGACCATTATCTTGAACATTCAAGAATTTATTACTTTTCCAACGGCGGAAATGACGAGATTTACTGCGCCAGCGCCGATTTAATGACGCGAAACCTTGAGCGCCGTGTGGAAATTTTATTCCCGATTCAGGATGAAAAAATTCGCGCAGAAGTGTATGATATACTTAACGATTATTTCAGAGATAATTGTCAGGCTTCCGTTTTGGACAATGAAGGCAAGTGGACGCTGCTGTCTCCGCCTGCCGGGGAAAAGCCGTTCCGTGTACAGAAAGAAATGCTTCTTCGCGCGGAAAGGGACAGTGAAAATCCGGGACCGGTAAAACTTGAATATAAAGTCAGGCGCAGTCCGCCTGCGGATAGGAGTTAACATGTTCAATATGTTTTTTGATGAGTATTATTTATTGCTGGTAGTGCCGACTATAATCTTGTCGCTTTGGGCGCAGATTACGGTAAAATCGACTTTCGCAAAATATTCCGGAATTCCGTCCTCGCGGGCAATTACAGGCGTTGACGCGGCAAGTCTTTTGTTAAAGTCAAATAATATAAGAGATGTAAAAGTTGAGCGTATCGGCGGCTCTCTTACCGACCACTATTCGCCCATGGATAAAACCTTGCGGCTTTCCCAGCCTGTATTCGGCTCAACCTCAATTGCCGCTGTGGGAGTCGCCGCGCATGAAACAGGGCACGCCATTCAGCACGCCGTCCATTGGAGCCCCCTTGCCCTGAGAAGCTCTCTTGTGCCTGTGGCTAATATCGGTTCAAGAATAGGTCCCTGGCTTGCGATAATAGGGCTTGCCATTCCCGCCGGCTCTTCTTATTCCGGCATTGCGCCTATGCTGTTTCGGGTTGGCATCCTGCTTTTCGGCGGGGCAGTACTCTTTTACCTTATTACCCTGCCGGTAGAAATAAACGCGTCACAAAGGGCTATAGCCGTATTACGAGCCAATAATGTCTTAAGCGAAAAGGAGCTAAATGGGGTTAAAAAGGTGCTAACAGCCGCCGCTTTAACCTATATTGCCTCCGCCCTTACCGCAATAGCGAGCTTATTGCGTCTTATTTTGCTGTCGCGCAGGAGAAGATAAAAGATTATTATATAAAAACCGTAAAAAACATACAAATTGTTGTTAAAAAATCATAAATTCTATAGAAGGTAACTTGTTCTAATGTCTATTATAATGGTATAATTTAAAGAGATTTATAATAATTCCCCATATTGGGATTTAAAAAGGGTAAAGGTTTATGCACATGGAAGCAATATATAACAGCTTTTTCAGCTTAATTTGTATTCTTGTTTTGTCTGTAGTTACGGCTGCCCTTTTGATAATTTTTTTCTTAAGAGTCGCTAATGAAAAGAAAAAAATTCAACAACAGGTGGAATTAAAAACAAGCGACTTAAACAAACACTTGCAGGATACGACAGCTGCGCTTGAACTCTTAAAATCCGAAAGCAAATCTAAATCGATCTTTTTTATAAATATCAGCAATGAGATAATGACGATATTAAATATTATTGTAGGTTATTTAGTAACGGCTTTAGACGCTAACGCTTCCCCGAAAACCAACGAATCTTTGGCAAATATCCGCTTAAACACGGAAAAGCTCATGCAGATTGTAAATGACATTCAGGATATTTCTAAAATTGAATCCGGAGAGCTGTCTCTGAAAAAAAGTCCTTTTGATATGCATGAGCTCTTTGCCGGCTGCAGAACATTGGTAATGCCCAAAGCCGTAGAAAAAGGTTTGTTGCTTCATTTTTACGCAGAGCCAAGCATCGGCAAGAAACCGGTAGGCGATATCGCCAGACTCCGCCAGATATTTGTGACCCTGCTTTTCAATGCGGTAAAATATACAAACAGCGGCATGGTTAAACTTGTGTCTGATATTTTAAGTATTGATGATAAATCAATTACGATACACTTTGAGGTTAAAGACAGCGGCGTTGGTTTAACACCGGAACAAATAACGAATATATTTAAACCGTTCTCGCAGGTGGAAAAATCCTATAAGAATGGTTCTACGGGGCTTAGTTTACCGATCACCAAAAGCATTATAGAAATGATGGGCGGCACTCTCTTTGTTGATAGTACTCCCGGCATAGGAAGCAGATTCAGTTTTGATCTTACATTTGACACAATAGACGTAGCTATGGATGATATGCTTCAAGAAAGAACCTCATATAAAGACGTTGATAAGCCGTTATTTGAGGGAGACATTCTTATATGCGAAGACAATTTTATGAAACAGGAAGTTATACGAGAGCACCTTGTAAATGTCGGTCTTAAAACAGAGCTTGCGGAAAACGGTTTAATCGGGATAGAGATGATTAAGAATAGAATTAATAAAGGCGAAAAATTATACGATTTGATTTTTATGGATATGCACATGCCTGTAATGGACGGACTTGAGGCAGCCGTTGAAATAGCAAAAATGGATGTTAAAATACCTATTGTCGCTCTTACCGCTAACATAATGATTGATGATCTTGATATGTATAAGTCCCATGGTATAATTGACTGCGTAAGCAAACCGTTTACATCCCAGGAATTGTGGCGTTGTTTGCTGAAACACCTTACGCCGATAAACAAACCTGATTCGAAAAATGAAAATGACTCTGAAATTAAAGAGTCGCTTGAAAAATATTTTGTGAAAACAAATATAAGTAAATACGAAGAAATTTGTAAATGTATGGAAGAAGGCGATATAAAGCAGGCGCACAGGCTGGTATACACGTTAAAAGGAAACGCCGGACAAGTCGGTAAAAATCGTCTGCAATCCGCCGCCGCCGCTGTGGAACATCAGCTTGCCGACGGTACAAACTCCGTAACTCCCGATCAAATGGCTATGCTTAAAAACGAGTTAAAAGCGGCGTTGGCGGAATTTCAATCTATAATAGACAAAAATAGTTAATTTTTTGGAGGAGTATATGGCAGAAGAAAAACCAAGCGAAGAAGTACTTGAATTGTATAACAAAGGAAATGCCGCGGGAATGCTTACTAATTTTGTTGAAGCTTTTAAATATTTTCAAGAAGCGGCGGAAAAAAGATATGCGCCGGCTGAATATAATCTTGCTTTTTGTTATGAAAAAGGACACGGCGTTCCTTTGGATTACAAGAAAGCGCATGAATATTACCAAAGAGCGGCAAAGCAAGGATATATCCCGGCTATTTGTAATTTGGGATGGTTATATGAAAGCGGCGACGGTGTGGATCAGGATTTAGAGAAAGCTTTCGCTTACTACAGTAAAGCCGCTAAAGAAGGATATGCGCCGGCTCAAAGTAATTTGGGATTTTGCTGTGAAAACGGCAACGGCACGCCGAAAGATAACAAACAAGCTTTTGAATGGTACGAAAAAGCCGCGGAGCAAGGCAATGTTTATGCTCAATTTAACTTAGGTTCGTGTTATGAATACGGCAAAGGAACAGAGAAGAACGCTGAAAAAGCTTTTGAATGGTACAAAAAAGCCGCAGAGCATGGAAATGCGGCAGCGCAGAATTGCCTTGGAAATTGTTATGAGAACGGTATCGGCGTGCCGAAGAATCAGCTTGTCGCTTTTGATTGGTATACAATAGCTTCAAATCAAGGGAATGCTTCGGCAAAACAAAATCTGGAAAACCTTAAGAATAAATAATTGAGAATTTTATATTCTTGCCACGCCGCTTTTTTTCGCAGCCTGCGCCGTTGCGTTTGCAACAGTATCTTTTATTCTTGGATCAAACGCCGCAGGAATAATGTAATCGGCGCGTAATTCTTTTTCACTTACAAGACCGGCAAGCGCATACGCCGCCGCAATTTTCATTTCATCGTTAATATCGCTTGCTCTTACGTCAAGCGCTCCGCGGAAAATCCCCGGGAAGGCAAGAACATTGTTAATCTGATTGGCAAAATCGCTCCTGCCTGTTCCCACAACAGCCGCTCCTGCGGCAAGAGCCTCATCGGGCATGATTTCAGGCGTCGGGTTTGCCATAGGGAATAAAATAGCGTTGGACGCCATAGATTTTACCATTTCCGCAGTTACCGTGCCGGGCGCCGAGACGCCTATAAAAACATCCGCTCCGCGCATAACATCGGCAAGGCTTCCCTTTTTCATTTGCTTGTTTGATATTTCAGCCATCTCCGCTTTTTCGCTGTTAAGACCCGCTCTGCCTTTGTAAATAGCCCCCTGACGGTCGCACATTACAACGTCGTTTAATCCTGCGGTCTGCAGCAGTCTTATAACGGCTATACCCGCCGCTCCCGCTCCCAAAGTAACCACGCTGACATTATCAAGTTTTTTTCCGGTAAATTTCAGCGCGTTAATCAGCGCCGCAAATGTTACTATTGCCGTGCCGTGCTGGTCATCATGGAAAATGGGAATATCGCATCGGGCTTTTAATTTTCTTTCAATTTCAAAACAGCGGGGAGCGGAAATATCTTCCAGATTAATGCCGCCGAAACTTCCGGCAAGCAGAGCTACCGTGTCTACGATAACATCTACTTCCTTTGAGCGTATGCAAAGCGGAACGGCGTCAACTCCGCCGAAAGATTTAAACAGCACGCATTTCCCTTCCATTACGGGCATACCCGCTTCAGGACCGATGTCGCCTAGCCCTAAGACGGCGGTTCCGTCGGTTACAACGGCGACCGTATTCCAGCGCCCTGTAAGCTCCCAGCTTTTATCGGGATTTTTTTGTATTTCAAGGCAGGGTTGTGCCACGCCCGGGGTATAGGCAAGCGAAAGGTCTTCCCTTGTTGATACAGGCATTTTGGGCACAGTTTCCAGTTTACCGCGCCATTGGTAATGCTTTTTTAATGATTCTTCAGAGTAATTCATAATGATAATATATTAGAAAATCACCGTATTCGCAAGCAGGCTATTTTATGCTAAAATAATGGAACAATTAAGTAATTGGAGATTATTTTGATAATAGGAATTGATGTCGGCAGTACGATAACTAAAGCCGTTTCCATAGAGGACGGAAAAGTTACAAGAAAAATTAAAACAAAAGCGTTGGATGCTGTAACCGCCGCCACAGGCGCTTTTGGAAAAATAGTCCTTGAAAACGGCATTGATATAAAAACCGTACAAAAAATAATAATTACGGGAGCGGGAGCGTCAAAAATTAAAGACGATATTTTCGGTATTTCCACGGGCAGGGTAAACGAGATTGATGCTATCGGCGTCGGCGGAATGTTTCTTTCCGGCATGAACAATATAATCATTACAAACATAGGAACAGGAACCGTAATACTCGAAGCCGGCGACAAAGGTATTTCTCACTTCGGCGGTTCAGGCGTAGGCGGCGGCACAATTTTAGGGTTGGGAAAAAAACTTCTGTCCGTCGCTGAGTTCCCGGATATCATGGATTTGGCTAAAGACGGTAAATTAAGCCAGGTTGATCTTTTAGTCGGCGATATTACTGATACAAGTCTTAGTTTTTTAAACGGCGAAAGCACCGCTTCCAATTTCGGGAAAATGCTTGATACCGCTACCCATAGTGATATTGCCCTTGCTATTATCAATATGGTGTATCAGGTAATCGGCGTGCTTTCTGTTTTTGCGGCAAGAGCGAAAAATTACAACTGTGTTATTGTTACAGGAAACGGCAATAAAAATCCGATGGGAAAAAAAGTACTCGCAGAAGTTTCAGATATGTACGGAATTGAATTTATTTATCCTGAACATGCCGAGTATACTACGGCAATTGGAGCCGGATTATCAAATAGGAATTGATATAAAGAACAGTGTGCCTTTATCGGCTTCCGATTTAACTTTAATAGCGCCTTTAACTTCTTTTATACGATCGCGTACAAGATTTAAACCTATGCCTCTTCCGCCGTGAACTGTTTCCGTATCCGCAGTGCTGAAGCCGGGCATGAATATTACTTTCATTAAAACATCGGGATTATTTGCCTCTTCCGGCTTGATTAAATTCTTTTCTAAAGCCCTCTCGGCAATTTTCTTGTAATCAAGACCTTTTCCGTCGTCAATTAATTTTATATGAATACTCTTATGATCTTCAGTCATCTTAATGGTAAGTTTTATAACGCCTATTTCATTCTTTCCTTTGGCTTTTCTGTCATCGGGCATTTCTATACCATGCAGAGCGGAGTTGCGGATTAACTGCATCAGTATTTCTTTCATTACGCGTCTTGGACCTTTATCAATGGCTTCAGGATCAATATCGTTAGAAATAAATTTAATTTGTTTTTCCAAATCTTCGGCGACTCTGGATGTTGTTTTAGCGAGAGATTCAACAAGGACTTTGATGTTTTGTTTTTCGCCGCCGGCTTTCTTGCCGCTGCCCGCATAACTTTGTATTTTGGCAAGAATGTCCGCAAATCCGTCTTTCTCTTTGGAAATTTTTTCTATTTCCATGGTCAGGGTTAACATTTCACTGAAAGGCACATTTTCTTTTTCGCGCAATTTTTTAATTTTTGATTCCAGAGCGTGTACCTTGTTGCCGAATACACTTAATCCGAGGATTACCGCATTTGATTTAATTGCATGAACAGATTGGTAAGTTTTTACAAGCGCGTCGTGCGTTGACATAGCTTCATTTTTCATTATGCTGTTAATTTGACCGATTTCGTGTTCCATGTCCGCCATGAAGTCGGAAAATACATCCGGATCTACCTGGATTAATTCAAAGACAGACTGCATTTCTTCCTGACGTCTGGCTTCTTCTTCCGCTAACCTTTGCTGCAGTTCGACTCTGGTGGTAATATCGTATATTGTTACAAGGATATAAACGTCGCCGTGTCCGCGTTCTACTGTGGCAAAAGCAAACTGGAAAACCTTTTTTATTTCTGTCGCTTTGTTAAAATAATGAAGCTCGTTTAACGGGTTTATATCATCAAGCATTTCCTGATCATAGGTACGTTCAAGAATCATATTAAAATAGTCTTTTATCGCCTCCGATTCGCTGGGAGTTACGGAATCGCCGATAATATCTATTAAATTTTTTCCAAAAAGTTTTGTATCCGATAATAATTCTTCCAAGTATCTTGAATAGTGATCCTGAATAATGTAGTTCTTATCCATGAAGAAAAGACCAATCTTCATGCTGTCTTTCATGACGGCAATTTCGTCGCGTTCGGCAAGGTGGGTCATGTCATATAAACTGATAAGAGTGCCGCCGCCGCCGGGAAGATTGTGAGAAGCCGCTTTAAAATATCGTTTTTGTCCGTTTAATGAAAATTCCCAGTCTTCCGCATATTCGTCTTTTTGTTTTAAAAGTTTTCCTGCGTGGTTCTTTAAACTTCGTCCAGGGAAAAGATCGATAAGAGGACGGCCTTGAACCAGCATTGGGTCATCAGTATTTGCCAAGGTAGACAAGGTTTTGCTCGCATAGACAATATCGTTGCGCTCGTCAATCATGGCGACAATGTTCTCTGTGGAGGCAAGAAGATCCATGAATGAATTTTGATGTTCAAGCGCTTTGTTAAGAACAATAGTCGCCGACCTTGTGAGCAGCAGCATAATGATACTGCTGAATAAACAAATAAGCCAAATAACCAGAACGGTAAAAAGAGGCACTTGTCCGTTTATCGGGTAACCCTTGTAAAGAAGAAAACCGGTAAAAAAATTTTGAACGATTATAAAAACCAAAGTTCTGTTAAAATGCGAATATATACAACTGATAGCGCACAAGAAAAGGCAGATAATCATATAGTGGGAATCGTGCCACTTGCTGAGCATCAAAAGCGCCGTGTAGAACAACAAAAGGACAAATGGAACGTTGAACGCCATTTTGTAATGATTAATTGAGTTTTTGATAATTGCGATAACTATCATAAGCGTCAGTATCATTACAAATCCGGCTAAACTGTAATTAACTTTAACTTCGGCTATGTATGTTTCAATGATATAGGCGGCGCTTAAAAATAAAATCATTGCAACTGCAGAAAAGTTTGCAACGCCTCTTAATTTATTGTTGTCTGCTTTCTTTATAGCCATTAATAAACTTCCTTAAAGAGCGGCCATAGACGCCAACGGATATGATAAATTATTTACCGTTACCATTTGTACCGCATGATTAACCACGCTCAAAACTATACTCGTATCCTGTATATATTCATTGTCGAGTTGAATCCACATATGATCCGAGGAATTAATTGTAATTTTCTTACCCTGAAGGAGAACGCAGTTTTTAGGACGTTTGCCCCTTGAATACTTACTTAAGGATGTAAGTGTTTTCATAGGGTGCGACGATCTGATTAAAGCGATATCCAAAAGACCGTCATCCGGCGTAGCCTCGGAAACACCGGTTAATTTCCCGGCGTAATAAGGAGTGTTTGCGATATGGATAAGACAGTAACTGCCGGAATAATCCGCGTCGTCTACCTTTATTTTATATTCACGCGCAGCGATGTTTTTATCAAACGAGCTGGATATCATACTTAGATAAGACGACAATTTTGAGAATAAAATAAAACTTGTTTTATTCATTTTTGTTTTTAAATCTCTTATTTTTTTTGATATTTCGGAATTCATTCCTATATAGCAGGAATTTAACGCGTAATTTACGCCCCATCTTATCGCGTCTGTTGGAATCGCATCCGATTGAACAAGGGTAGGAATGTCTCTGAATAAATCAACATTGTTTTCACCGAAGATTCTTAAAAAGTCGCAGGATTCACCGTGAGGAACAGCGGCAATTTGCATATTCGGATAATGAGCAACGGCGTTAACGCAGTCAAACAGAATTTCTTCTCCGCCTATCGCATAAACCCTGATAACATCGCCGGATTTGGCTTTTTCAACCTCATCCTGAATAATACTCATGGCGTTTCTTCTGTAACGAGAAAACTGAATTGAAAAATCGGGAGATTCTTGTGTTCTGAAAAACTGTCCTATGCCGTCAAGAATGTTGTCCATCTTCCACTGCTGACTATAGAACGCTTTGGGATCGAACACAAAAACATGTTTCATTATGCTCTCCGGTTATTTTTCAACATCAAGCTCTATCGCTATCATCAGGTGAAAAATATCGTTTTCAAACGCTTTATGAGGTATGCAAAGAATACGCGTTTGTTTGCTAGGCCAAGCGATAGAATGTTCTTTTCCTTTAATAATTGTAGGAATAGAAATTACAATTTTATCGCCGTTAGGCACTTTTGGTTTAATATTTCCGGCAATAATGTTGTTTATTTCGCCAATAGCATCGAGTACATCGGCATCAACTTCCGTATGTTTTGTGCCAACAAGAATATCGGTTAGCTTGATCGCTAAATCCGCTTTCATGGATACTATTACAGCGCCTTTAACCGCGCCGGAAAGACCGATTACCGCAGAAATGTCCCATTCAAAAGCTTTGTCGGGGTCCAGAAAGTGCGGATGCTTCGGACTTATTTCAATCCCTACAAATTCTTTAAATGTGCTGACGGTAACATCAACAAATGGTTCCACATAATTTTGTAATTCTACTGTCATTTTTACATCCTGAATAAACGTAGTTTAGACAATTTTTGCTTGAATAAATCAAGTTTAATTGGCTTTGTAATATAATCAGTGGCTCCGTGTTTTAACGCTTCGATAACGTTAAACTTTGCAGCCTCACTGGTTACCATAATAATGGGTAAATCTTTGTATTGATCCATAGCTCTAACTTGCTTTAAAAAATCAATACCTGATAATCTTGGCATATTCCAGTCAAGCAAAATTAGATCGCACGATTGTGTTTCTAATAATGCAAGCGCTTCTTCACCGTCTTTTGCTTCGATGAAGTTACATGAAGATTCTACCCCGGAAAAAACACCTTTTACAGTGTTTCTCATAATTCTGGAGTCATCAACAATCATAATTGTTACACCGGCAGGCATAATACCTCCTTGAAATAAGCTATTTACTTAATGATACTATATAATTATCGAAAAAACAATGACTTTTATGTAGTATTTTTAGTGTTTTCTTTGAATTCCCATTCTCCATGATAAACTCCAATTCCATTTTTTTGGAAAATCGGGCGAAGCCGCTTTAAAACTCAATCTGCCCTGCTTAAAACGGACAGCGGTGCTAAAGGATAAATCCTTTTTTTCGTCTTTTTCAGGGAAAAATGTATATCCTGCCTTTGATCTAAATTGAAAAATCCCGATAGACCATAGAAATTCGCAGTTTAAATCGACAGATTCCCATGACCATGCGTTATCCAACACCGGATAAACCGATTTACCGTCATTTTCACCCGCTAACCCCTTCACCGAGCCTGAAAAATTGATACCAAGAGGGCTTTTTATGCCTATTTTGCTCATATTCAGGGAAATTCCGATGTTACCCGAAAATTTATCATTTATTTTCAGCGAATTTACCGCGTTTCTGTCAGCTGAAAAGGAAATTCTTGTTAGCCGAATACTGTTTTTTCGCAGCGCCGCTGAAGAAGGGAACCGCCAATAAAAATCGGAAGAACTGCGGTTAAAACCTTCGTTAATATCGGACGCTCTTAATACCGTACTTAATTTGATTAGAGAACCGTATCTGCCTGACCATTCAATTTTTGCCGCTCCCCTAAAGCCTGCCCCATGACTTGCGCCGTCTCTGTAAACAAACCGTTTTCCTGCGCCGTCCGCTGATAATGATAATAATAGGGGTCTTTGTTTGTACCCGAACGGCAAGGACGGCGAAAAAGAAACCCCCAGATTGGCGTAAATATCCTTCCCTACGGCAAAAGTCTCGGACAGGGCATAATCCGAACTTACGGAAAAGGCGGGGTTTGTAAAAAGAAGCCCTGCGGCAAAGAGCCGAAATTCTCTTTCGGGAAGAGGCGGCGAATCCGAAAACCATGCGCTTGGTTTTGTTGGCGAAAGAGTTGCGCCCGTATAAAAGCTTTCTATTAATAACTCCGTGTTTTTTGCAAAGACAAAATCCAGTCCGCCCGAAAACGCCGCCTTATACTCGTCGATTTCCGTCTGCGCGGAAGCAAAACCCCGCATTTTCATGTTTGGAGAAACCTCCAAATACGGACTGGAAAGGTACAGATACGCTTCGTCCTCTTTGGTTGCGGAAGCGGCGGTTTTTAAGTCGGCAATGAGCGGCTTGTGGTTTTCCGCATAGGGCGGCGAGCGTATCCACGGATTGCGAATTCTTGCGGACAGCCCCCACTCGTCAAGCGTTCCGTAAAGAAGCCGTGAGCCTGTCGTTTTGTGATACAGTCCGCCCGTGTAATTGGTAACCCATTTTTCGGGATCGCCCCACGGCGGCTCTAAAGAAAAGTTCAAAGGACGCTTATCCAGAACCTGACCTCGCAGAACAAGCTGAGGGGGGAGAAATTGCAATTTCAATTCCCCGCGGTTATGAAGAGTCCCCGATACTTCAGGTTCGTCCTGAAAAGTAAAGGTTTTCTCTTCCCATGAGCCGCTCCAAAGCAGACTCCAGTTTAGGACAGGCGCGGTTTTAACGTCAGCCGCAGGAGTTTCCGCAAAAAGCCCTGCGCCGCACAAAAGAACAGCAGCCAAAAAAGATAATTTTTTCATACCTATATATGGCGCGGACTCGTCATTTTGCTTTACCGAAAATGAAAGAATTTTGAAAAAATTTTTATCACGAACCACACGAAAAAGAGAAGAAATTTACCACGAACCAACACGAACCAACACGAATGAAGCAAGGACGTTTCGACAGGCTCAGCGTCTGCACGCTAAAAAACTAAACAGACTCGTTATGTTCTGTTTTTGGATTGATTTTCTTTATTAGTGTTATCTTTCAATGATGATATTAAATAAAAAGCGGGGAAGGTAACAATCTCAAAGAATATTGTTTTTATTTTTACTATTCCGTACATTCCTGTTACCAATGCGGCTTTATCTTCATCTGATAATTCAACATTTAACGAGTATCCTAAAATAAGATAAAACCCAATAATAAACGGAACAAAAACAATAAATAAACGATTTGTTTCGTAAAATGCGATAACCATTATTCCTGTAAATGCGGAAAAAATTAATGAAGAAATTATTTTATGAATAGTTTTATTTATTTTTTTACCTAATTTTGTTTTTGTTATAATATAAATTGGTATGCAGAGAATAAATACAAAAAACAAATAAAATAGTTTATCCATATGGTTTCTTTTTGTTATCAATATCCATGTTTTTCCAAATCTTCTAAAATTGATAAATATAACATTTTATTGATTTTGTCAATGCTTCATAAATTCCCCTTAACCTGTTATTCTTCAAAAGGAATCTGTTCTTTCTTCAAACGTGAAACCAGTAAATTGAAACCATTGCAAGTAAATTCAACCGCAAAAAGTTTTTTATTGTTGACATCATAAGCGATAATCTTTTGTTCGTTTTTAAGTTTTGCTTTTTTTATATCGCTGACAGCGAATGAATTCTTTTTCCCGATAAATGGCGTATAAGTTATCTGATTGCCTTCAATTTTTAGTTCCCATTTGACACAATAAAATATGATGTAAAATCCTAAAATTGCGCACGATGAAAAAATAAGAAAAACCCACCATTCGGCTGAATTGTTAGGAAATATGCACATTAATACAATTAAACTGCAAAAGAAAACAGCGCAAATAACGCCAATCACAAGAAATATTTTCGGCTGGCGAAGCATAAAATTGTTTTCGTCCATGCTTTTTTCGGCTTTTTGGTTATTATTTTTTACAAAATTAAAAACCAGAAAAACCAGAATTCCTATAATAATAAATGAAATACCATTCATAATTGTAATCCCCCTATAAACAGTTTAAATTTCAAAACGTTCCTTTAATTTATTATAAAAATTATACAGACTTTTGTCTCCGTCATTATTGCTAAATAGGCAATAAGGCAGGCTGTCTGTTTCTTTGTGTTTTATAACACAAGCGCAGCATTTGCCGTTATTTGTACATTCTTTTACGTTTTTACAGTTCGTATAATATCTTTTATTTTATATTGTAACATATTTTAATTATCATCGTCAAATATTGTCGGAATATCTTTTTGTATCCTTGTTTATCTAAATGATAAATTCATTATAAGATATTTCCTCTTGGAAATTAAATATTTTGTCTGTAATCAATAATCTCTTGTTCCACGCCAACGCCTGTTTCCTCAATACGTCGCAACAGACCAGCTAGATCGGGATTGTTTTTTGTTTCTTTCCGTATTTTCTCGATTTGGCGAAGCATTGGTTTGGTGAGAGATCGTGCCCATCTTTGATATTGGTCAAAAGTTGCGACATCCATCTGCACTGGAACAATCGGCATTTCCGCCAATTCCTGAATTTGCTGTAAAATAAGAATCCCGTCCGGATCAAGGTCTCCGGCATGGTAAAAAGAAAAACCGGAAGCGGCGAGAATTTTTACGATAGCGGCGGCGGCACGGTTTGAGTAACCGCCTATGTAAAGAAAGCAATCATAATGAGAAAGTTCTTTTCCCTCATTGTGTTTTTGCGGACTTCCCAGCGCGTAAAAAGTTTCTTTGTTTTCAATAGTCAGCACAGTTTTTTCTTTTTTCTCTGATGTAAGTTGTATAGTCTCAATCATTTCCGCGCTTTCAAGCGGAATACCGAGTATATGACCACCGGCATTTACCATAGGCGGTTCTTGGTTTTTGAATTGAATAATAATTTTTCCTGCGATCATTGTTTCGGGATAAGAACGTTCCAGAAAAGAAAAATCAGGGATAGAGACAGTTTTTTGAGCGCGGGAAAAAAGCGGATTGCAAAGGGAAAGGATGTTCTCCAGTCGTTTTGAATCATTGTAAAGCAAAATTGAGAGGGCGCGAGTTGTTAATTTTTCCCACTGTGCAGATACAGAACAGAATTCCAAAAGACGGATAAATTCTTCCATAACATATTGATCGATCCCCTGTCCGATTTCACGGGGACCGAAGCGCAGTGAAAGAAATTCCAGAAGGGCGATTATTTTTTCTGTTTGAACAGCGTCCCTATCCGGCAATGCTGATTCTTTGATTGCCTGAACTTTTTTTCCAAGCATACTCCTGATTTTTTCCGCTTCAGTTTTTGGAAACGGTCTGCCGGACTCTTCAAAAAGTTTTTCAAAATTTTCACAACTTAAAGTTTTTAAACGCTCACCTTTGCTCCACTTTTCCCAGTTAAGATTTATTATTTTTTTTCGTTGCAGGGATTCTGCGGCTTCCAAATATGATTCTTTTTCATCGGGACGGCTCGCGTCAAAATTGGGGAAAAGCGAAGAGGAACGAACACGCAAAATACTTCGATTTTCTTCTGTTTCTGAAGCGGAATCAAAATAATGGCTGATAAATTCATCTAAAATCTTTTTTTCCCAGCTTGTCATTTTACTCACCTTTATTTAATACGGATATAAAAAAATTCATACACTTATATCAATATCACTTGAATCAATGGCGTCAATGTGGCAGTCCCTTACTTTTACTGCGTTGCCGAAACGGCTTATCACATTGATTCTATACATGTAAGG
>JGI20170J14366_1000270_pt1 | contig 20365 bp, 22 predicted proteins | sample TergutNc150P3_FD_14366 | JGI IMG/M metagenome (IMG submission 14366) | reverse complement strand
CGACACCGTAAAAGTCTGGAGCGCTTTGCAGAACCCGGAATTACATTCCGTGGTGCAGATTGCCCCTGCCGTCCGTGTCGCTATAGCCGAAGAATTCGGGCTTCCTCCGGGAACCGTGTTCACAAAAAAAATCTACGCCGCTTTGCGCCGTTTGGGCTTTAAGACAGTCTTTGACACAAACTTCTCCGCCGACCTTACGATTATGGAAGAAGGTTCCGAGCTTGTTAAACGCCTTGGCCAGAAAGGAAGCCCTATTCCGTTAATTACTTCATGCTGTCCTGCGTGGGTAGATTACATGGAAAAATACTATACCGACATGATTCCCAACTTTTCAACAGCGAAATCTCCTCAGCAGATGATGGGAGCGATGATCAAAGGTTACTGGGCGGACAAAGCCGGAGTAAACCCCGACAAAGTGTACTCGGTATCGGTAATGCCCTGTACCGCGAAGAAGTGGGAAATCAAGCGCAATGACGACATGAAGAGCGCAGGCCACGGTTACGACGTAGACATCGTAATTACCTCAAGGGAACTTGCCCGTATGATCAAACAGGCGGGCATTGAGATAGATAAACTTCCCGATGAAGAAGCGGACAGTCCTCTCGGGCCGTACACCGGAGCGGGAACGATCTTCGGCGTAACGGGCGGTGTAATGGAAGCCGCAGTGCGCAGCGCATACTACCTTGTTAACAAGAAGGAACTTCCCGATGTCAACTTTAAACCCGCCAGAGGCCTTGACGGCGTAAAGGAAGGTGAAGTTGATTTCGGCAACGGGACAAAAATCCGCATAGCCGTCGCCCACCAGATGGGTAACATCGCCGCCGTTCTGGATAAAATCCGCGCGGCTCGGGACGCAGGAAAAGAGCCGCCTTATCACTTTATCGAGGTAATGGCGTGCAGAGGCGGTTGTATAGCCGGCGGCGGTCAGCCTTACGGCGCTACCGATGAAATCCGCCAACAGCGTATAAACGGGCTGTACACCGATGATGAAAAATCGAAGTTACGCTGTTCGCATCAGAACCCGTGTATAACCCAGGTTTACAAGGAATTCCTCGGAGAACCCGGCGGACACAAGGCGCATGAACTGCTGCATACCAAATATGTGGAACGGCCTTTATATATCAAATAGGAGATATTAATGGAGAAGTTTTTTGAATTAAGGGAAAAAAACACCACAGTCCAGCGTGAGGTTTTTGCGGGGCTTACTACATTCCTTACTATGGCGTACATTTTAGCGGTAAATCCGGGAATATTAAGCGGAGTATTTGGCAATAATCTTACAGGTATGCCATGGGGAGGTGTTTTTACAGCTACCGCAATCGCATCCGCTATTGCTACAATTGTTATGGCGTTTGCGGCTAACCTTCCTGTAGCTCTTGCGCCGGGAATGGGGCTAAACGCATTCTTTTTTATTGTAGTTACTACACAATTAGGCTATAACTGGAAGCTTGCCCTTACAGCGGTATTTCTTGAAGGTATTGTGTTTATAATCCTTTCGTTGTTCAATGTACGTGAGGTGATCATAAAGGCTATTCCGAAAAATCTTAAAAAGGCTGTTGCGGTAGGCATCGGTCTTTTTATAGCTCTTATCGGATTTTCAAATGCGCGGGTTGTGGTTAATAATGCAGGTACAATAATTGGGCTAGGTGATGTTACTTCCGGTACTGCTTTTATGGCACTTATCGGCTTGACTGTCATTGCGGTTCTTTATGTTGCAAAGATTCCCGGTTCTATTCTTATAGGGATTATAATCACCACTATCATTGGTATCCCAATGGGAATAACGCAGATTGCCGAAGGATGGAAACCATTTAGTGTTCCTGAGGCGCCGTTGTTCTTCCAGTTTGATTTTTCTCCTAAAGAAATATTTTCATTTCAATTCTTCATTATATTTTTTACCTTCCTGTTTGTGGATATTTTTGATACTATCGGAACCCTCGTCGGCGTTACAACTCAGGCAAAACTTATTGACGACAGGGGAAATATTCCCAACGTAAAAGAAGCCTTTCTTTCCGACGCGGTCGGCACCGTGGCGGGAGCGGCTCTCGGTACTTCTACCGTTACAAGCTACATTGAAAGCTCAGCCGGTGTTTCTGCGGGAGGTCGTACAGGGCTTACAAGTTTAACTACGGGCATACTTTTCATTTTAGCTCTTTTCCTTTGGCCAATCTTCCAGCTTATACCGTCTGCTGCTACGGCTCCTGCGTTAATCTTTGTCGGCTTCCTTATGCTTCAGCCTGTAACAAGTATTGACTTTACCGATCCTACCGAAGGCATACCGGCATTTATTACAATTGTTATGATGCCTTTTGCGTACAGTATTGCCAACGGTATTGTTTACGGGATTATTTCCTATGTTATTCTTAAGTTTGCTGGAAGAAAAGGTAAAGATGTTTCGGTTATTACATGGGTATTATTTGTCGTATTCATACTGCATATTATTCTTAAATAGGAATTTTCTCCCATGACTGATCGGGAGATACTTGAGCGTATAGACCATACGCTTTTAAAAGCGGCCGCTTCATGGCAGGAGATTAAAACTCTTTGCGATGAGGCGGTTTGTTTTAAGACCGCCTCTGTCTGTATTCCTCCTTCTTATGTTAAACCCATTCAAAACGAGTATGCGGATACGTTAAATATTTGTACCGTAATTGGTTTCCCGTTAGGTTACAGCATTACAGCCGCAAAGGTTCTTGAAACTGAGCGTGCTGTTCAAAGCGGGGCGAATGAGATCGACATGGTGATAAACATTGCCGATGTAAAAAACGGAAACTTTGAATATGTACTTGAAGAAATTAAAATGGTTAAAAAAGCCTGCGGCGGCAAGGTTCTTAAGGTGATAATCGAAACCTGTTATCTTACGGAAGAAGAAAAAATACGCTTGTGCGGCATTGTTACGGAAGCGGGAGCGGATTTTATCAAGACATCAACAGGCCTTGGACCTGCCGGCGCAACTCTTGCGGACGTAGAACTTTTTAAGAAACACATAGGACCGGCGGTAAAAATTAAAGCAGCGGGCGGTATAAAAACGCGCGAAGACCTTGAAGCGTTTATCAACGCCGGAGCCGCGCGTATAGGCACAAGTTCCGCGGTAAAGCTTTTGTCAGGCGGCTCTGCGGCGGGTTATTGAATTTTTTAGAGGTAGAACATGGAAACAGCGAAAAGCTTGAGAGATATTGCCGTAAGGCAAAAAGAACTGGCGGACGAAATTGATGCGGAGTGCAAGGTCTCTTGAAGACAGCGATATTGTTAAAGAGAATTCCGGCCTTAAAACAGAGATTGAAAAGCTGCGCGAGGATATTAAAAGAATTTCTGTTGAAGCGGCGGTTATTACCGAAGAAAATTCAAGTTTAAAAAACGCCCTGTATGAACATGTTTTTAACGAAAAAAATTCCATTATTAACGATACAACCCAAAAACTTGACATTTTTTTCCGTACGGAAAAAAACAGCGAGTTAAACACATTAACCGCTATTGAACAAAACGTAAAAGCCCGTATCAAATACATTAAAGAAACTCTGGCGCAAAATAATATTGATATAAGAAACGAGTTTGACCTAAAACTGGAAGAGTTGTCGGAATTACTGGATAGAAAAGTAACCGAAGCCAGGGCAAATGCCGCAAAGACAGAAGCTTTTTCCCAAGAAGAACGGGAAGAATTTGAAGCCCTTAAAAACAAGGAAATCACAGACGAGCAGATACGTGCCGTCGCCGCAATGCGTTATACATACTATAAATTATCCGATATGTTTAAGGGAATTATGATATTCGCCCTAGGCGGAATAATGCTTGCGGCGGGAGAAATTCTTAACCGTAAAAAGCCGAACATTTTCTCTTTGGGAATTTCAGCGGGGGGCATTGCCATTTTGTACGCTGCCCTTGCGATTAGTTATTTTGTTTTGCAAATTTTGGGAATGTATCCTGCCATAATTATTTGTGTGCTGTTACGGAAAAGAAAAAAGGAATTGAATGGCTGCCGTTGGCTACCTCAGGTTACTTTATCATTCTTCTGTCTCATAATCTGATAGCGCAGTTTAGTTTAAGTTTTTCAAGCGCGGCAATAAGCATTATTTACGCGCTTACGGCGCTGGCGTGGATAATTTTCGGTTTTATCCGCCGTTTTGTTTTTATCAGGCGTTTCGGGCTAGCTCTGGCGATTTTCGCCGTTATCAAGCTGTTCCTTTTGGATCTGTCGGGTCTTACTCAGGGGTTCAGAATCTTGTCGTACTTTGCGTTGGGTATATCTCTTATCGGGATTTCATTTGTATATCAATATTTCAGCAAGCGGTTGGAGTTAAAGGAAGGAATGTCTATTCATGACGAAAAAAACTAAAAGAAATTCAAGCGAAGGAAAGACAAACGAGACAAGAGAAACATATTTAATGAGGCTGATTAACTCGTATAAAGAAGAAGATAATTTTTTCTTTGACTATAAACTTGCCGCCATGCGCAATAGCGATATAATCGCTACTTCTATGGAATTATCAACCGGAAACACAGGGTTCGCCAAACAGGTGGATATATTCGGCGGTTACGATAATATTCATTGGGAATATGTGCAAAGCGATATGCTTTATGTTGTTGACAGTAAATCGAAACTTAGCATTGACTTTTTTCGCCCGCAAAAATACACGCATTACAGGCTGAAGTTCGCTAACAATCTTGAACAGATTTCTTTTTACGCCGTTGATCTTGTGTATAGTCTGCAAACAAGCGAAGAAACCTTTTTTATCGAATCTTTTACGCCTGAATTTTCTGTTGAAACCAAAGACAAGATGACAAAGATAATTATTAACGGACTTAAAAATCTTCGTTTATGCGATCTTCAAATAGAGACCGGCAGTATGTTTATAAGAAATGTAAAAGTCAACGGCGGAAATCAGAAAGAGCTTTATAACTTGTCTATTAACGGTACAACGTATAACGATACGGTATTGCCGCTTAACCGCCTGATTTCTGAAAGTGATACGTTCACCGTTTATATTATTGATGGAGACGACAAACCTATAAATATAAAGGGAATTACCGTTCGTTATTACGCTGATGATCTTGTCTTTCAGGGAAATGCGTTTCAAAGAAACGAAGGCGATGTTTACAAACTGGAATTCGGCTCAGATTTTACAAGATCGGCTCCGGTATATGATATAGGCCGTTATAAGAATGAAATACTAAAAGGCCCTATAGACAAACTTGCGTTGAGTAACATAGTTTATGTAAAAATAGAGCCGGAGCGGGAACCTGTTTCTTACAAAATTATTTTTAACATTGTAGTTTCGGCTATCGGCATTCTGCTTGCCGCTCTTATTATCTTAAAATTGAAAAAGTAATATTAAATCTTGTCTTAATCAGGCGCAAGGACAGGTATGCGTACTCTTTCTATCGAAACGGCTTTGCCGTCTTTGCCTATGTCAATATAAACGCCTTGCAGTTCCGGTTGGTCCCACGCTTCTTTTGTCCAGTTGGGAATGCCCGTAAGATATTCATTGACACGGGAATTTATCTCGCAGCCGCCTACAGATTGAATGCTTCCCGTTCTGCCGGCATCGGTGATTACCGCTGTCCCGTTGGGGAGTATTGTTTCATCGGCGGTTTGGACTTTTGTGTGCGAACCTATAACGGCGGAACAATTTCCGTCGGCGGCATAAAAAAGGGTCTTTTTTTCGGCGGTTGCCTGAGCGTGGAAATCTATAATTACATAGCGAGTTTGTTTTCTTAAATGTTCAAGAAGAGAGGGCAGGGCGGTAAAGGGATTATTGGCGTGAAGCCTGTTAAAACCATTCTGTCCCAAAAGAACGGCCACGGCTATTTTTTCGTTTCCGGCTTTATAAACTCTGGCTCCTATGCCGGGAGCATCGCCGTTTAAATTTTCAGGACGCAGAACAAAGGGTACTTTTTCCATATCTTCGGCAAGGTCTTTTTTATAAAAACAACATTCACCAAGCGTTATTACACCGGCCCCGAGTTTATGAATATAGGCGGCATGGCTGCGTCCAAGTCCGTTGCCCCCTGTGGCTCCGTCGGCACAGACAATTAGAAAATCAAAAGGATAGCGGCTTTTTATTTCTTGCAGGGCTTTCTTAAAAGCGTAAACTCCGGCTTTGCCTACAAGCTCAGCCGCGTAAAAAACCTTCATTTTTTATTTTTCCGGATATTTCGGGGAATCCATGCCGGAAATAACACGTTCAAATTCGGCGGCGGCCCGGTAATCGCCGAGTTCCCTGCATGTATCCCTTAAGTTTACAAGAGCGTCATGGTACTGCGGAAACAGACTTACCGATTTTTCAAAACAATTTCTCGCATCTTCATAGTTCATCAAATTAAAGTATAAAACCCCCAGATTATTCCAGATTTTCGGGTCGTCGTCACTGCGGGAAAGGGCGGACATATAGCATTCTTCGGATAGGGCAAATTCTTTTAATTCGTAATAAATAAGGCCCATGGAAAACCAGGCTTCGGCAAGATTGTCTTCTATAACAACCGCCCGGTGGAAACTTTCAATCGCCTCGTTGTACTCCCCGGTTTTTTGCTGCGCAATCCCCAAATTCAGCCAGAGCAGGGGGTTTTCCGGCTCCAAAGACAGCGCTTCCCTGAACAGGGGGATTGCCTCAAAAGGACGGTTTGCCTCGGTTAAAGCAATGCCGGAATTATTCAAGTTTGCGGCAGTTTCCATACTATTACTATACCCCAAAAACCTGAGTCCCACAACATTATTTTCATAATATCATTGATTATTGGGTAAAAAATGGTAAAAATCTCTGTTATTTTCTTGATATTTATTGTATAATAATTAAGATTTATGGTAGGTATATTGTGAGAGAAATCAGTGAATATAACAGCGGAATGACAGAGCATGAATTTTTTTCTTTCCTTTATGACAGGATTATATCGAAGGAAGTAACAACATTTTCAAAATTAAGAGAGCTTGTTGCTCCGGTAATCAAGGATAAATGGACGCATACAGTGATAATGAAGGCATTTAATCTATTAAAATCTCTTAATTGGGGGTTTTTTTCCTATATTTCCGCAAATACTCACAAAACGCTATGGAGGGAACTGGTTATTCAGGATAAGGTTTTTCCCGAAGCCGGAGATTTAAAAAAGACACTGCAAATTTCCAACCTGTATATCGCGATGTTGGATATTCACGGTTATACAAAATTTTGCATGGAATCCAGAAAAAATCTTTCTATGATGCATAATTTGGATTGGGCTATCGAAAATGAAGTGCGGCGAATCTCTACTTTATGCGGCGCTATAAGCCAAAGGGAACGCGGCGATGAAATGGTTGTTGTCGCCGCTACAGCCACCGACGCGCTGATGGTAACGCTGTGTATCATCGACTATTTCGGCAAGACCGATATTGTGAACGAGCCTTCAATACCCACGAAACGTACAGGCAATGCTGAGGCGCTTCCTGTTTTTAAAATTACAGCAGGAGTCACAGGCGGCAATACGCAAAGTCCGCTGATTATTACGGAAAGGGGAAATCTCGCCGGATTCCTCCTTAACTCTGGCGCAAGGCTTCAGACAAGGGCAAATGAACTTTCTCCCAAAGAATCAAGAGTGATGATCGCAAGACAGGTAATGATGAATTATGAAAAGGAAAATGTTGCCGCTCAAACAAAGTGCGTACTCTCGCAGAATGACTCTATATACTTTTTAGACACAGGGCACATTGAATTTAAGGGAGTAATGATCCCAACCTGCGAAGTTGTCTTTGACAAAAACGAGCGTTATAAGGAAAATTTCTCACAAGAGATGACATCTCTCTTCGGCTCCATCCGCGATAATCTTTGGGAACAGAAGATATTTCAGGATTTAATGAATCTGCTTGTAAAAGTTGCCCAGTCAATGCCGCAGTTTGCCATAACACCCAAACAGCCTATTCACGGCATGCAGACAATTATAAATGAATCTTATGCCCAGCTTTGCCGTTACGCGCTTAAAGCGTACAGCAAAGAAGAAGATTACCATTTGGCGGTGGAATTTTTGCATAACCTTGTTGACATAAGCGGCAAGATAAATTCTTTTGACAGGTTGATTCTTGACTACCTTGAAGGCGTTACGGAAAAATATTCGTTTATTCTCAACATTTTTGAAGGGCTTATTGATAAAGAAATAGATGAAAAAGCAGCTCAGATATTTCACGGGAATTATTACAAGACATGGCTTGCCGCTAAAAACGGCTCCAGCGTTTATCATAAACTGCTAGCTATAGGACGCAAGAGCAAAGATCTTACCAAGAAGAAAAATTTGTGGCTCAGTTTGTTGTCACAAAAAAAGGAACATATGGAATTTACACTTTATTCCGGGAAAAAATAAGGAAGGGATTTATGCAGAACTTTTTGTATTCATGGCGTTTTTATTCTTTTGGCAGAGAACAGTACAGTGAATGTATGAGTAAGTTATTTATTAACAACCTGTACAATCTCCGTCAATCAAATACAATTGTCGCGATTTTCGCGGGTTGTTATTCGCTTGTTCCCATTTTGTTTGAGAAAGACCTTATAAGCGGCGCTGTTTGTATAGGTACGGCGTTAATTGCGTTATTGCTGGGCTTGTATACAAATTATAAAATGCAGGTTGCGATTGTAGATGACAAATTTGTATATATATTTACAATTTTATTCTATTTAAATATTATGGCGTTTGGCATATTTCTTGGGATTTGGTCAGGTTCCGAAAAACAAATTGCGCTTTTCCTGTTTTTTCTGACATGTTCCCTGTTGATGTTTATAAATCCGCTTATATTTAACATTTCCCTTACCTTGGGCGCGATAGGCGTTTTTGTTACGCTGACATTTATCTTTAGGCAGGAAAGTAAAATCATAGTATACAATACTATAGACGCTGTAATAGCCGGAGTTATCGGCCTGTATTTTACATGGCAAATTACAAAATTAAGGCTTGGACTGGAGTTAAGCACAAGCCTGTTGGAAGAAGAACGCAACAAATATCTTAATCAAAGCACGATAGACGAGTTAACGCAGCTTAATAACCGCAGGGATTTTATGCAGACTTTTCAAAGGTATCTGCATAACTACCGTGCTTATGACGACTGGCTGTGCGTTGCTATCGCCGACATTGATTTTTTCAAAAATTTTAACGATCATTACGGACACCCCAAAGGCGATGAATGTCTTCGCGGTGTCGGCGCTATATTTGCCAAAGTAAAGGAAAATATGGGCGTATATACCGCCAGGGTCGGCGGCGAAGAATTCGCGATGCTTTGGTTCGAAAAAGACGCTTCCCATGTCGACGCTGTAGTTAATTATTTTTCCGGTTTGATAATAGATATGAATATGCCGCACGCAAAATCAAAAGTTTCGGATCATGTAACATTGAGCGTCGGAATTTATGTTGAACAGCTTGGAGAATCCAGCGATGTTCAAACCCTGTATAATCTTGCGGACGAGGCTCTATACGCCGCTAAAGAAGGCGGTCGTAATTGCGCTGTTATAACCGGAAGAAAAATTGACAAGTATAAAATAACGCCTCCGGCAAAGTAGCCTGTAAACAATTACGGCACTGTTTTTTCTCCTGTATTTTTCCGATAAATAAGTATGATCCGTAAAGGCGTTTTTTCGATATTTTTACTGTTTTTCGCCTGTTTTTCTTTATTTGCACAGGGGCATGACACGGGTAATATGCCTTATGTTATCCGGGGTGAAATTTATGTCGATTTAGAGCCTATTTACGCTGGTCAAGTTGATCCCGAGTACCCTTTGAGCATTCCCACGGCCGGAAAGCGCGCCCTTGCGGAAGCGGCTATCTATTTTTCCGCAATGATTTACGGTTGGTCTTTTAATTATGATGTCGGGGAAAGGGCAAGGCGAATAGAAGAAAACATGGAATTAACGCCGAGGGGCGTGATAAATGAAGGCGATCCGCGCCTTAGCGTTACCGATGTTGAAGTAAATGACAGTAAATTGGTTATATGGGCGGATTACCAACTGACAGATTTACAGCAGAGCCGAATGCAGGCATGGCGCAGCGGTATGATCAGGAACACTCAGGGCATTGGATACGGGCCTTCAAGCATTGACGAGTACCCCGGATGGCTACAGTTGAAAAAGACCGCTCTGGAAGACGCTGCAAGGGCGGCGCTTAAGACAATGCTTCGCGGCAGTGAGCGTAACCGCCCAAAAGAAGTTACAGGTTTTATCAGCCTTGCCTCTTTTCCAAGATTTTATATCGACAGCGGCAGATGGGCCGCCTCCGCCAGATTTAGGGTTCAAATTACGGAAATTATCCCCTTTGCGGCGTATTAAAACGAAAAAAATCCCAACTTTGGAGCAATTTTTAACCACGGAAGCCATGAAAGGCAAATAACTGCCGCCAGAATTATATATCCCGCAGGTTTTGTCCTTTGCGGTTCTTCGGCGGTTTCTAAAAGGTCTTCTTCGCTTAATTCCATTAATAGGGTGTCAATTGCTTTTACTGGATTTTTCATTTTAAGGCGGTAGTTTTTGCCCATCATTACGGAAAAAAGCCGCAATGATTCGCCTAACAGTTCCCCGAAGTCTCCGGGTATTCTTAAATCATGCCTGATACTTGCCTTTGACAGCATGATAAGGCCCATGAATGTTACCGCCCTGTGAAGACCCGATTTCAACGCGCCTGAAGTTATTTTTAAGGGGCCTGCGGCAAAAAGAATCTGCCCGTAGGGGATTATAAGGTTAAAGGCAACAATAAAAAGTATCGTTATAAGGGCGGTAAAAGGGCGGGTTTTCTTTCCCGTTATCAAAAGCAGGAACCAGAAAAAAATAAATTGAAGGAAGCGGTATTCCGTGCTCGGATTAAATAAAAGGGCGGGCATTATTACAAGGCCTGAAAAAAACAACGCCTTTGCGCTGAAAATATTATCGTAAATACTTTTATTGGTTTTCACTCGTCTGCCTTTCATACCAAATTGATTTTAGCGTAAAAGCCTCGCAAAAAGCACCGAGCGCTATGCCCGTAACCAGTCCTGCCGCCAGAAACGGAGGCGCTATATACAGCGTGTTTTCATGAAAGATAAAAAAACGAGCAAGCGTTAATTGCGCTATGTTTGAAACCATTGCGCCGGCGGTTCCTATGCCTATAAATGAGATTTTTGCGCGCCCGGAAGAAGCAAACATACGGCGCAGGAAGAACATTACAAGAGCGGAAAATAAAGTCCCTGTTACGGAAAACAAGAAAACATATGAAAATAAAGTTCCCGTAATTATTGCCTGTCCGAGTATTTTAATACAGACTAAAACCATATAGCTGCCGAATGGAAAAATGTCCAGTGCGATCATAAGGGGAAGATTGGCGAGTCCAAGGCGCATGAAGGGAAAAGGCTTTGGGATCAGGTATTCGACAGCGGAGAGGAAGAGGCAGCAGGCTCCAAGTATGGCGATTGGTTTTCTACCATGTAATAGTGTCAATGTCTTCATCATTTGTTCCTTCTATAAACAGCATAACTTTATTCGGCAGGCACAGCGCCCACTGTCCCTGCTGCCGGACAGAACCCATGCCGACGCAGGTTTGATTGCCGCACGGCGAAGATTCTATCCACGCTTTGCCGTCGTTTATTTTTACGACCGTATCCCCAAGCGGACCGTTTACGGTAACAGTTTCGTTTGTATCAATAGGAAATGTCCATTCCTTATCCTGTCCCCGTATCAGCACCCTTACCGTACTTTCAGGTTTAACATACGCGGCATACGCCGAGGAAAGAGTTAATCCTGCGGCAAGAAGAATAATTATTATATCAAGGATTTTTATCCGTTTAATCATTACAGACAGCATAGAGTTAAAACGGACTATTTACAATCCGTTGTTAAAACGTTACATTGTTTTTATGAAGAAAATATCACTTACAGGGATTAAACCTACGGGCGACTTGCATATCGGCAACTATTTCGGCGCTATAAAGCCGGCGTTGGAGCTTGCGAAAGAATACGACGCGCGTTATTTTATCGCCGATTACCACGCCCTCAACACAATGAAAAATCCTGAGGAATTGAATTCCACAATCAGGCAGGTTGCCGCAGGCTGGCTTGCTTCGGGGCTGGATCCTGAAAGTGTAATTTTCTACAGACAAAGCTCTATTCCTGAAATTTTTGAGCTTACAACAATGCTTATGGCGTTTACTTCAAAAGGGTTGATGAACCGGGCCCATGCGTACAAGGCCGCCGTTCAGGAAAACGAAGAAAAAGGCGATGATACTGACGCGGGGATTAATATGGGTTTGTTTACCTACCCTGTATTAATGGCGGCGGATATTATTATTTTCGATTCCGATATAGTGCCTGTCGGCGAGGATCAGGTACAGCACATTGAGATGGCGCGGGATATCGTACAGTCGATAAACGCTAACTACGGCAAACAGGTATTAAAAACACCGCAGGCTGTTGTTCAGGAAAATGTCGCTGTAGTGCCGGGACTTGACGGCAGAAAAATGAGCAAGAGTTACGGCAACACGATTCCTCTTTTTGCGCCCGAAAAAACGCTCCGCAAAACAATTATGCGGATAGTGACAAATTCCCAATCCGTAGAAGAGCCGAAAGACCCCGATACCTGCCAAATTTTTCAGCTTTACAAACTTTTTACGCAAGCGGATGAGCAGGACGCTCTTGCGAAACGTTACCGCGCGGGCGGTATGGGCTGGGGAGAGGCGAAGGAAGAATTATTCCGTGTTGTAAACCGCCAACTTACCCCAATAAGGGAGCGTTATGACACAATCATGGCGGACATTCCCGCTCTCGATAAAATTCTTGAACAGGGAGCGCAAAAGGCGCGTCCAATTGCCGCGGCCACTGTAAAACGCTTCCGCAAAGCCGCAGGGATAGACTAGGAGTTTATATGAGTACGATTGTTTGTATAGGCAGCGGCAACATGGGAGCCGCCCTGATGAAAGGGGCGTGTTCAAATAACGGTGTAACGAACAGCAATATTTTTTTTACCGATGTTGATACAAAGAAAGCCGGCGCTCTTGCGGCAGACTTAAAAGCTAATGTAATTGAATCCAACATAGAAGCCGTTAAAAAGGGGGATTTTATTTTTCTTGCGGTAAAGCCGCAAGTACTCTCGCAGGTGTTAGCTGAAATCTCTGCCGCCGTCAAAGAAAGGCTGAATAGCGGCTNTCCTCCGGTGTTTGTCTCAATGGCGGCGGGCTGGTCTATAGCGAANATTAAGGCGGCAGCCGGCGAGAAACTGCCGGTTGCTCGCATAATGCCGAACACGCCCGCCCTTATCGGGAAGGGAATGATCGCTTTGGCGGCGTCTCCCGAAGTCTCTGCGGAAAAAATTTCCGAGTTAAAAAAAATGCTTGAAGGGGCGGGTGTTGTTGATATTCTTGACGAAAATTACATGAACGCCGCTACAGGCCTTTCCGGGTCGGGTCCCGCCTTTGTTTATATGTTTATTGAAGCGCTTGCGGACGGGGGAGTGCGTGCCGGGCTTCCCAGAGACAAAGCCCTCCGCTATGCCGCCCAAACTGTTTTCGGTTCCGCCGCTATGGTTCAGGAAACTGGAAAACATCCCGGCGAATTGAAGGATATGGTAACATCTCCCGGCGGAACAACAATTGCGGGTCTTGCCGCCCTTGAAGACGGCGCTTTCCGAAGCTCAGTGATAAAAGCGGTTGAAGCGGCATGGAAACGAGCCGGAGAATTGAGTTAATTTTATTTTATTGAAAACGTTTTATCGGTAATCCTGAGGTTTACTCCCGGCGTTATGCGCACACTGTTGTCCTTAAACACAAATACCGCATCCGTTCCGGGAAAAGAATCAAGCAGCTTAATTCCTTCTTCATAACCAAGAGCGAAAAGCGTTGTGGAAAGAGCGTCTGCGTCCATGGAACAAGAGGCGGTAATTGTAACCGACAAAAGGCCGTTTTTTACGGGATACCCGGTTACTGTCGAGAGAATGTGGTGATAAAGCTCTCCGTCTTTTTGAAAAAAACGCTCATATACGCCGGATGTTACGATTGTCTGTTTTTCGGCTGTATTCAATTGAATAATTCCGAAATAATCGCCGTGTCTTTTGTTTGGATTCTGAATCCCCACTTTCCATGGAGTTCCGGTTTTCTTTTCACCTAAGGTAACAATGTTTCCGCCAAAGTCGATAATAGAGCGTTTAACTCCCGATCTTTTGATTGTCGCCGCCGCTTCGTCAGCCGCATAACCTTTGGCGATAGCGCCCAAGTCAAGCGCCATGCCTTTGCGTTTCAGAAAAACGCTGTGTGTATCTTCATCCAGTTCAATATCACGCCAGTTTATTAGTGGCAGAGTTTCTTCAATTTCTTCCGGCGAAGGAACTTTTGCGTCATCGCTGCCTATGCCCCACAGGGACACAAGAGGACCTACGGATGGGTCAAAAGCGCCGTATGAAATTTGCGCAAAATGATTTGCGTTTTTTATTACCGTAAACGTATCCTTGTGAACATTTACCGGCGCAATTCCGGCGGCTTTATTAATCCGGCTGATATCGGATGAAGGGACATTCACGCTCATAAGGTTGTCTATCTCACGGACTCTGGCGAAGATGTCACGATAGACGCTTTCTTTAAATGGCGCAAAAAGCGTTACGGAACATCTGGTGCCGAGTACATATTCGGTGCGTGAAGCCTGCGGCGCGCAGGAGATAAAAATTAATAGCAGACCCGGAAGGAAGTACTTATAAACCAAAGCGTTCAGAAAGTTCCTTTAAGTGGCTTCCGATGAAAAGAGCGCCGTAGGTAGTAAGCACAATGCCAATGGTAATACCCATCGGCAGAAGGAAAGATATTCCCGATTCACTCGTAAGATGCCTGAAGTCAAAATTGAAGAAAGCGGTCGCAAGAGAGATAAAAATGATAAGACCCGCAATAATCCAGCCTCGTGTTGAAAGGCCGCCGGGTACGGTGTAACCGTCTTTAACATCCTGTTGTTCATCCATAATATCAATTTTTGCCATTATGGATTCTTCAATGCCGGGCGATATCGGGAAGAATTCGTTTTGAAGAATCGATCTGCTTACATGATAGCGTTCTATTTCCTGGGCGCAGTTCGGGCAGAAAATGGTATGCACCCATACACGTATCTGGTTGAAAAGAGGCATAGGTTCCGATTCTTCATAAACAATGTCTAAAATTTCCGAACAATTCATTGCGCCCCCTTTAAATGCTCCAGTTTTTCCCTTAGCATTTTCTTTGCCCTGAACACATGGGATTTTATCGTGTTTACCGGATAGCCGGTAATCGCCTCAATCTCCTGATGCGAACGGTCATAATGAAAGTACAAATCCACGCAGATCTTGAAACGTTCAGGCAGGTCATTTACCGCCGCCTGAACAGCCTCTCTTGCCGCTTCTTTTATAGCGATCTTTTCCGGCGTGTCGCCCGGATTGGAAAGCCTGTCTATTTTTTCCCCGGCAAGGCTGTGGTATTCCTTTCTCCTGTTTACCTCGTTTATAGCGGTGTTATACGCTATCTTATAAAGCCATGTTGAAAACCGGCTTCTTCCCTCAAAACCGGGAAGGTTCCGGTAGGCTTTAAGAAATACTTCCTGGGTAAAATCGGAAGCATCTTCTTTGTTACGGAAAAAACTGATGCCCATTCCGTAAACAACTCTTTCGTACTGCCGCACCAAAAGACGGAACAGATTCTTCTGCCCCGATACAATCTGACTTACGACTAACCTGTCGTTAAAGTCAGTTTCATCTGTCATTATGTCTTTCGGTTCGCTTTATCACATAATAAGCCAAAAGACCAACGCCCATTGACAGGGGAATTATTCCTCCCAAAAGGCCGTAAGAAGCCCCTTCAGTTATTGATAAAAGTACGGTTAACGATACGCCCACAGTGCTTAAAAGCAACCCGGATAAAAGGCTGAATGAGTAAAGATCAAAATTCGGCCTGTTATACTGACCGCTTTTTATCAGTAAGGTTTTTCGCCGGTGATTCCACAATAAATAGAAGAAAATCACCACCGACCCCATAACGATTCCCACAATGGGAATAATGGCTATAATTACCTGTGCGGCTGATGTTCGTATTTGCTCCATGCTTGCTCCTGATTTCTTTAATTATAGTCTTATTCCGGTCTTTCGTCCATATTTTGACATTAGCCGAGGATAAAAGTTGCAGATTTTAGCGGGATTATCGGTTAGATTGAGGGGTTCCGTCAATTACCATCATATCGCTGAAGTAAATCGTGCGGATTTGCCCAAGCCGCAGAATGGCATTGTACCGTGTAAGGATTTCCTGTTTTGCGGCTTCTTCGTCCAGATTGGTAATTTGATCGGCGGGAAGAGCGGAAAAATATCCTGCCGCCAAACTTTTAAAATCGCTGATCCTTGCCGCCAATTCTTCCGTAAAAGCCGTATCTTGCGCAGGATAGGGGAAAGCGATTGAAAGGATCAAAGTTGACGAATTTGAGAGGGAAATTCTTAACCGCCCCAATCCCGAAAAAACACGGATGTCGTCGTCGGGGGCGGTTGTTTTTGCCGTAGTTTTTGCCTGTTTCCCAAGCCTGACAAGCGGCTTTGAACCGGAAGAACGGGCAACACCGATAATAGTGCCTATTAATAACAGCAGAACCAATACGCCCGCAAGCGATAACAGCCCTATGTACAGAAGCTGCGATGGTTTGGCTTCCGGCGTAATAGTTATCTTCATTAATATATAGAATAGATCAATTTCGTGAAAATGAACAGAGAGCGGTAATTATTGCGTGTTTGTAATATAAAGTGTATACTGGTACAGGGAATGTTTTTGGGGAGGGGATATGAATGTAATCCACGTTGATAACAGCGGCTTTTTTCGCAAGGTAATGAAATCCTTTTTGACGGAACTTGGGGTAGATTCCGAAGATTTCAGCTGCGGCGAGGATGTACTGGACGCTGTCGGAAGCCATAAGGTATCCTGCGTTATCACCGGACTGGAACTTCCCGATATGAGAGGCGAGGAATTAATAAAACAGCTTATATTTTCCGGCCATTCAATGACTATTATCGCTGTAACCGCAAGCAGTAATGACGAGCGGGCGCAAAATCTCGCTAACCTTGGAGTAGAAGCCACTATTCAAAAAGGCGGCAACTGGAAAGAAAAGTTGCGAGAGTATTTTTAGAACCCTTCATTCCCGTTTGTGCGGCATATTCCTGTCCTCAAGCGCAAGTTTCGCCACGGCTCGTACCGCGCGGGCGGTGTCTTCGCTTATCTTGCAGCGTTCAGCCATTTCCGGTAAAGACGCCTTAGCTATGTTTTCCAACGTTTCATAATAGCGCATAATCGCAGCCGCACGCTTTTGCCCGATTCCTTCAACTGATTCCAGTACCGGAAAGAACAGGTCTTTTGAACGAAGCTTCTTGTTAAGCCCCGTGGCAAAACGGTGGCATTCGTCTCTGACAAATTGCAGAACTTTCAGCGCTTCCGACTGTTTTGAAAGAACGACAGGCTCTTTAGCGCCCGGCAGCCAAAGTTCTTCCTCACGCTTGGCAAGGCCTGCGATATCGCAGTTGATTCCAAGATCGTCTAACACGGTTTTAGCGGCGTTCACCTGCCCGATGCCGCCGTCCACAAGTATTAAATTGGGAAGTTCCTTTTCTTCCCGTAAAAGGCGTGAATAACGCCGCTGTACCGCTTCCCGCATGGCTGCAAAGTCGTCCACCATTCCGATTACCGTGCGCAGTTTAAAGTAACGGTAATTTTTTCGATCCGGAACCCCGTTCTTAAAAGATATAAGCGAAGCGACAGGGTGTTTCCCGTCAAGGTGAGAAATATCAAACCCTTCGATACGTTCAGGTTTTGTTTGAAGGTTCAATACCCGCAGCAATTCGTCCAGGGCGGGCCCCGCCCCCCTCTCCTTCAATCGTTTGCGTAAATCTTCCGCAGCGTTTTGCCTTGCCATAGCGAGAATTGCGCCGTGGTGTTTTTCCTCACCGGATAATAACTCAGGCTCATAACCGAATTTTTCCCTGAACCAGTTTTTGATTAATTCTCCTTTTTCCGTGTTTTTTTGAAGATAAATTTTAGCGGGCGGCGGACGTGTACTGTCGTAATAAGTCGTGATAAAAATTTCCAAAGATTCCCATTCATCGGCGGCGGAACGAGCACGGAAAAGATCCCTGCCCGTCATCTTGCCGCCTCGCATGGAAAAGACCGTAAATGTGGCAAGCACTCCCTCGCTTGCCCACGCTATGTAGTCCCTGTCTTCAGGGTTTAAATCTTCTACAGCGCTGTCCTCTCCGGTAATGCCCTCAATCGTTTTAATGGAATTCCGAATTTTCGCCGCCTGTTCAAATTGCAGAGCCTTTGCCGCCTCGTGCATTTTTGCAGTAAGATCGATTATAAGCGTATCTATTTTTCCCGACAGCAAATCCTGAATCTTCTGTACATTCAAGCGGTAATCTTCAACATTGATCTTTTTACAGCATGGAGCCATACAGCGCTTAATGTGATAGTACATGCACGGCCCGTTTTTTTTCATTTTTTTGCACTTGCGCAAAGGAAAAAGTTTGTCGACAACTTCCAGCATTACGGCGACGCTTTGCGAATTCGGAAACGGCCCGAAATACAGGCTGTTATCTTTAATTATCCTGCGGGTGCGGAAAACTCTGGGGTAATCCTCGTTTGTAATGCGGATTACGGGATATGTTTTTCCGTCTTTTAAGTCGATGTTGTACTTCGGCGAATGTTGTTTAATAAGGGTGTTTTCAAGAAGAAAAGCCTCGAATTCGCTTGGGACGATTATGGTCTCGATATTGCGGACATGGCGCATCAAGGTAGCGGTTTTGATGTCTTTTTCGCCCGAAAAATATGATTTCAGGCGGTTTTTAAGGGATTTTGCCTTGCCGACATAGATTATCTCCCCGGAATCGTTCTTCATAATGTAGACACCGGGCTCCGACGGGGCGTCCGCCGCAGTCGATTTCAGCTTTTCCTGTATATTTTCCGAATTTGTCTGAATATTCATATCAATTTTTGCCGATAAGATAGGGGAAAACCATGAAAAAAGGATCAATTTTCATTTTTACAGTATACACCTTCCTGTTTGTTTCAGGTAGTGTTCACGGCGTTGGGGAGAAAACTCTTTCTCTGGGCGGAGAGCAATCGTGGAAAATCGCAGGGTACAGGGCGGGAATTACGGAAGTCAAATCCGTAAGGCCGTATCCCGTGCTTGTTCTTTCTTCCGCCGGGCCGTCAGCCGCAGGTTATTCTTCGGCAGTCGGCTTGTCGGGTAATTTTTATCCGGTAAATGAACCCTCGCATGATTTATCTGTTTCATTTGACGAAAGAAACGCCGCTCTATTTTACGACAGCATGGGTCGTTATTCCGTTGCGGCCTCGTCCGGTGTTGAAGCGGTAGATCGCCGTTTCGCCAGGGCCGGAACAGGGGCGGCGCTTTTCGGTACGGACAATATTTCAAGAACCGATCCGATTACCGTTAAACCGCAGGCTCAGGACGCTCTTTTCGCTTCCGGCAGCCGCATAAAAGATTTTACAATTGAATTCTGGCTTTATCCGCTTAACCTTGAAAACGGAGAGCATGTATTGTCATGGGCGGCATCGGGGCTTGTAAACGGAAAATACGCCGTTCAGCGGATTTTGTGCACTTCTTCCAAAAACCATCTTCAATGGTCGTTTGAAAACTTTTTCGCTTCTCCGAATAACTCATCCTATAAAGATATTGTATTTACAGGCGACTCTTTTGTAGTTCCGAAAAAATGGAGCCACCACCTTGTCCGCTTTGACGCTGTAACCGGAATGATAGAATATTTTGTAGACGGCAAGAGCGAGACGATTGTATACGCTACATCCACAGGGCACGAAAGCAGCGAGGTTTTTACGCCTGTTGTGGGAAACGGCGGCGCTTTTATTCTCGGCGGGCGTTTTAAGGGAATGATGGATGAATTCAGAATTCACGGCGTATGCGCCGGACGCTCTTCCGTTCAAAAATACGCTCCCGCCGGCGGCAGGGCGGAGACAACTTACATTGATTTAGGCGGCGTTAACAGCGCCGTAGTAAGGGTTGATGTTTCAGGCGGCAGGACAAGCATTAACGGCACAAGGATCAGCAACGAATTCCGGGAAAACGGAAGATTCCGCTTTTCCGATGATTCCGAAATGAGCTTTTTTATCCGTTCAAGCGATAATCCCTGGCGGTTAAAAGAGAATAAATGGATATCTTTTACTCCGGGAAGTAATTTAAAAGAAACAATTAAAGGCCGTTATGTGCAAATAGCGGTTGATTTTTATCCGTCTTCCGACGGCGAGTCAACTCCGTATCTTGACGAGGTTCGTATTGTTTATCAGCCTAACGAACCGCCTCTGCCGCCGAGTAATTTTACCGCAGTGGCTGTTGACGGCGGGGTAATGCTGCGCTGGAAACAAAGTCCCGACATTTCCGCCAAGGGG
>JGI20170J14366_1000259_pt1 | contig 20673 bp, 19 predicted proteins | sample TergutNc150P3_FD_14366 | JGI IMG/M metagenome (IMG submission 14366) | reverse complement strand
ATGAAGAAAAATTGTAATAATGTACATTATCGTACTGAGCCGCGCGTATTGCGGGCTCATATCAACGGCAGGCGAAGCGGGAGAATCGGTGATGATCACGGTTATCCGGCTCCGGCCAGGAGGAGTCTCATTATGACCCATTTTTTCAGGACCGCCGGCAGGGGAATTTTGCTGGCAGGAATATTCCTGTGCGGGATCTTTTCCGCCTACGGTCAGCAGGGAACCGTTCTTAGGCTTTCCCCCGATACCGCGGTGGAGATGACAATTAAAAACAACCTGAACTTGCAGTCCGCCAGGCTCGGACTGGATGTTAAAAAAAGAAAATCCGAATATGTATGGAACCAGTTTATTCCTACCGCCAATGCTACCGGAACTTTGTCGCGTGACAACTGGGCCTCAACAAGCCAGGGTATTAATTGGGCCGCTCTCCCAAATCTCGTTCCGTATTCAATAACCCTTCCCCAATGGCATGTGAACGGTTCGTTTTCCGCTACCCTGGATTTTAGTTTTGCCCTTGTCGAGGGGATAAAGAGCTACCGCCTTGACTACGAGGCCGGCCTCATCAGCTTTGAGAAAGCCAAACTGCAAATCGAACAGGCCGTGAGGAAGATGTACAACCAAATCTTCCTTTTGGAATCTAACGTCGCGCTGTTAAACGAAAGTTACGGTAACGCGCAGCGCCAGGCTGCCGTTGCGGAAGCTAATTTCAGGGCGGGGCTTGTTCCAAGGCTCACATGGCTTCAGGCGCAGGTCGCCGCGGAAAACATGAAGCCCACTGTGTATGATCTGGAGAACAACCTAAAAAGCCTTAAGGGAAATTTCGCCCTGCTTTTGGGCCTTTCTTATGACACTCCCTTTGAACTTGAACCGATCTCTTTCAGTATTTTTCAGGTTCCCGTGGAGCTTTCGGAACTTATCTCCCGGGCGTCCAGGGAAAAGCCTGATATTCTGGAACTACAGGCCAACATCATGACCCTGCAAAGCCAGAAAAAGGCCCTGACTCTTCAGCAGTTCACGCCTTTTCTAAGATTGGGCTGGTCTTTAACCGGTATTTTCAATCCGACTCTGGATCCGTTTAAGGACAATTTGTTGAACACGGACAACTGGAACAAAGGCGGTAATTTTAACGTTACCCTTGGCTTGTCCCTCAACAATTTTTTCTCCTTCACAAAAGAAGGCCAGCAGCGAAAGGACATGGAAACCAACATTCAGATTCAGAACATCAGGCTTGCCCAGATGGTTAGGGATACGGAGCTGGAAGTTTTTACCAAGCTTGCCTCGCTTGAAAAAATAAGAACCAGCGCTGAGGCCCAGAAAAACGCGGTGAATCTCGCGGAGCAGTCCTACAGGCTTACCGAAGAAGCTTACCGCGGGGGCTTGCAGGATTTTCAGGCGGTACAGAGCTCTTCCTTGGCTCTGGAGCAGGCCAAACTTCAGCTCTTGCAGGTGAATTTTAATTACCTGAACGATTTGATTGATTTGGAATATTCGATTGGAGTTCCTTTCGGAACTTTAAGCCATGGAACCTCTGGTTCCACTAATGCGAGCGGCAGTATTGGGAGTACAAAATGAAAAAAACACAACGATGGGTACCGTTTTTATTGATAACCCTTTTGAGCTTTTCCGGATGCGAGAGGATCAAGGAAACCTATGCTATTCTTCAAAACTCGCTCGATCCTTCGAGCGGAACGGACGAGGTAAATTCGGCGGCCCAGATCTACGCTGTAAACACCATGCCGGCGGCAAGCGGGCAGATAAGGGATTACCTAGCGCTTTCAGGCGACATTATCGCTTCGTCCCTGGTGGATACTTATTCCGATGCCGCGGGCAAAGTCAGCAGGCTGTACGTTTCCGTTGGCAGTAAGGTAAAAAAAGGCGATCCCGTGGCGGCGGTTGACCCTTCTCGGCCGGGAATGGAGTTCGTAGCCAGCGTGGTAAGGGCTCCCGTAGAAGGAACCATTATCGCGCTTCCGGCCCAACTGGGCATGACCGTCAGTCAGGCGGTTCCCCTTGCCCGCATTTCCGGAGGGGCAGGGCTTGAGACAAGGCTTTACGTGGCGGAAAGGTTTATTTCCAAAATCAGCTTAAACCAGCCCTGCGAAATTACGCTGGACGCGTATCCGGGAGAAATTTTCCGCGGAAGCATTACCGAATTAAGCCCGACTGTGGATACCACTTCCAGGACAATGGAGATAAGGGTGGGGGTTGAAAACCCGGGCTTACGCCTCAAGGCTGGGATGTTCGCGAAGGTGCGGGTTATCACCGAAACGAAAGAGAACGTCGTGAAAATTCCGGCGTCGGCGGTGGTGAACCGTTTTGGGGAGCAGTACGTTTTTTCCGTTGACAAAACCAACGCTCAGGCGCCTGTAGCCCGAAAAAGAGTTATTGTTCCGGGGATAGTTATTGACGGGGTGATGGAAGTCCGGCAGGGCCTTGCGCCTAACGAGGATGTTGTCGTTCGGGGACAGACCCTCCTGGAGGATGGTTCCAGAGTCAACGTTATTGAGCAGCTTGCGCCTTTGAGCGCCAATTAGGGGGAATAATATGAGTCTTGCCAAGTCAATAGTTTCCCGGCCTACCACGGTCTTTATAATTTTCGCGCTCCTTATAGGATTGGGTCTTTTTTCCCTGGCGAATTTGTCCGTTGACCTTTACCCGGAGATAGACCTTCCCATTATGGTTGTATACACATCCTTTCCCGGCGCCGGGCCTGAGGAAGTTGAACGCTCTGTAACGCGGGTTCTGGAAGCGGCGCTGTCAGGCGTTTCGGGACTGGAAAAAGTTACCTCTACTTCCAGTAAAGGCTCATGTATGGTAATAATGAGCTTTACCTACGGCACTGATCTTGCCGAGTCGTCAAATTCCGTTCGGGATGCTCTGGAACGCATCAGAAACTATATGCCTTCCGGGGCGAGTACGCCGATGATTTTCAAATTCGATCCTTCCATAATCCCCATCATGGGCCTAATGGTAACCGGAAACCGTTCCGCCGAAGAGCTGCGCGAATTGGCGAAGGACGTTATTATCCCCCGTATCGAACAGACGCCGGGGATCGCGACGGCTTCGGTAAGCGGCGGCCGGGATAAAATTGTCAGGGTGGAAATACCGCAGAGCCGCCTTGAAGCCTACGGCCTTACCATAACCCAGATACAGCAGATGCTTGCCACTCAGAATATGCAGACAGCCGCCGGAAGCATCACCGAGAACGGCCTTTCTTACATCCTTACAACTATGGGTGAATTCACTTCTCTGGACGAAATCAGGAACACGGTCATTTCCTACAAGGGCGGCGGCGTTTCAGGCGGACAGGTGGAGATGCCGCGGCAGGTTTACCTGCGCGACCTGGCCGATGTTTACGAGAACTACCGCGACGAGACCAGTATTGTTTATGTAAACGGACAGCGCGCGGTTATGATGACTGTTCAAAAGCAGAGCGGTAAAAATTCCGTACAGGCCGCAAAGGATCTCCGTGACAGGCTTACAAGGATGACCAAGGAACTGCCGCCTGACATTAAGATCACTGAGTTGTTTAACACCACGGATATAATTGAAAACTCGCTTAACCAGGTAACGTCCACGGCCATCAGCGGGGCAGTCCTGGCGGTGCTGATCCTTTTCCTTTTCCTTCGCTCCGTAAAGCCCACGCTCATTATCGGGATCAGTATCCCGGTTTCCATTGTTATAACCATGATGCTGATGTACTTCGCGAAGCTTACGTTAAACCTTATGACAATGGCGGGCCTGGTTTTGGGAATAGGGATGCTGGTGGATAACTCCATCGTTATATTGGAAAATATTTACCATTACAGGGAAAAGGGCGCCAAGCTGGCTACAGCTTCGGTTATAGGCACCCAGGAAATGCTCGTCGCCATCGCGGCTTCTACCCTTACAACCATCTGCGTTTTTGCGCCCCTGGTTATGTTCCAGGGCCTGTTGGAAATGGCCGGAGAACTATTCGCGGGCCTTGCTTTTACGGTGGTAATTTCGCTTGGGATTTCACTTGTTACAGCCATGTTTCTGGTGCCGGTGCTTTCCAGCCACTATTTGCCGCTTGTTACACGCAAGCAAAAACCCCTTAGAGGCCTGCTGAAAATACTTGACGACATATTCGCGCGTCTTCTCGGCGGTCTTGACAACGGTTACCGCTGGGCAGTCAGCAAGGTGCTAAAGCATAAGGCCATCGTTGTTATTTTTCTTCTCCTGCTATTTGCGGGGAGCATATTCATGGTTCCGGTAATCGGCTGGGTTTTCATGCCCACGCAGGAGTCGGACAACGTCAGCGTCAGCGTAACCCTTCCTATGGGAACCCCGCTTCCCGAGACCGAGGCCGTCCTAATGCAGCTTCAGGAGATAGTGAAAAGGGAAGTAAAGGCTTACGGAAGCCTGGTGATTAACTCAGGCGGCGGCGGCTTTATGGGTATCGGCGGCAGCGGCGGCGGAAACTCCGGTTCCCTCCGAATAAGCCTTCCGAAATTTGAAGACAGGATTGAAACCGCGGATGACATCAAGGCCATACTGCGGCCGCACTTCAACGAATTCCCCGGAGTGTCCTTCAGCCTCTCAGGCGGTATGAGCATGTCCCTGACGGGCGGCAATGCGGTAGACATAATACTCCGCACCGACAACCTGGTAAAAGGCAAAGCTATGGCGGAACGGATAGCGGCTTTGCTCAAGGAACGCATTGATGATATCACCGAACCGTCTGTGGATCTTAAAGACGGCCTTCCTCAGATCGAAATAAGAATTGACAGGGAAAAGATGTACGCCCTGGGGCTTAACACCTACACCGTGGGCAACGAGATCAAGGCCGCGGTAGACGGCGTTACCGCTACCAGGTACAAATCAGGCGGCAAGGATTACGACGTTTTGTTGATACTCTCGGAAGCCGACCGCAGCACCCGCCCGGCGCTCGATCACATTTTCATTAACAGCCAGATGGCGGGGCGCGTTCCCCTTTCCAGTTTTGTGCACTACGAGGAAGGCACAGGCCCGATGACCATAAACCGGGAAAACCAGAGCCGGATTATTCACGTTACGGCGGGAGCGAAACCGGGAACCAGGGTGAACACCCTCCAGAGCAGGATAGAGGCCCTTATGACAGCGGAGGTTCCCGTTGAAGATGATATAATCATTGAGTACGGCGGCGACAACGCTGAGATGATGAGGATGATGACCCGCTTTGCCCTTATCTGCATTGTCGCGGTTCTGTTGGTATTCGGCGTCATGGCGAGCCTCTTTGAGTCTTTCCGTGATCCTTTCATCATCATTTTTACGATTCCCCTGTCGTTCATAGGCATTGTGGCTATATATCTGATAACCGGCGACACTTTCAATATTTTAACTGCCGTAGGGCTTCTTGTGCTTGTAGGCGTTATTGTGAACAACGGGATCGTGCTTGTGGACTACACAAATCTGCTTCGCAGACGCGGCTATTCCCTTCACGACGCCTGCGTTGAAGCCGCCGGAAACAGGCTTCGCCCGATTCTGATGACCACCCTTACTACCATTCTGGGACTTCTGCCGATGGCGTTTTTCCCCGGCGAAGGCTCAGAGCTTGTGGCTCCTATCGGAAAGACCGTTCTCGGCGGCCTCTCTTTTGGAACCCTAATGACTCTGTTCCTGATGCCAACGGTTTATTTCATTATGAACAAGAGTTCCGATGCGCGGGCGGCAAAGGCCGAGGCCAGACGTGAGCGGATTGCCGCTGGCTTAAGGCGAAAGGATGTTAAGGCGCAGGCAAAGGCAAAGGAGGCATGATGTTTCGGCTTGAAATTGTCGCTAACCATTCGGTAGAAGAAAACATAATGGAAGCGTTTAAAAAAGAAGGCGTAGCGAAGTATTACACAAAATACCCCACAATTTACGGGGTCGGCACTTCCGGCCCCCGCATGGGGGACGCAATATGGCCTGAAGAAAACTTTGCCCTGGTTATTTGGTGCGAGGAAGATGAAGCGCGCAAGATATTTAAGGCTGTGAAGGAAGTAAAGAAGATTTTTCCGCAAGAAGGAATAAAGGTATTTCCAATCAAGGTTGGAGGGGGAAAGAGCAAGTAATCGAATCGTACCAGGTGCTATAGAATGGCTTTCCAGACCATCCTGTTTGTGTATACAATGAGGTGATTAATTTCGGAGGCTTTATGAACCAACTCGGAAGTTTAGGACCCAGGAGCCGGCCGCCCCTAGGTCAATGGATACCTTTAAGTTTTCAGCATGTTTTTGCGATGTTTGGGGCGACTATTCTTGTCCCGATTCTTACGGGCCTTGATCCGGCCGCCGCGCTTTTTACGGCGGGGACGGGGACTCTCATCTATATACTTCTTACCGAGGCAAAGGTTCCGGCCTTTCTTGGTTCTTCCTTTGCTTTTATCGCGCCGCTTATAAGCATTTCCAGCGCTTACGGGGTGCCGTACGCTATGGGCGGAGCAATTGCCGCCGGGGTTTTTTACTGTCTGGTGGGCTACATTATAAAATTTGCCGGAACAAGCTGGCTGGATAAGGCTCTGCCTCCGGTTGTGATTGGGTCTGTTATAGTTGTAATCGGTCTTAACCTGGCTCCTACGGCGATGGGGATGGCCATGAACGACGCCGGCGGGAATTACAGCCTGGTATCTTTTTCAATTGCCGCGGTTACCCTGATGGTTACGATTATCGTAAGCGTTTTCTTCAAGGGATTTTTCAACGCAATTCCCATTCTGATCGGTCTTGTTATAGGATACCTTTTTACCCTTATAATGGGCTTTTTCTTTCCCGCGTATGCCGTTATCGATTTCCAGGTAGTTAAAGAAGCGCAGTGGTTCGGGCTTCCATCATTCCAGCTTCCTAAATTTCATTTAGTCGCGGTTCTTACTTTTGTTATTGTGTCTCTTGCTACCATTTGCGAGCATTTGGGAGACACGCTTGTAACAAGTAAAGTTGTGGGCCAGGATTTTTACAAGAACCCCGGACTTCACAGAACCTTGGCCGGTGACGGGATTGCCACCGCTTGGGCGGCGTTGTGGGGCGGGCCCCCGAACACTACCTATGGGGAAAACATCGGCGTAATGGCCATAACCAGGGTTTTTTCCGTTTGGGTAATAGGCGGAGCCGCGGTAATTGCCGTGCTGCTTTCATTCTTCAGAAAATTCGGCGCGCTGATTCAAACCATCCCCACTCCGGTGCTGGGCGGTATCTCGATGCTCCTGTTCGGAATTATTGCCTCTTCCGGGCTTAGGACTCTGACGGAAAGCGGGGTCAATTACAAGAACAATCGGAACCTGACCATCTCTTCGGTGATCCTGGTTATCGGTATCGGGGGCGGCAGGTTCGCGTTTGAAATTACAGGTGGGCTTGAGTTCCAGCTGGCCGGGGTAGCTTTGGCTACTGTGGTGGGAATAGTTTTGAACCTCATTTTACCTTCAAACCGCGAAGTAAAATAAACCGACGACGGGCGTTTTTAGGCATCGTTTTGCAGTTGTGTTTGCAGTGTTAAAATAGCGTTACGCATTTCTTTGGCAGCTTCCCTGGAAATGCGGTTCGCCTCAAACATTTCCTGTATCAGTTCGCGCTCGATAGAAAAGCCCCGTTCGACTATTGTACGAACAGAAGAATCTTCCATACTGAGGCGCGTATCGGACATCATATGATTTCTGCCAACCGCTGACATAAGCTCAAACTCAGCCGTTAGTTTCTCCACAACCGCCGCGTTTTCTTCGTTTTTTATCTCATTTAATTTTGTAAGCACATATTGCGTGTTTGATGCAAGAATAACCTCAAAATCGCCGCGCCTGTTTTTTACGCCGGTCTTATTGCGAAAGTTAATTGTGTGGTTAAGAATAAATAATGCTTTCTTTAAAAAGCCGGCTTTACCGCCGCTTTCCCGGCTGCGCGTAGTAAGTACGTCAAGGAAATGTTCAGCTATTGTTTTATCCGCTTCTTCGTTTTCGATGAGCGCGGCTGTATTCTCCTTCATCCAAAGAAAAGCCTGTGTACGCAATTCCTTTTCGGTTTGCGTTTCTTTATATCGTAAATCTCCGCCGCGTTCTGAAGCGTTTCGTTTGGCGTAGTTTCGTATAACAAGTTCTGTGGCAAGACGGTTATCATCCGTTGCCTCGTTTTTTAAGCGTGAAATTACGCCCTGTATTATTTCAGAGTAAGCCGCCTGTTCTTTATTACTCTGTCTTTCTATGGATATGCGTTTTACGAACAGCGGTAAAACAAAATTTGTAATCAGCATCGAAACAACGATAACTCCGCTTGCCAGGAGGATAATCAAATCCCGCTCGGGAAATTCGGCGCCGTTGTCAAGCAGAAGGGGAATTGACATTACGCTTGCCAGTGTAACCGTGCCGCGCGCGCCGGCGAGGCTGAAAATAACAGCCGCTTTAAGCGCGCTTATCGGATTGTCCTCATCCTGATAAGTTTTCTTTCTGATTGTAATAAGCCACCACAGAAATCTTAAAATCGTTAATATTAACGTCAATAGGAACACCGCAGCCGCAATGGTAAAACCGTTTATGGAAAGCGCTCCGCTTGAGATTGTTTTTAGGATGGTTGGAAGCTGTGTGCCCAGCATTACGAACACCAGCCCTTCCAAAGTGAATGTCAGGAACTCCCACACGCTGTCCTGCGCTATGTTTAATTTGACGGTTTCTGGGTTGAACTTGTCCCGCATGAACGAATGTGTAATTCCCGCCGCGAATACGGCGAGAATTCCGCTTACCGACAAAGCTTCGGCGGACATATAAATGATGAATGGGGTTAAAACTTCGATCAGGATATGCAGCGTAACGTTTCTTATTCCCAAAGTCCTGAGTTTATTTACAATAATGTATTTTATAAATGTCAGAAAAATACCGGCAAGCAGGCCGCCGATGCCGAGCAGGATGAAATGAAACGACGCTTGTATAAGGGAGAAACTTCCGGTTGTCATCGCGATGATGGCAAACTGAAAACATATAATACCGGAAGCGTCGTTGATAATTGATTCGCCGCTTAATATGCCCATTATTTTCCGCGGAACAGCTACGCGCTTCGCCACTGCTTCAACGGCTACATCGTCCGTCGGGCCCAACGCGCCTATCAGCGCGAATGCCGCCGCGAGCGGAATGGCGGGAATAAGAAGGTGGGTAAAGTACCCCACCGCGATTACGGTCAGAAAGACCAGTATAACTGCCGCGCGCAAAATCGGCTTTTTCATATCCCACAATGTTTTTTTATCGGAAGCGTAACTTTCATGGAAAACAAGCGGGGCGATGAACAACACAAAAAACAGGTCAGGCTCAAGCTCAAACTCAAAACCGAACGCGCCAAAAGGAATTAGGGAAATAACCACACCGAGGGCAATTTGTACAAGCGGCGCGGACAGCGCGGGAATATAGCGGTTTATAAGATTGGAAAGAAGCACCGCCGCCAGCATTATCAAAACGAACTCAAAAATGGTCATTTATTACCTTATCATACAAGGAAATATGCATCAACTAATTTTAAAACGGTAAATATTTTCAGGTTTTTATTTAGGAATTTTATCAACATAAAACTCCGCCCAGATAGGGTAATGATCGCTGACTTGCGAGGGCCTGATGCTGTAGCCGCTAAAGTCATAAACCTCGTCGAACCTTATAACGCCGAAATCGCCGGTAAAGTAATCGGACGCGGAGGAAGTTATGATAAAACGGTCGTAGGTATTGCGGCTTGCGGCAACCGTTGTGTCTTCATCGGTAAAAATAATTTGATATTTGTCCTCGGGAAATATTGAATTGAGCAAGGTTTTGTCAAAGTAACGTCCGTCGGCATTGAAATCGCCCAATACAAGCACATCCGGGTCGTCCCATAAGTCAATGTAGTATGTAACAACGGCTGTAAGCGTGCGTATTTCTTTTTCAGCGTCGGAGGGCCGGATATGGTTATCGATCAGGGTAAAATCAAACGCGCCTGGGGTTTTGAAATAAACGGAGAAAGGGCTGCGCTCAAAAATGTCTTCCCTGTCAGGCCAACTGTCATATTCGAGTACTGTAAATTTTTCTGTGTCATAAATTACCCAGTACTGCTCTTTAGAGCTTGATCTTCCCTCGCGCGGCCCAATGACGTAATCGTATTTGTCAGGAAGCAAAGCCATGAAGCGCTCTACCGGATCAATGCGAACGCTTCGTACTTCCTGAACGGCGATGATGTCGGCTTGCGAAACCAGGCTGACTAAAATTTCTACAACTTCCGGCCTTGACATCTTTGTTACGCCGAATGTCTGAATGTTAAAAGACATGATTCTAATGGTTTGAGGTGATGAGGAGTTTTCGCCGCTGATCGGGGAAAATACCAGAGCCAGCAATATGAGAAGCGAGGCGAACTTTTTTTTATTCATGCTTCAGCTTCTGGCGGCGCAGACATCAACCCAGCCTTTACATTGGGAGTATTCCTCAAGTTCGCTTAGCGTAAGTTCGATGAGCGAATTGCCGCTGCCGCAGGCAGGAAAAACAGTCGTGAATCTTTTCATTGAATCGTCCAGATAGACAGTAACCGCTGGCGGAAGCGCAAAGGGACAGACGCCCCCTATCGCGTGGCCTGTAAATTCCAGCGCTTCCCCGGCGCTCAGCATCCTTGGCTTAAACCCAAAGCGATCGCGAAACTTGCGGTTGTCCACTTTCATGTCCCCGGCGGCAACAACAATCATGGCGTTGTTATCGGTATCCCCTCTAAGGGAAATGCTTTTCGCGATTCTTGCGGGTATCACCTTAAGGGCGGCAGCAGCCAACTCTACCGTAGCGGTGGAGAGATCCATCTCAACGACATCTTTTCCTCTGCCCCAGCGGTCTAGATAGGCGCGGACTTGCTCAACAGACATAATTTTCCTTTGCCGGATGCCTTTACTTGAAAAACAGGATAAATAAAATTGGAAGCACTGTCAAGAGAAAATAGGAATATTATTACAACACCACATATTGATACCATTAATTGATTTTCCAATTATATTTATGGTTATTTTATTACCTTTAATAATTTTGTTTCCGCTCAATAATTTTTCCATTATTAATATTGTATAGCTCTCTATTTTGTTATTGCTTTCGACAGATACCGTTATTTGGTGTATTATACCATTCAAAATATTTTTAATCATATTTGCACAAAATATATTTTGCAAATTTATTTTAAATATCTTTTCAATATCGACATTCTTGTGAAATTCGATAATTTTTCCGGAAATTTTTAGTTTTGTTTCCGGTATACATTCGACTTTTTGAATAGGTATTTCTTTATGAACTATTTTACTTTGAATAAATACTTTTTCATTATCATCTTCTTCATTAATTACTTCAACATCATCTTCAATATATTCCCAGGAACCATTAGATGATTTTAGTGGAATGTTATTGTTTTGAAATAACGTTTCTTTCCTTTCAACAAATTCTGAATTCGCATCATTTTTTGTTAAGTGCCAGCCATTTTTTTGCGGACATTCATATATATTTAAGAATATCCCCCGACTTTCTTCTATATATTTTACGGTATCAACAGCGGATTGGAAAGTTTCATAAATGTCCTTTGGTTTTCCATCCTTTCCTTTGCAATATTCACACTTACGCAAATGTTGCATTGAATCAATATTTTTCATAGATGTGTCGCCTATAATCTAAATTTATATTATTTTAGGCTATTGTCAATATTTTTGTCCAAATGCATTTAACGTTTTAGATGTGCCATAAAGCGCCGTATACAATATTAATTTGTTTTTACTTTTTCTTTACAACCTTTTTTGCGCGTGTGCCTTTGGCGGTTCTTGCTCCCGGGATTTTGGCGGCTTTTTTGCGCTTATCGGAAAGAGTTTGTTTTTTGCCGGGCTTTTTTGAGGTTTCCGGTTTTGGGGCGGCGGGTTTTTTGGGCTTGGTTATTTTCTTTAATAATTCCTGTAATTCCTTGTCTTTTGAAGCTTCGTTAAGGTCTGCTTCACGCTGTAGGTCAAGCCAATAAGCGGGAGTTTGACCGAAAAACTTGGCAAAGCGTAAGGCTGTGGAAACTGTTATTTTAGCCTTTCCAATGACAAGCAGGCGAACTGCGGAATTGCTTAGGTGTATTGATTTTGAAAGTGAAAATGTGTTTAGCTGGTACTCTTCCATAAGAGTTTGAAGAACGGTTGCGGGGGTCTGTGATTTTGGCATCAATTAGTCCTTTAAAGTAGAATGATTAATTTATAAAGGAACTTTAAGAAATTGTCAACACTATCAAAAAAAGGTGACTCCTTCCTGTTACCTCACCGAGCGGCAACCGATACCGTTCGTGACCCCATGTTTTTTTAGGAATCAGGATCGCAACCAAATTCTTCAAATTTTGGCCTATTCTGTACAGCGCGGCGTTTCGACCTTGGTAATAGGAATTATAGTAATCATCACAGCTGAAATATATATGCAACTTGCCTTCTATGACTTTCGTGTCCATACTCATGAAAGGATCTACAAATTCTATGCACCAGGGCATATTACGAGAATCTATTTCGGTTCTACAACCATCTACATCTTCATTATAGGCTTTCTCTTCTTCGCTGAATCTCATTTCTTTCCTCCGAAATTAGGTGTTTCTCGGAAGTTTATTTCACTTATTTACCAAGCGGTAGAAGTACTTGTTTTGACGGATACCTTCAAGTAGGTTCAACGCTTCTTTTAATTCGCCGTCCGTAATACCTTCCTTACTGGCGAAACGGGTAAACCATGTGTTCTTAACGAAGTAGGGCGACATTCTGCGGCTTACTTTTCTTGGGATTCCTTAAATAATCTGACAAAATGCTGCCGAATCTCGGAAACAACGGCTATCCAATGCAATACGGAGCTTTTCTCCAGATGGAAATATTTCCTGAATACTTCATCAATATCGTAATTGTTCTCAAGTAAACTCTGTTGCACTTTATCCTGCGGCATTAATAAGCTATAAGTACGAAAATCAGCCTGAATTTCGACTTGTTCAAGGTAGGATTTATCAACTTCCACCTTTAATTCGGGAGAAGTGTTATTATTTTCAAATATTGGAAGCGAATGGTCCTTAATAGTAACATATTCACGGTATAACGCTTCCAGCATTTCATTCATAGAAAAGTACGGGCTAAGTTTTATGAACCTTCTATACAATATAGCACATCTTTAGGCGCCATGCAAAGTTTTTTACATAAAAAGCATGACAGAAAGATAGACTAAATTTTTTGCAGTTTTCTCCATTTTTTCCCCAAAAAATCAAAGCGTCCTGCATCTCCGTGCAGTAGCAGGGTATGAAAACTAAATTGATAATTTTCCTTTCTGTAGTTTTTATTCTTGCGGGGTGCAGTTTATCTTCTCCTGCCGCCTCTGATGGGCCTGAAGACTTTACCGCTGTGGTATGGAACATACAGGCGCTTTTTGACGGGCATGAAGACGGGAACGAATACTCCGAGTACAAAGAGGGGACAGGGTGGACGCCTGAAAAATACCAGGCGCGCATCCTGGCCGTATCCCAGGCGGTCATGCAGATGAAATCATCTCATGAGGTTCCGGATTTGATCGGCTTTGTGGAAGTCGAGAACCAGGGGGTTCTTGACGATCTCAGCCGCGGCGTCCTTTCAAAATACGCCTACAATTGGACCGCGTTCGCGAATCTTCCCGGCTCTTCCCTGGGACTCGGCGTTATAAGCCGTTACCCGATAGTAAGCGCTGTTGCCCATTCAATCACAATGGAAAAAGAAAGCGCCCCCAGGCCGGTACTGGAAGTAAGGGTTGAGCCGCAGGGTAAGCCGCTGGTTTTCTTCCTCTGCCACTGGAAGTCAAAACTGGGGAAGGACACCGAAGAGCTAAGGCAGGCCAGCGCCAGGGTTGTACAGCGGCGGCTTTTGGAAATCACATCGACGGAAGCGGAGACGCCGGTGATTGTCATGGGGGATCTCAACGAGAACCATGATGAGTTTTACCGGATTAAGGCGTTATGCGCCCTGCTTCCCGACGATAAAGCCGCGGCAAAGCTGGTTTCTCCCGGGCGTAAAGATTATCTAGTTTTAAGCGGCGAAAAGCCGCCGCGCAGCGCCTTTTTCCCCGGAGAAATCGAAGCGCTTTATTCGCCCTGGCTGGTGGAATTAAGCGACGGCTCGTATTACTACAAGGGTGAATGGGAAACCATAGATCACTTTCTGCTTTCAAAGGCGCTCTTTGGCGGCTCATCGTGGAGATTTTCCGACTGCTGGGTTTTGAACGAGGAGCCTTTTACAACGGCAAAGGGGATGCCCAATGTCTATGTTCCCAAAAGCGGCAAAGGCTTAAGCGATCATCTCCCGCTCATGCTGTATTTGAGATATGTAGAGTGAGTGTTAAGAATTTGTTCCATAATAGCTCACGCAGAGTACGCGGAGGCGCAGAGAACAGTGCGTTATCACCTGATTTTGCGTCTTCCATTATGCTTATTCTTATAATGAAAATAAACATGAAAAAGGAATCTGACCTTCTCATTACTTCTGACGCTCTGCGTCCGCGAACCGAAGGTTCGATGCGCCTCTGCGTGATGAAATTTCAGAGAATTCCTATCAAGATTATGATGTTAGGTCAGAGCTCCAGATCCCTGGACTTCGCTTTTTTTACGGCGTAGGAGATGAACTCGTCAAACTTCATAGAAGGAATTTGTTTGCCGTCCCTGAAACGGACAGAAACGGTTCCTTCTTTTTCTTCCCGCTCGCCTACGACCAGCATGTAGGGAATTTTACGGTTCTGGCAATCGCGGATTTTGGCGTTCAGCCTTTCGTCGCTCAGCTCCGCTGTAACCCTGAGATCCTGAGCCTTTAGCTCCGCGCTTATCTTCTTCGCATACTCATTATAGCCTTCGGATACCGGAATTACGGCGATTTGTTCGGGGGCAATCCAAACGGGGAAAGCGCCGCCGAAGTGTTCGATAAGAACGCCGAAGAAGCGCTCAAGGCTGCCCAGAAGGGCGCGGTGTATCATGTAAGGGCGCTTTTGTTTTCCATCCGCGTCCACAAAGGTCATGTCAAAGCGTTCCGGCTCGTTAAAATCAAACTGGATGGTGGTCATCTGCCATTCACGTCCCAGGGCATCCTTTATCTTTAGGTCGATCTTGGGGCCGTAAAAAGCGCCGCCCCCCTCGTCAATTTCGTAACCGAGGCCCTCGGCGTCAATGGCCCTTTTCAGGCTTTCCATGGCGGCGTCCCAGCGGCTTTGTTCACCGACGGATTCGGCGGGCTTGGTGGCCAGGTACGCCTTGATCTCCTTAAAGCCGAATTGTTTCCATATCCAAAGGCTGAAGCGCAGAACCTCGCGGATTTCGTCTTCCATCTGCTCAGGCGTACAGAATATGTGGGCGTCGTCCTGGGTAAAACCGCGAACCCTTAAAAGGCCGTGCAGAACGCCTGAGCGCTCGTAGCGGTAGACAGTGCCGAGCTCTGCCCAGCGCAGTGGAAGGTCGCGGTAAGAGCGGCCTTTGGTTTTGTAGATCATGATGTGGAAGGGGCAGTTCATCGGTTTTATGATGTAATCCTGATTGTCAATCTGCATCGGGCTGTACATGTTGCCCTTGTAAAAACCCAGGTGGCCTGAGGTTTCCCAGAGCCATGACTTTCCAATGTGCGGCGTATAGAGAATTTCGTAGCCGTTCCTGTAATGCTCGGCGCGCCAAAAGTCCTCAATGGCGACCCTCATGCGGCCTCCGTTTGGATGCCAGTAGATAAGCCCCGCCCCGGCTTCCTCGTGGGTGGAGTAAATGTCCATCTCTCTTCCAAGGCGGCGGTGATCCCGCCTTTCAACTTCTTCAAGAAAGGCCAGGTGAGCTTTCAGATCCTTTGGGTTTTCCCAGGCGGTTCCGTAGATGCGGGTAAGCATGGGCTGGTTTTCGTCTCCCCGCCAGTAGGCCCCCGCTATGTTCATGAGCTTAAACGCGCCTGAGTGGATTTCCCGCGTGTTTTGAACATGAGGCCCCCGGCAGAGATCCGCCCAGCGGACTTTGCCTTCGGAGTCGCGGTTTTCGTAAATGCTGATGGCCTCTCCTTCAGGAAGGCCTTTGATTAGCTCTTGTTTGAAAGGCTCTCCGGCGAAACGCTTCAAAGCTTCTTCGCGGCTTACTTCCACCCGCACAAAATCAATGCGGCTGTCGATGATCGCCTTCATCTCCGCTTCGATCTTCGGGAGATCTTCGGCGCTGATTGGCGCCTGGGAGTTTTCCCGCGCCGGAAACTGAAAATCGTAATAAAATCCATTTTCTATTGAAGGCCCGATGGCGACCAGGGTTCCGGGGAAAAGACGGGTAACGGCTTCTGCCATTACATGGCTGACAGAGTGTCGGATAATTGACAATTTTTCTTCGTTTGAAAGTTTTTGTTCGGGCATATTGTACCTAACGCTTCTATGTCGATTTAACGGGATTGGAAATAATTAGTCAAGTAGCCAAGTTGCATATTGCAAAACTCCAATATATCATAAAAACAGCGGTATCCATGCAGCCAAAACCATAAATTTTACTTGACCGCAAAATAGAATTTTCTTATCTTATAACTAGAACTGGCGTTGAGCTGGCTTGATGAGGCCATTAGGCTATAGCGGTTAATTCTGCAAAATAAAAATCAGCCACAGGGCGTCAGCTTACCTCCCGGGTTTCCTCACCTCCTTTTCCCGGGGGGTTTTTTGTTTGTACTGTGTTCCTGTCAGCCGAAATATCTTTTTGCGTTTCCAAACGAAATGTCGCGTACTATTTTTTCCAGCCGTTCCTGATCGGGCGGGTATTCACCGCTTTCAACCCAGCCCCCGATGAGGCTGCAGAGGATGCGGCGGAAATATTCGTGCCGCGGGTATGAAAGAAAACTGCGGCTGTCGGTAAGCATTCCGATAAAAAGGGAGAGCATTCCCGTGTTGGCAAGGATGCGCATTTGCTCTTCCATGCCGTCCTTCTGATCGCAGAACCACCAGGCCGCGCCAAGCTGCATTTTACCGGCAATGCCCTCACGGTTCTGTTCCTTTGCGTAATTGTCCTGAAAGCTTCCCGCTATGGTTACAAGCGGATAATAGTCTTTCGGGTTCAGCGAATAGATTACGGTTTTGGGCAAAGACGGTTTATCCCCGCCAGATTCTATGTGGTCTAAAAGAGCGGCAAGGTTTGCGCTTTCCTTCCAGTCATGAGCCGCGTCGTAACCGGTATTAGGCCCCAGGCGCTTTAGCATACGGCCGTTTACGCTGCGGATCGCCGCCAGGTGAAGCTGCATCACAATATTCCGCTCGGCGTAGAGTTTCGCGAGGCCGCAGAGGATCTTTGTCCTGTAGGCGTCCGCGTCTTCTCTTGACACGTCTTTTCCGGTCATCGCATTCTGGAAGGTCTTTTCAATTTGGCTGTCCGAAGCAAGAACAAAGGGCGCGTATTCCAGAGCGTGATCCGAGGCGCGGCATCCCAGGCTTGCGAAATGATCGAGCCGTTTTTCCAGGGCGGCCAGCACGTCGTTGACGCTCTTTATGGCAACGCCGCTTGCTGCGGCAAGGCTTTCAATGTAGGCGTTAAAGCCCGGCAGGTCGATATTAAGCGCCTTGTCCGGGCGGAAGGAGGGGATCACCTTGGTTGAAATTTTGCCTATGGGGGCTGTTCCGTTAGCAATGGCGCGGTGGTCATCGAGAGAATCAACCGGATCGTCCGTGGTGCCGACTGCGTAAACATTGAACTTTTCAAAAATGCCTTTGACTGATAATTCGGGTTTTTGAAGCAGGGCGTTTGCTTTTTCCCAGATAGCAGGGGCGCTCTTTTCGGTAAGCGTTTCAAATATGCTGAAGTAGCGCTGTAGTTCCAGATGCGTCCAGGGGTACAGGGGATTTCCGATCAGGTTTTCCACAGTACGCGCCCAGGCGAGGAATTTTTCGTAAGGCTTCGCGCCGCCTGTGATGTAGTACTCGTCATAGCCGAGGGCGCGCATCACTCGCCATTTGTAATGATCGCCTCCAAGCCAGACATCGGCGAGATCGGGAAACTGTTTGTTCTCGGCGATCTGCGCGGGTGAAAGGTGGCAGTGGTAATCGTATATGGGCTCGTCCTTTGCCGCTTTGAACAGGCTGCGCGCCGTTTCGTTTTCCAGTAAATAATTCTCGTCCAGAAATTTTCTTGCCATGTTAAACTCCTTTTATTTTTATTAAGTAATACCTAATAGCTCCAGGTGTTTTCCGATGTGCTTCACCAGAGCGCTTCGATATTCTTTTTCATGATCCCGCCAAAGTTTATAGAGGCGATCCCTAAAAGTGAAAGAACCGTCTGAGTTCTTCCTGCTTAGAATAAGTCCGTATGTTATATGGATAAGCTGACGGGCGTCGTTGTTTTCAAAAAGTTTGGGCAGGTCGTTATCCTTGATAGTTCCCACATCGGGTATTTTTGATACATCCGTTGTTACATGGTAATATTTTTTTGCTTCGTCGAAGGCCTCAAGCGCGTAGGCGTGAACTTCGCGGTACAGGGAGGGAGCTGCCTGCGCGGCTACCCGCACCGCTTCCAGCCAGTTGGTTCCCGCTGTCTTCACATGAAAGACCCCGCGTGTCTCTCTGCCTATGGTCGGAAATACGCTGAATTTGTCCGAGCCTGAATGGATGCTCAGTTTGTATCCCAAATGCCGCGCAATGGCCGCGTGGACTTTTATTTCGTTGGTAAACTGTCTAATGTCGCCCTTGTAATCGATGCCCTTCTGGAACTCGCCGCAGAAACGCGGCGCTATGGTCGCGAACGAGACTCCGGTGTCCAGAAGCTCGCGGGCGACAAAGAAATGCTGAAGCGGCGTCGTAACGGAAACGGTTTCGTCTATCGAAATTTCAAAGTCAGCGTCATACTTGCCCGACGCGAAAAACTGCTTGTATATTTCCGCGGCAAACTTTATAGCGTCTGCGTAAATGGCGGCGCATTGCCGCAGTTCCCCTTCGTTAAAAGCAAGGGTAATTCCGTCTTCAATATCAAAATTTTTATTCAGGTATTTGTCTGCGTAGTGTTTTGGGAGGGACGGCGCGTTATTTTCGGTTACATCGTTTTTAATGTGCTCTGAGCAGTCCAATGTGATCATGGTAAAGCCAAGGGAAAGGGCGTACTCCACGTCCTTCACGGTTTTAAGGTGATCCCCGTCCGCGCCGAATCCCTTTTTGTAACCTTCCTGAAACACCGCGAATGTGGCGGCGTCCAGCACATCTTCGTAGGTACGCCCTGTGAGGTTTAGCTCGCGGATGGATTGCTGGGCAAAAATGGGGAATACATCCGTCTTTTCAAAAAGCGCGATATGGCCGGGTGTGGCTATTCCCAGGCGATCCCCCAGCCCAAAACTGCGCGGTTTTGAAAGGCCGCGGACAGGCGCGGTAAAGGGAAAGAGGGAACGCAAAGTTTTCGCGTTTTCATGGTTCAGCGGAGAGCGGAATTTTCCGTTCCCGATATCTGTCCCACTAAAACCAAGCTCTGCTCCGGTTTTACCGCCATTTGTTGAAATAATAATTACCGTTTCATCCCCGTCTTTCGCCATAAAGACAAGGGATTTATCTCCTAAATTTGAATTAACGGAATTAATCGAATTTTCGTAAGCATCAAAACCAAGATACTGCATTACTTCTCCTTTACAAAATCTTCCCGCATTGGGGCAAAAAAATCTACCAGTACGCCCTTTTCCAAACACACGCAGCCGTGTTCTACCCCGTTCCGTTTGCAGAGGGTATCCCCTTTGGCCACTTCCTTTTCTTCATTGCCGATAGTAAAGCTGAAGCGGCCTTCTGCTACATAGGTGATTTGCGTGTGGGGGTGGCTGTGCAGAGCGCCGACAGCGCCTTCCTCAAATTCGTTCGCCACCGCCATCAACTCATCACAGTAAGCGAGAACCTTGCGCGTAACCCCCGGCGCGGCGCTTTCCCCTTCGATATCTCTGAAATAAACCCACGGCTCGTTTTTATGATTCTTGTTCATATCCGCCTTAAAAAGCTAAACCTGACCTTCAGATTTCTCAATGCCGGAATTTTTCGGGGTTTCCCTCAACGCTTGTATTGTTTCCATATCGAGTTCGGTAATTTTATGGATAATGTCTATGCTAAGCCCCGCTTTGAACAACCTCTTTGCAGCTTCAATTGCTCCTTTTTCATACGCCGTATCTATTCCCGTAACCCAATCGCAGAATGCCATTTCCCGTAAATGATAGTTTCTTAAAAACTCATTGTCCTGCATTAAAGTTTTGAAATCCCTATTTGCGTTTAATATAGGGTCCTTTTGGATTGCAACCTCAATTTCATCATACATTTCATTAAGCGCACTGTACCTACGTTTCATTTTTTATAATTCCTTAAACGATTGTATTGTTTCAATATCAAGTCCGGTAGTTTTATGGACAAGTTCTATAGATAAACCTTCACTAAGTAAGTTTCTTGCAATTTCAAATTGTTTTTGCATTGCTCCTTTTTCAATTCCTTTTTCGGTTGCCGTATCTATTCCGGTAGTCCAATCCGATAACGCCATTTCCCGTAAATGGTATTCCCTCAAAACCTCTTTGTCCTGTGTTACAAAATCCAGGCGTTCCTGCGTTTTGTTTATTGCGCTGTCCATTTTAATTATCTCCCTTGCTATAATACTAAACAATTCAAAATTATAGGTCAAGTTTACGCTTTTCAGCACGGAAATCAATTTTACAAACGTTTGTTCGACGGCTAGACAAATATATGGAGAAATAAGGAATTTAAGAAGAGATTCTACNACACGAACACCA
>JGI20170J14366_1000243_pt1 | contig 21183 bp, 16 predicted proteins | sample TergutNc150P3_FD_14366 | JGI IMG/M metagenome (IMG submission 14366) | reverse complement strand
CCCCCCCCGTATTTATATTAGTAAAATTCCTGTTAATCTTATATATATTCGTTATTCCAAAACATAAAAGCGATATTACAAGAATACTTTGTAAGGCGAAGAGTATTTTGTTTTTTTTAATCAAAAAAAGTAAAATTATAACAACGGCAGTAAACAAAATAACAAGGATATTTATTATTTTTTTTATTACCGAAACAGAATGAAAATAAGTAAAGTTCAAGTCCGGTGTCATAAAACCATAATTAATTTTGAAACAGAAAACATTTACCAAAAATATGCCGAGTGTTATAGTTAGAATAAGAGTCATTACTTGGCGTACATGTTTTGAAAACAGAAAGTATAAACAAATCAGCCATAATAATATTCCCGCAGACTGTAAGAGAGTAATTCCGATAAAAGGCAGGGGAGAGGAATATTGTTCTATAAAAGAAAATTCTTCCACACTGGAAGAAATGAGGTTGGACGGTATTACAAGTCCCACTAATAAAAATATTCCAAATATTGATAGTACAAAAGTTCTGCCTGTATTTTCAATAATTATGTTTTTATAAATATTTTTTTTATTGATATATTCAATTATTTGTTTTCTATATTGAAACAATATTAATAAACCTGTAAAGAATATCAAGAGAAAACGTCTGTATTTTCCAATATCGTTAGAAAATAATAATATGTAAACGATAAAACAATAAATAAGTAAGATAATAGCGGGATAGATTAATTTTTTAATTTTTTCGTTTTTTAAAACTATGTTTTTAACTAAATTATAGATATTGTTGCACGTCCAGTATAAAACCAACGCCGCAGGCGAATTATACAATAAAATAAGAAAAACTAAAGCTATTCCGTAAAGCTGTATTTTGTCTTTTAACTGAAGTCCCTTCGCGTATATTGCGCCGGAAAAGCAGTTAATAACAGTCATAAGAATAGGAAGAAGATTTATTCCCCAAAGCAGTCCGTCAGGGGATCCCAAGTCAATTAAGAATTTAAATTTTTGTCCGTTTAATAATTCTAAGTTGTGCAGGAAATGATATGCGGCTATAAAAAAAGGAATCTGTATAAATAAGTCCAAGCTGTTGCTAAGAGCGTAAATAGGGTGATAATTATTCTGACGGTAAAGGGTAGAAGTAATCATGTATCTTTCATCACCTTTAAAAACATCTTTTATCTTGTCAATTTTCACCTTCATCTGTTTCTGTCTTTCTCTCTCGTTTTTTTGTTTTTCTTCAGCCATAAGGTAGATTGGCAGGATAATGGTGCTTACAGCTATGCTTAACCCGATAATGGACAATCCTGGACTTTTAGTTAGACGAAGAATAATGGCGTAACAGAGTTCTATCAATTGTTCTATGGGGAATATTATAAGCGTGTAAAAAATGTTATGCATTTTTAATTTTCTTTAATTTGGGCGTTTTTAAAAGTAGATTTGATATACTTTACATATAATTTATATAATGATTCAGTATTATATAAACCAATAATTTTAATAATAAAAAGATATATTCCATTAAAATCGTTAGGTATTCTTTTAAAATTCTTATTTAATTGTTTATGAATCTTATAAAAAGCTTTTTTGTCTTGAAGTTTTATCGCATCGCTTATATTATAAACATGATAATATAAAAATCTTGCCCTTTCCAGCATGTAAAGACAACCTTCTTTTGTATAGTTATTTTCTTCTTTTGACCATGCTAATAAATCATTGATAATATCAAGTAAATCAAATATTTTTTTTAAAGTAATATTTGTACTCATAGTAGAGCCTTCCCTTTCAACTCTGTATGCATAAAATGGATAATGATTCACGGCTATTTCTTTTGTTTTATATAGAATTCTTGGTATCCAATGTTCGTCTTCATATAAAATGCCTTTCTTAAAAAATAAATTATTATTGATAAGGTATTCCCTTTTTAAAACAAAGAAACAAAGTGCAAAATAAAGACCGGATTTATTAAATTCATCTATTATTTCATTTGGGGAAGCAAGTACAACATCTTTAGAAAATTTATATATTGATGAAGATTTTCCATCATCGGTAAATTCAGTAATGTTTACATTAACAATCAAATCCGTTTCATGTTTTTGAATAACATTGTGTAAATATTTTAGAGTGTCATTGTCATTAAATATATCGTCACTGTCCAGAAACACAATATACTTGCCTGCCGCCTGTAATATTCCAATGTTTCTGGCATCGCTTGGACCGCCGTTTTCTTTGTGAATTACTTTTATTCGGCTGTCTTTTCTGGAAAAATCATCGCATAGTGAAGGGCAGTTGTCAGGAGACCCGTCATCAACTAAAATACATTCGTAATCCGCAAATGACTGTGATAATATGCTTTTAATGCAATCATTTATATATTTTTCAGTTTTATAAACAGGAATGATTATAGAAAATGTCATTTTTATTTTTTATAAAATACTTTTTTTAATATTCGTAATGGGTATAATAATATTTTGCCAAAACGATAATTCTTTGAATTAAGAATATTTATAATTTCTTCTTTATATGATATTTCAAGTTCTTTACATGATTTTTCTTTATTATATAAATAATCTAAAATAACTGTATCATTAAAATAATCATTTAATTTTAGAAATAAATTAATTTTATCGTTTTCATCTTTTTGATTATTAATATAATTATTAATACAATAACAAAGAAACTGATAATTTAAATCATTAAGATTTATATTTTGGTTTATTTTTATTAAGAAATTTTGAATATGTAATATTGTTTTTTTTGTTGATGCTAAAAAATCCAATGTTTTTTTATAATCTTTATAAGAAGTTGATATTCCTGTACCAACTGAGTAATTAATTATTACTTCATTTGTTGTGTAAGTATTTTTCGCATAATATGAAATTACTATTGATTCATAGACATCTTCGGCATTATTAATATATACTCGTTCAAGAGAAGCAAATGATTTTTTTATTATTGTTGAATTATATACCTTATTCCAAATAGTAGGCACGGGACAATTAAATTTTGTAAAAAAAGCTGTAAATCTATCTTCTCCTGCGAATGATGGTAATACTACTTCGCATGATGGTTGTCTAATATAACCAAACTCATAAAAGTCAAATCCCGGATTTTTTTGTATTTCATTATATAAAAAATTAAGCGAATCATCTGAAAAATAATCATCTGCGTCAAGAAACATGACGTATTGTCCGTTAGAGGCGGCAACGCCGTCAATGCGGGAAACATGCTGCGACTCATTTTGTATATGATTCAATATTTTTATTTTCTCGTTCTTTTTTGTATATTCATCAATAGTATCCGATGTTTTATCAACAGAACCATCATTAACGATAATTATTTCATAATCTTGAAAAGATTGGTTAAAAATAGAAGTTATCGCTCTTCCGATATAATTTTCAACATTGTAAGCGGGAATTATTATGGAAAAAAAAGGAATCATATTCCTTTATACCTTGCTTTTTTTCAATTCTTTAATAAAGCCGAAAACAATTATCAACAATATAATTGCTAAAGGGAAAGCGGCTATAATTGATACTGTTTGAAGCATAGTTAAAGTGCTTTCCGACCATATAAGGGCAATCGGAAGAATTATAAAAACGCTTGCCCAAAATACCCTTAATCTTTTATCCGGCTGTTCTTCAATCTTTAAGCTTTTGTGGCAGAATCCGGAAACAACCAAAGTAATGGCGTCAAATGTGCTTGCGTAAAATGCCAACATTGCAATAACTAACAAGAAATAAACAAAATTGTGTCCCGGTAATTGTCCAAGTAAACGGAGAATAACCTCTGAAGGCGCAACATCATTGAGCAACATAGCAGATGCGTCAACTTTTCCGGTTACTTGTTGGTAAAGACCGAAATTTCCAAAAACTATAAACGACGTAAAAGTACCGGCGATACCATAGAAAAAAGCGCCGCTTATCATTTGACGAATAGTTCGTCCTTCGCTGATTTTAGCGATAAAGAACGGCGTAGCGACAAACCACGCAATCCAATAAGCCCAATAAAAAATAGTCCATTGCTGAGGAAATCCGGAGATCCCGTCTCCTGTTAATCGAAGCGGGTCTGTCCATGTTGACATACCGATAAAATTTTGTATCATGTTTCCAATTCCTGATACGCCGCTTTCGATAATAAATCTGCTCGGTCCTAGAAAGAATACATACGCAAGCAATGTTGAAAAAACAACAACACAGGCGACGGCAAGCCATGAAATAGCTTTCATGCCGAATAATACGGCAAGTGTGAATATAAGACCATTTAATAATAAAAGGACAATAGTTAAACTTTTTTCCGCAGATGTACCGAGTATTTTATTAAGGGCGTTTGTCATAAGCGGAGTTGCCAAAGCAAAGGTAGTGGCTGTTCCTCCGAGAAAACCAACAATAGAAACAATATCAATTAATTTACCCCAGCCCCTATCAATTTTATCTTTTAAAATTGGACGGCAAGCCTCGGATAATGTCTGCCGCTGGCTTTTCTTTACAAAAAACATATAAGCATAAGCCGCCGCAGGTAATATATAAAAAGCCCATGGAATTGGTCCCCAGTGGAATAGAGGATAGGTGGATGCTATTTGTTGCCGTTGTAAAACAGATAAGTCTCCCACACCTGTTGGATTTGACGAATAGTAATATCCCCATTCAATCAATGACCAATAAAGAATGTCGGCTGCCATTGTCGATGTAAATATCATGGAACCCCATTTAAAATCAGAATACTTGGGCTTTTCAATATCTCCAAGTTTAATTTTTCCATATTTGGAACCGGCGACATATATACTGCATGCAAGCACAAAAAGTCCGGTTAGAATGTAAAACGCTCCCAATCTGTTAACAAAGAAGTCATTAAGTACTCCAATAATAAACTGCGCCCTTTCGGGAAAGCAGAAAATCAGAGCCGCCAAAAACGCAATTATGCACAAAGGGAATAATAAAATAGAAATGTCAGTTAACTTTGTTTTCATGTAATGCCGCCTTTTAATATATAATTATAAAAATCTTTTGCGTATCTATACATTTTCATACCGTAATCGCCGAACTCAACTCCGAAAGACTGTTTATATTCCGTCCAAATTGCCCATAAATATCCTCCTAAAGCCGTATATACATACAGTCGTAATATTTCATTTGCGTCAGGTTCCCGTTGTAAATATATTTTTAGAAGTTTGTCTATTTCTGATTTTGTGTAATAAGAATAAATTGAATACATTGCTATATCCATAATAGGATCCCCCATTCCCGCATATTCCCAGTCAATTATTCTTATCGAACCATCTCCAAGTCGTATAATATTATCAGGATTACTGTCTACATGGCATATAACCTTTGGAACATTCAGCTTTTTTACAAGATCTATTAAATGATTCATTTTCTTATAAGTTTCTTCATTGTCAGAATATCTTATCGCATTTCTTTCATTACATAATGACAAGTACTTTGATATTTCCAGCTCAATATCAAAGGAATGATCGAGCGTTATACAGCTTTGGTGTATATTTCGCATGCCCCTCATTGATATTTCAACATCTTCACTGTTATGAGCGTTTGTATTTCTGGCATCATTGTAGAAAATTGATATTTTATTTCCGGTATTTTCATCAAAAAATATTACATCATCAGAGATCCCCAAATTCTTTATAGCTATATATACTTTTTTCTCCTGCTTTCTGTTGATTAATTTATCAGTGCCCTCACCGGGTAATCTAAAAATATATGATTTATTATTTATTGAAAAAGTAAATGTTTTGTTTGTCATACCGGCTTTGATGTTTTTTATATCAACAATTTCATTTTCTGTTACATTAAATACATTCTCAATTGTTTTGATTAATGTATTGGGAGTTCTTTTACTGTAATCGGGATCAAACTGCCGTAATTCGTCAAAGTTTTCAAATTCATAAACATTATTACCGTTTTGTTTATTTATATAAAGATCAAAGCGTTGTATTTCATCAATAAACACATTTTCCCACATATAATTTTCTTTTCCCTGCATCCTGTAATATTTTTCAATCTCATTTATAAAATATTCAGAAAAAGATTCGGATAAAAACACAGGTCCGTACATTACCCATGAATCATTTCCGCCGATAGTAACATCAATAATACGTCCAGAATCGTCCGTTTTTACGCACCATTCAGAAGTAGGTCCGGTTTTATAAACACAACTATACCAGCTTTTTTCTTCATTTGAGTTAAAAATATTTTCTTGAATCCAGTTGTCTGCACATAAAATATACGAATTTTTTAAGCGGCTGCGAACACAGTATAAACTGGCAAGATTATTTTTAGTCGCGTACTCATGATTATAAACAAGTTGTACTCCAAACTTATCAATCAAATAGTCAAATTTTTCTTTTAAATAACCAACAACAATAATAATATCATTAATGCCTTTTTCTTTTAATTGTCGTAATTGGCGTTCAAGAAGCGGTTCGCCTTTTACCGGAATCAATCCCTTAGGAAGTTCGTATGTAATTGGAACAAACCGGGAACCGAATCCAGCCGCAAGAATAATAGCATTATCAACCTTATACATATTTTATCTTTAATAATTAAAAGTATTTTAAATAATAAAATAACAGTTCAAAAGGACATAGAATTAATTTTAAAAATATTTTTATTAAAGAAAATAAATTAATTTTTAAATTAGGATCATGTGCATTTCTGTAGAATCTGGTATATTTAAAAATAATATTAAAAAAATGTTTTTTTGTTCCTTTTAATAATTTTGAGCTCTTTTTCATTTTATGAAATATTTTATTTATCTCATCCATGAAAAAATACTTTTCGTCTTTTTTGTCTGTTTTATCTTTTGTATATGGAAAATTATAACAATATTCTCCAAGATTCTGTTCAATTAATTTTATATCGTTTTTTAATTCAGGGTAATTAACAAAAACTTGCGTATTTTTTATTGATAAGTCAGGATTAAAATGTTTTAATTTGTTTTTGTGTTCATTCGATGATAATCCGGTATAATTCATAATTTTTTTAACTGAATCATCATATTCATAAATAAATGACTCGAACTGTGTAAGCAAGACATCACCGGATTCTATTTTATTTAAATCCGCCAGTTCATTTTTTCTTGATAGACGGATTTGCGAATACCATTTAATAAAAATATGTATGTCATTTGTGGGGACATAACCGCTTCCCCAAAAAACTTTGGTCATAACATATAAATCGCGCGGATCCCGATCTACTATAATAACTTTAGGCGAGGTAAAGTAGCGTAAGTATTGAGAAAAAGAAATAGGGGGAACAGCCTGATCAAGAAGTATATATTTGTTATCTTTACCGCCGGCTTCTTTTAAAAGTTTATCGGTAAAATTCTTGGTTTTTTCAAGGAAGTCATTTTTCAGTTCTGAGCTATGTAAATTGGCGTAATATTCTTTTGATAAGGGACAATATGTAGGCTGCCAGTTATCGGGTTCATATAATCCATAAGAAGTATTATCATTAATGTAAAGAGAATATAATTCTCTTAATATTTGGATTTTATTCTTTTGTTTTTTTGATAAGTATTCAGTTTCATCAGAACGATGCCACCAACCGTCCCATTCGCAGGGAATAATTGATTTGATATATTCTTCTGTAAGTTTCTCAAATTTTCCGTTAAAACATTTTTTATAAATATGATCAGCAGAAAGGTCACGTGATAATTTTAAAAATCGTTTAACAGCAAGATCTGTTTTTAAGCGATGACCTTCAAGAAGACTGTTTTCAAGATCGGCAATTCCATCAGGTTCATGGGCAAAAGTGAATTCGGCGCTGCCAAAACCTTTTACCGATTCAAATTCTTCCAGTATGTTTGTCGCGGCGGAACTGCCGGTATTACCGTATCCTGTAGATGTTAAAAGTGTTGGCATAATAATTAAACCCCCAAGAAACAACCACTAACAAAACCTGTGCAAAATCGAAATGGAAATAGAAAACAATTTATAATAGTCAATGTTAAACGATAGATAAGTTTAATAATATTTATTAATGATTTGTTATTTTTATAACGATTGTATGCAAATAATAATTGCGTGTCCTTAATATTGATAGATGAATAAATACAGGCAAAATGGTATATTGCCTGTATACGGTCATTTTTACTTTGCTTTTTTTTATTTAAAACATAGGTATCATACAACTTTTCAATCAATACGTCAAATTGGACTGTCGTATTTTCAACTGAAAATTGTTTTACTTTTTCTTTGCAGTTCTCAGACATTTTATTATATAAATTCTGATCGGTAAGCAGTTTTCTTATACAAGCCGCATATTCTTCTATGTTCCAATCAGAAACAAGACCGCATTTCCCGTTATCCGAAAGTTCTTCGGAAGCACCGGCAACAGGTGTTGTAACGAAAGGCTTTCCCAAAAACATTCCTTCAATAATGACAGTTGGCCAACCTTCAGAAAAGGATGTAAGACAGACAATTTTAGACAATTTAAAATAAGGATAGGGATTCTGTTGATATCCTGCAAACAAAACAAAGTCTTTAATTTTTTCCTTAACAGCAATTTCCTCAAGCGCAGAAAGTAATTCACCATGTCCAAGAATAATTAAAAAACAATTTGTTCCTGAATGAATAACACGACTTACGGCTCGTATTAAAAGCTCAAAGTTTTTATTTTTATCAAACCTTCCCACTCCAATAATAATATTTTTTATATCAGTTGGTATTGTTATCTCAGAATTTTTTATAGAAAGCCGCTGTATTTTTGAAAAATCAAACCCGTTATGGATTATTTCCGCTTTAAAAGCCAATTCGGGAAAAATATCTTTTAATGATTGAAGTGATTTTTCTGATATAGTTACAATACGATCCGCTGTTTCCCATGTCTTTAACTGTAACTGCTTATGGTGTTCTGGTCTGGCATCTATAGCGTCAGGTAAAAAATCGTAAATTGCTCCATGAAACCACGCTATTTTTATTTCATTTTTAAAAGAACGTAAGCAAAAAGATGGTAACTGGTAATTCCATGTAATTATTACATCATAGCCATATAAGCGGAATAATGGTTTAATAATTTCAGGTTTTTCATATAAAATATGATAAATCGTTGATTCAAATATTTTATTTTCTGCCTTTATCATCGGACTCAATAAACGAATGTTTTTATTAAGTGGTTCTTTTCTTACCAAAAATTGTACTACTTCTATGATGTCTATTGCATAATGATCCGGATCAAGATTATTGACAAGAGTTGTTAATACATTCTCCGCACCTCCTCCGTTGCTGTGTGTGTAGGTTATAAAAAGAATTTTGTATTTTTGTTTCAATTATTTTTTAATTCCCACGTAAAAAAGTGGTTATTTCTGTTACGTTAGCCGTCCGCAAGAATACAGACGGATTTATTTGTTTTTTATTCTTCTAATTCTTTCCACCAATTTTTTCCCAAGTATTTTTTTTATTAACTGCCGTATCAGGTATTTGGTTGATATAACATCAACAATAACACTCTCATTCTTATTCTTATGCCTATGCTTAAAACATTCCCGATGATAAAAGAATACTTTCTTTACATATTCTGTTAAATACTTGTCATAATATTTTGAGAAAAAATTTATTATACTGTATTCTTCTTCTTCAGTAGGCAGATATACCCAGTTTAGTGTTAGTAAATTGAATATTTCAAATATATGTTCTTTTGTTTCACTGTCTGTTCTAATAGCGCCAATGTTTGGAAAATAAAAACTCTTATTTGTGTTTGGAAGAGGACTGCGTTCCACGTAATTTCCCTGTATGTATTTTTTACCATTTACCGCACTGAATAAAAGATTGTTCGTAAATCCCCCCCAAACATCACATTCGGCAAATTCTCCACTTGCAGTGTGATCGTTTACATCATGATAAACAATTATAGCCTCGTCTTTTAAAAAGGGTAAAATCATCAGTGTATCCAGAATTTCACCCGGATTTGAATGAACGGTATCAATAAGACACAAATCTATATCCTTGCCAATTTTTTCTATAAAATTTAAGGACAATCCGCCCTTAAATAATGTCCATTGTTTTTGCAGATCAGGATAAAAATCTACGATATGCCCTATATTTTTTGTCTTCTTGTCAGGTAGACATTTTTCTAAATAATCTATGGAAAACAATTTTGCTTCTGGGTCATTTTTTATTGCGTTAAGCATTATAACTGAAGATCCTCCTTCGTGAACCCCTACTTCCAACAATTTCTTTGGACGGTTTCTTAAAATAATAGCATTGAGAAATTCGCGTTCTTCATTATTCATCTGACAGACATTAGAATAGATTTTATTCAAAGAATGTAATACATTATTCTCTTCTTTTGAAGGAATAAATAACTCATAATCAGTCTTTTGCAGATCCATTTTCAATACCCCTGTTACGTTTTTGCGACGGTACGAATGCCGCCGTTACCATTTTTTAAGAAAATTTCATAAATAATGGCGTTTAACTACAATTGTATATGTTTTTATACTTAAACAACAGATAAGTTTTTCAATTATTAATTTATTAATTCCCATTCAAATATAGGAGATAAAATAGTTTGACGTTTTTCATCAAAATAAGGAGAATCTGAAAGACCACCGCGTATTGAAAGATTAAGTACAGGTGAGTTTCTTCCGGATGCTATCCACCATTCTTGATTAAATATACCGATGTCAAATTCAATAATGTAATCATCTTCATTAAAAAAACGCTGAGGTAGTTTAGTTCTTAATTTGTTAATTCCTTTAACAAATTGTGGCCATTTGTTTTTCTCTGTATCATAAGTATAAGATGCATATAGCATTGAATAGTCCATTGTAAATATTTTATAGCCAACTTGTAGACTAGCATGTAATTTTTTTATTTCACCTATAATTTGTATATAACATTCCATGTTGTTATTAATATGTTCAGTTAATATATTTCCAGATTTATCTGTAAGAAGAAAACTTATTGGCTTAAAATAATCATTAGCAAATTCGTTTCCTGTATTATTCCACTCATATTTTTTCCCTAAATTCCCAGAACCTATATATGAATTAATAACATTTCCAATTTTGTTAATATTTGTTTTTAATTTTCCATTTTCAAATACAATACCGATATTACACAATTGTTCTACAGCCCTCATATTATGACTCACAAACAACACCGTCCGCCCTTCGCCTGTACTCAAATCCTGCATTTTTCCCAATGCTTTTTTTTGAAATTCCGCGTCCCCAACCGCCAAAACTTCATCGGCAATTAAAATATCGCTGTCAAGGTGAGCCGCTACCGCAAAGGCAAGACGTACATACATACCGCTGGAGTAGCGTTTAACAGGCGTATCTATATGTTGTTCAATTCCGCTAAAAGCGATTATTTCGTCCAGTTTTTCATCAATGCGGCGTTTTCTCATTCCAAGTATTGCGCCGTTAAGGTAGATATTTTCCCTTCCGGTTAATTCACCATGAAAACCTGTTCCTACTTCCAAAAGGCTTGCTACTTTTCCTTTTATTTTTATTGTTCCTTCGGTTGGGGTAGTGATACGGGAAAGTATTTTTAACAGGGTGCTCTTTCCCGCGCCGTTTTTACCGATAATGCCAAGACGGTCTCCTTGTTTCACATCAAAACTTATATCTTTTAAAGCCCAAAAATGATCTTTGTCTCCTGAATATTTATTTTCGCCTATTTTGGAATGAGGGTCTTCTTTTTTACGTTTAATCGCTGCCCATGATTGAATGTCCTGCCATAAAGTGCCGTTGTTTATTTCACCCAGACGGTACATTTTTGAGAGATGTTCAACTTTTATAGCAAGGTTAGACATATATCAGCGGTTATCTAACTCCTTTTGTAAAATCTCGTAAATATTCTGCCATTCTTGTTTATAATGTTCTAACTTTTTATCCGTAATATCAGAAAATGTTTTTGAGGAAAAAAATAAATCAGAAGCTAAGTCCGCATCAATATTTTTTTCTTTAACTATTTTATTTAATATGTTTTCGCTTGTTTGTTCTATCCATACGGTTAAATCTCTGTCAATATATTTTAATGCCTGTAAAGAAGCAAAAGTACAAAAACATATTTGATGTGTTTCTTCGTGATATGTTAATTCTTTTATAAAATCATTCTTTGATATTTTTCCTGTTAAATAGTATTGTAATTTATTCTGAACTTTATCATTTGCAACAGGACCCTCAATAATGTCAAAACCGTGAGTTTCTTCAACAGATTCTTCATTTCTATTGTTGACTATAAAATCAAGCCATTCTTCTGTATACCCATTAAAATATTTTTTTTTACAAATATGTTCAGTAAATGAACTATCAATATAATTAAAAACCGTAACATAACCATCTGTATGGTGTTGTCCTCCTGATTTTTTTGCCCAATTTTCAGCATGATGTTTATATTTTGTTACATAAAAACCTTTTCCAAAATCGGTATATGGGCGACATTTTTCAAGATCAATTTCATTTATTAATGTATAACTGCCGTGATATACAAGCATTATCTAGGTCCCCCGTTATTTCTGCAAACCTCATAAATGTCCCTAACCGCCCAAACAATATTTTCCGTATGTAAAGCCCACCATTCATCTAATAAATATTTTAACCCGCCGTATTTTTTTAAAAAATTATACGCGTTAGGCACAGACATTTTATATGCGTCAGCAAATTCGGGAATAATACAAGAAATAAAACTGATTTTATCGGATATGTCGTTCATAATAACCCTACATTTATATTATTCCCCATATCTAAATAACATCAATAAAATTCTGTTCATTCTGGTTGAACAGAATAAGACCGATAAAAACTAAAAAGGCGGTGACCCCAAGGCTGATAAGCAGCATGTTCGTATCCGCTGATGAAACGCCGAAGAACCATTTGCGGAAAAGTTCTATGGGAGCGGATACGGGGTTCGCATAGGCTATCCAGCGGAATTTTTCCGGTATTTCGGAAATGGGGTAGACTACGGGAGTGGCGTACATTCCAAGGTTTAACGCAAAGCCTACCATGTTTCTTAAATCGCGGTATTTTGTAGTGATTGATGAAATTATAATTCCCGCGCCGACGGCTATGGCGGCTAACCAGATGAATATAAGCGGGAATAAAATCATAAACCATGACGCTTGAACCGATGCTCCTGTAAAAAGAAAATAAACGAACAAAACTACCAGCATTAAAAATTGAATAAAAGATTTTATGCTGTTGCTTAATACAAAATTTATCGGCACTACAAGACGGGGAAAATATACTTTGCCGAAAATTCCGGCGTTATTTATAAACACATTGCATGATTCGTTAAAACAGTTAGAAAAAAAGTTCCAAAGAATCGTGCCGGAAAAATAAAATAGCGTATGAGGTATACCGTCTGTTCCTATGTTCGCAAGACGGCCGAATATAAAAGTGTAAATTACTGTGGAGAAAAACGGACTTATAACAAACCACAAAGGTCCCAGAATTGTCTGTTTATACTGGGTTGTAAAATCGCGTTTGACAAAAAGAAAAATTAAATCCCTGTAACGGATTATTTCCCGGATTGGAATTTCCAGTAATCTTCGCTTTGGTTTAATTATTAACGACCAGTTTTCTTCGTTATTCATTAACATTCCTTAATAAAATAATTCCATGCCCAAAAAAATCTCCATGGGTGTTTTTTTTGCTATGTCGGAAACGTCCCAGCCTACTGATATGCGCAAATACATACTGCGGAATCGATGCGGATAAATAATCATTTCAAATCCCGCTCCAAAAAGAAAATATTTACGATTCGCAGACGCGTCTTTATTGGGAGGTTTATACCACGCGACGTCAAAAACAGGATTTAAATGTACGTCAAAGCCCAATATACGCATAAGTCTGATATCGGGAAACCACTCATAAGGTTTTATTCTTACCGCCCTTACGTCAAAATCAAGGTTTAACGCCAGTATATATTCTGCGGTTACGTTGTTATCAAAAACGCCGCGCAATAAATCTCCGGCGTAATCATCGTATGATTTTATCCAATGCTTGTGCGACAAACGGGTTGAAAACCCTAATAGATCATCAACTATTATAAAATATCCTTTTGTTATGATCTTGTATGAATAACCCCACGGATCATCATAGTTGTTTTTTGCGTAATAAACATCATAACTGTAAGCGTTGCTTAAACTGACAGATATGCCTTTACGAAAATTACCAATCCAGTCTATACGACCAAAAGAAAGAGAATGATCAAAATATAAATACGGTCCTTTTAAAAAATAAGGAAGCGGGTGGTACAATTCATGATTAATAACGGCGCTTACACATGGATTATAAGTTAGTTCTCCGTAATCGCCTATTTCAAGACCCAAGGGTATCTTCCATGAAATTTCAGGCTTACTGGACATATAAGCCCCTTTCTGAACGTCTCCGTAAGTATCTTTGTAATCATCTGAATGTTCATCATTCCAAATAAATGATTCCCCAAACCACAAGTTAAGAGTTGTGCGTTTTATGGGAATATCAACCTCTAATGCCGATCTGTTTTTAAAATAAAAAGGCTTTTCTAAATCGGGGCGGTAATCAAAATAGTTGTCAAAATCAAAAAACCAGTTAAGCCCGAGCGCCTGAAACGGAAAACCTGAATCCAGCATTAATGAAAAATAAGTTCGATCGTCCTGATCTTTTTTGTAGCCTAAATCTACCCTGAAAGGAACCATTGAACCTAGGAAATTGTAATCACGGGCTTTAATTGTAAATGAAAGCCCGTAATTTGAATCATATTTAGGATACGGAAGAGCGATTATGTTATATGTATCTTCAACATATATTTCCAAATCTACGGGATATTTGCCGTCTTCCGTTAATTCGCCTATTGTGTATTCTATTCTTACGTTGTCTTTTAATACTCTTTCATTTACAAGAAGCTGTCTTTTATCTTTTATAAATTTGGCAAAATGTGTTTTTCCTGTTATTACTTCGCCTTTTTTTAAATCGGTTTTTGTGTTTAAAACAAAGGGGAGCGTCCTGCCTTTTACGTTATAATTAAAAGAATTTATTACAAAAATTGACTGTTCGGTGTAAATGTTACTCTGCAGTGTTTCATCAAGTACGATTTCTTCTTCTTTTTCAGCCGGTTTTTCCTGAGAAAAGACGGCAAAACAAACAGTAAAGAAAATAAAGAATAGTATTGATTTTTGCAGATTCAAATGTTAAGTCCGCCCTGTAATACTTTGTCTAAAATTTGCGTATCTTCCGTTTTAATTTCTACTGCGCGCGCGCTTTGGGCGTCCGGGACTATAAACGTCAAGTTCCCGCTTTTTTTCTTTTTATCGCTTTTCATGGCGTTTAACAGCGATTCCTTGTCCTGCGCCGCGGGGTGGGGGCAGGCGCATTCATATCCAAAAGATAATATCAGCTTTTTAATTTTTTCCGCTCTTTCGCGCGGCGTAATTTTTAACGCTGTTCCAAGCTCGCAGGCGCGTACAATGCCCCAGGCGACGGCTTCTCCGTGGGTAATATTCCCCAATCCCGCCGCGCTTTCAAGCGCGTGGCCGAAGGTATGCCCCAGATTTAACAACATTCGCTTTCCTGACTCGCGGAAATCCTCGCTGACTATGCCGCCTTTGTAAGAAACCGCTTTTTCCACGCACTTTTGCAATACGCCGTCTTCCAAAATTTTTTTAAAATTATTAAAATTTTCCGCTAACGGCGTTAGCTGATCAAGAAAGTCATCGCCGCAAAGGACGGCGGTTTTTATAAGTTCCGCCATGCCGCTTTTTATNTGCGNCTGCGGCAATGTGGAAAGAGCGTTTAACGGTATGTATACGCTTTGAGCGGGATAAAAACTGCCTATCAGGTTTTTTATGTCAAAAAGATCAAAACCGGTTTTGCCGCCTACGGAAGCGTCTACCATGCCGAGCAGAGTAGTGGAGACAAGAACAAACTTACAGCCGCGCATGTAAATTGACGCGGCAAAACCGGACAAGTCGCCGATAACTCCGCCGCCTACGGCGATAAAAATTCCGTCTCTGCCCAAGCCGGCTTTGTTAGCGGCGGAAAGTATTGTTTCTACGGACTGCCAGTTTTTATTTTCTTCGCCGCTTTTAAGAAAAACGCAAGGGTAATCTTTACCGCCGCATACTTTGGCGGCGATGTAGGAAGTATTTTCATCGGCGATGATTAAAGGTTTGAAAGAGGGATTGTCGGATTGCAGACCAAGTTGATGAGAAATGCCGTTAATAGCGGGAAATTCCCGAGTTATTTCTATGTATGTTTTAAATTCGTTAAAAGTAAATTGCAAATGATTAACCTTTCCGAAAAAATCGGAAAAAAAATAAGAGAAAATACGCCAGTTTGACTGTTTTTTATGTTTACTTTACCCAAGGGCATGTAATTTTTTTAACAAGTCAAGACGGACGGCGTGTAAAGTTTGGCGGCCGAAACACGCTCAAAATAAACGCCGAATTTACCTTAATATATCAAAAAAACAGGGGTATTTCAAGGTATTTTCGAGGTTTTTTTTACTCGGATAAGTTAAAAACGTACTCTTCTATGCTGTTTAAAAGGGAATATTTTGAAAATTCGCCTATTTCCGGCTTTCCGGCAAGGTAATCCAGCCAACTTGCGACAAAATCATGCGTTGTTTTCCGGCTTAAAGGCAGATATTTGCCTTTTAAGATGTCTTCGCCGTGCTTGTTTCGATAGATTGCGTTTCCTTTATAAATTACTCGAATATCAGACAGGATATTTTTTTGCGTTATAGCCAAAAAAACAAGCGAATTGCTGTTAAAATAATCCTCGCAATAGAACTTTTTGTATATCGTGTAATCCCATTGATGCAGCGGAAGCCTTATTCTTGTAAGTAATTCCTGTTTTTCCATTACTGTATTTTCCTCAGAATGGAAACGCGCTGCGGAAACCCATCGTGTAGCGTTAGTCGCGCTGCGAAATTCATATTGGGCGTCAAGGGCGGTAAGGGGCGCGGATAAATCCTGCCAGCTTAAAGAACCGCATATATTTCCTCCGATTGTCGCTATGTTTCTTAATTGGACTCCCGCGATTTTTTTTAAGCACAAGCATAAAACTTCAGGCACTATCTTACCGAGTTTTATCAATCTGTTTAGTTTTACCATAGAGCCTATTTCAAGGTATTGTTCCGTTCTTGTTATTTTCTGCAGTTCTTCAATTTTATCAAGCGAGAGAAACACAGGGGGAAGGTACAGTATATTTTTATCCTGTTTTCTGAAAAGATTAGTGCCTCCCGCATGCAAAACCGCGTCCGGGAAACGGTTCCACGCGGAAAATAACTCCTGAAAAGAAGTCGGCGTAATAACCTGATTAAGTGGCGCTTTCATACAGCCTCTTTTGCCGCGCCGCGGCGATATTATTTACAACTTTTATAAGTCTTTCCGCGTTGGTGCATCTGCATTTGATACCGGAAAATCCCATTAAAATTTCTTCTTTTGTCGGGTTGGGTATATGATCAAGGAGCGCTTCCGTACACAAAACTTTTCCGGCTTCGCAATAACCGCAATTTCCAAGATGTTCCTGCGCAAAGGCGTTCATAATTTCCTGATACTCAATTGTTTGCGAGAATCCCTCGATGGTTATTACTTCCGAGCCTTCTATTTTAAAAGCGGGAATTAAACAGGCGGGGCTTACTTGTCCGTTTAAAATAACCGTACAAGCGCCGCATTGCCCGGAAAGACAGCCGGGCTTTGAGCCGAATAAACCAAAACTGCTGCGCAAAATATCGATCAGCCTTACTCCGGGGTCGGCGTTAAAAACAACATCTAATCCGTTTAAAATAAAATTAATGGTCATTTTGCCCCCTGTGCGCCTGAATCAATATTTCTTGCGCGTAAAATTTCCCAAATGTCTTTTCTTTTTAACGGGAGTGTTTTAAAACCGTGATCCATCGCCTGCGAAACCGCTTGCAAAAACGCTGCGGGTATACATGTAAAGGGAAGATCGCTTACCCCTTTCGGCTCCGTTACATCTTCCGAAAAGAAATCAATATGAATAGGAGGAATTTCCATGGGAGAAAAAATCGTAAAATTGTTGTATTGGTCTGTGGGAATAACGCCGTCCACATACTCGATGTTTTCCGTATATGCCCACCCTAACGCCTGAACCGCCGCGCGGGTAAGGTTTCTTTTTGCTCTGTGCGCCGAAATTAATTTTCCGCCGTCAATTCCAAGCCAGATGCCGCGTATAACGGGAATACATTCAATAAGGTCGATAGAGACTTCTACAACGGCGCAGGCAAGCCCTAATTTGGAAAAGCCGTTTATGTCGAGGTTTTTTCCTTCCGGCGCGGTAAATCGTCCGCCCATAAGAGTTCCGTATTGCGGTTTTATTGAGCGGCGGACTGTAATGGGAAGCGGGTCGTGGAAACGCTGTTTACGGATTGTAAGACAGCACTTTTCTACAAGTTTTGTTACGGCGGTAATATTTCTGCCTGAACATGAAGGACCGCAATCGGGCGCGTTGGAAGCGATAATACGAACCATCTCCGGCTCTATGGACATTGTTTCCATAGCAACTTTTCTCCAAATTCTTGTGTAATCTTCCATGCTTGTAATGCTTGTTTTTATTTCCAGAATCCCTTCTTTTGTCAATGTAACTTCTACGCTGTATGCGCCGTTATCTTCGCCGTGGTAGAGTAGTCCGTTTCCCTGGTATCCAACGGCTATACCAATGCCTCTGGGATTTTCGCCTTTTTCCGGTTTTTTACCCTTACGGCTTTTGCGAAGTAATTCATAAGAAGCCCATTTATGTTTATAATCGCTTATTTTGATTGTCGATTTTATAAGATTTTTGCCGTGAATATTGTTTTTATGTTTTGTCTGGGATTGGATTATTTGCGGATCGATATTATTTTCCCTTAATTCCGCCGGGTCTATGTTAACCATATCGGCTATAAGTGAAATATGGCGTTCCATCGCAAAATTTCCCTGCGCCAGTCCAAAGCCGGAAAAAGGTCCCTGAGGGGGAATATTGGTGCAATATGCCTTTGCTTTTAATGATAAATTGTCAAAATTGTATAAACCGATAACTCCAAGGCAAATTTGATCGAGAATTTCGTTTCCGTTAACCGAATAAGCTCCAAGGTTAACAGAAATATCGATATTTGCGGCGTTTGTATTGCCGTTATCGTCGATTGCGGACGCTATATTAACGCTTGTACTGAAGCGTTTCGGGGTATATAAAAAGTCTTCCTCTCTGGTTAAGATAAGGCGGACGGGCTTTTTTGTAATATGCGTTCCAAGGGCGGCATGGCACGCTATAAGCGACGGATACCAAAGTTTCCCGTCCATGTGAAGGTTAAGGGCGGAAGGTTCTACCGCAACATAAGACAAGTCAATATTCAATGCGCGCGCTACGGCTCTTTTTACATGGTACGGCCATTGCGTTGCCGTTCTGATAATAATAGGATCGTTCTTTTCGTTCTTTAATCTTTTTATTTCTTTTTCTCTGTTTATCCATGAAATCGCGCCTATAGGCTCCGCGTACCAATGCTCCTGAATGCCTGTCTTGTAACTTCCGGTAACTATCTTTCCTGTTTCCTGAAACGATTCAAGAGCGTTCCCTGTGTTAATTTCCCTCGTTAAAACAGGATCGTCAGAATTACTGCAAATAAAAACAGCGTCTTCTTTGTCGGCAAGTATTTCGCACCTTGCGGAGATTTCTTCCAATTTTGTTTTATCCGCGCCCAGTATTATCGCTACAGGCTCGCCGATATAGTTTAATGTTTTATCCGCCAGAATGGGGATATTCGTGCCTTCAAGCCTGTTTTCGCCTGGTATCTCTTTTGCGGTAATAAGCGTATAGTTTTCGGGAAGTTCCGGTACATAGATGTTTCTTAATTTCCCCTTTGCTATAGGCGATCTGACTGTCAGCGCATACAGCAGATTAGGGGGGTATATATCTTCCAAAAAAGGGAGCTCTTCCATTAATGGTTATTTTAGTAGCATTTTAAGGGAATTACAATAATAGTTTTAAGCCGTTTCTTTCGCCATTCGCCATTAGTGCCGGTTCATACGCGCTGTCGGTCACCTAAAGGTGACCTTGCTTTTATTGCGGACAGCGGTTTTTATTGGCGCTTACGCTATGCGGCATTATCGATCTACACGGCTATGCCGTGCACTTGTTCAGCGTGATGAAAGTTCTTTATCAATTTTTCGCTGTCCAGCATGCCGTACTTGTCAAGTACAGCCCTTAATGTCTCTATACTGCGGTAAACCTTTGGGTTTGCGGGATCGAACTTGCAAATGGGGCGTAAATCTTCAACCAGTTTTTTGGTGTCTATTACAAATTGGATTTTTTTGGTTACCTTCAAAATACGGTCGTACTCGGTCTGTGTCTGTTCTTCGTCCTTGCTGATTAGGGTTTCATCAAGTCTTTCGCCCGGACGCAAACCTATGTATTCAATCTTTATTTCGGTATCCGGCTCATAGCCTCGGAAACGTATCAGTTGTTCGGCTAAATCGCGTATGCGCACGGGCTCTCCCATGTCTAACAGGTACAAACAGCCGTTTTCGCCTACGCCGCCCGTTTTTAAAACCAGCGAACACGCTTCGCTTATGGTCATGAAAAAGCGTCTTGCGTCCGGGTGGGTTACGGTTACAGGACCGCCTTTTTCTATCTGCTGCTGGAAAAGCGGAACAATTGAGCCGCGCGAGCCGAGTACGTTTCCAAAGCGGACGACTACAAAATTAGTGCCGCTTTTGTTAGACCGCGCGCTTGCGGAAAGAACCAACTGTTCGCAGATGCATTTTGACGCTCCGTATACGGAAACGGGATCAACAGCCTTATCTGTCGAAATATGTACGAAATGTTTCACGCCGTGTTTCACGGCGGAATTAATAAGGTTCTCGGTTCCAAGCACATTATTTTCAATTGCGGCTACGGGATTTTCTTCCATCATGGGGACGTGCTTGTATGCCGCTGTGTGGAAAATTGCATCGGCTTTTAAATGGCTTAAAATATAGTCAACAAAGTCAGTGTCTTTTAAGTCCCCGATTACAGGCACTATTGCCGCTTTTTCTCCGACCCCTTCGTCCTGCAAAAGCCGCAGTTCTTTATCGATCAGGTAGATGGAGTTCTCGCCGTGCCCCAGCAGGTACAGCCTTGACACTCCGCCCGACAATAACTGGCGGCATAATTCGCTACCGATTGACCCGCCCGCGCCTGTAACTAAAACGCGTTTTCCGCGCACATAGGAAAGGCTCTGTTTAAGTTTAATGGTTACGGGGTTGCGCCCCAGCAAG
>JGI20170J14366_1000240_pt1 | contig 21413 bp, 18 predicted proteins | sample TergutNc150P3_FD_14366 | JGI IMG/M metagenome (IMG submission 14366) | reverse complement strand
GCTTGTGGTGGACGATATGCATACAAATCTGGACGTTGCGGCAGGTCTTTTACGCAAGTACAAGATGCAGGTAGACTGCTCTAGCAGCGGGCGGGATGCCGTTGAGAGAATACAAAGCGGAATCCCCGTTTACAACGCTATATTCATGGATCACATGATGCCGGGAATGGACGGCATAGAAGCGGCGGACAAAATCCGCGCCACGGACACGGAGTACGCTAAAAAGATACCCATTATAGCCCTTACCGCCAACGCAATACACGGAACCGAGGATATGTTTTACGCTCACGGTTTTCAGGCGTTTATATCCAAGCCCATCGACATAATGGAACTGGATTCCATAATAAGAAAATGGGTGCGTAACGAAGAGAAAGAAAAAGAATTGGGAGAAGACACGTTTGTAACGTCCGAAACCTCTTCCGAAGATGAAAATAACGCAAACACGGAAATAAATATACCGGGAGTGGATTCCGAAAGAGGGCTTTTCCTTTACGGCGACGATAAAAAAATATATTTGTCGCTTCTGCGTTCCTATGTTTCCTTTGCGCCTGAAACCCTGAACAAACTAAGGACGGTTTCAAAAGAGACATTGCACGACTATGTTGTTTCCGTACACGGACTAAAAAGCACAAACGCCGGCATAGGGGCGGAAGCAATACGGGAACAGGCTTTGGTTCTGGAAAATTTATCCAGAGAGGGCGACATTGATAAAGTCCTGGCGCTGAACGGCAAATTAATTAAAGACACAGAAACCGTCGTGCATAACATAAAAGAATGGCTGGCAAGATACGACGCCCGTAACGTAAAACCGCTCCTTAAATCGCCGGACAGGAAAGTTTTGGAGCGGCTTAGGCAATATTGTGAAGATTTCGACATGGCAGGCATTGATAACGCAATGTCGGAACTGGAAAGCGCCAACTACGAAGAAGGCGCCGAGTTAGTCGCATGGTTAAGGGAAAAAGTCAACATATCGGAAATAACCGATGTTGCGGAACAGATTGCAAAGCATCTTGCCAAAACACCCTAACCGCCTGCAATTATTTTCCTATTATCTTTCCGATTTTATTCAACAGATCATCCCTGCCGGCGGGCTTCTTGATATAATCTACAGCCCCTGCTTTCTCGGCGTGGGTTCTGTCTTCCGGATCTGTCGAGCCGGAATAAATGACTATAGCGGTATTGTGAACAGAACCGATCTTTTTTATTCTCTCGAAAGTTTCCCATCCGCTCATACCGGGCATAACAAGGTCCAGCATAATTAGATTGGGAACAAGGCCGTTGTGGAACATTTTTAAGGCGGCGGTTCCTGATTCGGCGACGGTAACCTCATAAACATCCTCAAGCATGCCATTAACCGCAACAAGATCCGTTTTATTATCATCTATTATCAACACTTTCTTTTTTTCATGGCCTGAGTGAACCTTGAATTTATCCGTTTCTGTTTTAAGCTCGTTGAAATTCCTGTTGTTTTCCGCGCTCATTTCATCAACCTGCTTAATCGCCGCCTTTATCTGTTTTACATCGACATCTACCATGTTGTTCATGCTATCAACTACTTGCTGGCTTACCTTGATAAAATTATGGGTCTTCTTAATCATTTCATCGCCGGATTTTGCCATATCTTCGGCGCCTTTATGAACCGATACGGTTATGTCTTTCAGGCGTCCTACGGCTTCCAGTATTTGCTTTCCTCCCGCNTCCTGTTCTTCCATAGCGTTACGGATATTTTCCTCATGTTCCGCTACTGTTTTTACTCCCGAATCAATGGCCGCAAAACGGGCAAGCACTTCGTTGGAAGAACTGGTTATATTGTCTATGGAAGCCTTTATCTTTTTTAACATTTCCGCCGTTGTCTTGGATTGCTGAGACGATGATTCAGCCAGCTTGCGTATTTCATCGGCGACTACGGCAAAACCCTTGCCCGCCTCTCCTGCGTGAGCCGCTTCAATGGCGGCGTTCATGCTTAATAAATTGGTCTGGCTCGCAATATTGTCCATTACAGCGTTAATCTCCAAAAGACCTTCGGAGTCACGGGCAATTACCTCTATTTCCTGCGCAACGGTTTGAAGCCCCGTTTTGCCTATTTCAGACGCTTCCGCCAAATCGTTTACATTATTGCTGTTTTCTATTAATGTCCTTGTTACCGAATTAATATTAGCCGTCATTTGTTCTACGGCGGAAGATGATGTATTAACGCTTTCGGATTGTGCCGCAACCAGTTTATTCAATTCTTCAATACTTCGCTCTATATTTACTCCCGCATTGTCAGCGTCTTCCGCTTCTTTTTCCTGTTGTATTAACAGTTTATCCATATTCTCAAACTGCAATGAAATCTGATCAACCGCCTCCGCTGTTTTATCCATATTATTGGAAAGTTCAAAGCTGGTAGTGGTAAGCGCGTTAATTTTCTTTTTAATATCACTGATCAAATCTTTTATATTATCAAACGTTTCGTTAAAATATCTGGACATATCGCCGATTTCATCAGTTCTTTTTGATACAAGACGTTTGGTCAAGTCTCCTTCGCCTTCGGCTATTTCCAAAAGCACGCTAGTTGCGGAATTTATCGGTCTTATTAATATAAATTTGAAACTTATCGTGTTGACCAAAACAGAAGCCAGCAAAATGATAACTGCGACAATGGCGATTGTTTTAATCTGATCAACAACATTCTCATCAATAACTTTTTCAATTGCCGTCATCTCGTTACCGAGAAACAAAATGCCGATAACATCTTTGCCGTTTGCCGCAAAAACAGGATTATACTCGGTAAGATATTTCTTGCCAAGAATGACCGCCTCTCCTGAATAATTTTTGCCGCCTTGTATATAAGGATATGCGGCGCTTTTTTCCCCGAGCAAGGTATCCACCGCCCGTTTTCCCGCATTGTCCACGATACTGGTGCTTATCCGGCGGTAATCATTGCCGTCTTTTACAAAGAGAGTCGCCGCTATGCCGAGAAGAGAGCTTATTTCATCTATCAATTCATAATTGTATTTAAGAGAAGTCCCATCCTGCGCTTTCAGATCTCCGTCTTTAAGGATTAATTGACCATATTCAAGATGCAGTTTTTGATCGAAAAAAACCATATCGCCCGTTAACTTGTCTTTCCCCATGATAACAGCGGTTTCAAAGCTCGATTCCTTTATGGCACGGATACTGATGACCGAAAAAATAAAAATAGCCAAAAGCATAAATGTAATGGCTATGCTTAACAATTTTATATTTAAACCGAAGCGCATTGTTTTTTCGCTTTTTTCCATAATATACCTCTTTTTAAAATACACATTTTATATAGTTATAACTATATAAATAATTATTGTACTTTTCTTTGATTAATTATACTTTAATTTCCACCCATTGTGAAGTATTTTCTCCCTTGCGGACGGCTTCCAACGCTTTTCGTGCCTGTGCAAAACCGCAAACCATTTCCTTTTTTGCGCCGCTATCCCCTTTTGGCAGGTCAATTTTGACAGTATCAAAAGGGCTTTCCGAAAGGCCGTTAATATCCATTCCGGCAAGGCTAATCATTCGCGCCAATTCCACAGCGGTGATAGCGATGTCCGTCTTACCGTCCGCTCCGTACTTTCCGGCGATACCCGGCACAAAAGAAACCGTCATAATGCCGGAAATGTCCGCTTTTTCTGATGCGGCATATTCTCTCTTGATCACTTCGGCAAAAACCCGCCGTTGGTTTCTGCCTGTCGCAAGGCGGTCCGCCAAATCGGGATAGAAGTTTTTTACAAATTGATAAACCCCTTCTGAGCCGCCGGTAATCATGGGCAGTAAACCGCCGGTACTAATCCGTTTTTGTAATTCTTCGCTTAATTCCGAATCACTGATTCCGGCCGAGACTTCGCCGTCATAAACTTTATCAAAGCCTAGCAGTTTCAATGCGGTAACAATTTTCCCCGCCGTAACAGTTCCGGCAGTTTCGCAGCCTAAAGCAAGTTCTTTATTTAAGGCGCAATCAAGCCCTGCAGAAACTTGCGCAATAACAAGCCGCTCTTTGTCGTTAAGGCCTGCCCAGATTTCCGCAGTCCTGTCGTGCTCATAAATCGCTCCCACAGGGCATACCGCCGCACATCGTCCGCAAAAGACGCAGCCGCTTTCTAAAAGAGTTTGATTATACGGAGCGGAAATCCCGTACTCATGACTGCGATGCGATGTGTTAATGGCACGAATCGTCTGCTCTTCCTGACACGCTTCAACACAGCGGCCGCACTTAACGCATTTGTCCATATTGCGCACAATTGTATCGCTTTCGATTACAGGCTTGCCGCCTGAGTCGTTTCTGCCAAAGGACGATTCACGGATACCGTATTCCGCCGCAAGTTCCTGAAGCTCGCACTTTTTATTTCGTACACAGGTAAGGCAATCCTGCGGATGGTTCGCCAGAATCAATTCCAATATTGTTTTACGGGTATCAAAGAGGCGCAGGTTATTGGTTACTATACTAACCCCTTCCCAGACATCGTTAGCGCAGGCGGCGATAAGCTTTCCCCTGCCGTCGCACTCAACCACGCAAATACGACAAACTGCCCGCTTGCACAAATCGGGATGTTCGCAGAGGGTGGGAATTTTCACGTTTGCTTTTTTTGCAGCTTCAAGAATTCTTGTGCCTTCGGGAACCGTTACAGGAACCCCGTCTATCGTCAAATTAACGCTTTTATTAAGATCGGGTTTATAGCTCATCTTTCAAACTCCGTCTTAAAAAGTTTCCATGCGCTGTTCAAAGCCGCTGCGGCAGTCTGCCCAAGTCCGCAGAAGGATGCGCTTGTCATCGTACTGACAAGGCGGCGGAGAGTATCATAATCGCTCTTTTGGGCTCTTCCCGGTTCTGAAATTTTTTGCAGGAGCTTCAAAATTTGAAAATTTCCCTCACGGCACGGCACGCACTTGCCGCACGACTCATGAATAAAAAATTCCGTAACGCCTTTAAGATATTCTATAATAGAAACGCTTTCGTCCATTACAACGACAGCCCCGGAACCTACGGACAGCCGAGCGTTTCTTAAATCCGTGTAACTGTAAATAGTATCAAGCTGATCGACGCCTCCGATAGCGCCGCTCTGCCCCCCAAGATGAAAGAACTTGAGTTTGCCGCCGTTGGTAATACCGCCGCCCAAACTTTCATCGTAGATTATGTCACGTAATGTAACTTTGCCAAGAGGTATTTCAAATACACCCCTGTTCTTGCAATGCCCAGAAATGCAGACAAGTTTGCTCCCTCCAGAATCAGGGTGTCCCGCCTGAAGATAAGCGTCTCCGCCCATGTTGACGATGACCGGAATGTTGGCAAAGGACTCCACATTGTTTACAAGGGTCGGCTGAAGAAAAAGCCCCACTTCCGCAAGGTGCGGCGGCTTGATTCTAGGGCGGCCTACCCTGCCCTCGGTTGAATTAAGAAGTGCGGAATTTTCGCCGCACACATAAGCGCCCGCTCCGGAAATTACGTGAATGTCAAAATCTTTGCCAAGCAACCCTACGGCACGGATGTTCTCAATCGCCGCAATAAGTTTCTTCTGTATTTTACGATACTCGCCCCGAACATAAATGTATCCCGCTTTCGCCTTGAATACCGCTCCCGCTATCATAATTCCTTCCAGCAATTTAAGCGGAAGTTTTTCCATGACAAGCCTGTCTTTGAAAGTGCCGGGTTCGCCTTCGTCAGCGTTGCATACAATGTACTTGGGAGTTTCGGGAATGTGCAAAAGGTGTTCCCACTTGCTTCCGGCGGGATACGCCGCACCGCCTCTCCCTAGAAGTTTTGCCTTTTTAATCTCGGTGATTATATCTTCGGCGATTTTATCGCTACCGCTTGAAGCGGCTTTTTTAAATGCGGCAAAGCCGCCTGTCTTTTCATATTCGCTTACCGATAACGGATCGGCGCAGCCGGCGTTTTCGGTTAAAAACCGGACCTGAAGTCTATCGTCTAATTTTGACATAACGACAAAAGCTCCTTTCCTTCCCGGCAGCGCCCGACAAGCTGCTTAACCTTGTCTTCAGTTAAATTGCCGAACACATCGTCGCCTATTTTCGCCACAGGTCCGATGTCGCAAGAACCCACGCAGCTTGTGTAAAACAGGGTTATTTTTCCGTCCGCCGTGGTCTGCCCCATTTTGACTCCCGCCGCCTCTTCAAACCATTTTACTACGGACGTAAAGCCCGCAGACTTCATACCCGGCTCTTCCGGACATGAAAAAAAACAGGGGGTACTTCTGCAAATTTCAATGACATATTCGCCGCGCGGCTGAGTGCTGAACATGGCGTAGAAAGTGAGCACATCGAAAATTTTGGAAAGGGGGACATTCAGGACGGCGGAAGCAAGCTGCGCCCACTGCTTTTCCACGCAGTTTTTCCCGGACGCAGTCTGAATATCCAGTAATACGGCAATCAACTGCTGAGGATCGTTTCCGTAACGCTCCATTATTTTCAGTACCTGATCTTTGGAAAGTTCACGCATTATGTCAGTTTACATGATTTTCCGGTTTTTCTCAAGTTACTCTATTGTTAAAAAACAGTCATAATAATATAATACATAAAAAGCACAGGGGGAGTAGATTATGGTTGATACCTTATCCACCGCTTTTGGCGCACAGATAAAGAAAGCAATGTCTGCGACAAAAGCCGCCACCGTTATAACAGAAAACAATGTGTATCAAGAGGGAGACCCTAACATTCTTCCGCTGTTAGACGAAATGGTAGAGGCTCTGCTCCTTCCCGGAAGCAGGCTTGCGGGGCTTGAAAACCTTGAAGACCTTTATCAAAAAGCCGAATCGGGGAAGTCGTGCCTTCTTCTTGTTGAGCATTACAGCAACATGGATCTTTCAATTGTCTCCCTGATGGCGCGAAAAGCCGGAGGGCGGGGCAAAGAAATAGGCGGCTCAATAATCGCCATTGCCGGAATGAAATTAAATGAGGATAACCCAATTGTCGCCGCCTTTGCCAGTGCTTACACCCGGATAGTAATTTACCCAAGCCGTTACCTTCACGGACTGGACGAAGAAATTAAAAAAGTGGAACTTCCGCGCAGTAACTCAATTAACCGTGCAGCCATGAAAGCTTTGAATGAGCAAAAATACAAGGGAAAACTTGTTCTGGTATTTCCGGCGGGAACCCGTTACCGCGCGTGGGATCCGGAAACAAAAAGGGGAGTGCGCGAAATCGACTCTTACATCCGCTCTTTTGATTATATGTGTTTTATCGCACTGAACGGCGAGGTCTTGCACGTCCAAAAAACCGATATGCTGAACGATGCGGTAAGCAAAGACGTTATGCTTGTAACCGCAAGTCCGGTAGTATCTTGCGAGGAATTCCGGGAAAAGGCAAGAAAAGCGGCCGGAGAAGACGAGGATAAAAAGCAGGCTGTCGTAGACGCAATAATGAACGAGCTTGAAAAAATGCACATTGCCGCTGAAAAAGAGAGATTAAAAATAGTGAACGCTAAGTAACACGGCGTACTACTAACTCCTTTGAAAATAGTACGCCGTTTTGATAACAAGTTACCTTGTTACCAGTTACCGCCGCCGCCACCGCCGCGTTCACGGCGAGGTTTATCCATCGCTTCGTTTACNCGCAGTTGGCGTCCGTCAAATTCGCGGCCGTTTGTGCCCGCGATTGCCGCNTTTGCTTCTTCTTCGCTGCCCATNTCGATAAATCCAAATCCTTTGGAGTTGCCGGATTCACGATCGAAAATGATCTTGGCTGAAGCGACAGTACCAAAACCTGAAAACAGGTTTTTAAGACCATCCTCGGTAGTGTTGTAAGAGAGATACCTTATCCACCGCTTTTGGCGCACAGATAAAGAAAGCAATGTCTGCGACAAAAGCCGCCACCGTTATAACAGAAAACAATGTGTATCAAGAGGGAGACCCTAACATTCTTCCGCTGTTAGACGAAATGGTAGAGGCTCTGCTCCTTCCCGGAAGCAGGCTTGCGGGGCTTGAAAACCTTGAAGACCTTTATCAAAAAGCCGAATCGGGGAAGTCGTGCCTTCTTCTTGTTGAGCATTACAGCAACATGGATCTTTCAATTGTCTCCCTGATGGCGCGAAAAGCCGGAGGGCGGGGCAAAGAAATAGGCGGCTCAATAATCGCCATTGCCGGAATGAAATTAAATGAGGATAACCCAATTGTCGCCGCCTTTGCCAGTGCTTACACCCGGATAGTAATTTACCCAAGCCGTTACCTTCACGGACTGGACGAAGAAATTAAAAAAGTGGAACTTCCGCGCAGTAACTCAATTAACCGTGCAGCCATGAAAGCTTTGAATGAGCAAAAATACAAGGGAAAACTTGTTCTGGTATTTCCGGCGGGAACCCGTTACCGCGCGTGGGATCCGGAAACAAAAAGGGGAGTGCGCGAAATCGACTCTTACATCCGCTCTTTTGATTATATGTGTTTTATCGCACTGAACGGCGAGGTCTTGCACGTCCAAAAAACCGATATGCTGAACGATGCGGTAAGCAAAGACGTTATGCTTGTAACCGCAAGTCCGGTAGTATCTTGCGAGGAATTCCGGGAAAAGGCAAGAAAAGCGGCCGGAGAAGACGAGGATAAAAAGCAGGCTGTCGTAGACGCAATAATGAACGAGCTTGAAAAAATGCACATTGCCGCTGAAAAAGAGAGATTAAAAATAGTGAACGCTAAGTAACACGGCGTACTACTAACTCCTTTGAAAATAGTACGCCGTTTTGATAACAAGTTACCTTGTTACCAGTTACCGCCGCCGCCACCGCCGCGTTCACGGCGAGGTTTATCCATCGCTTCGTTTACACGCAGTTGGCGTCCGTCAAATTCGCGGCCGTTTGTGCCCGCGATTGCCGCATTTGCTTCTTCTTCGCTGCCCATTTCGATAAATCCAAATCCTTTGGAGTTGCCGGATTCACGATCGAAAATGATCTTGGCTGAAGCGACAGTACCAAAACCTGAAAACAGGTTTTTCAGACCATCCTCGGTAGTGTTGTAAGAGAGGTTACCGACATACAGTTTCTTTGCCATCTAGAAAAATCCTTCACCCGGAACAAACAATGCCGTCCCGGGCACATTTGGGTGTTGTATCGAACCTTGTTCGGTAAACTTTGTTCAAACGAACTATGTTCATACAACGCCCTGGACTTACGTCCAAGTATTCACGCCCGCATAAGCGAACGACTCAAATTTCCCCCGTCCGAAAACAAGAGAAGATAAGATGCATAGTTGTTAAGGGAAAAAATGAAAGACGAAAGGCGAGAAACAATAACAGAACCCCTAAACCAAAATACCTTTAACATAAAAACAAAAAAATACCTATAATTAATAATAGTCTACAAATTTAATCAACTTATGTCAAGCCTTTTTGTAAATTAATTTTACGGCCGATTTAATATCGGCGGCGGGTATCAAACCCGGCACAGGCTGATTTTCCCCGGCAGGCCCAAGAAAAGAGCCAAACCCCAAATTTGCGCTTGTTTTTACACGCCCGGCAAGGCGGCGTACGGGACGAATTTCCCCGGTCAGGGACAGTTCCCCCGCTATGGCAAGCCCTGCCGGAACGGCAAGTCCGGTTCGCGCCGAGTACAGGGCGAAGGCAAGGGCAAGTTCCACTCCAACTTCGGTAATTCGAATCCCCCCCGCCGCATTCACATAAAGGTCCTGATCCGAAAGCCTAAGCCCCAGGTGTTTTTCCAATGCGGCGGATACCCGCGAAACCCTGCCCGAATCAATCTTGTCGGAAAAAACCCTGCTCATAGAACCTTTTGCGGGAATGGTAAGCGCCTGAATCTCTACCAGAATGGTTCTTGTACCTTCAAGCACGGCCGCAGTCGTTACTCCCGGAGGCAGTTCTCCTTCACGGCGCACCAAAAAGAGGCGGCCTGTATCCTCGACAGGATAAAGCCCCTGCTCTCCCATTGTAAAAATCCCGATTTCATCGACAGAGCCAAAACGGTTCTTTGCCGCCCTTAAAAAACGGCAGTCCGTTGTCCCTCCAAGCGCCGAGGATTTGTCGTTTTGCTCAAAATAGAGAACCGTATCCACCATGTGTTCAAGGGTTTTGGGGCCTGCTATAAGCCCCTCTTTGGTAACATGCGCCGTTAAAAAAAGCGCCGCATCATGTTCCTTGACCCACGAGATTAATTCAAAGGAACAGAACTTCATCTGATTCACGCCGCCCGGCGAAGAACCGCCGTCCACCGAAAAAAGCGTCTGCGCCGAATCCACCAGAACCAGAACCGGTTTTACGGAATTAAGGACTGTCTCAATTTCCTCAAGGTTTCCGGTACACAGTATCTCGATCCGCTCCATGTTGATTTTGTCTTTGCTCAAGCCGAGCCTGTCCGCCCTTAGCCTTAACTGCCCCGCTGATTCTTCGCCGGAGACGTACAAAACCCGCCCCTTTGTTTCCACAGCGGCGGCAAGCTGTAACAGCAATGTTGATTTACCGATACCCGGTTCGCCTCCGACAAGAACGGCGGAACATTTCATAATGCCGCCGCCAAGCACTCGATCCAGTTCGACAATACCGCTTTTTATACGTGTGCCTTCCTGCGGGTCTACAGTCGAAAGGGGAAAAGTTTGCGGCAGGGCACGGCGTGTATCGTTCCGCTTAATATTAGCGTTATTAACGGCGGTTTCCGCAAAGGTGTTCCATTCGCCGCATTCGGGACAGCGGCCAAGCCACTTGGGTTCTTCATGCCCGCAGGAGGAACATTTGAAAACTATGGATTTCTGTTTTTTCACTTGTTTACCGGAACTTGCATCCTCAATCGGGATTTTTTCTCGGCGTTAAACGCACGCCGATTCCAAAACGCCAACCGTCGATGGCGGGAATATTTTTGTCTGTCCACAGGCGGTAAAGAGGAACCCATGTACGCAGATCGAACCCAAGTAAAAATTTTTCGTTTACCGGAAAATCCACCCCTGCCCCAAGCATGGGGAAAAACCATCTGCCGTCGCTCCAAAAATATTTACGGATAGCGTTTGTCTGCATTCCGGGATCGGTTTCAATGTCGCCTGTAAAATTATCGGAACGTAACCCAAAGGCCTGAACAACAAGGCGTATATCCGCAGAAGGTCCGCCGTAAACACGCAAATTTATGCCCTTATCGCTAATCGGTATAAATCCCGTAAGCTGAACTCCGGTAATAAAGCCCATCACAAACGCTGAACGATTTTCGGGATTGCAAGCCATCGCATACCCAAACTCTGTATTGTACTCGTAATTTGTAAAATAAATATCCTGCGTAACTTCCAGTCTTAAAGGACCCCAAAGCGGCCGGTCTGCGGAAACCCCTAGCGAGGGAAGAACGGGAGCGGGATCCGCGCTGCTGCCGTTATCTGCGGCAAAATAAAGAATCGTGCCCCGGATAGACCAATTAATATCATCCCAAAACGAATCCGCGCTTACGGGAATTAACGTCAGGAGAAAAATTATTAATAATGCCGGAAATCTCATATTTATAGTATATACCATTTAACCCGTATAGGATAGCACGATATATGACTGTTTGTGTCAGTTTTGGTTATAAATACGTTTCATAAAAGTATCGACAGTTATTCGATTCACGCCGTACATACGCCCTATAGCGCTTTTGGAGAACTGTCTGGCAAGCAGAGCGCTTATTTCATGTTCGCAGCCGGAAAGCTTAAAATGCGACGATTTACTGCCGTGCGGTCTTCCCAGAATTTTTCCTTCCGAGCGTTTTCTGGCAAGAGCTTCCTTTGTCCTTTGAGAAATTAAGTCCCTTTCAATCTCGGCGGATAAACCAAAAGCAAAAGCCAATACTTTGGATTGAATATTATCTCCCAATCTGTAATTGTCTTTTATTGTCCATATTTTGACATCATTTGTCATTAAATGATTAAGAATCGACATAATCATAAAGAGGCTTCTTCCAAGACGGGAAAGTTCGGAACAAATAATCAAGTCGCCTGATTTAACCTCCGCAAGAAGCGAACCTAAAAGCCGCTTTTCCGGCGATTTAGTGCCGCTGATTGTTTCCTCAATCCATTGTTCAATTTTAAGATTATTTGTTGAACAGAACCGGTTAATTTCAAATCGTTGATTATCAACATTTTGCTTATCGGTGCTTACCCTGATATAACCGTAATTCATAATACCTCCAAAAAAAATAACATGTTATTACTTATCGTCTTTTTTATTAAGCATATAACAGTATTTTGTATAAAAAAAATGTACCTTTAAACCAGACTATTATAATTATTTTTAAAATTAAAATTTTCCGAATTTAAGAAAAAATATGCTATAATACCCCTAAATGAGAATTGTCATGTTTACGGACGCCTATTGGCCGAGGATCAACGGCGTTACAGTGTCAGTTGATACCTTTTCCAGATCTCTCATAAAGGCAGGGCACGAGGTACTGGTCGTCTGTTCTTTTTACCCTTCAGGCTACGATACCGCCATCGCCATGCAAAATGAAAAAAAAGATGATGAGCCCCGTGTAGTCCGGGTTCCTTCTACGCCCGCATTTGTTACAAAAGAAGATCGTATCGCAAAATTCAGTAAATGGAACTGGGTGTTCAAGCAAGTAGAGAGCTTTAATCCGGATATACTCCATATTAATACAGAAGCGGTTATCGCCGAATTTGGTTTTTTCTATGCCAAAGCGCATAACCTTCCCACGATATATACCTTTCATACCATGTGGGAAGATTATGCCCCTACTTATTTCCCGATGTTTCCGATGTTTCTGGTAAAGTTCTTTATTCGGGGTGTTCTTAAAAACGCATTAAGACGATCATACAAAGTGATAGTGCCTACTCAGCAGATTGAAACTGTCGTACACAAGTACAAGCCTGACGCTGAAACTTTCATTTTACCTACCGGCATAGACCCGGCGCTTTTCAGCCATGACAAAGCGGAAATTGAGGCGTTCAGGGAAGCGTTTAATGCCCTGTTTCCTGAAACCTACGGTAAAAAACTGCTCCTTATGGCGGGCAGGGTTGTAAGGGAAAAAAACATCAGTTTCCTTCTTAAAATACTTCCCGACATCCTTAAAAAAAATCCTGACACCATGCTTGTCATCATAGGAGGCGGGCCGGATATGGACTTCTTTAAAGAAGAAGCGAAACAATACGGCGTAGAGGCATCGTGCGTTTTTACAGGTTATCTTGACCGCTCACAGCTTTCCCTTACCTACGCAATATCCAGTATTTTTGTTTTTCCTTCCCTTACCGATACTCAGGGCCTTGTTACCCTTGAGGCAATGTTCTCAGGTATTCCCGTAGTGGCTATCGGCGCTTTGGGAACGCTCATGGTAATGGGCGGAGACAACGGCGGTTTTATGGTAAAAGACGATCCCAAGGAATTCACAGACAGGGTTTTGCAGCTGCTTAACGACGAGGAGTTGTACAGGCAAAAATCAAAGGAAGCCATGATTCATGCCCAATCCTGGTCTTTGGGGGAAATTACCAAAAGGCTTGTGGATATTTACAAAGAAACAATTTCTTCTTATACAAAGGATTACGGCAAATCCCGCTCTCCGGTATGGGAACTTGTAATGAATAAACGTTGGTGGGAAATAAACAACAAGATTATTAAGAAAAAGACTAAATTGAAATTACAGGAAATTCGCTCAAAAATTAAGCCTATGCCTATATAAAAATTAATATTTTTTCCTTGACCCTTAGAGGAATTTTTATTATTTTTACATATAGACAAACTCAACTACAAAACGTATTGATTGGAGGTATGCGTAAAAAAGGATGTCAAAACAGGAAACGGAAAATAATATAGATGAGACTCAAGGCGGCAACGCTACAGAAGCGCAGGCCGCCGAACCAACAGAGGCGTTAAAAGACGGGCCAAAAGGCGAAGAACAGGCCTCGCCTAACGGCAAACCAGGCGGCGAGCTTACTCCTGAGGAAAAAATAGCCGAACTGGAAACTCAAATTGCGGATTTACGTGACCAACTGCTGCGAAAAGCCGCCGATTTCGAGAATTTCCGCAAAAGGATGAATCAGGAGAAGCAAAGTTCGATAGAATACGCCAATCAAAGCCTTCTTTTGGATATAATTCCGGTAATTGACGACTTTGAAAGGGCGATTCAGGCGGGCGAAGGCTCATCGGACATTAATTCTTTGCTTGAAGGCGTCAAAATGATCGAAAAACGACTTACAAGCCAGCTTGAAGGCAAGTGGGGGCTTAAGCGCTTCAACTCAGCCGGAGAACCGTTTGACCCGAACAGGCACGAGGCCCTTATGGTGGAAAAATCCCCGGATATAACCGAAGCGGTTGTGCAGGAAGACCTTTCCAGGGGTTATCTGCTTAAAGACAGGGTAATCCGCACTTCAAAAGTAAAAGTGTTAATGCCGGAAGACAAGCAGTAAGCCCGGGGAGGCTTCAAAACTCTCCATAAATTCGATATATTTTTAGAAGAGGAAGGAGTAGAAAAATGGGAAAGATTATAGGTATTGACCTTGGAACAACCAATTCATGCGTGTCCGTGCTTGAAGGCGGCGAACCTATCGTTATTCAAAACGCCGAAGGCGGACGCACTACGCCGTCTGTCGTTGGTTTTACCAGCAAAGGCGAAAGAGTTGTAGGCGCGCCGGCAAAAAACCAGATGATCACAAATCCGGAAAATACCGTATTTTCAATCAAGCGTTTTATGGGACGCCGTTTTTCGGAAGTCGGCAGCGAAATGAAGCTTGTGCCGTACCGCGTAGCGGAACAGGGCGATGATGTCCGTGTCGACATCGACGGGAAAAAGTACTCGCCTCAGGAAATTTCAGCTTTCATTTTACAAAAAATGAAACAGACCGCCGAGGACTACCTTGGCGAAACCGTCACCGAAGCGGTAATTACAGTTCCCGCTTATTTTAACGACGCTCAGCGTCAGGCGACAAAGGATGCCGGCAAGATCGCAGGTCTTGAGGTAAAGCGCATCATTAACGAGCCAACCGCCGCCTCTTTGGCATTCGGGTTTAACAAAGATTCCAAAAAAGACAAAGTTATCGCCGTCTACGATCTTGGCGGCGGCACTTTCGACGTTTCAATTCTGGAACTGGGCGACGGCGTTTTCGAGGTAAAATCCACAAACGGCGACACCCATTTAGGCGGCGACGATTTCGACCGCAGAGTCATGGAATGGCTTATCGCCGAATTCAAGAAAGACACGGGCATCGATCTTGGGCAGGACAGGATGGCGTTACAGCGCCTGCGTGAAGCCGCAGAAAAAGCAAAGATTGAGTTATCCGCAATGCAAACCACGGAAGTCAACCTGCCGTTTATCACCGCCGACCAGAGCGGGCCTAAGCACCTGCAAAAATCACTTACCCGCGCGAAGTTTGAACAGATGGTCGAAGACCTTCTTGAGCGCTCAAAAGAACCTTGTAAAAAAGCGCTCGCCGATGCGGGCCTTAATGCGGATCAGATTGACGAGGTTATCCTTGTCGGCGGTTCAACACGTATTCCCGCTGTTCAGCAAATCGTAAAAGAGCTTTTCAAAAAAGAGCCCAACAAGGGCGTTAACCCCGACGAAGCTGTCGCCGTAGGCGCGGCGATTCAGGGCGGAATCCTCGGCGGCGATGTTAAAGACGTGCTTCTGCTAGACGTTACTCCCCTTTCGCTAGGTATTGAGACATTGGGCGGAGTTATGACAAAACTCATTACTCGCAACACGACAATCCCCACCCGCAAGAGCCAGATTTTCTCCACCGCTGCAGACGGTCAAACCGCCGTCTCCATTCAGGTATTGCAGGGCGAGCGTGAGATGGCAAGCCAGAACCGTGTGCTTGGCCGCTTCGACCTTGTGGGTATCCCTCCCGCCCCGCGCGGAGTGCCTCAGATAGAAGTAACATTCGACATAGACGCAAACGGCATTGTTCATGTCAGCGCAAAAGACCTCGGCACGGGCAAAGAGCAGAAGATCCGTATCGAAAGCTCCAGCGGCTTGAGCGACTCGGATATTGACCGCATGGTTAAAGAGGCGGAGCTTCACGCCGAAGAAGACAAAAAAGAGCGAGAAAAAGCCGAAGTGCGAAACGAGGCCGACTCGATGATTTACGCCACGGAGAAGAACATCAAGGACTTGGGCGACAAGGTAAGCGCTGCGGACAAATCAAAAACAGAGGAAGCCATCGCCGACTTGCGCAAAGCCCTTGAGAGCGGCGACATTCAGTCCATTAAGAACAAGACCGAAGCGCTAAAACAGGCGTCTTACAAAATAGCCGAAGAGATTTACAAACAGCAGGCTGCGTCAGGACAGGGCGGCGCTCAGGGAGCGGGCCCCGGCGGCGGCTTTGATCAAAACATGGGCGGCAATTCCAGCGACGGTTCAATGGGCGGCGGCAACACAAAGAGCGCCGAAGATGCGGACTACGAAGTGGTAGACGATAAGTAATGGCAAAGCGGGATTACTACGAGGTTCTTGGGGTACAGAAGAACGCAACAAAAGATGAGATAAAAAAGGCTTATAGGAAACTCGCTATTCAATATCATCCTGATAAAAACCCGGGCGACAAGCAGGCTGAGGAAAAATTTAAAGAGGCGACCGAGGCTTATGAGATTCTTTGCGATGATCAGAAAAAAGCGGCTTATGATCAGTATGGCTTTGCGGGCGTTGAGGGTATGGGTCAAAGCCATGACTGGAGTAATTTCCGGGGCTTTGAAGACATTTTCGGCGACGGCGGCTTTGGCAGTATCTTTGAAAGTTTTTTCGGCGGCGGTTTTCGCAGGGGCGGCTCGTCCGGCGTAAGACAAGGAGCGAATCTCCGCTACGATATTGAAATCCCGTTTAAGGACGCAGTTTACGGCACAAAGGTTGAAATTCAGTATTCACATAACGAGACGTGCGAGACCTGTAAGGGCTCCGGCTCGGCGGACGGGTCAAGCAAAAAAACCTGCCCAACCTGCCGGGGATCGGGGCAGATACGGCACAGTCAGGGATTTTTCTCGGTAGCTACTACCTGTCATACTTGCCACGGCGAAGGGTACATAATTGAAACGCCGTGCAAAGAATGCGGCGGCACGGGAACACAGAAGAAACGGCAAAAGATAATGGTTACTATTCCGTCCGGCATTGAAAACGGCAAGCGGGTGGTAATTCCCAAACAGGGAGACGCAGGCCCCAACGGAGGACAGCCGGGCGACCTTTATGTGTTCATAAGGGTAAAGCACCATGAATACTTTGAAAGGCAGGGACACGATCTTTATTGCGCCGTTCCGGTATCCGTAAGTCAGGCGGCTCTAGGCTCGGAAATTCAAGTAACAACGCTTGATAACAAAACGATAAAAGTAAAAGTACCGGGCGGCACTCAAAGCGGAAAACTGCTCCGTATCCGAGGCGAGGGAGTCCCATCGGGCGGAGTACGCGGCGATATGTACATCAAACTTATCGTACAGATACCCGAAAAACTTTCCCGCCGTGGAAAAGAACTGCTGGAAGAATTCGCAAAATCCGAAGGCCAGAACGACAGCCCCAAACCAATTCCGCTCTCTCAGCTTGCGGAAAATTAATTCTTCTGTCTGCTTAACAAGAACGAAAGTACCGCACCTACAAAAAAACATACCACGGAGTAAATAACTATACTGCCTTCTCCCAGTCCGCCGGGAAACAAAACTATTATTGAGCCTGCTACCAACCCCAAGACTGCGCCGTAGGTTTCCATCGGCGCTTTTGAGAGCAGGAAGCGAACCAGCGCAGCGCCGGCTAAAAGGCCCGCAATTATGCCAATTCCGAAAGGGATCAGAAGCGGGATGTTAAGTTCCGAGACAGAGTGGATAACCGTCCTGTATAACCCGATGATAAGAAGCAAAAATGCGCCTGAGATTCCGGGGATTATCATCGCTATTGCGGAAAAAATTCCGGCAAGCACAAGAAGGGCGAACAGGCGGGGAGTAATTTGCGCGTATAAAATTGCACCTTCGTTCGGGCTAAATATCGCCATTACTATCATTACCGCAAGAGCAATGAGAGCGCAAATTGCGGGCGCAAGATTAGGGAGCTTTTTTGCGGGCGGCTTCATTCTGCCGTAAAGAAGCGGCAAGCTTCCGGCTATAACGCCTATAAAAAACCATGTTATCGGAAACGGATACTTGTCGTAAAGAACGGTTACTACTTTGCTGATGAAAGCAAGCCCTAAAACACCGCCTATAACAAGCGGAAGCCAGAACTTCCATGCTGCTATTATTTTTTTTATGTTGGGTGTAATTATCCCGATAAGACGGTCGTATACGTTAAAAACAACCGCCATTGTCCCTGTCGAAAGGCCGGGGATAACGACTAAAATGCCCAAGGCAAGCCCAATTAATAAAAGTTTAATTATTTCCATACAACCTTAATTCCGCTCTGAACGCAGTCTGCTGCGACGCAGCTTGTTGCGACGCAGTTTGCCCATTTTCCGGCTTTCTGCCTTCAAAGGCAAATGCGCCGTTACAATCCGCATTTTCTATCTTTGCGGACATAATATCAATATCCTCGCCGCCGAGAATTTCGTTCAGATAATTTATATCAAAACGCATCTTATCGGCGTTTTCCAAAAGCTGAGGCTCAAGAGAATCCTCTATCCATTGAATGTAACGGACATTGTTTACATGACCGTTGAAATCAAGGTCTGTATAACGAGCAGTTCTCCCGGCGGCTTTTTGCAAGCTTTTTCGCTCTTCAAGGGCGGCAATGGCTCCGTCTTCGGGGGAAAGAGCGTTCTCTCCGTCGTTATGCGGAATACTGTCCATTAACGATTGAGGCCTTATGGGGCGGCGTTTTTCCACGTCCAAGATAATCCAGCCGCTTCTTGCGCATATAACGGGAATATCGTCCTTGTCTCGTATGTCGTAATCACGAATGGCGAAAAGTTTTTCGCCTCCCCTCGGCCAGCTTCGGACGGTGATATTCTCAAAATATTTTGGGCGTCTTTTTACGATTACCGACATTCGTGAAAGAATCCAGATTTGCCCCGTACGCAGCATGTCTTCCCGCCCGACATTCAGGTTCTCGGCGTGGCAAATCGCCGCTTCCTGAAAAAACTGAAAAACTGCGTCCAATGTCAGCCTGTCTGATTTATCTATCGAGCCAAAACGCACGGGGAAAGTTTCCTGCCAAATATTTACAATTCCGGAGCCCTTGGGATTTGCCGGATCACACTTCATTTTCTTCCGCCTGTTTCTCCGGTGGTTTTTTCTTCCTGAAAATAAGGCTGGGCACATAAATTAAAATTCCCGACAAGGCGTAAATTGAGAAAATGATAAATATCGTATTCTGCGGAAAGATAACGATTAAAATGATAAGCACGATTAATACGGCAAAAAGTTCTATCGTGTGAATCTTTGACAGCTTCAATTTCTTAAACGACAGATAAGGAATATTGGAAACCATCAGGAACGAAAGCACGACGATAACAATAGGCATTATCCTGAAAAATGTCGGCATAAGTTCCATCAACACCGGGATTGTCTTGAAATTAAGATGGATGCCTTCCGGAGCCAAAAGCGAATAACTTAATACAAACGAAATTATTACGCCCGCCGAAGCCGGAGTGGGAAGCCCTACAAAGTGCTTGTGAACCTCGCCTGAATGCGCAAGAACGTTAAACCTCGCAAGACGAAGGGCGCAGCACAAAACATAAAGCACGGCAATGGCGATCCCTATTCTTCCCATTCTGATTAACACAAGCATATACATCATCATCGCAGGCGCTATTCCAAATGAAACAAGATCACTTAACGAATCCAGTTCCATACCGAACATACTGGTTGTCTTGGTCATTCTCGCAATTCTGCCGTCTAAAATATCGCAGACAAGAGCGCCGATTAAAAACCACGCCGCCGGAATAAAATGGCCTCCGATAGACATAATTACCGAAAGTACCCCGCAGCTCATATTTCCGCACGTAAACAGGGAAGGTATGATATAAATGCCCTTTTTTAATTCTTCCCTTGTAAAAACTTTTATGGGCACTCTTTTTACAGTTGTCCTCTTTTGCGGAACCTTTCTTATACGGACTCTTCTTATTTTCATTTTGCAGCCACCACCGTAATACCCGCTCTGGTTTTTTCGCCGGGCTTGACCGTTACCACCGCTTTTTTGGGCAAATGAAGATCAACCTGCGAACTGAATTTGATCATCCCGATCTTGTCTCCGGCTTTAAGGACATCGCCGGCTTTTACCCAGGAAACGCACCTGCGCGCGACCAACCCGGCAATCTGACGCACGACATATACACCGTCTTCGCCCTGTATTGTAAAAATATTCTGCTCGTTCTCGATATGCGCTTTTGGATCCCACGCCGCAAGGAATTTCCCTTTTTGATGTTTTATATCAACAACAGTTCCGGCAACCGGAGACCTTTGCAAATGGACGCTGAAAATCGAAAGAAATACCCGAATGACTTTTTCATCGCCTTCTTCTATCACTTCCATTACAGTTCCGTTGCACGGAGAAAGAATTATCCCTTCGCCCTGTGTAATCTGAATTTTCGGATCTCTGAAAAAGAACACGCAAAAGAAAGAGAAAACTATCAATAAAGAGCCTGCTGAAATACAGGCAATGTTTCCCGGCGGAAAAGAAAAAAAGCCGGAAACTACAACAAGCAATACCCCTGCGAGAAATGCCGGGATAATAAAAGGATACCCTTCTTTAAGAATAGACATTTTACCCCTCTGCCGAATATTACTATAAAAAGCGGGTTTAAGCAATTACGGAACAACGATTACCGAGGCGGCGCTGCCGTCTTTTGCGTAAATTCGTCTTGGATTGTTGGGGTCTGTATAACGCCTCCCCCTGTGGAAAAACACATATTGATGAGTACCGGGAGGCATGGCAATAGTAAGGCTGTAAACTCCGGCGGGGTATTCTTTTAGCTCATACATAAACGGATCCCATCCATTAAAATCACCCGCAACCGTAACAGATTCACCGGCGGGCGCAAAAAACGTAAAAGTTAAGCCGTCCGGCAGCCCCTTTAGAGGATTAGGCTTAAAAGGCCTGGGCGGAACGGACACTGTGGAAAAAATCAGGCCGGTAACCGGGTCTCTTTTAGACATGGAATTAAGCGGATCAGTTGTCCAAAGACCGTTTACAACGAGCCTGTATTCCACCTCAAGAAGGTCTTCGGGCACTTTAAGCAAATAAAAGAGTATCCCCGAATCCTTATAAGGGTCGGGAACGAGCTGTCCGGGCAGTAAAATGGGGGAAAGCCTGTCCTGAGAGACCATAAGCTGCCTAAACCAGTACACATTGGCGAAATTTTCATGGGCAAACGCTATCCCGACCCTTCTTAGGCTTGAAGGAGCCGAAAAAATCACAAAATCCTCATGAACCACAGGCGCACAAGGACCCGAAAGGGTCAATAAGCGGTCAACAAGCTCATAAGTTTCCCCTTCCGCTGCCAACGAGAAGACGGCAATCAATGCGAAAAAAACAAATACGTTAATCGTTTTCATACATTCTTTACAATTATCGGCCGATA
>JGI20170J14366_1000222_pt1 | contig 21995 bp, 18 predicted proteins | sample TergutNc150P3_FD_14366 | JGI IMG/M metagenome (IMG submission 14366) | reverse complement strand
CGTGGCCCTGAATGAAGATAACGCCGTGCGCGGCGGGTTCCTTGATTGTTACACTCTTGCCGGGGTTAACTGAAAGCTCTTTCGCGCTGAAAAATCCGTCGTTGGCGTAGGAAATCCATTTTTCCTCATGGTCAGCGTTTTTAACAATGGTGATTGGCGGGCGGCCGAAGCGTTTTTTGTAGTGGGGATCCGTGTTTTTCTCCCAATCCAACAGGCTGAAAATATAATCGATGTCGTCTTTTTTATCGGGAGGACATTCGCCGTTCATAAATTCGCGTGGGTAGGTGACGCCTGAAACGACATTCTCGTGTACCGAGTTGACATCGCCGTTCCAGTTAAGCTCGTAGGTCATTACGGAACCGGGAGCGTGAATTACGCCGGCGGGGGAGTACCAGCCCGAACCTAACTCAATGCGCCACGCGCGGGAAAGTTCCGTTATGCGATTGTCGCCCTTGTTGTAATCCCGCAGGCGCTGTTTTACTTCTTCAGGCTTTGTGTCGGGGTCGTAGCCGAAATAGGTAGCGTTGATTTCTCCCGTGTGGCTCGCGAACTGCCTTGGGAAATAGTAGCACTCGGGTTTGCCGAGCTTGCCTACCCTGGCGGCGGTTTCCATATCAAGATGAAGGTGATGGAAAAGCGGGGTTTTAAGATCGTAGAATTTTGAGAAGACAGGAAAGCCTTTGTATTTTTCGATAAGTTCTTTTCCGATGATTGCCGCTCCAAGAACCTCAACAGCTTCTTTCAGGCTGAATTTTTCATCAGTGCCGTAATCAACAGCGACAAAGCTTAATCCCTCTTGAGGACCGGCAAGCGGCCCGTTTTGGGCAATGTTCGTGGAAGACATCCAGCGTTCTTTTATTGAGCCTCGCTCAAGTCCGTAAGCGAAATAATCATCAGGATGAAGCCTGAGACGCCTGCCCTCAACGCCGAAGGGGCGAGGGATAAAATTGGGATTTAAGCGGAAAATGCCTTCTCCTTTATTTAGTGTTTTTTCTATTAAATCTTTATTGACCATTTTTCCCTCCGTATATTTTAAGAATTTTCCGTTAAAAAACGCTGATTGTCAAGTTGATAAATTATTACCGCTTTCCGCTGCCTCATGTATAATATGAACATCCCTCTGCGGGAACGGAATGTGTAATCCTGCTTCTTCGATCTTTGTCTTTATGGATTTGTTCATATCCCAGTAGATGTCCCAGTAATACTGATTTGATGCCCACGCGCGAATTGTTATTTTTACCGAATTGTCATCAATGGACTGGAGGATAACCTGCGGAGCGGGGTCTTTTAAAAGTCGCCGTTCCGAGCCGATAATGCCGTGCATTACCTGAAAAGCGGTGTCAACCGAATCCGAGTAGGAAATGCCGACGGAAAGTTCCATGCGCCTTTTTCCGTTTCTAGTGTAATTTTTTACGGGAACGCCCCAAATACTGGAATTCGGGGCGGATATATAAACGCCTTCGGGGGTTTCCAAAATCGTGGTAAATAAAGTTATTTCTTTTACAGTTCCGCTGAATAAGCCGAATTCAATGTACTCTTCTTTGTGGAAAGTTCCCAAAAGAAGAAGGGCGATACCCGCCGCTATATTCCCAAGCGTGTCTTTCAGCGCCAGGGCGACGGTAACGCCCGCCGCTCCAAGCAGGGCGATAAGGCTTGTTGTGCTTACTCCGAAAACATTGAGGATCATAATTATACAAATAATGATTATTCCGTAGTGGATAACTGTCTGTAACAGGGGAACAGCGGTTCCGTCGCTTTTCGGCCATTTTGAATTGGCTTTGCGTACCAGTTTGCGAGCCCCTTTGGAAAGGGTCAAGCCGAATATGAGAATAACTACCGCGGACACAAGGTTTTTGGTATGCGATAAAATGACCGTATAATGAGATTTTAGATAGTCTAATATTTGCTGACCCATAAATGATTTTATAACAAAATATCATATTTTTTGATAATTGTTCAACTCTTAAAAATAATATAAAATAGATGTATGATGTATATGGAGGATGTATGAAATTTATTAATTTTGATAAAACAGGCTCGTATAAAAAACTTGCCGAACACGCCAAGACGGCTTTTTCTTTTAAGGACAAACTTGACGCTAAAAGAGTAGGGGAGTGTATTCTTCCTATGGCGGCAGGCCTTAAGTATTCATGGGCGGCAAAGGCCGTTGACGGGCAGACGGTAAAACTGCTACAGGAACTGGCAGACGAGCAGGAACTTATAACAAAGTACAAAGCCCTTCTTGACGGAGAGATGATGAACACGGGCGAGAANAGGAAGGTGCTTCACCACCTGTCNCGCGGACAGCAGGGAAAACCNGTTACGGAAAACGGAAAAGACATNGGGGATTTTTACCGCAAAGANCTTGAGAGGTTCTGCGATTTCGCTTCCGCCGTGCATGGCGGCAAATACAAAGGTTCCACNGGCAAGGATTTTACCACAGTCGTGCAGATTGGTATCGGCGGCTCGGACCTTGGGCCCCGCGCCATGTACATTGCCCTTGATAACTGGGCGGTAAAGGAAGGCAAGAAAAAACTTGACGCTAAATTTATTTCCAACGTAGATCCGGATGACGCTTCCGCTGTAATCGCCTCCTGTAATCTTGAACAGTGCCTGTTTATTCTTGTGTCAAAGAGCGGCACAACTCAGGAAACCCTTGCCAACGAGCTTTTTGTAAAGGACAAACTTAAAAAAGCGGGACTTGATTCCAGCAAACATATGATAGCCGTTACAAGCGAGACAAGCCCTCTTGCGCGTAACAGCGCCTATCTTGATTCTTTTTATATAGACGACTATATCGGCGGCCGTTATTCATCGACATCGGGAGTGGGCGGCTGTGTTCTTTCCCTCGCTTTCGGCCCCGAGGTATTTAAGGAATTTCTCTCAGGTGCCGCCGAGGCGGACAAGCTCGCCCTTGAAACCGACGTTCTAAAAAACGCCGCCCTTCTTGACGCGCTAATCGGCGTATGGGAGCGCAACTTCCTGAATTTTCCGTATACGGCGGTCTTGCCTTACAGTCAGGCTCTTTCCCGCTTCCCTGCGCATTTACAGCAGATGGATATGGAGTCGAACGGAAAGCGAGTAAACAGAGACGGACAGCCTGTCGATTACAGTACCGGCCCCGTTATTTTCGGAGAGCCGGGAACAAACGGACAACACTCGTTTTATCAGCTTCTTCATCAGGGGACGGGCATTATCCCGCTTCAATTCATCGGTTTCTTTGACAGTCAGAGAGGAGATGACGTAAGCGTTGACGGTTCCGTAAGCCAGATAAAATTAAAGGCGAACCTTGCCGCTCAAATTGTGGCTTTCGCCAAAGGACAGGACAACTCGGACGGAAACAAAGAGTTTAAAGGAGAACGCCCCTCAAGCTTGATCTTCGGAAAGAAATTGACGCCCGCCGTTTTGGGAAGTTTGCTCGCGCACTATGAAAACAAGGTTATGTTTCAGGGGTTTGTCTGGAATCTTAACAGCTTTGATCAGGAAGGCGTGCAGCTTGGAAAAATCCTGACAAAGAAGGTGCTTTCCGGAAACTTCGGAGACGGCGCTCTTGAAGCGTACAGCAAATTGCTGGGAGTATGACGGGCTAGTTCTTGAATTTTTCCGCTACACGGATAAATACATCGACAAGCGACGGATCAAATTGGGTTCCGCTGCCTTCTTTGATAATTCTCACCGCTTCCTCGTGGCTAAAGGCTTCCTTGTATGGGCGTACTGACGTAAGCGCGTCGTATACGTCGGCAACCGCCATGATGCGGCCCAGAAGGGGAATGTTGTTTTCTTTAAGCCCGCGCGGATAACCCTTGCCGTCCCATCTTTCGTGGTGGCTTGCGGCGAATGTTTTTGCGTAATCCAGAAAATCGCTTTCTTTTGCCAGAGTTTCAATTTTATCAATTATCCGTTCGCCAAAGATGGCGTGTTTTTTCATTTCTTCAAATTCCTGTTCGTTAAGCTTTCCGGGTTTCTTAAGGATAATGTCGTCAATTGAAATTTTGCCTACGTCATGAAGCTGGCATGACTGTAGCAGCAGGCTCATGTCCCATCCTTTTGTTTCCTCTTTGTATATACCGCTGTTTTCAATTTCTTCAAGAAGGATTTTTATTCCGCGTTGCGTACGCTCTATGTGTCCGCCTGTTATGTCGTCACGGCATTCCACCAATTCCGCCATTGTTTTTAAGAGGGCGTTCTGCAGTTCTATTACGCTTTGTGTTTTTTCTTCCACCATTTTTTGCAGATTTTCATTGAAATATTGAAGTTTTCTCCGCTGTTCTTCTACAAGCAGGTGTACTTCTATGCGTTTAAGAAGCAGGGGCGGCTGAAACGGTTTGGTGATGTAATCAATGGCCCCAAGAGAAAGCCCTTCAAGCTCATCGTCCGATTCGGTGCGGGCAGTCAGAAATATAACGGGAATATCTTTTGTTTCCGTTTTGGATTTAAGATTTTTTATGGCCTCGTAACCGTTAATTTCCGGCATATCTACGTCTAAAAGGATCATGTCGGGTCTGTTGCTTTCCAAAAGACTAAACATTTTCTCCGCCGAGGGCGCTGTGGCAACGGCGTATTTTTCCGCGAGAACGTTTTTTCCGATACGCAGATTAGCGGGATTATCGTCTACCAGAATAATAAGTTTTTTTTCATTTTCCATGATTTTCTCAATCCTTTATCAATCCGTTGGTAATTTCCGCAGCCTTGCCGTATTCGGCGATAAGTATATTGTCGGATATTTCTTCCAATGCTGATTTTATGCCGCTATCCGCCAGTAAGTTCAGTTTATCCATGATCCTTTCAATCTCGGCGGTTTTTTGGGATTCCAGCGCCGGTTTCAGAGCGCGCAGCAATGAGGCCTGCTCTTCGGAAATGTCCGCTGTTTGCGCTGTCTGCTTTTCGTCTTTGCTTGTTCCCAATACGGCGTTTATTTCGCCGATTAACTCCTTAAACCGCTGAGTAAAATCGCTCAAATTTTTTTTGATAAAAACCGTGTCGCCCGTCTTGCCGGCGGTTTCCATCTCCGCTGCCCGCGCCGATATATCCGCCGCTCCGATAGAAGCGGACGCGCTTTTCATGGCGTGAACATGTGTAACAAATGTGTTTATATTTTCATCTTCCAGTGTTTTTTCCAGGAGCGGCAGCCTTTCCTCAACGTCTTTGCAGTATAGTGACAAAACCTGCTGATAATTTGCCGAAGTACCGCCCGTCATGGAAATGCCTTTTACGGTATCAACGCCCGGAATGGAAGGAAAAGTATGAAGCTGTTCCATCTCTTCGTCCGCATGGTTGTTATTTTGATTATTTTTTGAGTTCTCGCCTTGCCGCTCTTTCTCGTTTACGCCGCTTTTTCTGGCGGCTCTCTTTTCTTTTGATATCCAACGGTTAAGAATTTCGTCAAGTTTGGAAACATCTATGGGTTTGGCGATAAAATCATTAAATCCGCATTGAAGAAATGTTTCTCTCATTCCTACAACGGCGTTGGCGGTAAGGGCGACAATGGGTGTTTGCCTGTGGCAGGGATCTTTTTTCTGTTCTTCTTCTTCCCACGCGCGAATAATCGCCGTCGCTTCAATGCCGTCCATTTCCGGCATCATGTGATCCATGAGTATTATGTCGTAATTATTTTTTTTTGCCATCTCAATGGCCTGCCGTCCTAAGAGGCATGTATCCACAGTTGTTCCGTAGGGAGCGAGAAGCCCCTCGGCTACTTTCAGGTTTGTCGCAATGTCGTCTACCACAAGCAGGCGGGCGCTTGGGAAGCTGAAACGGATAACGCCTATGCTTTCAGCGTAACCCTTGCTGTCCTCTATGCCGTTAAGAGTGTTGGCGATTGACAGGGACTGTACCGGTATAGACAAAAACCTCACATTGGGTATGTATTCTTCAGTTCCCCATTCCACCATAAGGGCAAGAGGCGGTTTTTTCCAGCCGGGAAGGGAAGCGCTCTCTTCCATTGCCGGTTTAATTTTATTATAAAGACCATAGCCTGAAAAAATATAAAACCAATTTTCCCTGCGTAAAGCGTCTGTAAAATCATCCTGATTTGTGACGATAGTATGTGGGACTTTCATGTTTTTCAAAGACCAACATACCGCCTGCGCATAAATATCTCTGCGTTCATAAATCAATACTTTCTTTTTTTCCGGATCTTCCACTGCGGCGAAAGGTTCGGGAGAATCAATGATCTGGGGAATGACAGCCGTAAAAACGCTGCCTTTGTCGTATTCGCTTTCTACGCTTATGTCTCCGCCCATAAGGAGGCACAACTGCCGTGTAATCGCCAGTCCCAGGCCCGTTCCCTCAATGCCTTTGTTTTTCCTTGTGTCTACCTGGACAAATTCACCGAAAAGTTTTTCCAGATCTTCTTTTTTAATGCCTCTTCCGGTATCAGACACGGATATCTTGAGCCATACCTGTTTGTCATCACGCTTCTGTATCGTAATGGATAAACCGATATACCCTTTTTCCGAATATTTTACCGCATTGGAAAGCAGATTAAGAAGAATCTGGCGCATGCGCACTTCGTCCCCTATAAGGCTGTTTGGAATATTAGAGTCTATGTTGGTAAAAAACCGCAGGGGTTTTTCCCCAATTCGCATTCTGATAATATTGACCGAATCATTTATAAGGGAAGCAAGCAGGTACTTGGCCTGATTGATTTCCAGCCTTCCCGCCTCGATTTTAGAGAAATCCAGAATATCGTTTATAAGAGAAACAAGATTATTTCCGGCGTGCTTTATATCCCGCGCGTAACTGCGGGCCTCTTCGGAAAGATCGATTCGCAGAAGAAGCTCCGCCATGCCTGTAATGGCGTTCATGGGGGTGCGTATCTCATGGCTCATGCTAGCAAGAAACGACGATTTGGATTTATTGTCTTCATCCGCGCGTATTTTCGCCAAAGAGAAACGCAGAAGTATAAAACATAGCGACAGGGACAGGACAATCCCCAATAAAAGCAGAATTACGGCGGAAATGTAGAGATCCCTGTAAAACTCAAAATAAGGTGTTATGACACATACATACCAGCCGTTAAATATATGCCTTATAAAAATAATAGCGGAACTGCCGTTTATGTCGGTTATCCTCTTGGCAAACACTTCTTCATGTGAGCGTAAAATTTTAGCGGTCTCATCATAACTCTTTCCCAAATCCTCAAGGCGGCTTCCCACAAGCGTTATATCCGGGTGGGTTACGATGGTCATGCCGCGGTTAAGGAGCATACTGTAGCCGCTCGCCGCCAGTTTAAGGGAACTGACATATTCCTCTAACCACTTAATATTAATATCCACGCTTAAGATGCCCGATATGTCGCCTTTTTTTATGTCTATGTTTCGTACCGCTGAAATAATAATGTCGCCTGTACGGGCATCCTCGTAGGGCGTGGTATAAGCTATGTTCCTGCCGCTTCGTATCGCCGTCTGATACCATAACTGCTTTTGCGGTATATAATCGCTTGAAGCGTTAAATCCCATGCTGTCGTAAAATTCACCGTTGATAAATCCGTAAATGCCGTAGTAATCAAGAAGCCCCTGTTCCCGCCTGCGCATCCATTCGGTGGTCAGCGTAAGATATTCAAGGATGTCCTGCTTTGACGCGTTTAGCTCTTCCATGCTTTCTATTACATAGTAGGAGTTAATAAGAGCGGTTTCGGCTTCCGAAAGTCCCGCTCTGATATTCGCCTCGGCGGTGTAAAGCATTTCCTCCGCTCCGGTTAAAAGCCGTTTTCTTAAGATGTGCCCGATGAAGAAATAGCCCACCATTGCCATTAACGCAAAGGCCGCGAATACGAAAATAAGTTCACGATAATTATGCCGTAGTACCTTACTATCAATAATACTCTTTGCCATCTTTTGTATCCGCCGTTTATATGAAAAAACACCCGTGAATAGGAGTAATCTTCTTCCTTCATTTTAACATATTTATTTATATTTATAAAATAGAGATTAAGCTTTTTTATTTCANGTTTCCGGCGCAAAGTTGAACCATAAAGTTAACGACCGCTTGAAAATACTGAGGGGTTAGGCGCGAGGGGGTGTCTTGGGCGTTATTTAGGCTACGCCATGTTTCCGGTAAATGGCGGTATTCGGCCGGGTCTTTGATTTTGCCTGAGATGATAAGGCTTCCGAAGCCGGGGCGGCTTCGCAGAAGCGCCTCGTATTGATCAGCTTCCCCGGCGGGCAGCATGGTTACCGTTTGGGCGGCCAATCCGGCGCGCAGAAAACCGACATCATCCGAGAAAGGGGTAGGGGCGAGCAGAACCCTTTCCAGCCGTAACCTTTGGGCGGTTTCAAGAGCGTAATCACGAAGGGAGGCGATATTTTTACTCACTTTGCGTATGTTTGGGCGGTCATTACCGGAAGTTTTTAGGATAAGGTCGGTTGTTGTGGAAAAGATAAAAGCTCCGCCGGAACCGCAGGCGTCAAAATTGTAGATTTTAGCTTTTTCAAGCCCCCATGATTTTAGTTTTTCCCCCATAGAGAAAGAACCGAGATTTTCAATGCCCTCACCCGCCTGTAATTCTTCTTTATCTGTAAAAACCATGATCCATTTGTCTATGCCTCGTTTCGAGAGGATAATCGCCGTGTTAAGAAGGTGAAACACAGCGATACTGTTGTCATTAGCGCCGGGGCTTCCGGGAACACGGTCGTAATGGGCGGAAAACAAATAAGGGCTTAGCTTGTTAAAAGGAAAAACACCGCCCGATTTGCGCAGGGATTTTTGTCCCGGCGGAAAAATAAAAATATGGCGGTTTCCCGCTACGTCGATAACCGCCGAATTCATGTTCAGAGTGTTTATACATTCAAGGAGTATTGCATAACGGTCAGCGTTAGGGGAAATAAAGTCAAAATAACGGTCGTAGGGGCTTATATCCGCCCATTCAGTTGTTTTCACTCAGGTTATTTTTTCCGCCTTAAATGAATATGAGGGAAAGACAAGCTCGTTCTGGTTGTCTATTATTTTAAGGTCTATAGGCGCTTCATTTTTAGAGTCCAACGCCCGTAAACTCGCTTCAAGTATACCGAATACAGAGGCGGCGCACAGTTCCAAAGTTTTTTTAAGGTCTTTGGTTTCTAAATACCGCGACAGGAAAACTGCCATAGTCATATCCCCGGTTCCGGCGACAATTTTTTTAAACGGCAATTCCGGTGTTGTTATTTTATATACTTCATTTTTTTTTGACGCAATCATGGAAAGCTCGCCTTCTTTTTCTTTGTAACTTGTTACAAGCACGACCGAAGGACCCATTTCGTGCAGGATGTTTACGGCTTTAAGCGTATCGGAAATGTTTTGCGTGTTAATTCCCGTTAAAGCCTCAAGCTCAAACCGGTTTGGCGTAACAATATCGGCAAGCGGTATAAGTTCTTTTTTGAAAATACCGGGAATATCCGGTTTGACATAAAAACCCCGCCCGATATCGCCCATTACAGGATCGCAGGCGTAAACGGCGCCTGAAGATTTGCTTCTGACTTTTTTAACGGCGTCTGCTATTGACATAGCGACACCGGCGTCGCCCAGATAACCTGAGAGAACCGCCTCACAGCGGTTTAATACGCCTCTTTCCTCAAGACCTGTAACAAGCTCCGCCGTAAGCTCCGCCCCAAGAACTTTGCCTTTCCACTCGCCGAAACCTGTGTGGTTGGAAAACTCGACCGTATTAATCGCCCATACTTCACGTCCAAGGCGCTGCATGGGAAAAACAGCGGCGGTATTTCCGGCGCAGCCGAAAACCACATGGGATTGAATCGACAGAACCGCCATTAAGCCCTCCCCTTGTTTGAGCGGAAAAGTTTTTCGGCGAATACGGAAATGTACCTTAATATGCTTCCTTTTTGACCGTATTTTTTTGAAAAGTCTCCTGCGGCTTTAGCCAGGGGATAAGTGCCGTATTTTTTCTTCAAGAAATCCCAATGCTTGATAATCCAGACATAAAGGTCGGCTTCCGTTCTTCCGGCGAAATTTACAAGCAACCACTGTTCCCTGATAATTGTAATGACAGGTTTGTATACATTGTTGTACCACGATACAAGAGCGTCGCTAAAAGGAATTTCTTCTTCAAGGTTTTCGTTTAAATAGTATTTATGAACGAGTATGTGGTTGTAAATAACGTCATAACGCCCGGGAGCGCTGAAATTCAGCTCCGTATAATTTGTCAGTTCGCCGAATTTTGTTTTTTCATAAAAAATATTTTTTTCATAAGAAATCAGCGCCTCTCGCAATTCATCGGTAGTCATGGAAGGGTTTATATTGATTTCGGTAGCGAGGCTTGTTACCACAGCGTCAATAAATTCCACCCCTTGAAGTTTCGCAACAGAAACACGGTGGTTTCCGTCACGGACAAAATAAACTCCGCCTATTTCGTACAACTGGATGGGCGGCAGAATTATATCCTTGATATGCGCTTCATCTACCCTTTGCCAACGGTGGCGCATGTGTTCGGCTCTGGGAAGAAAATATTTGTTAAAATCGTGATAACGCCCCTCGCTGCCGACAATCATTTTTATCGGAACAACCTGGCTTCCCCTGTAAACCTCGTTTTTAGGCTTTAAGATATCCTTAACATCGTTAAAAGAAAGCAGTCTGTCACGGTCAGTATTTAAAAAATGCTGAATCTGCGAAAGAACCGCCTTGCCTCGTGCGCGTGAAAAATCCGCCTGCGCCTGCATAGCTACACTGTCAATTTCCATTTGAGTCTCCCATATCAATTACATAATGACCGTAAGCGTTAATTACGGTTGTATTTCCCCATTTAGTACGCCGCACGGCTGATAAATCGTACAGATGAATATGGCCGTGAACAAGGTACTTTGGCTTAAAAGTCTTCATAAACCAAAGGTATGTTTTAAACCCCCAGTGGCATTTGTCGTTTTTATCATGTATGCCTTTTGGCGGTGCGTGGGTAAGAAGGATATCCAAAAAGCGGCCCCGCACAAGACGGTTCCATAAAAGTCCCGGAATAAGCTTTAGCGCCTCAAAAAACATCTGAAGCTCCGTGAACTGGTTGTTGCCGTTGTTGTAGCGCATTGAGCCTCCAAGGCCTGCGACAATGAAATTATCCTCGAATATCACCTTAGACCCGGCGTAAATAGCTCCGCAGCTGAAAAATTCCCTGTTTTCTTCGATTAGCGGGGTATTCCACGTTTTTTTAAAGTACCTAAGTTCTTCGGTATGATGGTTACCAAACACAAAAAATAGTGGTTTATTTAGGGTAGAAATGATAAAATCAAGGTAGTCTAATGGGAGGTCTCCGGCGCAGAGAATCATGTCTATATCGGAAAAGCGTTCCTTTATGGAAGGGGAGTAGACTAAAGGGTCAATTTGATCGGAAATACAGAGTATTTTCACCTTTTCTACCCCTGATGAACAAAAAAATAATTGCCGATATAATAAAAGAGTTGTTAGGAAATTTCAATTTCCCGACAAATCCAATAATCAATATGCTTAAATAATAGTATATTATTGGTTAATTAGGAAGGTAGAAAGTTGAAAAAAATTATAATTGCCTGTTTTTTTATTCTATTAGCGGTTTTTTGCCGGGCTCAGAGTAATTTTACCAAGGGTGAGACGCTGTTAATGCAGAATAAACCCGCAGAGGCGGTTATCTATCTGGAAAACGCCGTATTGGACGAAGGTTTTAATACCAACGCCTACCTTTATCTTGGTATTGTTTATGAGCAGCTTGGCAGGCCTACCGAGGCGGCTACCGTATACAGGCGGCTTCTGCCTATGGCGGGCAATCTTTCAGCCAATGTCGCCAATAATCTTGGGAATGTGTATTTCCAGATAGGAAACAACGAAATCGCTGAACAGTATTATTCGCAGGCGATCGGTTATAACGCTACGTTTTCCAAAGCGTATCTTGGCAGGGCGAATACCAGAGTAAAAGCCGGAAACTTGAAAAACGCCATTTCCGATTATGAGCAATATTTAGCTCTTGAGCCACGCTCGGCGCAGAAGCCGAAAATTGAACAGCTTATAGCGCTGATCAAAAGCGAATTCGCCGCCGAAGAAAGAAGAAAAATTATAGCGGAGGAAGAAGCCCGCAGGCTGGCCGAGGAAAGGCAGAAACTTTTGGATTCCGTTTCAGCGTCGTTACATTCGGCGGCTGATTTAAGCAAGAGCCTGTCTTCCGGGTCGGAAAGCGTTGAACAATATGACGGTCAGTTTGAACTGGAATGAGCGTAATTTAAGGAGGGGATATGTCGGATAAACAAAAAATAATTTTAATTTCTTCGGGTATAGCGCTTATATTGCTTATTGTGTTTGGTATAATTTTTTTTACAAAAGGTAAAAAAGGCGGTGTTGGCTCAGGGACCGTCATATCGTCGCAGTCGGACGTAAAAAGGCAGAATACCTTAAAACTTATCGAAAAATATATGGAACAGGGCGAGTATGACCGTGCCCTTAACCTTGTCGAAGGGTTATTAATTGAAAATCCCGATGACAGCGAGGCAAATGATCTTCAACGCCAAATTTTAATGATGGATCGCTCAAAAGGTTCTGACGCTCTGACGGAAATGCAGCGCCAACTGCTTGAAGAACAGCGCCGCCAAAATGAAAGATTTGCCGCTAACATGCAAAGAAACATGTCTTCAGGTTTAGCGTCGGGAGAATCGGATGCCGCCGCAGAGCGCAGGGCCGCCGCCGAAGCGGAAGCCGCCAGAAAAAAAGCGCAGGAAGAGGAACTCGCTAAAGTTTCCCGCCAACTGCAGGAACAGATGCGCAAGGTAAACGATCTTGTCTCCGACGCTAAAGCGAAACTTAACGCAGGCGATCTTCCGGGCGCCGAGAGGATTTTTTCAGACGCAAGAAAAGCCATGCCGGAAAACGAGCCTCGTTTTGAATCGCAAAAACTCGCCGATATGGCGGACGCTTTTTACGAATACAACGCAAAAAATCCGAATACAGCTAACGGCAAAACCGCCGCAAAAAGAGCGGAAGAACTTGCGAATGAGGCCGTTACAAAGGACGCCACGCAGGCGCTGCCTCATTATACTCTGGGAAAACTTGGGCGTGATGACGGCAAGAACGATAAAGCGGTAACGGAATTCCGTGAAGCGTCTCGTCTTGACGCCAATAATTACCTTTATTCGCATGAACTTGGACGTTCTCTTTTTGTCGCCAAGCGTTATCAGGAAGCACGTGACGCTTTTCAAAACGCTGTTAAAGCAAATCCCAATTATGAGCCGTCATGGTACAACCTCGGCGGCACTTTGCGGGTGTTGAACCGCAATGACGAAGCTCTTGCCGCATACAGGCAGGCTGTCGCCGTAAAAGCCGATTATTATCCGGCCCACCGTGAGATAGGCAGAATACTCTCGGCAAAGGGCGATACAAAGGGCGCTATTGACGCTTTTAACAAGGTGCTTCAATACAGCCCCAACGATTACAATACGTTATGTGAAATTGCCGCCACTCACAGTCAGGCGGGAAATTATTCGCAGGCGGAATCTTTTTTTTCAAAGGCGTTGCAGCAAAAGCCGGACGACGCTCAAACCAATTACAATATGGCTGTAGTAAAACTTGAGCTTAAAAAATATACGGAAGCTATTAATTTCGCCAAGAACGCCGTTGATTTAAGCCCGTCTAACGCCGTTTATGTTTATACGCTCGGCCTTACCTGTGAAACATCCGGTGCGAAAGAAGCGGCGATTTCAGCTTATCAGCTTGCTTCCTCACTTGATACAAAATACCTTCGTCCCAGGATAAACCTTGGCAGTCTTTATCTCGCCGGAGGAAATTACAACGAGGCTATCCGTTATCTGAACGAGGCGTACAAAGTGGAAGCTTCCAACTTTGAGGTTAACAATAATTTGGGCGCCGTATACGCAAAACAGGAAAATTGGTCATACAGCATTATTCATTACGAGAGAGCGTTAAACACAAAACCGAACGATCCTACAGTGCTTTTAAACCTCGCCCGCGCCTACGCCGGAGTAAATGATCTGGATAAGGCGATGAAATCATACCAATCCCTGCTGCATTTGGTCCCCGACAACTGGGACGCCATGTATGAGCTTGGAATGGCGTGCGTAACCCTTGGAAAAAGCAGTGACGCCAAACGTTATTTGAACGATCTTATAAGCCGTAACCCTAATTATTCGGGAAGGGCGGAAGCGGAAAGGATACTGAAAACACTATGAACGCTATAATAACGGTTGTAGGCAGTGACAAGGTAGGAATAATAGCGAAAGTTTCCGCTTTTCTGGCTGAACGAAGCATTAATATTGAGGATATATCACAGACAGTTTTAAGCGGAAACTTTGTAATGATGATGATGGTAAGCCTTGGTTCATGCTCATTAGCGCTGGAAGATATAAAAAAAGAACTTGCGGCCCTTGGTGATACGTTAAACGTAAGTATCAGCCTTATGCACGAAAAAGTTTTTTCCGCTATGCACAGGATATAGTTAATAATGCTTTTTACCCCATTTGAAATTAAAGAAACCGTCGATATGTTTATGCGCTATAAATTGGATATACGAGCTATAACGCTTGGTATTTCCTTGATGGATTGTATTTGCTCGACGGGAGACGCCACAAGGAAAAAAATACGAGAAAAAATTATGCGTACAGCGGGCTCTCTTGTAAAGACAGGCTGTGACATAGAGACCGAATACGGTATTCCGATCATCAACAAGCGCATATCCGTAACTCCTGTCGCCCTTGTGGCTTCTTCCTGCGATGAAGAGGATTTTACGCCGTTCGCCAAAACTCTGGATTTGGCCGCTAAAGAGCTTGGAGTGGATTTTATAGGCGGTTTTTCCGCGCTTGTTCAAAAAGGGTTGACTACAGGCGACAAGAGGCTGATTAATTCTTTGCCCTCAGCGCTTTCGCAGACAGATCGTGTGTGCGCTTCCGTAAACGCCGCCGCCAGCAAGAGCGGGATCAATATGGACGCCGTAAGGTTGATGGGAGATATAATTAAAAAAACAGCCGAGGCTACGGCGGACAGGGACGGTATCGGCTGCGCTAAACTGGTGGTTTTTTGCAACGCTCCCGAAGATAATCCCTTTATGGCGGGCGCTTTTCACGGGCCGGGCGAGGCGGAGAGCGTTCTTAACGTGGGAGTTTCCGGGCCGGGCGTAATAAAAGCGGCTTTGGAAAACTGTCGTGAAATGAATTTTGACGAACTTGCCGACACAATAAAAAAGACGGCGTTTAAAATTACCCGCATGGGACAGCTTGTTGGAATGGAAGCCGCAAAGCGGATAGGAGTACCGTTCGGCATTTTGGATTTGTCTTTAGCGCCGACCCCCGCTGTAGGGGATTCTGTCGCCCGTATTCTTGAGGAGATGGGGCTTGAAGCCGCCGGAACCCACGGGACAACGGCGGCGCTCGCTATGTTAACCGACATGGTAAAAAAAGGCGGCATTATGGCTTCGACCCATGTAGGCGGCTTTTCCGGCGCTTTTATTCCCGTCTCGGAGGACGAAGGAATGGTAGCCGCCGTTAAAAACGGATCAATTTCCCTTGACAAACTGGAAGCGATGACTTGTGTCTGTTCGGTGGGACTGGATATGATTCCCCTTCCCGGTGACACAACGCCTGCGACAATAGCCGCTATTATCGCCGACGAGATGGCTATAGGCATGGTGAACAATAAGACAACCGCCGTGCGTGTAATTCCCGTTCCCGGCAAAAAGGCGGGGCAGTGGGCTGAATTCGGCGGTCTTTTGGGCGGCTCCCCGATAATGGCGGTTAACAGCGCCAAAAGCGACGCATTTGTTAATAGGGGCGGGCGTATTCCGGCTCCGGTGCATAGTTTCAGGAATTAAGAATTTGAAAGCCGTAGTACAGAGAGTGATTGACGCTTCCGTCAGTGTTGACGGGGTTGTGAAGGGCAGCATTGGCAATGGCCTGCTTGTTTACATTGGCGTAGCGCATAATGATACCGAGTCTGACGCCAACTGGCTCTCCGAGAAAATAGCGTATCTTAGAATTTTTGACGACAAAGACGGAAAGATGAATTTATCTCTTAAAGATTTGGCTTCCATTGACGGTAGAGCCGGAGTTCTGTCTGTTTCTCAGTTTACATTGTTAGCCGACGCTCGAAAGGGAAGACGCCCGTCGTGGAACGCAGCGGCGGAACCCGAAAAAGCGAGGCAGCTTTACGAGTATTTTATAGGCGCCATAAAAAAAACGGGTCTTATATGCGAGTGCGGGGAATTTCAGGCGCACATGATGGTTAAGTACACAAACGACGGCCCTGTCACTATTATTCTGGATACAGAGGAGCGCCCGGACGCCAAACGGTGACTGGTCTTATCTGGCTGTGACTGTATCCGGTTTATTGACTTCTTTTCTTAGCACGTAATTAACAGCGAATTTTCCGGTGATAGGTTTTCTTTTTTTATCCAACTGAATCACTTTATTTTCCGCTACTTTGTAATAAACAGGCGTGTTAGCTATATTTAACGTAATAATATTCCCCAATTTATTCCAATTAAACGATCCCGCCCATATAAACAGTTTTTCGGGATTGTTCAGGTACTTGTACATTAACTCATAACTTTCATCCTTGTTGAGTTTCAGGCAGACATCAATGCCGGGTCCTTCCGCCGCCGGAAGTACGCCTTTATATACGCCATCCCAATCAAAGATGATTTTAGCGTTGTGAATATCAATAACTCCGTGCCCTGAAACATATAAGCCTAATCCCGATACGGCAATTCCGGTTAAAAACAAACAAATAATAAACATTTTTACGCTCATAAATACCTCCGAAATTTACATATAAAATATAAGAAAAACATGACGCTAAGGCACGTTAAAATTAACAATGAATGCGGGATTTAATGATACTTGACAGGCGTTAAAAAGGCGTTTATCCTTAAAATACCGGAGGATGTATGCCCGATAAATTAGCGGAGACTGAGGCTTGGCATAGTTTAATAAATCACAATATTCTTATTGTCTGGGAACCAAGTTATAATTTGGGTATACCGATTGTTGACGAGCAGCACAGGGGGATTGTTTCTACCATTAATTCCCTATGCTTCGCTATACAGAACAAACACGGCAATGAAATGCTTCGTCCCATTATAGGGATGGTTAACGATTACACACGTATCCATTTCGAGATTGAAGAGGATTTTCTTAAAAAATGCGGCTATACCGATTTGGAAAAACACCGTACCCTTCACAAAGAATTGACTCAAGCGCTGTCTCACACAGGGCAGGACAGTCTCTGGAACAAAGACCCGCAGGAATTTCTGGAATTCCTTAAACAATGGTGGATAAACCATATCTGTAAAGAAGACAGGGTATTTTGTCATTATCTGTCAAACAAACATAAATAAAATATTATTTATGGTGATCTATAGCGAGCAGTAGCCCGAAAACCGCTTTTGGGTTTAAAGATGTTGCGGTAAAACGAATTTCATTCGGTTCATATTTCGCTTTATTCGCCGGAATATAGTTTTCGCCGACAGCTTTCGCCACACGTTCGGGGAATGAGCCTTCGCTTTCGGAGAATTTTTTACGAATGTTGTCTATATCCAACGCTTCTTTGGCGTAAAGGACGACAAGATAATCCGTGCCGGCGTTCTGATCAAGCTGAATCCATAATTTTTCTCCCGGAAAGGCTACGATATTTTCGCTGTAATCAAGAACGGGAGAAATATTTTTTCCTTCCGGCGGGAAAATGCGGGTTGTTGTTTTACTGCCTGAGTCGGAAGCGAAGGCGTAGACATACGCCGATTTGCCGTTGCCAAGCAGATAACGGAATTCGGTTCCCGATGAATAACCGTTGACGGTTTTGTAATAGCCGTCGGCAAAACGCACAGGCATTCCCTGTTCGGAATTAAACAATTCTATTTGCACGGAACCGGAGAATTCTACCATGTCTTTGTAGTTAGACATATTTTCAATCATTTCGTAAGCTTCCCGGGCGAATTTTTCAAATACCGTGTAAGGAATCCATATATAACCGTCGATTCCCCATTTTGTTCCCCAACTGTTTTGAATTTCAAACGCACCGCCGTATTTATTGTCATCATAACCTACGACACAGAGAGCGTGTCCGCCGCTTGTATTAATGTCAGGCGTTTCGTCAGGATACCATACTTCTTTCGCTTTCTGAAACGAATCAGGGCAGATGATACTTATAACTACAGGTTTTTTTTCGGAAATGCTTTTTTTTACCAATTGGGTTCTTGGTAGGACGGCGTCATCTGTTAGTTGATAAGACCTGTACAGAGTAGTATAATCGGCGATAGGATAACGCTGATAACGGGTTTTGTCCGAATAATCCGCAACTTTAAAATTTTGTATAAGCAAGGTTAATTCATTGCTAGGCATTTTTATCGCCCCTTCGCTTTTTAAAAAATCCAGAGCGTAGACAATAGGGATACCTCGATCTCCTGAAGGGTCAGGATCATTATATTTGTAGAAATGAACGTTTTTAAACACAAAAAGCGGAGAAAAAACATTTTGCGTATTCAGGAAACGGTCTGTTCTGTTAATCGCTATAGACTCCGCTATAGTCCTTGCGGCATAGGCGCTTGACCAGCCTACGCAAGTGCCGTATCTTCCCTGACTGTTTGGGATAGGGGCGTATTGTTTTAATGAATACGCCGCCGGAATTGACGTATATGCCCGTGAAATTTGAACCGCTTTGAGTGGGACGCTGTCATATAGGGCGGAATCAAGAACAGCGCCTGTAGGATATGTCTGCGCAGACAAAAACTGTCCGCTTAAAAAACAAATAAACAGTAAAAACAACGCCAATTTCTTTTTCATTTCAATTCTCCTTTGTTAAAAAACTCATCAAAATTTTGTTACGGTTGAATTATTTTCTTTATTGCGGCGATCATTGTCGTTGTATACCGCTTTCCCCGTCTTTGCCGTGTTTGTATCAGGGCCGCCCGATGAATTCGGGCCGTGAATAACGCCGCCTGTCATTCTTAAAATACTGCCGCCGCCTATATAGACGCCGCCGCCTGAGTCGTCCGCTCTGTTTCTTGAAATATTGCCGCCATACATATTAAAAACGCTGTTATTGTTCACAAAAACGCCGCCTCCATGTTCGCTTGCGGTGTTATTTTCTATAAGACCGCCTCTCATATTAAAAGTTCCCTTGTCGTTTACATTTACGCCGCCGCCCCATTGATCGTTATTCGATGAGATTTTTCCGTCGTTCATGGTGAATGTTCCGCCCGAGATAATTACGCCGCTAGAGCCGTTATTGGTAACGGCGCTTCCTTTGTTCATTATAAATGTACCTTCAACATAGACGCCGCAGGAAAGACAGCCTGTAATAACCGAGGCGTTATTCATAACCAGAGTGCCGCCCTGTTTAACTTGAACAGAAACGCTGAAAAGGGTGATGTTTTCCAATGTAAGGGTAACGCCTCTTTCTACGATTATGGAGCTTGAATACAAAAAACCGCCTGAGGTATAACCCGCTCCCAGTATTGTTCTTCCCGTTTTATCTCCGGTAAGAGTTAACGACAGCGCTACGGAAATGGTAATGGGTGATGTAAATGTTGTGTCTTGCGTAACCGTAATAACGCTTGTTCCCGTGGCGGAAACCAACCGCTCGTAAAGGCTGATTAAAGGGCCCGGAGCGGGACTTGGGGAAGGACTTGGCGCAGCTTTTGAGCCTAAAAAAGCGGTTCCGTTGTATTGGCTGTAAAGAGCCGGATTCTGCCGTCCGGCGCTTGCGCTGATTACGTCCTTTTGTGTCTTGTCAAAAAGTTCCTTTACGGATATTTCCGGGGTTCTAAGGTTATTTAACAAATGGGCAGTATAAAGCCCGTTTTTTCCTTCCGGTTCCTCGACGGCGGAATTGGCGGAAGAAGTGAAAGCTATAACGCTGTTCGCCGGCTGACGCTGAATAGCGGCAAGCCCACGGTTACCGCTTTTGTTCCAACTAAAAGGATTATCACGGCAGGCGTCCAGGACTATGATATTAAGCTCGTTTTCAGCGTCGTTTAAATCTTCCAAAAGTTTTTGTACGGATAACGCTCTGCTTCTTAAAATAACCTCGCTTTGATAATTAGCGTCCGCAGGTATAAGATAATTTACCCCGTTTGACTGTACGGCGTGCCCCGAGTAAAAAATAAAACCGTAACTGTTTTTGGATTTGGAAAGATTCGCCGTTAATCTTGCAACGGCTTTGTCTGTCTGTTCGGGGTTGGCGTCGGTTAAATATTCTACAGACCACCCCAAACTTTCCAATTCGGTTTTTATGCCGTTAGCGTCGTTACCGGGATTATTCAGTTTTTTTATGGAAGTGTAATTGCTGTTTCCTATTACAAGGGCGTATTTCTGCGCAGTAGAAACATTTTGCTGTGCGTGAAGGGGAAGGGTTAATGATAAAAGTAAAATAACAAATAGTTTATTCATTGATTCCCATCAAAATCATTAAGCTGAAGCCTGTTATTATCCGTTATCGTGATGTTTTCATCCCTTAGCCCTTCTATCATGGTTTTAAGAAGTTTTTGGATGCCCTCAATTTTTTTTCTGTTCTGGGTAATATCGCTTCCAGGTCTCGGCAAAATGATAACATTGGCGCTTATCGGATTTTGCTGAATAGAGAAAAGTTCTTCTTTTGGAAAAACAATCGTAACTTTGGCGTCATCAACTCCGTCAATAGCTTTTAAGTTTTCTTTTATCTGATTCGTTAAAGACCGTTGGAAATTTTTATTGCGCTCAAAATCGGTAATTGTCCAGCTTTCCATGTCAAATATTTGCCAGGGCTTGGCGTTGGCGGGAACAAGGTCTTCCATTATCAATATGACTCTCATGCGCCGCGCCGTCGCTTGATCGGCAACCTGTACAACGCTGTCAGAAGAAACGGTGGTAGTTACTCCTTCTTCATTGATCCTTTGAATAATTCTTTCACGGACATCTGTATCCCTGATTTGAACGTTAAATACTGGAGCCAAAATAGGAGTCGCCGAAACCCTGAAGAGCATAGCAATCCCTACGATTATGGCGACAATTACAACGATAAAAATAACAAATAGTTTTTTCATTTCACGTCTTTTAGTTAAGACATTATTATCAATATTTTTATTATCTTCTTTTGGTATATCTCTGCCACAATATCTACAGACAATTGCTTCTTTTTTTATTACTTCAGCACAGAATGGACATTTTTTAAAATATTCTCTTAGTTTTTTCATTTTACACTTTTTAGTTAAAAACTTCCTTAAAGTTAAAACATTATCATCAACATTTTTATTATCTTCTTTTGGTATATCTCTGCCACAATATCTACAGACAATTGCTTCTTTTTTTATTTCTTCAGCACAGAATGGACATTTTTTAAATATTCCCTTAGTTAAATAATCCCAAGTTGAAATACCATTTTTTTTAATATGTAAAATTCCAAATGATATCAAACATTCTACAGCAGTAACAATAAGTATAAAATCATGATTTATAAATGGGGTAAGTATAGCTACCCCTAAAAGCAACCAAAAGCCATTTATCCAATTTAGTAATAAGATTGCCGCAATAAAATCGGTAATAAAAATAGTTAAACCTGCAATTGTTGATAAAGTAAGATTAAGATTTAAACTCCTCAAATAATGATAAGATAAAATCGAATTAATTATTAACATAATCCAAATCCAAAATGTTACAAATCCATGCCTTTCTTTTTCCATAAATCTTCCCAATTAATTAGTTGTTTTATACGATATTACGCATAACCTTTAACAAAATACCCATTTATTGTTCATATCGGTAGATAGTTTCATTTTGCATTTTAGTATCATCATGATTTTCGTCACAAACTACTATATTTCCAAACATTGAACTATTTGCGTTTGAACCGCCGTTTTTACCGTAAATAACGCCGCCTGTCATTCTGAAAACACATTTACTGCTGATATAGACGCCACATCCTGTGTTACTTGAGATACTGCCGCCCTGCATAAAAAAACTGCCATTCGCGTTAATATCAACAACGCCGCCGACGACTCTGCCGCCGCTGCCGTCGAAGACGACTCTATACTCGTTGTTTTCAATTTTCCCATTTTTCATGGTAAAGGTTCC
>JGI20170J14366_1000220_pt1 | contig 22083 bp, 9 predicted proteins | sample TergutNc150P3_FD_14366 | JGI IMG/M metagenome (IMG submission 14366) | reverse complement strand
GAAACAATGAAAGATGGTATTTTCAGAATTATTAACGGATCTATTTAAATTACTTCTCCTCTTTCTCCGTGTCCTTCTCCTCCTCTGTGTCCTTTGTGAGAGTTCTTCCCCAATAATTCCACCGAAAAAAAATCAAAAAATCTTTCAAAATTTGCCGTTTTCGATAAAGCGCCATGCACGGTCGAACCCATATAAGGGTATGTAATTTTTGAATCTTCCTTTGAAGGTTCAAGTTGCAAATCTATTATTTGGAGGCATTTTCATGGAAAATGTAAACCGTAACCACAAGAACAGCGTCTTTTCTTCGCTGTTCAGCACACCGGAAGTTCTGCGGGAACTCTACTCCGCTATCGAGGGGATACCCATTCCGCCGGATATACCCATCGATATCAACACGCTTTCAAACGTCCTTTTTATGAAGCAGATAAATGACGTTTCATTCTTACTGGACAAACGGCTTGTTGTGCTCATTGAGCACCAGTCTACGATAAACGAGAACTTACCGTACCGTCTGCTTGAGTATGTAACACACATATACGAAAGAATAACGGATCGTGAAAAGAAGTATCAAAAGAACCTTGTAAAAATTCCAAGACCTGAATTTATCGTTCTGTACAACGGGATAGAAGAATATCCCGATCACAAAGAGTTAAAACTATCAGACGCATTTATGGACGTTGAAGGGTTAAAAACGGCGAATACCGATAAAATACCGTTGGAATTAATAGTGCCGGTATACAATATAAATCAAGGGCATAATCCCGAAATGCTGAAAAAATGCGAAAGCCTTTACGGCTACAGTTTTTTCATAAACAAGATACGGGAATACCAAACGCAAGGATTAACGCTTGAAGAATCGATAACTCCCGTGATAGAATATTGTATAAAGAACAACATACTGAAGGATTATTTGGAAGCCCATGCTTCGGAGGTAATAAATATGATTTTTGGCGAATACGACAGAGAAATGGATATTGCTGTTAATCGCAGGGAAGCTATGGAAGAAGGCATGGAAAAAGCTCGCAAGGAAGACCGACAGTATTTTCTTGAATTGTTAAATCAGGGGTTGTCTGTCGAGAAGATTAAAGAGCGGCTTCAGAAAGAAAACACGCTTCGGAGGTATTGAATATGCTGTTGGACGACTGGAACCAAGAGGAATATGTTGAAGTCATGTGCGAAGAAGCTCGCGAAGAAGGACTATCTCAAGGACGCGAAGAAGGCATGGAAAAAGAACGACAATATTTTCTTGAGTTACTGGATCAGGGGTTGTCTGCTGAGGAAATAAGACAACAGCTTCAGAAGCTTCGGAGGTATTAAATATGCTGTTAACCGAATGGAACCAAGATAGCGTATCACAGGTCTGTCTTTGGAAGAAATAGAGCGAAACAAATAGAGGCTCACGCTTCGGATACTGTTAATCTAACCAAAAAAAAGCCTGACCTCTTCGGTCAGGCTTTTTAATTGTTCGTTGTGTCCCCTTTTCCTATTGCTATTTATTAGCAGTGCCGCTGTAGCCTTCGTTGGTTGATTTGGTGGGGCGTGCATTGATGACTCCTGAGAAGTTGATTTTTCCTCTCGTTCCGCCTGCAAAGTTATGGTTGTACCCGGTATCGCACCAGCGGTGCTTGCCGACGTATACTTTGTATGATTCCTTTGCCGACGTCCAACCGTCGGACTGATACGCCCAGTTTAAAGGACCGTATTGCCATGCAATATCAGCGGTGCTGCCTGTATCTATTCCTCTGATAAAGTCAATATAGGCGGGGGTGGTCATTTCCCATGTTACTAACCTCCATAACGAGTTATTCAAGGTTAGAGCGTTACCGGCGGTATCATTAGTATTAGCGGTTCGTCCGCAGGTAATTGCTGCTCCGGCGTCAGTGTTATTTTTGTCAACCAAGGTCATTAATCTTATACCCGCGCGTTTTCCGGAAAGGGCGGTCCAATCATCTGACCATGTAAAGGGGAAACCGGGTATGGAAGAAGAAAGTATTGCGTCTCCTCCGCGTATCCAGACTTGCTCTCCGCTGCCAAGTATAGTTCTGCTGTCGGCTTGACCGGTAATGTTAATTGCCATTGCGTTGCCGGTGTCAACAGTAGCGGCGCCGTTAGAGCCTCGCAGTGAGTACGAAATAACCGTACGGAACGCTACTTCTTCAGAAACTAAGCTGTTTGTCGTGCCGACATATGCTCTTGCCGCCGCCCACCATTGGTATCCCTGCACATTACCAATATGCGGCGTAGTACCGTTTGCGTTCTTACCTAATTCTATTTGTTTAGCGGTACTGGAATATTGAAAATTAGTCGTGGTCGTAGTTGCGGTCGGAGCGGACGGATGACTCGCTAACATGGAATCATCATTGTTACCGGTGTTACCACCACTGGTATTAGGCGGTGTAGGGTCGGCTTGGCCGGTCCAACCGGGGGGTCTATAGCCGGGAGCCCAGTTATTGTTACTGGTGGAAGTGGTGTCTCTGGCAGTGACGGGGTTGGCTCCGGTTAAAGTGGTTCTTCCTTCATTATTGGTATAGTAAATAGTGGAACCGGGTGTTCTGCAGTCCATACGTGCGTAAGCCAGCATCGGCTGAGATGCCGCAAGTCTGGGCGCAGTCGCGCTACCTGTTCCTGCAGTTATGGTATCTTGTGTTTTTCTGATTCTGATAAACGGTTTTGCGACTCCTCTCAATGTTGCGGAATAATTGCCGTTTGCCGAGAAATCTTTTATGCTGTTCCCCAAACTATCGGAAACAATACTGCTTGTTCCTAAGTTAACCGTGTATGTCGCGCCCGGAACTTGAAGAGCGCTGGAACCCGCAAGCCGTACTTTAAGCGTAGAGCCATCAACAGTAACAGCCGCCGCGTTTATGTTATAAGATACCACTTCCGCTTTACGGAACTCAGTATAGAACACCGCGGGAATAGAGGTATTTCCTGTAAAACCGCCTGTGCCGTTTGATGTTACCGTACTGTCGGGATCATAATTGTAATTTAAAACATATTTTGTAGAAGTATCCGATCCGGTTCCGTTAATATAGCCGTTTGTTCCCTTGGTATAATAGGTATCAATATTTATGTTGGCGGCTACGGTGCCGTTATTGTTACTGCTGATTAAGCTCTTAATTCTGTTGTACTGCGCTTCCGTCATTACCGCTGGCAAACGGTAATTTGTATCGGATTGTGTTATGGTAATAGTTCCCGTTCCCTTGTTTATATTGCGGTTAAACTTTATCTCTAAAGTTGTCCAATAAGAACCGTCGTCCTCTTTTATTCCGTGGAAGCTGCTGTCTGTCTGCGCTCCGCTGTCTGCCGCAAATGTAAGACTGTCTAATGTAAGATCGCCGGTCGCTACCGTAAACTTCTTGTTTGAATCAAGTTTGGGAGTTCCGTCGGGCAATGTAACGAAATTGCTTACATCTACGCCGTTACTAGCGGAAGTTCCGTCCCTTGCCGTAAAGCCCGATATCCCTGTAATGTCCAAATATGGATATCCAACAGCACCGGTAGGTATATTATCTCCGGTGGCAGATACGGTAGGCTTTGATACAACATAGTTAAATGTAACCGAGCTTCTGGCGCTTGTAAGCGGAGTTGAAGAGTCGATAGTTGTTACAGTTACATTCTGATTATTGTTGTTTTTTACGTTAAGTGTAAGCGTCGGAGTTCCCGAAATAAATAACGGTTTCCTGAAGTATACGGTAAGAGCGATTGTATTGCGCCCGGTAACATTGGTATATTCTCCGTTCGCTGTTGATGAACTTATACGCTCTATAAGCGCGCCTGAATCCCAGTTAAAGCTTACTGTAGGAGACCAATCCGATTCCGCTGTAACATTTCCCGCCTCGTCAATCTGCCGCGCTCTTATGTTGTATGTTCCTGTTCTTGCGGTATCTAACGCAACCGGTGTGTTGGCTGTATTCTTTGCCCGTATCCAATTTACGCCGTTGTCTACTGAATATTCCAACGCTTTATATTGAAAAGCGCCGCCTCCGTCTGTGGCTGTTTTCCCTTCTATCGCAAGCCATAGATCTTTCTGATATACGTTAGAAAGAGTTTTGTTTGTTTGAGTTGAATTTCCGTAATGCGGAGTGCCGCTTACATTGTTTGTAAGCACATTAGTGTCAATTGCGGTAGTATTGCTCGTAAGAATCCTTACTGTAGGAGTGGGAGGCGTTCGGGTTTCAACATATATGCCGTTACCCGCTTTGTCTTTAATTGTTCTGTTGGCTTCAGAAAGAGCTCTAATCGTACCGGCGCTGGTATCGTTAGGATACGCGTTACCCGCCAGGTCGGTAATAGTATTTTCGCCGGGACCGGCGCTGGAGGACAGATAAATCATACCTCCGTATGAAGAATCAGTAGTTTTTATAGTGTACTTGAAGGTAACAGTGTTGCCGTTTACCCGTACATCCGCGTTTGTTGCGGATGTCGTATCGGTCGATCCGCTCCGTAATGTCACGGGGAACTTTGGTAATTTAGTACCGCTGCCTACTATTACAGGTTCATCAAAAGTAATTGAAAAATAAATATCGCCTGAATTGTACCAGCCGGGGTTTGTGAGCGCTTTTACATAAGCGCCGTCGACGGCTACTACTCTGGGATAGGCAGTATCTATTTTTATATCCTTTGCCGCATACAGGGTATACTGATAATCACTATTACTAGTAGAAGTAGCGGTAGGCAGGGTGCGTACAAAGTAACCTTTGGTGTTTAGCTGTCCGGGAATTTGGCCTATGCCTTCTTCCCCGATTCCTGTTTTATTGGCTGTCATAGTCAATCTTACTTCTTCAAATTCCGTGTTCGATCCTCTTGACCACGCAAACAGATAATTTCCTGTATAGGCGGTACCGGTATCGTAAGAAGTGCCGGTATAAGTATTGTTGCTGCTGTTATAGGTGCCGACAAAAAGACCGGTAACATTTAAATGACTCCCGGTAGTTGTATTTTCTCCCGCCCTTACAGTATATGTAAAATACTGACGGCTGTTTTGCTCCGTCTGTCCCGATTTGAATTTAGCCTTTCCGCCGGTGCTTAGTTCTAACCAAATATCGTTATTGGCGGGTATACTGCCGGGATAAGACAGCTTAACAGGCTTGCTGAATTCCAGGAAAAGGTCAATTTCTTCTCCTGCCTTATAAACACCGTCGTCTTTATCGCTGGAAATACGCATAAGGCGCAGGGTATCGCTTTTTATTAACCATGAATTTCCTATTTGCGCTACGTTTCCGCCTATGTCGCTTGTTTTTACGTCTATTACAAGGGTGTCTTTAAGGGAGCTGGTGGAAATTTGCCCTGCGGAGGCTATAGCATTGTATGTAACAGGAATAGTCATTCTCCATGTTCCGGTTTTTTTGTTCGTGCCTGTGCCCTGCGTAAGAGTAAAATTGCCGGTGTTAGCCGGGTTCCCAATCGCGCTCCCGGATTTCGGATGTTGATCAAATAACGTAGTGCTGTTTACGTTAATCGCGAAGTTGTTTCTAAAGTAAGTAGTCATATCCAGGATTTCTATTGAATCCTCTGTCCATGTTCCGTTAATTGTAATTGTCTCGTTGCCGTTAAACTTTTCAATTAAAACAAATTCACCCGGCGTACAGGTCATATTTTTGGTAGGCGCTGTTATATTACCGGGACCATCCGGATTTGGAACTTGTGATGCAGTTGCCGTTATGGTTACGTTTGTAATTTTAATTTCGGGAAGACTAGTGTCGCCCTGCGGAGCGTAGGTTATTATTGTAGTTCTGCCTGCCGTATTCTCCAGCCTGAACAGGAATATCTGGCTCTTTAACGGTAACTGTCCCGCCGCCGTACCGATATTTAAATCGTTGGTAAGATCTATTTCCCTTGAATAATTATAAATATGGCGGTTTGTTTTGGGGTCAATACCGTTGGCTCCGACCGTTGTGTCCGCGGTAAAATTAAGCTTCCATAATCTGTTTCGATGTTGATTATCCCAGGCTTCACCGATATTTTCCAGATCGCTGGCGCCTCCCTGGACAAGCGTTAGCGCTTTAGTCCATCCTCTGTAGGACGCGTCGCGGAAATAGGAGAGCTGGCTCATTGCCTTATAACCTTCCGATTCCGGGTTAATCCATACCATACACAGATTCTTAACCGCCGTAGCATCGTCCACTTTGCCCTTGATTGTAATTTTATTGTTTTTTATATCCATAAAAAGAGGTACTGACGCGTCCGGGAACGGACCTTCAATAAACTGGGGGAAAGTTATGTCATTTACCCTAAAAAGCATTTGATACTCATCGCTTTGCACATCATTATTAGTTCCGAACGCTTTCGCTATTAAAAGATAATAACCAGCATGTATAGGAACGTCGAATTCCAGCGGGAATATAGTTTGATATTGTCCGAGTGAGTTAGGCGTGTTGGGTTTAAGTCCATCTCCTGTTACTTCTCCCATTAATTTTAGATCTGTAAGGGGTTTATCATTAAGAGTACCGTTTTCAGTATTGCATTGATATATAGCAAAAGTTACTTTTGAAACCCCGTGCGGCTGATAAGCCGTAGCTTTTATATATTTGCTCGGAAAAACCGTAAATACGGAATTTTCTAAAGTGCCGTTTGCCGCGATTGATTGACCGTAAGATGAAGGCGGTCCTTTGACAGGTTTCATGCCGTCGGCAAAGGCAATCCATGGTTTATTAGCAGCCGGCCAATAAATAAAATAGCCCAGTTGTTTGTCTTGAGTTGTATTTCCGGCCGCGTCTTTGGCAACCATTTCCACTAAAATAGTTGTTTTTGAGGTAATTGAAGTTTTTCTCTCGTATGTCTCATCTCCTTTAAGATTAGTAGTAGTTAACGGCGCGGTGCTTTCAAGATCCACTTTTACAGTGCCGTTAGGCTTTATAAAATCGCCGGGGTTCATATTATCAGGGATGGTTTCTAAATTGTTTTTAGTAAATCTGTAAAGATAATCGCTGCCGGTAGCGGCAACTCCTGATGTAACCTTATAAAAACTAATCTCAACCGCATAAATGTCGCTTGGGTCGTCCGCCTGCCATTTAAGATCAAATCCCTGTGTAACGAATTTACCCAAATAGGAAGGGTTTGTTTTTTCAGCACCGTTATCAGCTATCGCTACATAACTCTTAAAAGGGTTAATATCAAGAGGAGAAGTGCCGTTGTAGTCTCTTGCTCTGTAAAGGAAAGGATAGGAAATATCCACTGCGGGCGGGTCGGTATCTATAATTAAAATAACCGTCTTATAGGAATTATCATCGGAAAAACCTGCCTTATCCCATGCCTGAACAAAGAAGGTATATTGTCCTTCATTGGGCGTTGAGCCGATTACTACCATATTAATGTGGATTTTCCATGAGGCGGATTTCTCCGTACCGTTCCATTCAGCGCCGGCAAGCGGAGACCATGTCGCTCCGCTATCATCGGAAACTTCCCACACGCCCGATACATAACGCCACTGTCTTGGGAAATCTATGTTGTTTTGGACGGCTTTTATTTCCATCCTGTCAACGCCTGTAGCGTCCGAAACCGTTCCTTTTAAGTCAAATTCCTCGGTAACAATTTTTCGGTTCGGCGGGTAGGTAATTGTAACAACCGGTCCTAAAAGATCCAGCTTGGCTCCCAATCCTACGGGTATATCGCAGGAGAAGAAGGTTACAACCGCTAAAGCCGTTAAAATAAACTTAAAAATAGTTTTCATTGTTTTCATCTTTTTCTCCTTTTCCTAATTTTGTGGTGCAGCATCACCGCTAAATCTAGGGTTGAAACTATAGGTTAAGTCGCCGTAACCTGATATCAAATTGTTACTTGCCTCTCCGTTGGCCGCATGTGTTCCGTTGCCCGTACGTCCTCCTTGTATGGAGCCGCCCCAGCTCAAGAAGTACCATTCACAGACAATTTCCGTGCTTACCCAATACCATTGAGTATTATTGGAGCTTTGTTTAAAAAACACTTTTAAGTACCGCGCGTCGGCTTCATCGGCGTCCCTTACCGGGAAACCCGATACGGAGGGCATACCGTTTTTAATATTGGAGCCTTCTACCGCTACATAGTCGGCTGTGCGGTTGGAACCGTTATTAAGCATAATAACTGTTCTGTAGATGCCTTCTATTCCTTTGGCGTTTTGGCTGTTTAAAGTTGCATCCCCTATAATATAACATTTGGCGGCTTCGAAATCTTCGAATAAAAGGTAGCTTTGTCCTTTAGTATTGTCATTGTCAGACAACGCCGGTGATCTGCCGCCGGTACCGGCAGTATTCAATGTTATACCTGCGGCAGGGGATCCTGTCGGGAAACCTAATTCTGGTCCCGTTAAATCCCTGTTATAAGATTTGAACATTCTTAATGCACCGTTGAATGTACGCGTCTCATCAACGCCTTCTTTTTTTGTAACAGTATACGATTGACCGTTTGCGGTCTGCGATCTTCGTACAAGGTTAGGCAGTACCCACGTACCGCTAGTATTTGTCGCCGCCGCGTTCCAATTCATATTGGTGCCGCCTGTCGGGGTATAATTTGCTGCAAAAACAGTGCTTGCAAATTCTCCTTTAACAGCGGTTCTGGTTGCTATGGTGTTGGTAGGGTTATCGCCTGTAGCGCCCACGGTGGCAGCATAATATTGCGCTGTTACTGTCGCGCCCGGGCTTTCAGATTCTACGCGGTAATGAATATAATTAAAATCCGGTTTATTCCATCCGTCATCATCGCCAATTTTTATATTTGCCGTGTTCCAGTTTGTTGTAGCTGAGTTTAAGTCAGTGTAATTTGTGCTTGAATTTTTAAAATTGACGTTGTTTGTCCCCCCTTCCCTTGAATCGGAACTTCTGCGGTTTACGCGTACTACAGGCGCTTGCACTCCCGGAGTTGTAAAGAAGTAATCACCCGGATTTATACATAGAGAAATACTGGCGCCTAAATTCAGTCCGTTAGTAGAACCGCCGTTAGTTCCGACAGGATGTATTCTGATGGTTCCGGCTGAATTACTTACAATATATGCTGTATATTGAACGCCGTTCACAATAATAGGAACATAGGAATTTGAAGTAATGCCAGGACTTGCAGGCAAAGTATACACGTTAGTTGCACCGCCGCCATTAGTAGCTGTGATATAACCTGAACCGACGGCTAGGTTTCCCGCAATGTCGGTAAAAGTTCCTTCAAGATAGATAACATCGTATTGCAGACCTTTCAATAAAGGTTCGGTCAGCGGTATTGTTACCGTATTTCCGCTTATGCTCGTCGCTACAACGTCAATTTCCTGCCAGCGCCATTTTGCGTAGGTAAGAGCTTTACGGATATTGTTTACCGCGTCAATATCCTCCGTAATACCGTATTTGAAGTCCAACACCCACTTGGTAGCGGTATCGGGAACTAAGGCGTCGTAAGCGTTACCGTTAGGAATGTCTGATCCGGAATAATTCCCACTATATCCTTTTCCGTTCACCAATCCATGTGTCAATCTTTTGTACGGTCCTACAGGCTGTCCTGTTCTTGCGCTGAGGGTAAGATTACTCATGCTTGCGCCTGAGGGGCTTTGAGTAAGATAATTGCGTAATGTATTTTGATTTGCGTTGTTTGGTATGGCGTTGTAAATATCATAGAAACCCGAAATATAGGTTCTGTTTGCGCCGGGTTTTTTCATCTTGGTTGGTACAGGTTGAGCAGCCTCTTCAGTTCCTGTAGGTTCTCCTGAATTGTCTGTAAGTCCATTGTTTGTATATCCCAGATAATATCCGTTATTATCAAATACCGCGGGAATTGCGTAATTGCCCCTTGGTTTAATTATTATTGTTCCGCTTCCTTTCGCTACAGGTTCATTGAATATAAGCTTTATTTCTTTAACAAGGGCATTGCCTGTAGGAGTGACGATATGCTCCGGCGTTCTGGAACTGATGGTCGGGTTCACGGAGTCTACTATTACGCCGGCAGCAAGGTTGGAACAACTTACAACGGCGCTGGAGCCGTCACCTATGGTAATATTGTTAGTGGGTGTATAGGTTCCTGTTATTGAGCCTTTTACGGTCGCCGCCGTGCCAGTCGTCGCGCCCGGACCTATAATTCCGTATTTATCCCTAAGACCTCTTAGGTCTATATAGGAAATATACAAACCTTCCCGCATTTCCGCGTCTGAAATATCAGGCCAGTTAAATGAAATGGTTGAAGTATTTGTTTGGGCGGCATTTAAGGTAATTGTTTTAGTTGTCTGGTCAGTGCCTCTGTTCTTAAGAGTTATTGATACGGGATAAGTTGCGCTTATTGGATCTCTTGTGGAAACAATATCCGCAAAATTCAAATTGAATGTTAATGTGCTTCCCTTTCTGTAAGTACCGTTTGGCTGTGTCGTGTTTACCGATAGAAGTTTGGGGAAAGTGTCACTTATCTGTATCGTTTTCGTTGCTGCGGTTCCTTCGTTGCCTGCTCTGTCTTTATACCGAAGCTGAAGCGTGTAAGTTCCGGCAGTGCTTAAATTTGCTCCAGCAGCGAAAGGTTTCCACTCATCGCCGACCTTAATCGAGTACTCTTTAATGTCTTCCCATGCGGCAAATGTGGAGCTGGAATTGGGTATATTAAACTCGGTAACTCCGGTTAAAAACAACGGAGAATAAGTTATAGAAGAGATTAGCGTTGTATTTGCAGTTCCATTAACAGTACCCCACCCGGCGTTTGGATTGGTTAATGTCGCGGCGGGAGCGGTTGGAAGCGTTTGTTTAACATTGATAAGACCGCGATTTCCGTCAGTAGCCGTTAAAATGCCGCCTGCTGTAATAATGGCGTTGCCGACATCGTCTACAATTCCTATATAATTAGCGGCTTCGTTTGGATTAGGAGTATACAGGGTTACATCCATAAGCACGCCGTCATAGCGAGTGCCGTCGATAGTAAAGTTTTCATCGTTTACCGTAAGGCTGTATATAAGTGTTTTATTATTAGTGCCCGGTTTTGAATATTTAAAATTCGCCGTAAACGGTCCGCGTCTTGTACCGCTGCCTGCTCCCGGACGATCATCTATAAAGTATTGGAGAGTAGAAACTCCTGAAGCTCTTATAGGCTTCTCCGATTCAATTGCCAAGGTGATTGTCTCTCCGTTTTTAAAGTAGTAATTACCGTCTCCTGTGTATTTAGTTTTACCGCCGAAAGTAAGAGATTTAACTGTCGGACGTATTCCGTCCAGAACAATTTTTTTCTTTTCCTGTAATGAACCTTTATTGGTTGTCCAATTAGGCATATTTACATTGGTGTAGGTGTATCCCGGAATAAAGGCGGCATCCTTGCGGTTATAATCCATTACTTTTCCGTTTGTAATTCTAAGGGGATGGTTATCATCCACTTTACCGGAACCGATATTGAAGGTAGCAGCGTCATACACTGTTTCCAAATCGCCTGTATAGTTTTCTTTAACTGTAAAATCAAATTCCAGCGCCGTAGCGGGGTTTGTAGCCGAGGTAGGGGTTTTACAATTAAGAAACTCACTTAGGTAATTTCCGTTTTTATCCTTATAGCGCACGCAAAGCTGAGTTGTGCCGTCAACATAAATTAAACTTGAAAATTCGGCTCTTAGAGTTATTACAGTGCCTATACCGTAAGTGCCGTTCTGGGTGGTCGATGTTATTCTTTCAAGTCTCGCCGCGTTGGTAATCGCTATAGTGCGCTGTATCTGCCTTGTATTGCCAAGCTTGTCTTTTGCTATAAACAGGAATGTTCTTTGCGTTACGTCTGGATAATACTCACAGAAAGTAAGATCATTTGTTGATTGATACCTGCTTCCTACCTCAGGCGCGGTCGCGGTGCTCTTAAATGTTATGTCCTGCATCGTTATGGAATCTAACGGGATTTTGCCTGATTGATCCGACTTAACATAATATTTAAGTACTGTTTCGCGCGGATACATTTGGAACGCAGATGTCTTAATATCCGGGTCTGTAAGCCCCGGGGCCTCTGTCGCATATTTTTTTATATTTTTGTAGGTGTCGGGCTCTGCCGTAAATAAATTATAATTATCAAGATCGGTATAATACAGGTCGGTAGGAGCTCCTGTGCCTGCAGTAACATACTTGTCTAGTGACGGATTCGGCAGTTCTGTTGAAGCTATAACGAATCTGTTCGTAATATCGTAAATATTAAGGTCGGGCTCTTCTTTGTATCCCAATAAGCGCAGTTGTCTGTAAACTTCATGACCCATATTGTCCAGCGCGTAAATAATAAAGAGTTTTGTTTCGTTTTCAAGTTTATTGTTATAAGTAAAATTCTTATAACCGGCGGTCTGGAGACCGCCTTGTTTGATATCATTATCGCCCATTACGGAGAACCGATATTTAAAAAACTGTTGTGCGTACGTGGTTGTCGTTTCACCGGGTTTCGGATTTTCCGGTAATGTTAAGGGTTTTTGTGTGGTTAGCACACCGTCTGCTACTGATGCTCCTAGCGAAAACTCCCAGTATTGCACGCCTTTTAGGTTGTCATTAGAAGTAAATAAGGGAGGATCGCTCAAAGCTTTTTTTACTTCGGGAATATATTTGTCGGATCCGCCGGGCATTCCAGAGGGTATCCATGCCATGCGGAATTTAGTTACGCTGTTAGCCCCTGATGTGTTTTCTCTTAAGGTATAACCGTATATATCAAAATACTTTTGCTCCCCGGTCTTACCGCCGGTTGAATCTATAAGCGGATCGGGGAAGGTGTTTTCTTCAGGACAGAAAACTTTTCCCGGCCATACTGGCGTGCCTGATAATTTTTTATCCGTATCAAATACAATTAAAGGTTCGTTTTCGTCAATTACCTGAACCGGAACCGCGCTTCCTGTCCAAATTCCTTTATTTGTCCATTCGGGGCCGTCGCCTTTACTCGGAGCCAGTTTTTTATCCGCGACAATAGTAACCAAAACAAAATCGCCGTAATCATTTGTACCATTGCCTGTCGGAACATAAATAAGTTTTTCATCTACATCGCTTGTTCCTATTTGTTCTGTGATTAACGAAGCGGCATCCGTTGTACCGTGTTTGCTGTATCTCCAGTTAAATGTGTTTGACGAGGGCTTTCCAAGAATAGTGCCGTCAACAACTGAAACATCGGTGTTTGCAGTTCCTAGATTGCCTGTAAGCCTCTGTTTCAGCCAGAGAATCTTTTGTTCATCAGTTCCGGCAGGTATTTTAACGCCCGACGCAATATAGGGGGCGGTGTCAGGGCTGGTTCCGGTTCCGTTCCACTGATCTTTAGTAAAAAGAGCGGTAAATACCCAATATAGGGCATCATCGTCATAACAATCAACGGGAAGCGGAGTGCCTTTGGGTACTATAGCTCCTACGCCGGGATCAATTTTGCCCCTGGGCTTGTCGGTTTCCGCAAATAAGCAGATATATCCGGGTTCTTCCTGAACGCTTGTATTCTTTGCCATATCTACGGCTTTTACAATAACTTTGTAAAAGTAATGCGCTTTGTTGCTGTAATAATTATATTTATAATTATTTTGGAACTTAGCGTCGCCTGCGTTAATTATATCTTCTTCTTTTACAGTCCAGCGCGGGAAATATGTCGAATAACCCCCGTCTTGCTGTATTGAAAGCAGACAATCATTCGGGTGTTCGTAATCGTAGAATTCAAGGTATATCTTGTCGATAGTAGTTTCTTCGTCATTGGCTATGGCGTCTATATAGAACCAGCCGTTTTGGCGTTTGTATAAGTCCTTTTTTATATCGCCGTTCGGGTCGGAAGCCGCAAGAGCTCTTAAAGTATTAAGCGGCAGAAGTTCCGCCGTTCTTGAATCGGTGCGTTTAATTACAATGGATTCGGTAAAGGGCGGAACAATATCAATAATCATTGTAATGCTGTACATGGATTCCGCTCCGCAGTTTCCCATTTTATCGTAAGCGCGTATCTCCGCTTTTATTTTTTCTCCGTTTAACGAGGCGGGGAAAGTTAAGGGTATGCTGAAGTAGCTGTCTTTTTTGTTTATTTTTGCCGTAAAAATAACTTCTTCTTTTCCGCCTGCCTTCATTTCTACAAGTACAATGCGGTCAACTTCAATATTGTCTGTAGCTCTTCCTGTGATTATTGTTCCCGTACGCACATAGAGGGGGTTATCAAGAGGATCCAGCGTTAAAACAGGCGGTTCCCAGTCGATGGGATCGCCCATACCGAGCGGGCTGTCGCATGTTGTTACACAAAATATTGCTAATAACGAAACCGTTAAAATAAACCATGAAAACTTCAGTTTATTCATAAAAAAACCTCCTGCGTAAATACGCTAAAAACGGCGCAACGCGCCGTTTTAATCTACTAGAATATATACATCCTTAAGCCCATTGTAATGTGCGGCAAGACAACCGGTATGCCTTTTTCTCTGGCGTCCGGAACGTCGGTTGGTACAAACCATAACTGACCTTCAGTAAATAAACTGAAGGTTCTTAAATTCTTCCGTTTTGGAATTTTCACCTTTGGGAATTCTATCTGGAACAGAACCGCGCTCATCCATGATGCAGTGCCGCTCTGCGCTATTTCAAAGAAAGAGAAGTTCGCGCCGAACGCTAATGTTAAGAACAGCCATTCAAAATCGGGTCCCCAATAACGCTGGAGCGCAAGCGAGTAAATGCTGGCGATGATTTTAAATCCTACTACATTTCCGCCGTAACGCACTTCGCCGACGCCGCCCAAAGCTTCCCATAGGGATTGAGACATTATACCGTATTGTCCTTGGATCTTTACGTTGTCGTCAAAGAAGCTTAATCCAAGACCGAAATCGGTATATGTCGCTCCGCCCGCAAAGATATTAGGTATTGCATTGGGGGCGATTTGTTTTATAAACGGCGGTATTATGCCTTCAAAATAGAGTCCTTGTAAGAATCCCGGCACTTCGTACAGCGCCTTGTCGCCTTTTCGCAGGTGGTAAGAAAGGCTTACAAGCTCTATATCATCCGTAGCGGACGCCGAGTATGTGATTTTTTCGTTGTATCTGCTTCCGGCTTCGGGAGATATAAGGCGAACTTCGGGGAATGTTTTGTCAATTTGAACAATCATTCTTGTTACCGCTGTTTCGCCGTTCTTCATTGTCGTTCTTATAACGATGTAGTGGTAGCCTTCGGGCATTTCGCTGTCTTCCAAACGGAAACGGTAATCAATGTCTTTCGCCAAAGCTTTTCTTGTCTTTGCAAAAGATCTTCCGTTGTCAAAACTTATCTCGGTAAAATCGGGAACCTTGCCGAGTATATAATCCCTTTTTTCTTTTTCCATTGTTTTATCGGCAAGAAGAGCTTTATCATCGTCCGAGACTATATAACCTGTTCTTCCGCTTAAGTACGCTCTGTCATAAGAGAACTCGGCGAACTTAAAGCTGTCTATGGTTACCCAAGGACCTGTGTTGCTGTAAAAGATATTGTATGCCCTAGATGTTACCAAAGTGGGACCGCCGAAATTGCTGGTTATCGTAATCGTGTTACTGCCCTCGTTAAGGTATTCGCCGCTTAAGTTAAATGAGTAGTATCCGGCGTCGTTTACAGGCGCGGTTTGAGAATCGGCTCCGTTTATTCTGATTGTTACGCTTCCAGCGGGTGAAGAACCGCCTGCGTAGCCGTAAAGGTTAAACTCGCCGCTTGTTTCCTCATTTTCAAGCGGGTAGAGTATCTCAATGTAATTTTTGTATGTCTGGCGCGCCATCTGCACATTACGCGCAAGGCGTGTCGTGTTTCCGGCTCTGTCCACCGCGATAACCGCTACGTTGTACTGTCCGTCCGCCATAGCCGAAATATCAAGGTTTTCTTTTAACATTGAATTTGTGTCAAGTTTTCTTGACCTTAAGTTGGCGGGTATAGAAAATCCGTCAAGGCTTCTTAACTCAATGCTTACGTCTTTTAAGTTAGGATCAAGTATGCGTCCCATTACGGAGATATTTCCTACGGAAATTGATCCGTCCCCGGGGCTGTCCATAATAATTTCAGGTTTTGTATTGTCTATGTTAATCATAAACGCGTAAGTGGCAGGCACGTCGTATCTGTCCGTTACTCTTAAGAATACTACATGCGCGCCGTCTTTTAATATTTTTGTGTTAAACTGATAATTCCACTGTACCGTTTCAGCCGCCGTTCCGAAATTTCCTTTTGCAAGGTTAAATGAATTTCCGTTGTCAACCGAAACTTTAATTGCTTTAATGCCGTTGCGGTCAAAGGCGGTTCCGGTAAGCTGTACGCCTTCTTTTAACACGGTGTCATAAAGAGGATATGTCATTGTTCCCGTCGGTTCCACTAATGATACGCGGAATTTTCTGATTGTGGGAACGCTCTTTACGCCGTAAAGGTCTTCGGCGACTATTGTTACCGTGTGCTCGTTATCCGTCAATGTTGATAACGCGACGGGAATTGAGAAACCGTAGGCGGCTTCTTCGGTATTCCACGGCTTATTGTCGATTCTCCACTGATAACCCTTAATGCCGTCGTCGTCGAACATTACGCCCGAGACAATAAAATCGTCGGTTATTACTTCGTTATCCTGCGGAAGAATTACCTGCACAATCGGAATATCCATAGGCTGATCAATTACAAACTGCCATGTGTTTACGTCGCTTGAGTTGCCCGCTTTATCGGTAAAGGTAAAACGCATACCGTTATCAAGCGGCATTATAAGCGAGTCCATTAATATTTCAAAAAACTTAGGAGAATAATCTCCGTTCCATTGGCTGTCGTTATAAACTTCTCTGGGAGCGGCATTCGCGCTTCTGCGGTAAGTAACAGACTGAATGGTGCCCATTTCCTGTACGGCGAACGCCATGCGGATTGTTCCGTTTACCTTTGCTTCGGATATCGGCACTATGGTTTGCGCCGAGGGCGGGGTAGTGTCTTTTAACACCGTAAAATCAACAACGGTAAAATCTGTATCGCCCGACGCTTTTATCAGGACGTTAATTGCTCCGTCCGGAGCGCCTGTAAGATCCAGCGTCCTTGAAACATTTGTGTTTATGGGAGCGCGGAGGTTCGCTATATCCGACGCATTCATTGCCCTCTGCCATGTGTCTCCCATATCGAGCGAGTATTCAACATTTGTTACTCTGCCCTTGCTTGCCAAGTTAAAAGATATGTTAACGCTGTTTTTTACCCAGCTGTAAGCTGTAAAATTCTGTATTGTTACGGACGGTCCTGCCGATATCGCTGAAATTCTGAATTGGTTGCTTGTAAATGATCCTGAATCGGTTTCTATTCGCAGAGACAGAGGACCGGCTTCGCCGTCGTCTACCGCTGTAAGTTGAATCTGTCCGTTGTTTACGGTTGCGTTTAAAATATTCGCGCCCGATCCTTGCAGTGTTACGTTTTGTATGTTTTTATTGCTTATACCGACTAACGTATCGCCTGTTTTAAGTATGATGCGTCCGTCGCCTGTTCTCTGTTCTCTTACAAAAGAGAACTGATTGGGAGCTTCGTCTCCGGAAGGATCAACCATGTAAATATATTCGCTGAAATTATATTCTCTGCTTTGTTTGTCCGTCGCTTGTAATTTTATTTCAACACGACCTGCGGGAAGATCCTGCGGAACGGGAATATCCGCGGTAAACACGTCTTTAATACCGTTTAATCTGACAGGAGCCGTTGTAAGATCTCCGAAGGTAATCGTCGCCGAAGCGGGAAGAGATACGGCTCTGAAAGCCAAACGCATTGTCATCTTGGGCGCGGGTTTTATTTTCATACCGGTGTTGAAGACGTCGGTTTTCATGTTCCTGCCTTCCTGGTATGTGATACTCGCTATGCCCGGCTCTATAGTGCCGTTGGAAACTACAATTCCCCTTACAGATGATTTGGGTCCTGTAACTCCCGATGTATCTTTAGCCCAAACGTCTAAGCCGTGGGTTCCTTCTTTCGGATTGGAAATGCAGAACTGGAAATATCCGTTACAGGGAATCTCAACCGCGGGTCCGCCGTCAAGAGAGTAGAAGACTGACGCGATGCCGTCGTCGTCCGTCGCCTCGCCTTTAACAACTATGCCTAAATCGCTTGTTACGACTCCTGTTATGGGTAATGCTAATTTTACCGTCGGTAAATCTTTGGAAGCGTCAAATTTATATTTTTGCCTTGCGTAAGATACGTTGCCTGAAACGTCAACCGCTTTAATTTCAACGTCGATAGAGCTGCCCTTAAAATTACGCGCGTCCACAGGCGCAGACCACCAGTGGTTTCCGGGGAGCAGTTCAAACTCGCCGCTTGAATTTCCCGCCTTCCAAGTTATGGATTTTAAGCCTACCGGATGTTTAGCGTAACCGGCAATATTAAACACGCCGTTTAATGTGTCGCCCGGTTCCGGGTACACTACTTTTACATCGGGACCTATGTTGTTTACAAACAACAGATGCGCGGCGGTTCCCACGCTTTTGTTTCCGTCGATTGTTTTAAACCAGATAACGACGGGTCCGTCGTCAAACTGTTTTGTATTTAGATTTATATCCCAAGTGCCTCTGCCCATTTTATTAACGCTGAATTTTCCGGGAAGATATTTGTTGCCGCCGTCAACCGAATAAAGAAAAGCCGAAATACCGTTGCCGTCGTAAAGAGTGCCGCCTAAGCGGATACCGCCTGAAACAAGAGCGCCGACTGTATGGCTCGTAACAACAGCGTCAGGTTTTTTTCTATCCAAACGCCAGTAGACTGTCGATATTTTTTTCTTTTTCGGCGGTACTTTCTGTCCTGTGGGATAAATATCCGCAATGCCTGAAAGATCGTTTATGTCGGTCGCCCACGCTGTTACGGTGTAATCGCCGTCAAGCCAAACTTCGCTGTCAGAGGTATCAAGAAAATAAGACCAGTAATCGGTTCCTGAAGCTTTCGCGCGGGCAATTTCCTGACCCTTGCCGTTAGTTCCCTTGTATACAACGATATCAACTTGTTTAACTCCGTCGTCGTCAAACGCTATACCTACGATGTTCATGTTTCCCTGAACGCTCATGTTAGGAAGAGGGTTAATGATTGTGGTGCGGGGAAGATCGGATTCAGGATCGATAAACATATTGCTGGGTCCCGCTTTTGTAGCGTTACCCGCTCTGTCCGTCGCCTCTATGTAAAAGTTATATTTTCCCGGAGGTCTCTCGGTAATATCAAAAGTATCTGTGAACCCTGAAGGATCATCTGCGAATTTAGAGACATTGTCTTTTCTTCCGGCGGCCCAAATACTCCCGCAAAAAGTAATAAACAACAAGCAGATAAAAATAAGCCGTTTGTTCATTTTCCACCCCTGTACTGTTTTTTTTAAAACAGAAAAAAAGTATGCGGAACTTGAGTAGATTTATTTTGCCTTAATTAAAACATTCCTTTTCATATTATAATACATATTCTTCAATTAGTGGGAAAAATTTTCAATTTTTTTTTATTTTTTTTTTTTATTTTGCTTGCCTAAAAACCGCTTTTTGGGTATAATCCGAGGTAGAAAAAATGTTAAAAGGTCGTTCTTTAATTGAACCTGAGGATTTCTCACTAAGTGAGACAGAATTCCTATTCTCACTCGCAGAAATGATTGAAAAAGACCAAAAATACCTCAGAAACAGCCTAAAAGGGCGTCTTTTAGCCACTTTATTCTTTGAGCCGAGCACAAGAACCCGCCTTAGTTTCGAGGCGGCGATGCTCCGTTTGGGCGGAAATTTCCTCGGTTTTGCCGAGCCGGGCTCAAGTTCCGCGGTCAAGGGCGAGAGCTTAGCCGACACGATACGCATGGCTGCAAGTTACGCGGACGGCATAGTAATGAGAAACCCCAAAGAAGGAGCCGCCCTGCTTGCCAGCCGTTATTCGGAAGTTCCGGTCATAAACGCGGGGGACGGGGGGCATCATCACCCCACCCAGACCCTTACGGATTTGCTCACAATTAGGCAATTATTGGGCAAAATTCAGGGTTTTACCATAGGTTTTTGCGGAGATTTGAAGTTCGGGCGCACCGTCCACTCCCTTGCCAAGGCGCTTGCCCGCTACCCCGATATCAAGATGATTTTTATCGCTCCCAAGGAATTGATTTTACCTGAGTATATAAGGAACATTTTAACAAAACAATGTATAAAATTTGAAGAAAGAGAGAACCTTGAGGAGTCCATGCCCGAGCTGGATGTGCTGTATATGACCCGCGTGCAAAGGGAAAGATTCTTTAACGAGGATGATTATATCCGCCTGAAGGACACCTATGTTTTAAACGCCGATAAAATGGCGGTCGGGAAAAAGGAAATGATTGTTTTACATCCCCTGCCGCGCGTCAACGAAATTTCCGTAGAGGTTGACTCGGATCCGAGGGCGGCGTATTTTAAACAGGCGAAGTACGGAATGTATGTGCGCATGGCGTTGCTGGCTTCGGTTTTGGGGGCGGAAGATGTTAAATATTGATGAGATAAAAAACGGAATTGTTATTGATCATATTAAAGCGGGTTTGGGTATACGCATTTACAATTGGCTTAATCTTGACAAAGTTCCGTATAATGTCGCGTTTGTCGCGAACGCTAATTCACAAAGATGCGGAAAAAAGGATATAATAAAGATAGACAATACTATTTCGATTAACTTTGATATATTGGGGTTGATCGATCCGAATATTACGGTGAGTATTATAGAAAACGAGCATGTAACAAAGAAGATAAAGTTACAGCTTCCCCAGAAAGTGGAGAACGTGCTTGTTTGCAAGAATCCGCGCTGTATAAGCTCGACGGAAAAATACTTACCGCACATATTCTACTTGGAAAACCGTGAACAGCGCACATACCGCTGTGAATACTGCGACGAGATAATCTCCGCAGGGGAATTTTAGTGATGTTTAACGTAGATAGATTATACGAGAGAGTAGCGCAGAAAGGGCATGTTTGCGTCGGTCTTGATACCTGCGCTGATTATGTTCCCGTCTCTGAAAGAAAAAAAGCCGAAAATGACGCCGCCGCCGTTCTTGCGTTTAACAAAGCCCTGATTGACGCCGTTCATGACTCATGCGCTTGTTTTAAAGTTCAGGTAGCTTATTACGAAGAAATGGGGATTAACGGGATTCGCGCCTATTCCGAGACGTTAAAATACATAAAAAGCAAAGATAGCATCGCTATTGCCGATATTAAACGCGGGGATATAGCCGATACCGCCAAACGTTATGCGAAAGCGCACTTTTCAGGCGACTTTGAAGCCGACTTTGTAACGCTTAATCCTTACATGGGCATGGACTCAATCGAGCCGTGGCTGAAAGAAGCGAAAAATAACGGTAAGGGAGCTTTTGTTTTAATGAGGACAAGCAACGCGGGAATGAAAGATTTTGAGTATCTTGAAACAGGCGGCGGAAAACGCGTATACCATACTGTAGGCGATAAATTAACAGCCCACGGCGATAACGTCTTGGGAAAAAAAGGCTACAAGCTTTTCGGAGCGGTAACAGGCTGTACCGAGACCGAAGAAGCCGCGCAAATACGCGAAAATTACTCCGACCTTTTTTTTCTGATACCGGGTTACGGCGCTCAAGGCGGAGCGGCTAAGGACGCCGCCTTGCTGTTACGCGAAGGAAACGGAGGAGTTGTAAACGCTTCAAGATCGATTATAACGGCATGGAAGGATGCAGGCGGCGAAAAAGCGGATAATTCATTTGCCGCCGAAGCCGCAAAACGCGCCGTAGTTAAAATGAGAGATGAAATTTTAAATGAAACGGGAAAAAAATCATGAGTGTAAGCGTAGTATGTGAACTTGAAAAAAACACCTATGTAGAGGATGATTATTTTATTCTCGAATTTAATTGGGAAAACCCCGCTATAAGAGCCGGACAATTCTTTATGTTAAAGCCGGTTATAAGCAGTGTGCTTTTAGCGCGGCCTATCAGCGTATTTGAATATAATCCCCAGACTAAAACAGTTAAGTTCCTTATTTGTATAAAAGGCAAGGGTACTGAAGAACTTTCGCTTCTGCAAGAAGGAGACAAGGTTCAGCTTACGGGGCCGTTTGGAAATTGCTGGGCGGACTTTCTGCCTGAAAACGGAAAAGTAGCCCTTGTCGGCGGAAGCGCGGGGGTAGCTCCTCTTGCCGCGCTGGTAGCGGAAAAACCAAATTACTATTTTCATTTTTTCGCGGGATTTAAAAAAGGTTTTAAAGAGAAAGAACATGAGAACGCCATTGTAGGCAGCGCCGTAAAAGCGTCTAAATTTAC
>JGI20170J14366_1000205_pt1 | contig 22694 bp, 23 predicted proteins | sample TergutNc150P3_FD_14366 | JGI IMG/M metagenome (IMG submission 14366) | reverse complement strand
GGGGGGGGGGGGGGGTCGTATATACTAAAAGAAATGCCTTCTACTGCGTCACAAACCGTGCGAGAATCGCTTATCTGCGAGTTGAAATGATTTTTGCCCACCGAAAAAAAAGAGGGCTTAAAACCACTCTTAGAGCTTGCGGTGCAAGCCCTGTTAAAAGTTGTTTTGGCGTATAAAGACATATTAGGTGTAAATATAGAAAATTTAAACAACCTCTTCCTGCACAAAGTCTGTTCTATCATCGGTGAGTTCCCAACTCGTGAGAATTTGAGCCTTGCCTTTGTCCACTGATACAATGATGTATGAATAGAAAGGGAGGGCGTGGTCTTTGTCGTAGCCGGAGGGCTTTGAGGGGTGGTCGGGATGCGAGTGGTAAAAGCCTATGATTTCCAGTTTTTCTGCTCTTGCGATTTTTTCTGCGTTGAACATCTCTTCTGGCGTTATTAGAAATCTGTGATAGCGTTCTTCGTTTTCGCTGGAGTTGTCTATGTTCACGGTGCGCTTTGCGATTTTGGTTCCATCGTCTTTTATTTCTCCCAAAAGAATTCCGCAGCATTCATTGGGGTAGGTGGCTTCGCCAGCCTTTCTTATGTTGTTGTCCAGTTCAGAGGAAAGTTGAAGCATTATATGTCTCTCCATAATGGTTGTGATAAATAGCGGTATCCGTTGTCGCAGAGAATTGTGGCTATTCGCGAGCCTGAGGGCAAAGTTTTTGCCAGTTCCATAGCGGCGTACACATTTGCGCCTGAACTTATCCCTACAAACAAACCTTCTTCCAAAGCTAGCCGCCTTGCTGTTGCATAAGCATCTTCTGTTTTCACTTCAACAGATAAATCTGCTATGCTCTTGTCAAAAATTTTTGGCTTTATGGTTGTTTCCATGTGCTTCATTCCCTCAAGCCCGTGAAATGGAGAATCTGGTTGCATAAGCACAATTTGTATTGAGGGGTCAAACTCTTTAAGACGTTTTGAAACGCCCATAAAGGTACCGGAAGTACCAGTTCCAGCTATAAAGTGCGTTGGTTTGCACTGATTATATAGCTCAACGCCTGTTGTTTCGTAGTGCATTCTTGGGTTTTCAAAATTGTCGTACTGATTTGGGAAAAAGTACAAATTTGGTTCTTTTTCCGCAAATTCCATTGCCAAGCGATATGCACCGTCAGAGCCTTCTAGCGGATCTGTTTCTATCACTTTTGCGCCATAAGCACGTATAATTTTTTTTCTCTCTTCGCTCGCATTTGCTGGCATAAGCAGGTACACTTGGTAGCCCAGCGCTGCGCCAAACATAGCGTAGGCAATGCCGGTGTTGCCGCTTGTGGAATCCAAAAGGATTTTATCTTTGGTTAGCAAACCTCGGTTAATGCCGTCTAGTATCATGGCTTTTGCGGCACGGTCTTTAACAGAGCCGCTTGGGTTGAAATATTCAGCTTTGGCAAACAGAGAAACTCCATTTGCTGTGCTGAGTTTTAATTCAACTATCGGAGTGTTGCCTACAATGTCTAAAACATTCATCTTATTCAGCCTCCACATTTTTCAATTGTTCCAACGCCTTATGCAGCACAGAGCGAGGGCAAGCCGCATTTATGCGTTCAAAACCATTTCCGCCTTTTCCAAATGTATAACCCGCATTCAGCCATAGTTTTCCCTTGTGCGTAATGGCTTCGTCTAGCTTTTGAGCAGAAAGTCCAAGTTCTCTGCAATCTAGCCACGCTAAATATGTCCCTTCTGGTTCAATAAATTTAATACGCGGAATGTGATTTGAAAGATATGTTTTTAAAAGCTGCATATTTTGAGCTAAATATTCCATAAGTTCATCGAGCCATTCTGCTCCGTCTTGATACACCGCTTTGCAAGCGATGAGACCCATTATTCCTGGCTGACCTATACCAATTTGCGCATATTCTTTTTTGAATTTTTCTTGCAAAGTTTTATTGGAAATAAAAATATTTGCGTGGAGTAGCCCTGCAAGATTAAAAGTTTTTGAGGGCGATGTGCAAGTGATGGCAATATTATCAAAATCTTTATTGAGAGAAGCGAATACAATGTGCTGGTGTTCTGGGAAAATAAAATCTTGATGGATTTCGTCAGCAACAACAATAACTCTATGCCGCAGGCATATCTCACCCATGCGAGTGAGTTCATCTTTTTCCCATACGCGCCCAACTGGATTGTGGGGGTTGCACAAGATAAACATTTTTGCTTGCTCAATTTTTTCTTCAAAATCATCAAAGTCTATAACATAGCGTCCATCTTTAAGGATAAGCTCATTTACCAACAACTGCCTTCCGGTTTTCTTTATGCTAGATTCAAATGGATAATACACAGGTTGCTGTATAACAACTCCTTCTCCCGGATTTGTCAAGGCGCGAATGGCTATGAACAATGCGTTTACCACTCCCGGAGTAATAGTTAGCCATTCACATTCGGTTTTCCAATTAAAACGTTCTTCAAACCATTTTTGCACAACATCAAAATACGCGGCATCGGGTTCGGAATATCCATAAATTCCGTGTTCGGCGCGTTGCTCAAATGCTTCTTGCACACAGGGCGGGGCGGCAAAATCCATATCGGCAACCCATAAGGGCAGCACATCGCTTGGCTTTCCGCGCCAAGAAGGCTCATACTTAATGCTGTAAGAGTTGCTCCTATCTATGATGCGGTCAAAGTCGTATTTCATATCAGTTCCCTAATGCTTGCTTGAGGTCGGAGATTAAATCATCTGCGGCTTCCAAACCAACAGAGAGGCGGAGCAAACATTCGTCTATGCCGCGCGCGCGTCTATCGCTCTCTGGGAGGTCGGCGTGGGTTTGGAGCATTGGGTAGGTTATTAGGCTTTCAACGCCGCCTAAACTTTCGGCGTATTTTATAACTTTCACGCTTTCCAGTATTTTTATGGCTGTTTGCTCATTTTGCACGGAAAAAGAAATCATGCCGCCAAAACCGCTGGTTTGGCGCTTGGATATTTCATAGTCTGGGTGTTCTTTCAATCCGGGGTAATATACTTTTTTTACCGCGCTTTGCTCCAAAAGCCAGTTCACAATTTTCTGGGCAGTTTCTTGCCCCCGTTCCATGCGAATGGCGAGCGTTTTTATTCCGCGAATTATGAGGAAAGCATCAAAGGGAGAAAGACAGCCGCCGGTGGTTTTTGCTATAAACCTCAGTTTTTCCAAAAGCTCATCGTTTTTTACAACCAAAAATCCAGACAGAGTATCGTTGTGACCACCTAAATATTTTGTTCCGCTGTGCAAAACAATATCTGCGCCCAGAGAAAAAGGTTTTTGAAAATATGGGGTTAAGAATGTGTTGTCAACGATAAAAAGCAAATTATGTTTTTTTGCAATTTCAGCAACCGCAGCGATGTCTATTACGTGCATCATTGGATTGGAAGGAGTTTCTAAAAATATGGCTTTTGTTGATTTGCTTATTTCTTTTTCCATATCTTTTGGAGTGGCTGCATAAGAAAAATTTACTCCGTTCTTATGGGACACGCGCTCAAAAAGGCGAAAGGTTCCGCCATAAAGGTCATCGGAGGCTATTATGTGGTCGCCTGGGGAAAATAGTTCCATGAGTGTTGAAACAGCCGCCATGCCAGAAGAGAATGAAATGGCATCGGTGCCGCCTTCCAATGCGGCTACGGTATCTTCTAAATGCACGTTTGTGGGGTTTAGAGAGCGGGAATAATCAAAACCGGTGCTTTGCCCAACGCCCGGATGGGCGAATGTGGCAGATGCAAATATCGGAGTTGCAACCGAACCTGTTGTATCAAACTTTTTTTTGCAACCGTGTATGCAAGTTGTGCTTATATCCATTTTATCCCTATTGTAAATGTACTAAATTTCATAATGCCCAGAATTCATTTCTTGGTTAAAAACTACTACCTTGTTTCGTCCCGATAATTTGGCGGAATAAAGGGCTGAATCTGCATCGCGTATCAATTTCTGTATATAACCTTTTTCTGCCGCTTTTTCAACGTCAATTTCCACAATGCCAAAACTAGCGTGAATTTCTGTGAGACCTTTTTCCAAAGAAACTGGAGACTCGGACAAGTATATACGAAGCCTATCCAGTATTTTCAACCCTGTTTCTTTGTTGGCATAATAAAAGAAAAGAATGAATTCTTCTCCGCCATAGCGTCCCATAAAATCATTTTTCCTGAGCCTCGAACTTATTATCTTAACCGTATGGCGCAGGGCTTCATCTCCAGCCAAGTGTCCATGAGTATCATTGAATTTTTTAAAATGGTCTATATCCATCATGGCAAGGCAGCATGGAACATTGAGATATGCTGCGGTGGCGAGTTCAATTTCCACCGTTTCAATAAAGGCTCGGCGGTTGAGAATACCTGTTAAGGAGTCGTGGCTTGCCAAGAATTTAAAATAGGTATTGCTCTCTTTAAGGCTTTCTTTGCTTTCAACTTCTTTGCGGAGCTTATTATTTATATCTGCAAGCGTATCTTCTTTTTCTTTCAGTTTGGAAAGACTGAGTTCTAGTCTGCGAACTATGTTGTTAAATGCTTTTGAAAATTCTTCCGAAAAATGGACTTCCTGAGTGAAATCCCCTTTTTCAATCATTTGAACTTGCCATATTAAATTGCGAAAACTGGTTTGAAGAGATTTTAAATGGTTTGGAATAATACCTTGGGTGGTGATGGGGGAAGAAAAATTACCTGCCGAAAATGCAAACAAAATCTCACGAATTGCTTTTAATTTTTCGTGGATTTGAGCCATTAATTGGTTTTCAGCATATTCATCAGGCAGCTCGGGAACTTCATTATCCTTGAGCAATTTTAAAATATGTTTCAAGTATTCTTCAGCCACCACTATACCTAAATTTCGTAGTGCCAAAAATCCAATTGGTCTAATTCTATATGAGAAGAAATATTTTCGCTGCTCTTAAATTGCAATTCTGGATTTTTCACGCTTACTCGGGTATTTTCGGGAACAGACCTCACCACAAAAGCATTGCCCCCAATTATCACTCCCTCGCCAATAACGGTGTCTCCTCCCAAAATAGAAGCACCTGAATATATAGTTACATTATCGCTTATGGTTGGGTGGCGTTTAACTCCTTTTATGCTTTGACCTCCCTTTGTGGACAAAGCACCGATGGTCACTCCCTGATACAATTTCACATTATCCCCGATAATGGAGGTTTCGCCTATAACAATGCCGGTGCCGTGGTCTATAAAAAAGTATTCTCCTATAACCGCGCCAGGGTGAATATCTATGCCAGTTACGCTATGCGCATATTCGCTCATAATTCTGGGAATTAGCGGCACAGATAGCAAATATAATTCATGTGCTATTCGGTAAACCATTGTGGCATAAATGCCTGGGTAAGAAATCACAATTTCTGCCTTGCTATATGCGGAAGGGTCTCCGTTATATGCGGCTTCAATATCTTTTTCCAGAAAATCTTTTATGAGAGGAATTTTTAATATCATTTGGCGCGTTATTTCCCAAGCCGTTTTGTCTAGCTCTTCTTGGTCTGTGTCTTTGTAACGCAAATCATAGCGCAGAGCCAATTTTGTTTGCTTGGCTAAATTGTGGGAAACTTCTTCCAGCATAACATTGAGTTTATTTTTTACCGAGCCGTCTGTCAAAACGCTTTCAAAAATTCCCGGAAACAGCAGGTGCTGCAATTTGCTGATTATGTCAATTATGACTAGCTTCACGGGCTGTTTAGCTACTCGCTTTTTTTGGAAATCACTTAACAACTCGGCTGCAATTTGCTCTATCTCATAGTCAATTCCCATGCAAAGCCTCCTTACAACACGAGTTCTCTTATTGCGCTTACCAGCTTGTCAATTTCTTCGGATGTGTTGTAAAAGGCTATGGTTGGGCGCACAGTTGCTTCCAACCCAAAGCGGCGCAAAATAGGCTGCGCGCAGTGATGTCCGGCGCGTACGGCAATGCCGTGGCTAGCAAGATGTTTGCCAACTTGTTCAACGCTTGCTCCGTCTAGTATAAAAGACAAAACGCTAGCTTTTTCTGTTGCTGTGCCTATGAGGTGCAAACCGTTTATGCGTTTTAATTCACCGGTTGCATAGTTCAGCAATTCGTGTTCATAAGCACCTATATTTGCAATTCCCACATTTGAAACATAGTCCAAAGCTGCTCCAAGTCCAACGGCATCGGCAATATTGCCAGTGCCAGCTTCAAATTTAGATGGCGCAGGATTATAGACAGTGTGTTCAAAAGTCACGTCTTTTATCATATTTCCGCCGCCCTGATAGGGCTGGGCTTCTTCCAAAACCTCGGATTTTCCATACAAGGCTCCTATGCCTGTGGGTCCAAATATTTTGTGACCGGAGAATACAAAGAAATCTGCATCCATAGCGCTTACATTCAAAGGCGTATGAGCCACAGACTGTGCCCCATCAACAAGAATGCGCACGCCGTTCCCGTGTGCGATTTGAATCATCTCATGAACAGGGGTAATGGTTCCCAGAGCATTTGAAACGTGAGTTACCGAAGCAAATTTTGTGCGTTTGTTAAAAAGACTTGCGAATTCAGATAAAATAATTTGCCCCGAATCATCAACAGGAGCTACTCTGATGAGAGCCCCAGTCTCTTGCGCTATCAACTGCCAAGGCACTATATTTGCGTGGTGTTCAAGATGGGTTAGTATTATTTCGTCACCAGGGGTGAGCAATGGTTTAACATAGCCCTGTGCCGCAAGGTTAATGGCTTCTGTTGTGCCGCGCACAAACACTATATTGTCTTTTGAAGGTGCCCCTAAAAATTTGGCGGTTGTTTCACGTGCTGCTTCATAAGCATCGGTGGCGCGGGCTGCGAGTTCATGCGCCCCGCGGTGCACGTTTGAGTTTTCGTGTTGATAAAAATAAGAAATGCGGTCTATAACTGCATTGGGTTTTTGCGTGGTAGCTCCATTATCAAGCCACACAAGGGGTTTGCCGCCGTTCACTTTTTCGTTTAATATGGGAAAATCTTTGCGAATTTGGTTTACATCAAAGCCAGTTTTGCCAGCAGGTGCTTCTTTATAAGACGAAACAGTGGGAGAATATGCTTTGGGTTCTTCATTATCTACTTTTGTTTCTTGAAATTCTGGAAAATATGGCGAAGCCCACTGTTCAAGCTCTATTGTTTCTGGCAACCCATAGTCACTAGGTGTAGTCATAGTACATTCTCCTTTTTTCTTAAATATAGAAATTAATTCCTAGTTTGTCAATAGGATTTATATGTTTTTTGAATCAAAGCAAGAGATTTACCGTTGCATTTTAACCTTCCTTAAAACGCAACACTACTAATATACATTATTTTTCGCCCCTGTGACCATTTTTAGACCACTTTTGTCAATTTTTTGTCATTTTTAGCCTACTTTTGTCAAAATTATGTCGTTTTCTGCAAAAAAATCAGCTCATATAAAAGGGCAAAAACGTTGCGTTTTAAGGAACCTTAAAATGCAATGCGGGTATGCCGAAAACCGTGGAAAAGAGTAGGCTCGTTCAATATGGAGGACTTTATGTCTGTTCAAAAACTCAAAAAAGGGTTCACCCTTATCGAGCTGATGGTTGTAATTGTGATCATCGGTATTCTAGCCGCAATCGCCATTCCAAAGCTGTTCGGCATGACCGCAAAAGCAAAAGCCAGCGAGGTTGGTCCGGCAGTTGGCACTTGGAGCAAATTGGAACAAGCCTTTGTTACGGAAAATGGTACAGCGGGATCTTTTAAGGCAGTTGGCTATACTCCACCTGGAGATAGAGCTGATAATGATAGTGAGAAGGGCGGTACAGCAACTTTCGAGTATTCATCTACTACTGCCGACAAAGGAAAAGCTTACACGAATGATACCACCGGTATAGCAACTTGGCAAGCGAAAAATAAAATTGCTTTAAATAATTGTCTGAAGGATACTGTATGGTTAGTTAATTTCGATAGGGATAGTATAAAAGCAACTAATATTAAAATAGGTACTGCTGATGTCAAGGGCAAAGTCGCTGTTGGCGATTGCGGTTCTTTAACTCCACAGTTCGGTTATTTGAGATAAACAAAAAGACCAACAGGCTTAGTTGCGCAGCCAATGGTTTCCTTATTACTCCATTGCGCCGCCTAGCCAAAAGCTGCTTGGTGTCCCCGCGCAAGCAGGGATGCAACCCGTCTTCCTTTAGCCCAATATGTTAACACCTTATGCGGTTCTTCTGCACAAGCGTTGGGGACTGGGGGGCGGGTTGCCAATTTGGTTTAGTGAATTTCAGATTTAACAATACTTGCTATGCTTTTGGCAAAATCTAAATAGGATTTAGCATCTTCAATAGTAGGCAATGAACCATCTTGGAAAAGTCCAACATTGCTGGGATAACGAGCTTCTATATATAAATCCTTTATGTCTTGCAACATATCTTCGTTCAAATTCATATCTTTTATTTTTCTTATTTCTGAATACAACTCCACTAAGTCGTGAGTTTTTTTAATTGCAATTCCATTTTCTGCTAAAAATGCTTTAAAGTATTTTTCAATAGCTTGCTGAGAGTGAAAGGTTACTTCTCCTGAAAGTTCTGCATTATCAACTGCTAATTCTGCAATTTGTATGTCCTTGTCTGCAAAAAATATCCAAGCATTTGATTTTTTTACGTTATTTCCCATATAATTCTCTGCCAGTTTCCTCTATCTCTTGTATAAAAAAATCTTCTTTACCTTTAAGATAAGCGTATTCCGCTTTTGTATAAACTATAATATCCATAGGATATTGTCTATTTATTTCCAACAATGACCTAGACACAGGTCTTCTTCTAGCCATTCTGTCTTTAAATAACTGGCTCATTTCGTCAGAATCTAAAATCACAACCAAATCAATATCGCTGTTTTCGGTTGCCGTGCCTCTGGCATAAGAGCCGAAAAGAATAATCTTATAAATATTCAAGCCTATAAGGCTTTGGATAATTTTGGAAACTAGGTCGGCTGATATGGACATAGTGAAAAATGTAGAAAATTTTACTATATTTAACAAGGAGTAATGAACACGCTTTACATAGTGAGTACGCCTATAGGCAATTTGGAAGATATGACATTCAGAGCGGTGCGTGTTTTGAAGGAAGTTTCGCTTATTTTGGCAGAAGATACGCGGCATAGCCGAGTTTTGCTTGAACATTATGGAATACCTACGAAAATGGAAAGCTATCACGATTTTAACAAAGAACAGGTTACTCCAAAATATATTGAATATTTGAAAGAAAGCGGAGACATAGCGCTTGTGAGCGATGCTGGAACACCCGGAATTGCAGACCCCGCGTTTAATTTGGTAAGGGCTTGCAGGGTAGAGCATATTCCTGTTAGGGCGGTGCCTGGGGCAAATGCCTTGCTCGCGGCTCTGGTTGCAAGTGGATTTGCAACGGATAGATTTCGCTTTGAGAATTTTTCTCCAAAAAAAAGCGCGCAAAGGGAACATTTATTGCAAAAATTGAAAAACGATGGAAACAGCACCCTTATATTTTACGCAAGTCCGCACAACCTTGTGAAATTTTTGGGAGAAATAAAAAAAGTTTACGGCGAAGTAAATGTAGCCTTAATGCGAGAACTGACAAAAAAATTCGAAGAACACCTAACAGGCACCCCCACCGAACTCCTAGAACACTACAAAAACCGCACCCCAAAAGGCGAATTCGTTTTGCTAATAGACAAGGTGGAAAATGAAAAATAAACATAAAACTCTGATAATTCTGTTAATCCTGTTAATTCTGGCCATTCTGGTTCAGACATGTGCCTCCGTGGCTCCGCCATCTGGAGGACCCGAAGACAAATTGCCTCCCAGAGTTAGCGGCTCAACGCTTGCTTTAAATTCCGTAAATCAAAGCGTGAATTTGGATTTAACACTGCAATTTGATGAGTGGATAGTTCAAAAACCGCCAAATGGCGCGGTTGCAATTTCGCCTCCTATTTCTGGCAAGCTGCGCATAGAAGCAAATGGCGACAAATTGCGCATTTATTCCACCGAGCCTTTGGATTCCAACACAACCTACAACCTCACAGTTACAAATGCCATAAAAGATTTGCAGGGCAATCCGCTGGAAAAGCCATTCCAAATTTTGTTTTCAACCGGAAGTTTCTTGGATAGCCTCAAAGCGAATTTCTCTGTGCTGCTCCAAGATTCTTTGATTAAAAAAAGGAAATTCCCCGTTGTTGCTTTTTATCCCTTTGGTGCCGCTCGCTTGCACAAGGGTTATTTGGAGAAATTCAGGGATTCAACCTTAAAAGCAGAAGCCGATACCATTCCGCGTATCACAAAAGAGATTCCCCTATATATTGCTCAAACCGATAGCCTTGGAAACGGAGTTTTACAGGGAATGCAAGCAGGTTCGTATTTGGCTGTAGCCTTTTTAGACGAAAACAACAATCAAAAATTAGATGCGGAAAGTGAAATAGCAGGCATTGCGGATATTCCGTTTAAATTGACCGAACCAAAAAGAGGTAGAACTTTGCCATCGCTTAAATTTTCTCTTGGAGATTTAGATACGTCTTCGTTTAGTTTGGAAGCTGTTAGTCAAAGAGGAAATAGGGAAATTGAGTTTTCGTTTTCCAGAAATACAGTTTTGGATTCTCTGTTTAAACAAAAAGGCAATTGTTTTGTTTTAAGCGGCAAAGATACAATTTTCCCCTCTGATTTTTATGTTGAAGCAAACAGCCAAAACACCGTGTTTTTAATTGATAATTTAAAAAATGATTCGCTTTACACAGCACGTTGCCTTTATGCGAAAGATTCTCTTGGAAGGCAATTGGACACTGCGCAGAATTCCACAAAATTCAAGTTCAAAAAAATCCCAGAAAAAGAAATTACGCCCACATTTATTTCCAAAATAGAACCGGCAAAAGGAGTTTCTGATGTTTTGCCAGATTTGCCCATAAGACTGTATTACAACCATCCGATTTCAGCAGATAGTTTGAAATTTCGCCTTTATGTAAATGAAGATAGCGTTAAAATAGAGGTGAAACAACTAGATGCCGCTAATCTGGAAATTTTGGCAGATACCGCTTGGGGAACAGATTCAAAAATCAAGTTTGTGCAGGTGGAAAAGGATTCTGTTGTTGATACCTTGTTCAAGGAGAAAATTTTGACCCAATTCAACACAATTTCAAAATTGAAAATGGCATCTTTGAAAGGGGAAATACCGGGTGGCGATGATGAAACGGTGGTTGTTTTGCAAGAAATAATAGGTGCAGCCAAAGCAAAACGCTCTAGGCACTCTAGGTCTTTGGGCAGGCAGTGGCAGACAAAGTGCGATGATACGGGTAATTTTGAAATAAAGGGTTTGCTGGAAGGTATTTACAACCTGCTTTATTTTAAAGATTTCAATGGGGATGGACGCCTTACTGCGGGATCAATTTACCCGCTCAAAGCAGGAGAACCTTGGGAAAGCCCCGAAGAAGACCTTATACTCCCACATGGCGATGATAATTTTTTAAAGGATTTGCTCAAAGAATTGCCGGAATTGTAGGGTACCCCAAAAATTCTTTCTAAAATTTGGCACAAATTTTGCATATATGTTCTGTATGGATATACGTGCTAGAGATTTAATAGGCGTGGGCATTGCATCATTGCTGCTTTTTCCGGTGATTTTCTTTGCCGTCTTGCTTGCGAGCGGCATGGCGAGGCTGGAAGTGGGAACATTGAATGTGGAAGTCAAAAAGATGATTGCCGGCTATTTGGAAAGGAATTCGCCCGACCAGGAAGCACAAGACTTGGAACAGAGCAAACTTTACGAGGCAAATCGCAAATTGGCAGCGGAATTAGAGGAAAAACAGCAGCAATTAAAGGAAGAACTCTCCCGTTTGGAGCTTTTAAAGCTGGAAACTAGCCAGAATTTGGCAAAAATGAGCCAAGATAGAGAAGAAATAAACAAAAAAGTAGGGGAGTCTGATGTTCTCACCAATCAAAAAATTGAAGAATTGGCACAGGTTTATGCTGCTATGAAACCGGTTGAGGCAGCACCTATTTTAATGAATTTAGATGATAATTCCGTTGCGCGCATATTGAAAAAAGTTCCGGATTCTCGCACGCAGGGTAAACTTTTGGCAGCAATAGGTGCACTTAACTCTAAAAGGGCTGCTTCGGTTACAAAAATTTTAGGTTGGAAGGACAAATTATGAATAGCGTTTCTATTATACCGGCTCCTGTTGCGGCTCAAATTTCGGGTCCAGGTTCTTTTTTTGGCTCTTGCCAAATTGCTTCTGGCAATTTTGAAGACATATTAAGCGCTATGTCTGGAGACATTATAAATAATGTTATGCCAGATGTTATGCCTGAGCTTCCGGTAGCGAGCTGTGATTCAAAAAAATTAACGGAACAGCCAGCACCCTTAGATTTCACTTTTCAAGATTTTGGCAAAAGCGAAGTGTTAATGCAATTGCAGCAAATACTCGGCGAAGATGCTGGAACAGAGGCTTATGAACGCATAGTGGATTTGCTTGAAAAAGGCACCCTTTCTGTGCATACAGATACCCTTGACTTGGATAAGAATGCTTTTGAAAAACTAACGGTATCTCTTTTGGAAAGGCTTGATTTGGCAATAAAACAGATTACAAAAGCTCCGGTTGACGAGCAAGACAGCAATGTGCAAAATCGTGATGTGCGAGACAGCGATGTGCGAGAATATGAAAACAGAGATAATTTCGACAGGGAAAAATTTTTGAATTTGATAACGGATTTATTGAAAACGGGAATGATAACCCCGCAAGAATATGAAACTGCTTTGAAAAATCCCGAAGAATCTTCTTTGCCTGAACTTTTGGGAGAGCTTAAAAAAGAAGCGGTGAATTTGATTGAAAAACTTGATGAACTTGAAAATGTTGATCCAGAGCAGATAGTTTTGCGCTGGTCCATAGAAGAACCGAGGGAAGTTGAGCTTCCAAAGCAAGTTGAGCAACCAAGGCAAACTGAACAGCCAAGGAAAGCAGAGCAATCAAAGCAAACTGAACAACCGAAGCAAACCGAACAACTCTGGAGAGCAGAACAACCTATTCCAGTTAAAGAGCCTAGGCAAGTTGAATATGCCGAGCAAATTGAACAACCCAAACAGGTAGAACAACCTAGGCAAACTGAACAGCATATTCAAACGGAACTATACGGGCAAGTTGAACATGCCGAGCAAACTGAACTGCCAAAACAACATAGGCAACAGCATTGGCAAACCGAACAACCACAACCAAAACAAGCAGAACAACCCATATATGCGGAATATATGGAACAACCAAGGCAGGTTGCGCAAACAAAACAAGATGAACCATTGCTGGAAGAGCTGCGCGTTATTAGCATGGAAATGGAAACAGGAATTCAGCCAAAAGATAAGGCTAAATTTTACGAACTGATTAATAATCTGCTGGAAAAAGGCTTGATAAATGAGCAAGATTTGAAAAATATTGTAAAAATTCCTGCAATAGACGATGAGAGCAGTTCTCCAATTGAGCCAATTTCTAAAAGCGAAAAAAATGATGCTGAGATAATAGAGCCTGTTTTTATTAAGAAAAATGTTTTGGAAAAAATTTGGACAAATTTTGAAAGCGAAAATAAAGTTGAAAAAGAAAACGTATTTTCTAAAATCAAAGAAATTGTTGAATCAAAAAGCATAAGCGCGAGTACAATTACAGGTGCAAATACAAACACAATAGCAAACGGCGGAAAAATAGATTTTAAACAGGCAAAGGTAGAAGTTGAAGTTCGTGCTGTTTGGGAAGCTGGCGATTTAAAGATAGAAACGGTTAATCCAAAAACAGGTGAAAAACTGCAAAGCGTTCCCGTGTCAAATGCGCACAAAATGCAAGAGAGAATACATGAATTTGAAGTTGTTCGCCAAGTTGTGTCGCAAGCGAAGTTTATAACAACTCCCACAGGAGAACAAAAACTTACAATGCAGCTTCGTCCTGAGCATTTGGGGCAAATGAATTTGCGCATTGTTTTGAATAACGGAGAAATGCAAATTCATGCGCGTGTTGAAAGCGTAACGGCTCAAGCAGCATTAGAAAGCCATATTGGGCTTTTGCGCGAAGGTTTGGAAAAGCAGGGAATAAATTTAGAAAGGCTGGAAGTTTCTGTTGAGCAAAGAGACAGGCAGGATGCTTTTTCTTTGGCAGAGAAACATGAACAGCAAGAAAGGCATGGCAAGGGCAAGCACCACCATCGCAACAAAGAAATGCACTTGGCTGTTTCGGTAAAAAAAGATGCAAATTCCGATACGGGCAGGCGACTGGGCTACAACACAATGGAGTATTTAGCATAAGGAGGCTTTATGGCTGCTGTTACTGGTTACAATAGCTTATTTGATCTTGAGCACAAACCGGAGGTTCGCAAAGTATCTGCTTCTGCCTCTGGCGGTGAGAAAGTTGTGAGCGAAGGCGACACCAAACTATTCAAAAACTCAAAAGATGAGATGGGCAAAGATTCGTTTTTGAATTTGCTCGTGGCACAGCTAAAATATCAAGACCCGCTTAATCCAGCTGAAGATACGCAGTTTGTGTCGCAGCTCGCTCAATTCTCGCAGCTCGAATTTACGCAAAATTCCACGCAAGCAATTTCTACGCTCGCAAGCAGTATGCAGGCATTTATGGAAATGCAGACTTTGCAGGCACAGAGCATAACCAATGCCAGTGCAACTCCGCTTTTGGGCAAGGATGTTCGCGTTATGGAAGCCGTTATTGATTATAAAAGCGGTGGAAGGGAGTTTAATATTCATTTACTTGAAGGAAACAAAACTGGAACTGTTGTGATTAAAGACAAAGAAGGAAAAACTGTTGCTGAATTAGAAGTTGGAGTAGAAAGCAGCAAAGGCGGAGATGCAAAGATAAAATGGGATGGCAAAGATACAGAAACCAAGAATGCTGTACTCGCAGGACAATACTCCATTGAAGTTTTTGATGCCTCTGGCATGAAAAATGCAGGTTATGCATATCAAGAAGGTGCGGTGAGCGGAGTTAGCTTTAGCCAAAGCGGTGCTGGTTTAACCATAAACGGACTGCAATACGGGCTAGGATATTTGGTAAGCGTGGAAGAAGATTCCAGAAAGGCGAGCAGTGCTTCAAGCAATCCTGATTACAAGATATCTGATGATGTTATGAAGAAAATAGCAAGCATTATGTACTCCAAAGACGACAAAACTGCAATAGAGAATATAGCCAAAGCTCTCGGCTGGAAGAATGCAGAGGCAGACGGAGATCCTCTAGATTACGAAGGAGTGACAGCTGTTGTTGAAATTCTGAATAAGCCCGGAATAAAAGAAGAAGAGATGATAAAGAAACTCGCTGAACTTCTTGGAAAAGAAGATGAGGAGTATGCAGAGATGCTAAAGAAGGTAAAGAATACTTTGGGTTAAAAAAGTGCTTCCCCTGCTTTCGCTATGCAATAAATCCTCGCTTTGGATTTATGAGAATTTGACGAAAATTCTCAGAATAGGCGAAGAAGGTGGAAATACGTGTTTTGGCTTGACAATGCGTTTGCATGGTGAACTTGTGAAATTGGGATATTCTCCCAAACTTTTGCTAGGTCATAAAAAGCACATAAAAAATGCGCATTGCGCACTTAGCATTGTTGATAATGGGGTTGAACTTTTTTTAGACCCAGGCTATCTCATTTTTGACCCCCTGCCCATACCGCCAAATATTCCGCAGCAAAACAAGACAACATTTCCTTTGCAGCCAAATTGGGTACGCTTAGAAAGAGATGGTGAAAATCTCTGCCTTTGGACAGGCGTTGCAAATGAGGCGGCAAAATTCCGCTTTTATTTTCCGCTAAAAGGATGCTCAATGGAAGAATTCAACCTAGCTTGGGAAGAGAGCTACACGGGTGAATCTATGAAATATTTGGTATTCAACAAACTGGATAAAAAAGCTGCGACTCAATATTATTACCAAAACGGGAAACTTTTGATAAGAACCCCAACGGGTTCAACTCAGCGAAAACTTGAGAGAAAGGATAAGATAGAAGTTTTATCTGGGATGTTTGAGCTGGATAGGGAATTGCTGGAGGGGCATTTTTCTACATTAGACCCATGAATAAAACCGTAACCGTTCCATTTATGTTATTGGGCATTCTTTTCAGTGTTTGCCTGATTGCATCTAATTTATTGAGCACCAAAGTTCTTAAAATAGGAGATTTCACCACGATTTCCGGTGGTATGCTTGTATTCCCAATTTCTTATATAGTGAATGACTGTATAGTTGAAGTATGGGGATATAAAAAAACTCGCATGGTTATTTGGATTGGATTTGCGGCAAATTTCTTTGTTTTTTCGCTTGCTCAATTGGTTGCTTTTTGGCCCTCCCCCGATTTTTGGGATGGCGAATCCAGCTTTAATTTTATTTTTGGTTTAGCTCCGAGAATTGCCCTTGCCAGTGTTTCAGCTTTTTTAGTGGGTTCATTTCTAAATGCTTATGTTATGAGCAAGTTGAAAATATATCATAAAGGAAAGTATTTTTCATTTAGAGCCATAGCTTCCACATTAGTTGGCGAAACCGCAGATTCAGCAATTTTTTTCCCAATCGCTTTTGCAGGAATAGTATCCACGAAAGATTTGCTTTCTATGTCTGTCACAGAAACTCTTTTAAAATCCTCTTACGAAGTTGTAGTATTGCCCATTACTATTGCTCTGGTAAAATATTTAAAAAGAGCAGAGAATACAGATATATATGACCATAATATTTCTTATAATTTGTTGAAGGTAAGGGATATTTAATAGAAAAAATGTTAATTTTTCTATTTTTGTTGCATATATAATAAAACAAGTAGGAGATGTGAATTTATGCAGAAAATAGTGTTTTGCAATATTACAATGAAAAAAGCTGCGGATTTGGAAAAATCTGTCTATAAAGTTAATGGAAATTCAACCATTGATTCTGGAATTGCGGTTTTTTACCCTATAAATGGGGTTTTGGCAAAAATTTTGGCAAAAAACGACAAAGTTAAGGTTGTTATGCTTAAAAAAGAGGATTCTGCCAAAAATTGCGATAAAAATGTTAAAGTTTTTAAGCGGGAATTGGATTCAATAAACAAAAAAATTGGGGCGAAAATTGAATATAAAGAATTAAGCATCCCTTTGGACGAAACTAGAAAAACGCAAGAAACTTTATTGCAGAAAATGATAAATGAATTGAACGAAAAATCAGAAATTTACGCAGATATAACTTTCAGCGTAAAATCACTGCCAATAATTACATTTAGCGTTTTAAATTATGCACAAAAATTTATGAAGGCTGATATTAAGTCCATAGTTTATGGGCAAGCGGAGTTCAATGAGAAAAAAGAAGCATACAATCACACGTTATTTGATATGACAGCTCTTTTTTATTTGAATGCTATTGTAAATAATATTGAAGGCAAAAATGGAAATGAAGCCAAGAAAATATTGGAGGCTATTTTAAATGGATAGCTTGGAAACACAAATAAATAACCATGCTGTTTTTTCTGTAGATAAGGAAAAAGATAAAGAATTGTACGAGATAGAAGAAAGAAAACTTTTAGAGATTTTAATGGGATATCTTAAACAGAGAAAAAAATTTAGAGAATTTGGCTGGGTATTTTTTGAAAAAGCAAAAGATTGTTTAAACCATTATAAGAAAGAAAAAGGAAAACCATTCCTGAATTATTTTGAAGTAGCTTTGAAAAAGGAATTACACAAAGAACAATCAAAAGAATGGAATGAAAAAGCAAATAGGCTTGAATTTCTTGAAGAAAAATATAAACAAGTAAGTAGAATAGATAAGAATATAGATTACAAAATTTATCTTAAATTAATAGAAGAAGAATTTAAAAAATGTCAAGCACGACAAAAGCCTATATTGAGAGATTTACTGACAATACATTTTATTAGAGAAGGAGTGGTTTTAAATTATAACTATGAATTTGTCAATGAAAAAATATTGAACAAAGAACCCGAAGAAGGCCTGCCGGATGAAAAAAAAATAGCAGAACAGCACAGGGTAAAAAAAGAAAGCGCAAGCAGGACGAAAATGGATTTTTTAGAAAAAATTGGAAAAAGTTGGAAAAAAATTGTTAATTTTTGAAAAAACATACCTTTTGAGGAGTTACTAGACCTTAAGGATTGGGAAGAATTGTAATTTTTTGTACTTTTAGCGAAAAAATAATGTATATTTACGGGTATGAAATATATTCTTCCTCTTTGTTTGTCTGTTTTGGTTTTTTTGTCTGGCTGTAATAGTTGTAGCGAAGAGCAAAAAAGCGCCGCTAAAAAAGTAGCAATAGGTGCCGCTGCTGCCGCTGTTGCTACTGGCATAACTTATGTAGCAACTAAAGATAAGGATAAAGATAAGGATAAGGATGAGAAATGCGAGTATAAATGTTATGGTGAGTCTGGTTATCCAATAAAACGTTGCCCAAACAATCAATGTAAAGCAAAATTTAATAAACACAACCACGATGCCGAAACAAAAATTTTATACGAATCTGTTGACGATGCCGCTTGTGCCGCTGAGTTTTTTGGTAAAAAGTACGGAAACGGGAATCGCATATATAAATGCCCCGACAAGCGTGGTTTCCATTTAACCACAAGCGATAAAAATAGAGAAGCATTGCCAGAAGGCGTAGTTCAAGACACTAATGGCATTGATATTACTCAGAAAATATGCATAGTAGGTACAAATTGATATAAAAACTGTTAACTTTGCTCTCTTTGCTCCATATATACTAGTGTAAGGCAAACAACAAAGCCTTACAAGGAGCAAAAATGCCAAATCATCAAGCAGACATACAAAACGCCAACAAGGGAACTTTTGGCACAAACAAAACCTACGACCAAAACCAAGGGAATAGGGGAAAACAGGGAAATTCCACTCCCAATAACGCAAATGGAGGTAAGAAACAATAAAATTCTAACAGAGTGAATCATTTTTCAATGGTTCATTCTCTTAATTTTATGGAGGTAAAATATGAATTTTTTTAACACAATATTATTTGGTATAGAGTTATCACCAACAAAGCGGCAAAAGGCGCAACTTGAACGCCTGCAAAAGCTGGATCGCAGCATTTTGGAGAACACAAAAATCCAGGAGGAAAACAAAGATACTCAAAAGGGCATTCTGGAAATTGAGCGCCAAAATTATGATTTAAATAAAGAACTTACAAATTTGGTTGCCGAAAATAAAAGGAAAGAAAATATTCTTCTAGAAAGGGAACAGAACATAATAATTTCGGAAGATAAAATTCGCGAACAGAATAACGGTATTGAAGAACGCCAAAATAAAGTGAGACAATTAGAATACTTTTATAAAGCATGTGAAGCAGATATCCGTTTAAAAGAAGCAAAAGTTTCTAGTTATGATGAAGATGTTAAAAAACGCGAAGCAGAGGCAAAAGAATCAACATTGGAAGCAAGCAAAACCAAAGAAAAGTATCAAGAGCTTTTTGAAGAAATAGAATCTCAAAAAGACAATATTACTCATCTTGAAAAAGAAGCGGCAAGAAAAAATAGGGAAGCTACGGAAAAGGAAAAAAAATCAAATTCAATATTTGAAAAAGCAAAAATTATAGACGAAGAAATCAAGGAAAAAGAGGAGAAATTTGAGATCAAAAGAACAGAAATTGAAAATTCCTTAAACGAAAAAATCGCAGAATACGATAGAAAGCTTGCAGATATGGAAAGCGTTAAAGAATTTATTGATGATGTGAAATTTGATGAAAGCGAAGATGGCAAGCAAGCAAAAATTGTTGTGAAAGAAGCAATTCGCCAAGCAAAAAAACAATTGGGTGATATTAAAACGCAATTTGATGAATTAGATGAAAAATATTGCAGCGGTACTTTTAAAGGATTCAGCACTCCAATTTCAGAGATAGATAACTCTTTTGAAGAATTAAAAACGCAATATCAACAGGTAAAAGAACATTTTACAGCTAATACTTCATCATTGCCTAATTGTGTAAGTAAATGGCTTGAAGCCATTGAAGAATACATAGACAAAGCAGGCAAAAATATTAAATCTTGGGAATTTTCAGAGGCGTATAGAAATATGATTTTTGGACTCTCATCTTGCAAAAATTATGAATTATTTTTAAATATTTTAAGTGAATTGATGAATAATAATGCGTCGGAAGAAAATAACCACGATTCGCAAGAATTTGAAAATTGGTATGAAATTCTTGGAGTTAGCAAAGAAGCACCGCATGATGAAATTAAAAAGGCATATAAGCGAAAAATTAAAGAATATCATCCTGATAAATGCGAACAAACTGATGAAAATAAAGAAATGTGTTTGAAAATTCAAGAAGCTTATGATATTCTTTCCGACGAAAACAAAAGGAAAGAATTTGATGAAAGACTTAACAACCATGCAAAATAAGGAGGAAAAGCCATGGAAACAAACAACAAACTGAATTTGCCTGCCATTCGCGGAACAGGTGGACTCGCTTTAAAACAAACAGAGAAAGCAATTTCAAAGTTTGATTTGGTTAAAAAAGCTTCAATTGCCTCAGTGATGAAATCCGAAAGTATTTCGGTTTCACAAGATATTCTCGAAAGAGAAAGAGGATTGGATTTAGTTTTAGTTGGAGATTTGACAACTTCAATGACAAATTATCATAAACTTTTGAAGGATAAATTCAGAGAATTATGTAAAGAATTATTCTCTATGATAGAAAATTTAAGAATAAGTGTAATATTTTACCTTGACCATGATGGGCATTTACCGTATCTTACAAAAGTTTCTAAATTAACAAAAGATATTGAACAATTGTATCATTTTATTGATTCTACTCCGGTTTCTCTTGATGGGAATAATACTTCTGACGAAGCGGTAGAAGACGCATTGAATGATGTTGCGAGTTTGAATTGGCGAGAAATAGGCAATCGTTCAGTTGTTTTGTTTGGAGATGCAAGCCCACATTCTGCCTGTGATTGTCCTTTAAGACTTGATTTTTTTGATATTACTGAACAACTTTTTAAGCAGCACATTACAATAAATAGCGTCTTTTGCGACAATTTTCATGGTGATATACAGAAAGCACAAGATTGTGGTTATGGAAATTTTAAAAGAAAATTTGATTATCTCCCAGCGGAGCAATTTTTTTCTTGGATTGCTAATGTTACTGGCGGTATGGTAATTGGCATTGAAAAAATAGACGACTTAGTGGACATTATAATGGCGGCTGCGGCAAAAGATTCTGGGCATTTAGATGATTTAGAAGCTAAATTAAAGAAAACTGCACCTAGTAAGTTAAAACTTATAGATGTAGCTAAAAAAGCAGAGTTACGAAAAATGCTAGGAAACAGTAGCAATAAAAAGTTATTGAAGTAGCTATCCACCCATCTCCGTTAAATGCTTCCAGTATTTAACGGGCAAGCATCGCCTTTGGAGCCGTGGATTTTTCCGCTCTTTTATATTTGCAGATTTATAATAACCTTTCCAAAGCGTAGAAAATTCATCATCTATTTTAGGAATTTCCGCAGCATCGCCGTATAACTCGTAAATTTCTCGACAATCGTAATGAATGCCAAGCCCTCTTTTCACATCAACGATCATCCATTGCATATTTGGAAAACGATTTACAAAATGTTCTGCTAGTAAATTTACAATATTATAAGTAGGTTCAATCACCCCCACCATCAAATCATTTTCTGCTTTCTGAAAACGCACAAATCCTTTCATATCGTGAGCCTCTTTTCTAACCTTGTTCGCCGTTTGAAAAACCGCGTGTGTATGCGGCTCAAGCGTATTTTGCGCGTTCTCTGGATTTGTAAAAATTCCCTTTACATATTCCCAAAGTGAAATTTCCATTTCTGGCAATTCAGAAAGATATGCGGCTTGTATCATAAATGCGGTGTTTTTACCAGTATTTTTTTGAATGCCTTTCCATACTCTTGCCGCGTTTTCTGGGTTTGTTGTAATTGAGTGAGTGTCTTCGAACATTTGTGGAGTATAAATTTCTTCTGCGACAATTCTTTGTGCGGGTAGTTTTAATCTGAATGCCTCGAATACTGCGCTTAGGAAGCCTTCAAAGGATTGTTCGGTTAGGAGGGTCATAGAGGGAAGATAGATTTTTATATTTTATATATATGAAAAAAATATTAGGACTTGATTTAGGAACAAATAGCATTGGGTGGGTGCTGGTAGAGCAAGATTTTGAGGCGAAAATTGGCAAAATTTTGGGTAATGGCGTTCGGATTATTCCGATGAGTCAGGAAGTTTTGGATAATTTTGGCGGTGGAAACCCATCAAAATCTCAAACAGCTGAACGTACAGACTTCCGAAAAACAAGGCGGTTACGTGAACGTCATCTTTTACGTCGTGAACGTTTGCATAGGGTATTGAATATTTTAGGTTTTTTACCGAAACATTATGCTAGTCAGATTGATTTTGAAAATCGGTTAGGGCAATTTTTAGATGAAACTGAGCCAAAAATTGCATGGAAAGAAATTTGGAATGAACAGAAAAATAAAAATAATTTTGAATTTATTTTTCAAAAATCATTTTATGAAATGGTTGATGATTTCAAGCAAATGGGTCTTGAAATAAAAATTCCTTATGATTGGACAATTTATTACCTGCGTAAAAAAGCACTAACTAAAAAAATTGAAAAAGAAGAATTGGCTTGGATCATCTTGAATTTTAATCAAAAGCGAGGCTATTATCAGTTGCGTGGCGAAGAGGAAGAAGAAAATCCAAATAAATTGGTAGAATTTCATTCTTTGAAAATTATTGATGTTGTTGCAGATGAAAAACCTAATAGCAAGGGAGATACTTG
>JGI20170J14366_1000204_pt1 | contig 22711 bp, 10 predicted proteins | sample TergutNc150P3_FD_14366 | JGI IMG/M metagenome (IMG submission 14366) | reverse complement strand
AAGCCTTAACCCCGCTCAGTCTCCCGAAGAAGCGGCGGCTGTTGCCGAGGCGGAGAAAGCCGCGGCTGCCGATAAGACGCAGGGTATTCGCAATTTAAAAGCAAGACAGGACGGCGAGAGGGTAATCATCACTTTTGACAAAGAAGGCGAAAAAAGAAACGCTATTTTGTACCGCAGTATGCAGCCTATAACCCGTTCACAGGATTTGCTTAACGCCGTAATTGTACAATCGGGAATAAATTCTCCCTTTGTTGATCTTCCCGTTTCCGCGCCGGGGCTTAATTGGTACTATGCGGTAATTTATGAAGATGAGATCGCAAGCGGCAACATGGGAATTAAACCGGGAACAAACGCGACTATAACGCCCGTTACCGTAACAAGCGAGCAGACGGCTGAGCGTAACCTGCGCCCGATTCCCCTGCCTGTTCTGACATTGCGCAACACCGTCCCCGAAAGTTATTTTATGACCGAGATACCTGAGCAGGTTCCTTTAAGCGCATCGTCGGAAAATATCGTGCGCGATACAAGAATGCCTTCCAAGGCTCCTTTAAAATTAAAAAGACCGCGCGTTTTTTCCGTTGATCTAGTCGCGCCCACAGGCGGCGAGGAATCGGCTTTGTTTCAGATAATTACGGAGTATTTTGTAACATTTAAATGGGAAGAGTCAAGAATAAGCTTACAGCATTATTTGTCTATGCCGCGCTCAAAAGACATAGAAGCGCGCGCCCGTTTTTATTTGGGGCAGACCCTTTACTACACCGGAAAATACCGCGAGTCGCTTATGGAATTTATGTCGATAAGGTCTCTTCATCTTGCCGAAGCCAACAAATGGATAGACGCCGTTTTATCGGCGATGGTATATTAACACAAAAAGTTATAATTGACAAAATTATATAAAAATGTTATAAATTCTAAATAAGTACAAAACTTTAATTTTACAGGGATAATTGCATGGAAGACATGTCTCCGTATGATGATAAGCAAGCTTCTTTATATTTTAAACGTCCGCGGCTGAACCAACTGTTTGAGGATGCGGTAAAATATCCCCTGGTAGTGGTATGCGCGGGCGCGGGTTACGGCAAGACCAGCGCGGTTCATGATTTCGCGCAGGAGTATCATGCAACTACATTTTGGCTGCAGCTTTCAGAGCGCGATAACACAAGCGCGCGTTTTTGGGAAAGTTATATACATACCCTGACAAAGATTAACGCGCCCCTTGCCAAAGCGCTGACCAAAATGGGTTTCCCCGACACAGAAGAAAAAATTAATCATTATCTAACCTTATTGCACGATCTTGTAGAGAAAAAAAGGCGAATCATTGTTATGGACGATTTTCATTGCATTGAAGAGCCTTCCGTAATTAGGTTTATAGAGGAGTGTATTCTTTTTAAAATGCCGCCGGGAACTTCGGTGTTTCTTGTTTCCCGTACTGTTCCTGACATTAAAACGGCCAATAGCGGTTACGATAAAAAAATATTTAATATAATCGAAGAAGATCTGCGTTTTACGGAAAGCGAACTTACCCAATATTTACGCAGCAGAAATGTTTACCCGTCCCATGAAAATATACACGAAATCATGAGGGACACAGGCGGCTGGGCGTTTGCGATTAATTTTATAGCCCAGTCTTTCCAAAAAGCTCCGGGATACTCAGGCTATGTGCGTAACGCGCTTAGGACAAATATATTCGGTATTATCGAAACAGAACTTTGGAACGGTATTTCCGTAAGCTTTCAAAGTTTTTTACTGTGTCTTTCTCTTATCGATCATCTGTCCGTTGACTTGATTACTCAACTGGCGGGGAGTGAAGAAGAACTGGTCGCGGAACTGGAAAGGCAAAGCGCTTATGTGCGCAGGGACGATTTTATCAACGCGTACCTCATTCATCCCTTGTTTTTGGAGTTCTTAAGAACAAGGCAGGATTCTCTTTCGGAAGAACAAAAAAAAGAAACCTACGCTATTTCGGGGAACTGGTGCGCCCGTAACGGTTTTAAGATTGACGCTATGTCGTACTATGAAAAGACAGAAGATTATAAATCTATACTTTTAATTTTAGCCGGATTAAGCACGCAAATACCGCAGGATATCGCTAAATATGCGGCGCAAATTTTAGACAGAGCTCCCGCGAACGCTTTTGACAACGTGGAATTTCTTGCGGATATGCATTTGCGCACATATATTTGTCAGGGGTTACTGCAAAAATCACTTGATTTGCTTAAACACTACGAAGAGAAATTCCTTAAACTGCCCGAAAGTGATCCTATAAATAACCGCACGCTGACAAGACTCTATATTTGCTGGACATACATACGCTGTTTAATGAGCGTAAAGGACGACGTTTTTGATTTTGATACTTACATTGAAAAAGCCTGTAAATGCGCGCGTGAAGAAGATTCGGGTAAACTGGATATTTATTATCCGGGAGCGTGGATCAGCTTTGCCGGTTCTTCAAGGAAGGGCGGTCCCGAGGAATTTATCGCTGTTATAACCCGTAATCACGCGCATATACAAAAAAGTTATATGAAGGGATTCATGGCGGGAGAATTGGAACTGGCGCGCGGCGAATTGGAATTCTACCGAGGCGATATTTCTTCAGCGGAGCCTCATATTGTTCTTGCCGCCAGACAGGCGCGGGCTGAAAAACAATTCGGACTTATGCATAGAGCATCGTTATATATTCTGCGTATTGCCGCCGCGCAGGGAAATTTTACGCTTATGGAACAGACTCTAAAAGAAACAAAAGCCCAACTGGATGAAGCTGAATATGTAAATCGTTTTTTTGATTACGATATTTCTCTTTCATGGTATTACTGTTTTCTTGGCTTTCCGGAAAAAGCGTCTGATTGGTTAAAAGAAGATTTTTTAACTTACAGCCATGCTTCTTCCATTGACAATTTTGGGAATCAAATAATGGCGCGTCTTTGTTATACGACAAGAAATTATACGCCTTTGCTGTCGTACATCGAGGAAATGAAGATGCGGGAATCGATTTTATTCGGTCGGATTGAAATGCTGGCAATGGAAGCCTGCGTCCATTACAAACAGAAAAACAAAGAAAAAGCTTTTGCCGTGTTTGAAGAAGCGTACAAAAGCGCCGAACCCAACGGTATATTGATGCCCTTTATCGAAATGGGGAAAGATATGCGCACTTTGGCGTCCGCCATGCAAAAAGAATCGCGCAAAATCATTCCCGCCTCATGGCTGGAAGATATTAATCATAAATCCGCTACTTACGCTAAACGCCGCTCCCATGTCATCGCGAAATATACGCAGTCAAGCGGCACCGCGGGCGGCATTGTTTTGTCCCCTCGTGAAGCTGAAATTTTAAGCGACATTTCGCACGGTCTTTCCCGCGCCGAAATCGCCGCGTCCCGTAAACTTTCGATTAATACAATAAAGATGATTATCAATAAAATCCACAACAAACTCGGCGCCGAAAATCTTGCCGACCTCATCCGTATAGCGGTTGAACGTAAGTTAATATCCTGATATTCACATTTTCCTCTCTTCTGCGAGAAAAATAGTTGCGAGAAATAGCGAAAATTAAGCAAAATTTGCCGTTTTTTCAGCAAACTTGACCCTTTTAATATTTTTTTGTATAATTAATATAAGATATAATAATGAAATTTACCGGTAATATAGATATATCCAGCCGCCGCGCCGACATTGTTGACGCTTTGAACAAATCAATAGAGATATTTTCAGCTAATAAAGAAGAAACATTTTACGAAGTAATGAATAAGGGCATACGTCCTTTTGCCGACGCGGTTGGTCTGGATCGCGTAGTTTTTTATAAGCTTTTGGACATTGAAGGCGATAACCATCTTGGGCAAATCTACCGTTGGGACAAGTCGGAAGGCGGCTTAATGTCCCTTGCCGAAGAACTGAAGGTTTTACCGAAAATTCCGGTTCTGGAACAATGGGTAGCGTCTGCGGTGAAAGGCGAATATGTAAGAATGCGGAAAAGCGATTATAACAAAGACCAAGCCGCTTTTTTGAATATTTACAGCATTAGATCAATACTAATGATACCCATTTCTACGCATGGTAAGTTATGGGGAATTGTAACTTTTCAGGATCATACCCACGATGAATATTTTGACGATGATTGCTTCGATTTGCTGTATTCAGCGGCGCGCGTATTTTCAAACGCGATTATCAGGGAAGAAATTAACCTAAGCGCCGAAGAAGCGATTAGAGTGCTTGAACGCAGCGAAAAAATGGAAGCCGCGCTGAACAAAGCCGCTATAATGTTTCTTTCCGAAAAGGAAGAAACATTTGAAGCAACCATGACGGCGGGCGTTAGGGAAATAGCCAATTCGTTAAATTTGGACAGATTTGCACTTTATCGCAACATTCAAAAGCCGAACGCGCTGCATGTATCTCAGGTATACCGATGGGACAGAGAATCCGGCGGGACTACTTTGCCGACAAAAGGTCTTGAAGATATCGCTTACGCCAAACTTGCGCCGCGATGGGAAAAACTTCTTGCGTCAGGCGAAGTAATTAACAGTCCGGTAAGACTTTTACCGGAAGAGGCTATGCTGAAATCATTCGGCTGTGTAACGGCGTTTGTCATGCCGATTTTTATCAGCAATAATTTTTGGGGTTTTGCTCTTCTTGAAGACCGTCGCAACGAGCGCTTTTTTGAACATGACAGCATTGAAATTATACGCTCCGCGGTATTTTTGTGCGCGAATACCGTTATACGCGCCGATATGGAACGTGAAATAGTCAACGCTAACGAATTTAACCGCGCCTTAATTGAAGCTTCTCCTATTGGATTTACCGTTTTTGACGAAAACACCAATGTTATTGACTGCAGCGATATTACTTTGAAAATATTTGAAACAACAAAAGAATATTATATCGAACATTTTTACGATTTTTCGCCTGAATTCCAGAGCGATGGGAAAAAATCCGCGAGTAAAGCGGTTGAGTTAGTTAAGCGGGTGCTGGGCGGCGAAAAATTGGTGTTTGAGTGGGAAAATTGTACTTCTAAGGGAGAGCTTATTCCTTTTGAAGTTACTCTGGTACAAACAATGTATAAAGGTAAGCGTGTGGCGCTGGGTTATCAATACGATATGCGCAATATCAAAAAGATGACCGAGAGCATACGCGTACAGGGCGAACAGCTTAAAATAAGACTTGAACAGCAGGAATTGATTTCAGATCTTTCAAGAGGATTTATTTCTTCCGGCAATTCGCAAATGCTGGTAAATGAAGCTATCGCCAAGTTGGGACGCTACTATGATGTGTCATTAGTGTTTGTTTTCTCTATTGATTATGATCGTAAAGATACTAGTTTGGCGTATCATTGGACAGCCAACGCCGCGCCGCCGCGAAAGGCAATAACCAATCTTTACAAATACTTAATAAATATTTTTCCTCTAACTCTGCCGGACTGCTCTACGATACCGCTAATCACCTGCGATGATACCTCTACCAATCCCGATGATGTTTTTCAGGCGCTCTATTTAATTAATATCATGGCGGTTATCGGCGCACCGCTTTATGTTGACGGCCGCTTATGGGGAGTGCTATGCGTAGAACAGAGTAATAAACCGCGCAACTGGACGGAAAATGAAAAGGGATTTGTCGCCATGACGGCAAGTACAATAGCCGGCGTAATTATGCGCGACATCTATACCGTAAAACTAAAAGAAACATTGAATAAGGCGATTGAGGCAAGCAAGGCAAAGAGCGAGTTCCTTTCCAATATGAGTCACGAAATGCGCACGCCTTTGAACGCGATAATCGGCATGACGACAATCGGTAAAAACGCTAAAGATGTTGAACGCAAAGATTACGCGTTAGGCAAAATCGAAGAAGCGTCAACACATTTGCTGGGTGTTATTAACGACGTGCTTGATATGTCAAAGATAGAAGCTAATATGCTGGAATTGTCTCCGGTTGAATTTAATTTTGAAAAGATGCTGCAAAAAGTAGTCGCGGTAATTAACTTCCGCGTGGACGAAAAACAGCAAAAACTTACAGTACACATTGACAATACAATTCCGCAAACATTGATAGCCGATGATCAGCGGCTAGCTCAGGTTGTTGCCAATCTTTTGAGTAACGCCGTTAAATTTACGCCGGAAAACGGCTCAATTACTCTTGAGGCGCGTTGTATGGATTCACAAAACGATCTTTACACGATACAAATCTCCGTAATTGATACGGGAATCGGCATAAGCGAAGAACAGCAAAAACGCCTGTTTAATTCTTTTCAGCAGGCGGAGTCCAGCACAACGCGCAAATACGGCGGCACGGGACTGGGACTTGCGATCTCTAAAAGCATTGTAGAAATGATGGGAGGAAAGATATGGATAAATTCCGAACCCGGTAAAGGCGCAACTTTTTCCTTTAACATTAAGGTAAAACACGGCTCAATAAAAGAAAGGGACGGTATTTTAGCTCCGGGTGTAAATTGGAGCAATATCCGTATTATGGCAATAGACGACGACCCTGATATATTGAAGTATTTCCGCAATGTAACTCACGGATTCGGCGTATCCTGCGATACCGCGACAAGCGGAGAAGAGGCGCTTAAGCTTGTAGATGCAAACGGCTCCTATCACATTTATTTTGTGGATTTAAAAATGCCTAATATGAACGGTATACAACTGACGCGGGAACTCAAATCCAGGGCGTCCGAGAACCCCGTAGTAATAATGATTTCCGCAGCCGAATGGAGCGCGATTGCCGATGAAGCTAAAAGCGCTAAAGTTGATAAATTTATCGCCAAGCCTTTGTTTCCGTCCACCATTCTTGACGTTATCAACGAATGTATCGGCGTGGAAGAGCAGAAGAGCAAAGAAACGCAGGTAGATATAACCGATGTTTTTACCGGACATCATATTTTGCTGGTAGAAGATATGGAAATAAACCGCGAGGTTGTGCTTGCCCTGCTTGAACCTACGCAGTTGGAAATAGACTGCGCGGAAAACGGCAAAGAAGCCGTGCGTATATTCAGCGAAAATCCAAGCAAGTACGAATTAATTTTCATGGATATACAGATGCCGGAAATGGACGGCTACGAAGCCACAAAGCGTATCAGAGCGCTGAAAATACCGGAAGCCGTAAATGTTCCTATTGTCGCCATGACAGCGAATGTTTTTAGAGAAGATATTGAAAGATGTCTTAACGCCGGTATGGACGATCATATCGGTAAACCTATTGATTTTGAGGAAGTTATGGAAAAACTTCGCTCTTATTTGCCCAAATAAAAAGTTTTTGTAAGGCGGTGAAAAACAAATGTTAATTGGCTTTATATGTTTGGGTTTGTTGTTTGCAATATCCGCCGCAGCTTTATTATTTATGTATAAAAAAAACGCCGAACTTACAAAAACGCTGGAAGAGGAAAGAGTCCTGCACAGAAAAAATATTTATCGGCTGGAATCAATACTTGACGCCGTAAACTCTCCTATTTCAGTGACAAACAATAACATGGAATGGACTTTTATAAACAAAGCCGTTGAACAGTTTCTCGGCGTAAAGCGGAAAGAAATAATAGGTTTAAAATGCAGTTCATGGAAATCCAATATTTGCGATACGCAAAACTGCGGCATTAAAAGATTAAGAGAAGGTTTTAAAGAAACATACTTTCAGCAGTTCGGCGGCGAGTATCATGTGCTGGTTTCTTATTTGTATGACGAAAACGGCGAGATGGACGGTCATGTCGAAGTTGTCTATGAAGATACAGTCGTAATAAACAGAGAAAAAAAGAAATTTCAGTCGTTGGCTTACTGGTACGAATCTATCCTTGATTCCATACCTTTCCTTATTTCCGTTACCGACATGAACATGAATTGGACATTTATTAACGCGGCTCTGGAAAACGCTTTAAAACTAAAACGTAAAGATATTATCGGTAAACATTGCAGTTATTGGGGATTATCCCATTGCAAGACCGATGATTGCAGTATAAAGCGCGCGATGCGCGGTTTGAAACAAACCTATTTTAAAAAAGTAAATTCATCTTATCAGACCGATGTTCAAGAGATTATGAACTTAGACGGCGAAATAATCGGTTATGTAAAGCTTGTGCAGAATATTACCAAATTGGAAGATATGGCAAGACAACAGGCGGAAGCGGAAGCCGCCGACCGCGCGAAATCGGCTTTTCTTGCCAACATGAGCCACGAGATGCGCACCCCCATGAACGCTATTATCGGCATGACGACAATAGGAAAAGCCGCCGCCGCTATTGAACGTAAGGACTATTGTTTTTCCAAGATTGAGGACGCGTCCCGGCACTTGTTAGGTGTAATCAATGATATTTTGGATATGTCAAAAATAGAAGCCGGCAAATTTGAACTTGCTCCTATAAAATTCAGTTTTGAAAAGATGATTCAACGGGCTGTAGACGTTATCATCTTCCGCGTGGACGAAAAAAAGCAAAAACTTACCGTGCATATAGACAGCGCTATTCCTGAAACGCTTATTGCCGATGATCAGCGGCTGGTGCAGATCGTAATTAACCTTCTTGGAAATGCGGTAAAATTTACGCCGGAAAACGGCTCCATCGGTCTTGACGTGCGCCTTTTAAGAGAAGAAGACGGTATTTGTACCATAGAGGTTAGAGTAAGCGATTCGGGTATCGGTATCAGCGAAGAACAGCAGAAAAGACTGTTTAAAACATTTCAACAGGCGGAAGCGGATACGTCGCGCAGATTCGGAGGATCGGGTCTTGGTCTTGTTATTTCGCGTAATATTGTGGAAATGATGAACGGAAAAATATGGATTGAATCCGAACCCGGAAATGGCTCTGTTTTTGTATTTACGATACAGGTAAAAAAAGATTCTTCCGCAAACGATAATTCGTCCGCAGAGCATACTCAGGAGAGCGCCGCTCGCGCTGTTGACGGTATTTATGCGGGGCGGCGCATACTTCTGGCGGAAGATGTGGAAATAAACCGCGAGATTGTGCAAAGCTTGCTTGAATCTACAAAGTTGGAGATAGATTTCGCGGTAAACGGCGCGGAAGCCGTGCGTAAATTCACTGAATCGCCGCCCGGCGGATATGATATGATTTTCATGGACGTCCAAATGCCAGAAATGGACGGCTATGAAGCTACCCGGCGCATAAGGGCTATAGAAGCGGAACGCAGCGCCGGCGCGAATTTCACCGAAGGTGAAACTCGAAGCAATAATGGGAATTTGAGCAAGCAAATTCCCATTATTGCAATGACCGCTAATGTATTTAAGGAAGATATTCAGCAATGTATGGATGCCGGTATGGACAGCCATATTGGGAAGCCGTTTAATATTGATAATGTTTTGGAAAAATTAAGTGTTTTTATGGGAAAATAGTGGTATAATAAAGGGGTAAAGAGAAAATATGTCAAATAGAATATCAAACTGGATAATACGCACAATCATTGCGGTAATATTTTTGCCGGTTATGTTTTACAGCTGCGAAAAAAACTCAGACCCGGACGAAGGAATAACATCGTTTGTTTCGTACAGGGAGATTCCCGACATAACGCAAGAAGAAATACAAGCTATAGAAGCGCTGAAAGAAAAAACCCCTTTCTTTGTCTATGGAATGCAAGAATCCACCGAAACTTTTGCCGCGGAAAACGGCGAAATAGAGGGATATTCCTCTCTGTTTTGCGCATGGCTTTCACGGTTGTTCGATATTAAGTTCAAACCGGCTATTTATGAATGGGGTGATTTGGTAACGGGAATTAACGAAAAAAAAATAGATTTTACCGGCGAAATGACAGCGACTGACGAACGCAGAAAAATTTATTTTATGACCGATACCATTGTGGAACGATCCATAAAAACTTTCCGTATTGCCGGCAGTAAATCCGTTACAGAGGTTATGCGTTCCGGTTTGCTGCGTTGTTGTTTCTTGGAAGACACTACCACGATAGACGATGTTACATCGCGTTTGCAGGGTAAATATGAGGTTATTAAGGTTAGCGATTATAATACCGTTTACAATATGCTTAAAAGCGGTAAAGCCGACGCCTTTTTTGACGAAAGTCCGTCAGAAATGGCTTTTGATATATACTTTGATGTAATATCCGAGAATTTCCTTCCTGTAATTTACAGCCCTGTTTCAATGACAACAGCTAACAAAGACCTTGAACCCATAATATCGGTTGTGCAAAAGGCTCTGAATAGCGGTTCTTTGACTTATTTAACCAGACTGTATAAATTGGGAGAAAATCAATACAGACGGCATAAATTGTTTATGCGTTTAACCGAAGAAGAAAGAGCGTATATACACGAACATCATGTTGTGTCTCTTGCCGCGGAGTATGATAATTATCCGATTAGTTTTTACAATAAATATGAAAAGCAATGGCAGGGAATTTCGCATGATGTATTAAAAGAAATAAAATCGCTTACCGATTTAAATTTTAAAATAGTCAATGATAAAAAAGCGGAATGGCCTGAATTACTGCGGTTACTGGAAAGCGGGGAAGTATCTATGATAACCGAGCTTTTACGCTCGGAAGAACGCGTGGGAAAGTTTTTATGGCCGCATACTTCGATACTTTCAGATAACTCCGCGCTTATTTCAAGATTGGATTATCCGGGAATATATGTTAACGATATTCTGAATATAAAAATAGGTTTAATTAAGGAAACCGCGTATTCGTCATTATTTAAATCATGGTTTCCCGATCATAAAAATACCGTTGAATACGAAAGTTCTAGCGCCGCTTTTAAAGCTTTAGAACGCGGCGAAGTCGATATGATAATGGCTAATATAAGTCAGCTTCTTATGATGACCAATTATGACGAAAAATCGGGCTTCAAGGCAAACTTTGTATTCGATTATACATTTGAATCTACTTTTGGACTTAATAAAAACGAAACGGTTTTATGTTCCATCATAGATAAAACGCTGTCTCTTGCGGATACAAAAGGAATTTCAGGGCAATGGATGCGAAAAACTTATGATTACAACGCAAAATTGGCAAGATCTCAGCATCCGTGGTTAATCGGAGCGGCAATTCTGCTTTTTTGTATAATCGTGTTTTTGGTTGTTATGGTTCAAAGAAAGAAAATTATAGAAAATTGGCTTGAAGGCATTGTATATAAGCGCAATACAGAGCTTTATGAACAGCATATACTTGTTAGTCTGGTCAATGATATAGCCGTCATTTTGCTGGAAACGGACGCGATTGATTATTTATTGGCGATAAGCAAAGGTATGGAGATGATCGGCCGTTATGTGAAAGTAGACCGTGTGAGTATTTGGCAAAACTATCGAAAAGAAGACGATAAACTTTATTACAAGCTTGTATGTCAATGGGCGGATATGGAATTGCCTCCTTTAGAAGCGGGTAAATATTTCTCGTATCAAGATAATATGCCTAACTGGGAAACTCTCTTTAACAAGGGAGGATATGTAAATGATATTGTTGACAATTTTACGGAGCCTGAACGTACAATATTAATGAAATTCTCAATTCAATCCATGCTGGCTTTACCTATCTTTCTAAAAGAGCAATTTTGGGGTTATGTCAGTTTTGATGATTATCATAAAAAACGCGTTTTTTCGGAGACCGAATTGTTTATCCTGCGCTCATGGGGTTTGCTTGCCGTAGGAGCGATTCAGCGCGGCGAAATAGCTTCCAGTATGCAGAATACGCTAACAGAGCTTACAAAAACAAAGCAGGAATTGGAAACTGCGCTTACCGCCGCGGAAAGCGCAAGTCACGCAAAGTCCACATTCTTAGCCAATATGAGCCATGAAATACGAACGCCGATGAACGCGATTATCGGAATGAGCGCGATAGGAAAATCAGCTTCCGATATTGAACGCAAGGATTACTGTTTTTCTAAAATCGAAGGCGCGTCTCAGCACTTGTTAGGTGTAATCAATGATATTCTGGATATGTCAAAAATTGAGGCGAACAAATTTGAACTTTCCTTTGTTGAGTTCAATTTTGAGAAAATGCTCCAGCGGGTTGTAGATGTAATCAATTTCCGCGTGGAAGAAAAGAAGCAAAGATTTACCGTACATATAGATAACGCTATTCCCGAAACTATCATTGCGGACGACCAGCGGCTTGCTCAAGTTATTACCAATCTTATCGGAAACGCGGTTAAATTCACGCCGGAAAAAGGTTTTATCAGTCTTAACACAAAGTTTTTGGGAGAAGAAAACGATCTTTGCGCCATACAGATTGACGTAAGCGATTCGGGTATCGGTATCAGCGCGGAACAGCAGAAAAACCTGTTTAAATCGTTCCAGCAGGCGGAAGCCGATACGTCGCGCAGATTCGGCGGAACCGGTCTTGGTCTTGTTATTTCGCGTAATATTGTAGAAATGATGAACGGAAAAATGTGGATTAATTCGGAACCGGGGAAAGGTTCTACTTTTTCTTTTACGATACATGCGAAGAAAGGCACTCGGACAAAGAGGAAACTTCTTGCGGACGATGTAAAACGGGAAAATTTGCGTATTCTCGCGGTAGATGATGATCCTGATATTTTGATGTATTTTAAAAATATAACCGATCAGCTTGGCGTAAACTGCGATACCGCGGGAAGCGGAGAAGAAGCGATTAAAATGTTACGGCAGAACGGCGGTTACAATATTTATTTTATAGACTGGAAAATGCCCGGTATGGACGGAATAGAGTTAACAAAAGAAATAAAGGAACATTCGCCGGATTCGGGGCACTCCGTAGCGGTAATGATTTCCGCGGTTGAATGGAGCGTTGTGGAAGACAAAGCCAGAAAAGCCGGCGTTGACAGTTTCTTGTCTAAACCGCTCTTCCCGTCCACCGTTGCCGATATGATAGATAAATGCCTTGGGGTAGAGCATAAAGATAAAGAAGAAGAAGAAAAACCCGATATTAACGGGCTTTTTGCGGGAAAGCGCATACTTCTTGCCGAAGATGTGGAAATAAACCGCGAGATAGTGCAGGCGCTGCTTGAACCGACTAAACTGGAGATAGATTTCGCTGAAAACGGCACAGAAGCCGTCAACAAATTCAAAGAGACACCCGATAAATACGAGTTGATTTTTATGGACGTGCAAATGCCCGAAATGGACGGCTACGAAGCGACGCGCCAAATCCGCGCGTTTGAAGAGAAATTACATTCCGATTCTAACGCAAACGGCAGCGCGAGTTTAACCGGAGGTGAAACTAGAAGCGATGATAGAAATTTACTTAAGCAAATTCCTATCATCGCAATGACCGCTAACGTATTTAAAGAAGACATTGAAAAATGCGTTGCGGCGGGTATGAACGGTCATGTGGGTAAACCTTTGAATCTTGAAGAAGTTGTTGAAAAATTAAGCGGTTATTTAAAGTAAAAAAGGGAAGTGTCAATTATGCGTATTAAGCTTAAAATTTTTCCAAAACACCCGCTGTATTTACAGTTGTTTTTTACCGGTTTTGCGTTTGTATTGATGATTCTTTTAAGCTGTTTATTTGTAAATAGAATTGTAAGAGATAACTTGGTGCGCAATACGGATAGCGTACTTGATTTTGTGCAAGCCCAAATTGAAACCGACATTACGGAAATGCGCGCTACATTGAATTCTTTTTCGCAAACCATGAGAAATATGGTCATGAACGGAGAAAGTTCGGAAAAGATAATGAATTACACCAATAACATATCAAGTTTTTTACGATCAATGGAAAAAAGCAAATTGTCCGTAAACGGCGTTTACGCTTATATTGAAAAAATTCCCGGCGGACCTCTTTTCTTTAGTGATTTTAACGCGTCTTTGCCGGACGACTATTCGCCCTCGGATCGTCCTTGGTACAAAGCCGCTATTGCGGCTAACGGAGATATTGCGGAAACACTGCCTTACCTTGATGTGGTAACAAATGACATTGTTATAACTTATTCATGCAATATTTATGATGATAAAGGCGCTCGTTTGGGCGTTACCTGTATTGATGTTTACATTAACTATATAGGCGAAAAAACTATTGAAACGCTTCACGAAAAAAATGGTTACGGATTTTTAGCCGCTCAGGATTTAACCCTGTTTTCCCATACCAATCCCGATTTCTTGGGATTGAAAATATCCGATCCGGTAATTCCGCTTTCTGTGTATACGGATACACTTTTGGATAAAGGAGTAATTTCAGAAACTCCGCTGGTAAATTGGAAAGGAGAGCAAACCATTTACTTTGCCCGAAGGCTTCCAAACGGCTGGTATTTGGGTTTTTTTGTGATAAGAAGCGTATATTACCAAAAAGTAATATATATGGCGTTTACTTTGGGAGCGCTTGGCGTAGCGCTTGCCACGGTTTTGATCATGGTATTGATAAAGCTTGACGCCGCCAGAAGTAAATCAAATATAGAAAGCATGCACAAAAGCGCGTTTCTTGCCAACATGAGCCACGAGATACGCACGCCTATGAACGCGATAATCGGTATGGTTACAATAGGAAAAACCGCTCCGGATATTGAAAGTAAAGATTACTGTTTTACTAAAATAGGAGACGCTTCCAGCCATTTGCTTGGAGTAATCAACGATATTCTGGATATGTCAAAAATAGAAGCCAATAAATTTGATCTTTCTCCTGTGGAATTTAATTTTGAGAAAATGCTCCAGCGGGTGGTGAATGTTATCAATTTCCGCATAGAAGAAAAGAAGCAAAAATTCTTTTTACATATTGATAAGGAAATACCCAAGGTTTTAATAGGCGACGATCAAAGAATAGCTCAAGTTCTTACTAATCTTATAGGTAACGCTATTAAATTTACGCCGGAAAAAGGTTCTATTACTCTTAATACGCGGTTTATTAAAGAAGAAGAAGGCATTTGTACTTTACAAATCGGCGTAAGTGATACGGGAATAGGCATAAGCCCGGAACAGCAGGCGAGATTGTTCCAATCTTTTGAACAGGCGGAATCCAGCACAACGCGCAAATACGGAGGCACAGGGCTGGGACTTGCTATATGCAAAAGCATAGTAGAAATGATGGGCGGAGAAATATGGATAAACTCCGAAATCGGAAAAGGCTCAACTTTTTCCTTTACAATTCAAATAAAGCGCGGCGATGAAAAAGCGGATGAAAGTACGGACGAACAGGAAAATAAAACGCAGGCGGATATTACCGGTGTCTTTGCCGGACACCATATACTTCTGGTGGAAGATGTGGATATTAACCGCGAGATTGTCCAGACCTTGCTTGAGCCTACGCAGTTAGATATAGACTGCGCTGAAAACGGCGCGGAAGCCGTCCGTATGTTTAAAGCGACTCCATATAAATACGATCTTATCTTTATGGATATTCAAATGCCCGAAATGGACGGCTACGAAGCCACCCGCCGCATCAGAGCTTTTGAGAAAGAACAAAATACAGACGCGAAAGAAGTTATAATAATAGCAATGACAGCTAACGTGTTCAATGATGATATTCAAAGATGCGCGGAAGCCGGAATGAACAGCCATGTAGGAAAACCGATAGACATTAACGAGGTAATGAAAAAATTGAATACATATTTGGCTTAAAACGTTATGCGTTTAATGTTTTAACCGCTCAACTATGGCGTCGATAAATTCCCATGAATTGTAAACTTTATCGGGGTGAGGGTCGGCAAGTTTTGCCAAATCACCCGTCATTATTCCGTCTTCTATCGCGCCGATAACCGCTTCTTCAAGGTTTTTCGCGAAATTCGCAAGCTCTGGCAGTTTGTCAAGTTCGCCGCGTTTCGCGAGAGCGCCGCTCCACGCGAAAATAAGCGCGGTTGGGTTTGTGCTTGTTTTTTCCCCTTTTTTGTAGCGGTAATAATGCTGCTGAACAGTACCGTGAGCCGCTTCATATTCAAAAATACCGGAAGGTGAAACAAGAACGCTGGTCATCATGGCAAGACTTCCCGCCGCGCTCGCAATCATATCGCTTTGAACGTCTCCGTCGTAATTTTTACACGCCCACAAAAATCCGCCTTCGCTTTTTACAACCCGCGCTACGGCGTCGTCTATCAATGTGTAATAATAATCAATGCCGGCGGCTTCGCATTTCTGCTTAAACTCGGTCTCGTAAATATTATTGAATATTTCCTTAAAGCGGCCGTCGTATGTTTTGGATATAGTGTCTTTTGTCGCAAACCAAAGAGGAAGTTTTTCCGATATTGCGTAGATAAAACAGGCTCGTGCGAAATTCTTGATTGATTCGTCAAAATTATGCATTCCCTGAACAACGCCCTTTCCTTCAAAATCGGCTACTTTTATACGGCGTTCGGTTCCGTCGGTTTTAGTGTAAACCAGTTCCACCATGCCGGGTTCGTCAATTTCCATTTCCGCCGCCTTGTAAACGTCGCCGTAAGCGTGGCGCCCGATAACGATAGGGGCTTCCCATGTGGTAACAGACGGCTTTATCCGGCTTACGGATATAGGCTTGCGGAATACAGTCCCGTCCAGCATTGCCCTGATTGTAGCGTTAGGGCTTGGGAGCAGGTGTTTTAAGTTATATTCGGTCTTTCTTGCGTCATTTGCCGTAATTGTGGCGCATTTTACCCCTACGCCCAGCTTTTTTATCGCTTCCGCGGATTTTACGGTTATTTCATCGTTGGTATTATCCCTGTTTGTAAGACTAAGGTCGTAGTATTCGGTTTTTAGATCGATAAAAGGGAACAGCAGTTTGTCTTTAACAACCGCCCACAAAACGCGGGTCATTTCGTCCCCGTCTATTTCGACAATAGGGTTTGTCATGTTTATTTTTGCCATGAATACAGTATAGTGATGTTTTAGGGTAATGTAAACACAAAAAAAGACCCCCCTTGCGGAGGGTCTTTATAATCAATTAAATGTTCAAATTAGAAGCTGCATGTGATTCCGATTGGAATTGACCAGAGGAGAACACGATTTTTGACATCGCCTTTGTCGCCGTTGTAGTAATATTGACCGGCAGGTGATTCAAGTCTGAATCCCGCAAAGAAAGAACCTGACCAGTAGCTGGGTGTAATAACGATATACGGCTGTACATGCCATCCAACTTCGGATGAATTATCTACCGCAATTACGGTATCGCCTTTTTTGGTAGATTCTTCTTGATCTATATATTCATTTCCTGTGCGGAAACCAATACCTAAGCTTAAATAAGCCGTAAGTGTTTCATTGATCGCAAAAGAAGGCTGTACGTCGATTAACATGCCCCAGTCATCAGCAAGCGTAGTTGTCTTTGACTTTGATTCCGATTTACCACCAGAAATGGTGTAAGTTGTAACATCGCTTACTTTACTTCCCCCAAATTCACCCAAGATTCTGGCTTTTACGCCTAACGCGTCTGCGCTGAAGTTTACACCAAGACCGACATATAACGGGTTATTTACGGTAGAAGTAAATTCATTTCCAGCCTTTAAGCCGCCAATTTCGGCTACGTTGTTTTCATACCAAGTGTCGGCAAACTTATAACCAATACCAATGTCAACGCCGAGGTTCTCAATTGAAGTAAGACCAAAATATGCCCTTACATAAGGATTGTCATTATTTGGACCGCCGCTGACAGTACCATCAGGATTAATGGTAAAATTAGAACCAGCGTGTTCAAAGAGGCTGTTTTGATATGTAATACCCGCAAGACCGACTCCGTCGATATTATAGGTTATCTGGGCTGTAAATTGTTTGTATTCTTTGTATGCGATACCGCCATTGATGGGAAAAGCAAGATTGATAGTCAGGGCTTCAATGGGTTTTGATGTGATCATGATACCGGGGGCATTCCATCCGCCGTAGAACGCATTGCGGAAAATGAGACCGTTTATGGCTCCGCCGCCCCATGTGTTACCGTTACCAATGATGGTTTCGCAAGCTAACATATAATAGCCCCAGCCGGTTACGCCTTCAAGACCGAATTCACCGTCGCCGCCGTTGCTGCCAATCTGCAGTCTGAAAATTTCAGCGGGTTTCCACCAAACCCAGCCGGCAGCGTTGCCGCCCGCGTCATAACGCAATGAACCGCCAATAGTACCGTCTTCGGTTGCGCCGGAAGCGTTAATACGAATGCGTCCTATTCCATAAGCGGTCGTATTTTCATGAGCGGTTGTGTATGTGGGTTTTCCGTCTTTAAACTCGTCAACTTTTTCCTCGTTGCTGCCTTGAAGCAGAGTCGCTTTGCCGAAGACTTCCACTCCAACATCGGCGGCAAATACGCTACCCGCCACTAGCGCGAAAATTACTGAAAATACAATCAGTTTTTTCATTCTAATTCCTCCTATACTCCAGATAAGAGAGAACGCCGCACGAGCGTTCTGTATCTCTTTATCTCCCTCTCCCCTCCCAAAAGGGAGGTAATCTTTTTGCGGCTTTTTAAACCGCGATTTAGCGTCTAAAGCGGAGGAATGTTTTTTTTTCGTGTTTGTAAAACTATGCGCGAAAAAGTACGCAATTACAGGTAATTGGCTGTGTTTTTTATAAGAAAATATGTTTTAAATTTTAAAAATTAAAAAAAATAGTAAATATAAATTGCGATTTTACGATTCTTTGCCGAAAATAAGGCATTCTTTTTTAAAAAGGCAGGGTAAAATGAGAGAAAAAATGATTACGGAAATTTTGGCTGATATGGCTGATATTATTACAGTGGATCAGTTAGCGGAATTACAACGAGTTTTAACGTATGTGGTTTACAATTACGAAATAAAAGAGCGGGGAACGCCTGTTTTACAAGGCAAAAAAGAAGACGATCTGCTTGCGGTTTTTATAGCGGCAAAAAGAATCGAAGGTTGTTCTGAAAAAACCTTAAAATACTACCATTCAACCGTAGATTGTATGATTAAAGTCGTAAACAAACAGGTATGCCAAATCAATACCGATGATCTTCGCTGTTATCTTGCCGATTACCAGAAAGAGCGAAACTCAAGCAAAGTAACCGTAGATAATATGCGGCGTATTTTTTCCAGTTTTTTCAGTTGGCTGGAAGATGAGGATTATATCCTAAAAAGCCCCGTGCGGCGAATTCATAAAATTAGAACCGATAAAACAATCAAGGAAACGTTATCTGACGAAGGGCTTGAAGTTTTACGCGACGTATGCGAAGAAATCCGCGACTTAGCGATAATAGATTTGCTGACATCGACGGGAATGCGCGTTGGCGAATTGGTGCGGTTAAACCGAGAAGACATTAATTTTCATGAGCGCGAATGCGTGGTTTTCGGCAAAGGCGGGAACGAGCGGCTTGTATATTTTGACGCGAGAACAAAAATCCACCTTTTGGATTATCTGAACAGCCGCACGGACAAAAATCCCGCGTTATTTGTATCGCTTACAATGCCGTACGGCCGACTGATGATTGGCGGAGTGGAGACGCGTCTTCGCGAGATTGGCAAACGCGCGGACTTGTTCAAGGTTCACCCGCATAAATTCCGCAGAACACTGGCGACAAGAGCCATAGACAAAGGAATGCCCATAGAGCAGGTTCAACGCCTTCTTGGTCATGTTAAAATTGATACGACAATGCATTATGCGATGGTTAATCAAATGAATGTTAAGAATTCGCACAGGAAATTTATAGGGTAGTGAATCCTTATTTAATTTTTAAGACAGCCTCTTCGATTGACACTTCAATATTGCGGCGTTCCGAAAGATCGCGCAAAGTAATATTATCGTTGATCGGATTATTGCCGGGTATTATCACATATTGCAAACCTTTTTTTTCCGCAAGTATGAATTGTTTAACAATATCAATATTGTCCGTAAAAACTTCGCAGGGAATTCCTTTTTGCCGCAATTTTCCCGCCAGCGCCTGATACTGTCCCGATTTTTCGGCGTCTACGCAGGCAATGGCGACGCGGCAGTTGTTTTCAGTGGGCAATTTGTTAAGGCTTTCAAGGGCGGCAAGCAATCGGTCAAGACCGATGGAAGAGCCGACTCCGCTGATTGAGTCCTTGTCTTTTGAGTATAATCCTGCCAGATTGTCATAGCGGCCGCCCGAGCAGATTGAGCCGATATCGGGAAGGTCGTTTAAAAATGTTTCAAACACTACGCCTGTGTAATAATCAAGCCCGCGCGTAATCGAAGGGTCAAGAACAAAGGGATCGCCTTTGTTCTCATCAAGGCTGGCGGCTTCTATCATGTGTCTGTGCAGGGAAGCCAGCCGCTCTGATTCGGGACAATCGCCGCCGGACAATTCCGTTATGCGATCAAGTGTTTCCGTAAAACCGCCCTTCGCTCCGATAAACTCAAGAATTTTTTCCGCGTTTTTTTTACCAGCAAGCTCTGTAAGGGTTTTTCGGGTTTCGTCCTCGCCTACTTTTGAAATCTTATCAACGGCGCGAAGAATATCGGCGGATTTTTCGCTCTGCCCGATGTTTGAAAGGAAACGGTTAAAAAGCCCTCGGTGGTTTACATGAATAGTGATGTCCAGCCCCAAGTTATGCAGGGCGGTGCGTATTAAAAATAAAATCTCAAAATCAGCCGCCGCGCTGTCGCTGCCGATGATGTCAAAATCGCACTGTGTAAATTCGCGGTAACGTCCGCGCTGTGTGTTTTCGCCGCGCCACACTTTGCCGATGTGATAGCGTTTGAAGGGGAAAGACAGCTCCGCTTTATGCAGCGCGACATAACGGGCAAAAGGCACTGTTAAATCAAAACGAAGGGCGACATCCCGCTCTCCGTTGTCCTTGAACCGGTAGATTTGTTTCTCTGTTTCTCCGCCGCCCTTTCCAAGCAGTATATCCGCGTATTCAAGAGCGGGAGTATCAATGGGAACAAATCCGAAGGAGCGGAACGTGTTTTCAATTTTTTCGATTAATCCGCGGCGGACAATTTCCGCAGGCGGAAGAAAATCTCTAAACCCTTTAAGAACCTTAGGTTCAATATAAATATCCATATTGATACTATATTTTAAACTTCAAAAACGGGCAAGTGTATCGGGATAGTATACATTAATTTATTGGCGTATACTATCAATATGCCGGATACAGCGTCCGTTAAAAGTGAAAAATTTATCAAGATGACCACTTACCCCGTGGAGAAAAACGTCCTTGAGCTTGCGGGACCCAGTATTTTAATCATGTTGATTTCCGCAATCTATAATATAACCGATACTTTTTTTGTCAGTTCTATCGGGACAAGTCCTGTAGGGGCTGTGGGGATAGCGTTCCCGCTTATGGCGATTATTCAGGCGATGGGTTTTTTCTTCGGGCAGGGATCGGGAAATTATATGTCGCGGGCTTTGGGAGCGCAGAAGAACGAAGATGCTTCACGCATGGCGGTAACGGGGCTTGTCAGCGGTTTTATTGTTATGGCGGCGATAGCCGTTACGGGACTTGCGCTGCTCGGGCATTTGTCGGAGTGGCTCGGCGCGACGCCTACGATAAAACCATACGCGAAGGAATATATTTTTTATATTTTGCTCGCTTCCCCCTGGATAGTATCCGCTACCGTATTGAATCAGCAGCTTCGTTTTCAGGGAAGCGCGGCAATAGCGATGTTTGGAATGTTATCGGGAGCTATTTTAAACATTTTTCTTGATCCGCTTTTTATTTTTGTTTTTGGCTGGGGCGTAAAAGGAGCGGCAATCGCCACGTTAATAAGCCAGATAATAAGTTTTTGCATTCTCTTTTTTTATTGCTCTACACGCAAAGGAAATATCCCGATAAAATTTTCGCATTTTTCTCCTTCTTTTAAGCGTTACTCTGAAATGTTCAAGGGCGGAGTTCCCGCGCTTATCAGGCAGAGCCTTATGAGCATTGTCTCGATAATCATTAATCATTTCGCAAAACCTTACGGAGATGCCGCAATCGCCGCAATTTCAATTTCCAACAGAATAGCCATGTTCGCCATGTCGGTTGTTCTAGGCTTCGGTCAGGGGTTTCAGCCCGTGTGCGGATTTAATTACGGGGCGAAATTGTACAGCAGAGTAAAAAAAGCGTTCTGGTTCTGCGTAAAATTTTCCTGCGGCATTTTATTGGTAATCTCGATAGCTATGGCGATATTTGCGCCGCAGATAATAGCGTTATTCCGAAAAGACGATTTGGACGTAATAGCGATAGGCGCAATGGGTCTTAGGTTTCAATGTATAAGCCTGCCCTTTGCCGCCGGATTGGTAATGGTAAACATGATGACGCAGACAATGGGAAGGGCGTTAGACGCAAGTATTGTAGCGTTATCCCGTCAAGGAATATTTTTATTCCCAAGCCTTCTTGTCTTGGCTCCTCTCCTAGGGCTTAACGGCATTCAGTTAGCTAGACCTGTATCCGAACTTGCGAGCCTTGTCGTTGTAATTCCCATAATGATTAAAACGCTTAAAAGTTTATCTGTGCCTGATGGGAGTTGAGGGAGAGCGAAGTGTAAATTATAAATCCCTAGAGAATATTACAAGTTATTAATTTCTTCCAAACTCAACCCGGTATCTTCCGCAATCTGCGGCAGCGGACGCCCTTTAGTTTTCATATTGTGCGCTACATCCGTGATACTCAAGCCGATTCGATTCATAAAAACCCGGATTAAAGCACATTTCAACATTAATCCGTTCACCGTTTTTAATCCGGCAATTAATATCAAAGCGGATATTTCTGTCTTTTATATCCGTTATCGCCGGTTCATTTTCCACGATTCGCAGCGTTGAGACTTCCTGCCCCAGCATAGCCGATACCAGTTTTGATAACGCCGTCCTTGATTCCGTGCTTTCTGCGGTAAAAACCGCCTTAAAAACTTCGTCGTACCGAATATCGATGGGGTTATCTTCGGGACCCAGCTGAACAACTTGTTTTTTTGTTTGAAGTGAAGAATTTTGTTTTTTCATAGCAACCTCTCTTAAAAAATATTTAC
>JGI20170J14366_1000197_pt1 | contig 22891 bp, 19 predicted proteins | sample TergutNc150P3_FD_14366 | JGI IMG/M metagenome (IMG submission 14366) | reverse complement strand
GCTGCCATTTCCTTGCGAACCATTGCTCCGATTACCTGGGCGGGAGTCTTACCGGCGGCTTCGGCAAGGACGTGGATGTAGTTTGCGGCTACTGTATCAAGGCTTTCCAGCAAAAGCCGCTGACGGGCAAACATGCCGGGCCGCGAAAAATTTACCATAGGGGTTTCCTGTGTCCACTTTTCGTCCAATGCGGCATATTCTTCATCGGTTAGTCGCGGCATAATTACTCCTTTAAACCTAGTTTTACGAGCCATTTTTTACGGCACTCCATAGCATGGAACACCAAAGCAGTTTCGTCCTCAAGTTCATGATAAATAACTTCCAGAAGTTTATTGAAAGAACGATCAAAGCCTACGGCAATTCGGGTGGTTTCATCGTTTTCTTCTACGATACCGTCAACCAGATAGTTATTCAAAACCCAACGAATATCTTCTTCTGTAAACCCGTGTCTGAACGCTGACGGAACGAATTCTATCTTGGGCTCCATGATACCAGCCTACCATACTCCTGCTTTGTCCGCAAGTTTGGCGGCGTTTGCTCTTCCATGTTCCATCAATCTGATCGTGATTGCTCACGACCGGATTGATTTTATTTGCTTTCCTTTGGGTGTCAGTTATCTGTTAAAAAGCACGGATGGGCCAGTAACTATTATAAGGGAGAGCCTTATGATGTGATTTCGCAACGCCCCAAGTATCAATAATCCACGCCGAGGAAGGATTAATAGTACCATCACCCCACTGAGATGAAGACCATATGTCAAACTGAAAAGCATTGAGCACCACAGAGCGGTTTTTAGACAGTTCGCTCAGTTCATCCAGACTGGGAAGAAACCAGTCCGTTTTATCGCCGACAGTGCAATTCTTACAGCCTTTGGCAGCTCGCGCGTTAGCGTCTAAGGCAAGAATAAGGGTAGTGTTTTTTCTCCCAGTACCTATCGCCGTCCCGGTGTTTAAATAGGTATTGTATTCGCTTCCCATCAAGCTTACCATTCTATCATTGTCCATGTAGGTGTAGGGCGCGGCTTCAAGGTAATGGCATACCTGACCGTTGTCTGTCATGGTAAAACCTGTCGCGCTAGTATAAAAGATTTTCCCTCCTCCAGGACCTGTATCGCCGATAGCATAAATTAATGTGATAGGCGGATTGGTTGGCTCAGTCGGCGCGGCGGTTACGAATACGACGCAGTCTGCCGAGTAGGTGTGGTTTTTGCCGTCAGAGCCGACGGCATCTACGAAAACTTGAATGATCGCTACTCCTTCCGCTTTAGCGGTAACAAAGCCATCATTAGTCACCCATGCAGCATTGGTATTGCTGCTATGAAAATTCGTAACATGAGATTTATTCGCGTTGGACGGCACAATATTTTTATTAAGCTTTGTTGACTGGCCGACGGTTAGGCTGACCTCGGTTCGGTCAAGGGTTACGCCGGTTACATAAACCCATTCTGTTCTCTTTTCTATTGTGGTAATTGCTTCTTTTACTTGCGAGCCTTTCTGTTCGACAGTGTCTTCAACCAAGCCTTTAATAATAGAAGCGCCGCCTGCCAAAACTGAAGCGCAATCAACCAGAGCGGTCAGATCGCCGCCTATTACGCCCGCACAGCCAAGCCCGCTGATTAATGTTTGCTGTACGTCGTTTGCGGTTTCCATTTCGCCATAGTCTTTCCATGCCGCTTCAACCGCAATACTGACTCCTTGGCTTGCGACAAAGATGCCGCATCCTATTGCAGAGGCAGGATTGGTCCACGCTGTAACGCATGAGGCTACTCCCAAAATTGCTCCGGTAACGTCAAGACAATAACTGGCCGCTTCAAGCCAACTCCATTCCTTAACCTTATCAAGATTAAAAATATCCCAAATGTAGCGTCCTCCTGAAGCGGGAATTATCTGAATGGGGCGTCCCTGGGCAAGGCGTTCCTGAATGGCTGACGCGGTGGCGGTATCCCAGTTTATGTCTGTCTGATTGTCAAAACGATACTCAATGGTGTTATCCGGTTTAATGACGCCGTAATCAAATTTGTACCCGTTAAAATTGCCAAAATATACAATATTGCCGCCGCCTATCATTAGATTCGGCAGCCCGTTTTCCTTGAAGAAAAAGGACAAACCCTCATCGCTGTCTTTTTCCGGTTTGAAATATGCCTGTATCGGCGCGCCGGTAGTTTCGTTTAATTTCAAAAACAAACTTGAGCCGTCTTTTCCCACACCAACGATGTCCCAGTCGTCCGAGATGTCCCTGATATCCAGAACATATCTGGTTATTTCCGGAGTTTTTCCGCCGGTGTTACCTCCGCTGGGGTCTCCGCCGGGACCGCCGCCGGGGGTGGGACAGGCCGCCAACGAGAACCCGATTACCGCCGCAAGGGCGATAGAACAGATACGTTTCAATACTCTTTTCATTAAATGCTCCTTTCTTGTGTTTAGTGTCCACCGACATATCTACAGCCCATACGGGCGGTTTTTATGGTGTCAGATACCATACGCGCCAATTTTGAAATGGGTATTTTATACGTCCCTTTTTTTTACACACTTGTATTTATAAAATTCATCAACGGAGGAAAATATGGTGTACGGTTATGTCAGAGTCAGTACGGACAGGCAATCGGTCGACAATCAGCGTTTTGAAATAGAACGGTTTTGTTCAAAAAACAGTTTGACCATTGATCATTGGATTGAGGAAACAATCAGCGGAACTAAAATACCGGAAAAACGGCTGTTGGGGTCGCTGCTTGCCGAGGTAAAAACAGGCGACTTGATCGTTTGTTCCGAATTGTCAAGACTGGGCAGGAATATGCTAATGATTATGTCAATATTGAACCATTTGATGACAAACGGCGTGAAAATCCGGACAATTAAGGACAATTATCAACTGGGGGACAATATACAGGCAAAAATTCTAGCGTTTGCCTTTGGATTGTCCGCTGAAATTGAACGCGACTTAATCTCCCAAAGGACAAAAGAGGCGCTTGCCCGCAAACGAGCGGAAGGTATTACGCTAGGCAGACCGCTTGGGAGAAAATCCGACCGCCTTAAACTTTCAGGGCATGAGGCGGAAATACAGTCGCTGCTGGGTAAAAACGTCAGCAAAAGCGCTATTGCCCGCAGGTTCGGCGTGTGCCGGAAGACGGTTAATTCGTTTTTGAAAAAACAGGAAAAATCCGTCATAAAAAATTTGCAATGCGGATAAACTTATGGTACACTTCGTATGAAAGCTGCTGTGTAAAAAAAAGGGAGATTTAAATTTCCCGCCATAAGGAAAACCGGTAGTTTCTTGTAAAAAAAGAAAAAGTTAAACGGTTCATTTCTATATATGTTATAAATTTAAATTGCGATGAGTGGAAATAGAAAGCAGCCCTAATTAAACTTTTTGTTCATCAGGTTTTTTTACAGAGATTGCAGCCCAACACATGAATATGGTTTTTACGGACAGAACGTTCAAACATACGGCAAATAAGGTAATCTTCCAAACCTAAATTAGCGTTACAAATCGGGCATTTTCTGGGCGCGTTATTGTTAAGGCAGATTGGACAGCCGCGGATGTGCATCGTGCGGTAATTGCCGCCTGCGACAGAAGGGAAAGCTACTGATTTAACCTGTTCGCTTTTTATTAATTTTGATGAGCAGATTGGGCATACCCGTGCATCGCCCGGGTCTCCTTTTTCTATACCTTCTTCTTTTTCTTTATTTTCTTTTATTTTTTTGTTTATCCTTTTCCATTCCTTAAGGGAAAATATTTTGGGGAAAAAAGGCGACAGTTTGCCGAAAAAAAGAAGATAGCCGAACCAAAATAAAATAATGCCGCAAAAAACGTATATCAGAATGACTAAAGATTTATCCATTGAGTTCCCCGTTATAATTAAACCACTTGTACAGCAAATGGTCAAATAGATTATAATTCATATATGGCTGTTCTTTATATTATTGGCACTCCAATCGGAAATTTGAGCGATATAAGTTTTCGGGCGGCACAGACGCTGAAAAAAGCCGATCTTGTCGCCTGCGAAGATACCCGCCGCACTTTAAAACTCCTTAACCATTTGGAGATAAAGGTAAAAATGATCTCCTGCCGATCCCAAAACGAAGAAGCCGCGGCGGGAAAAGTGATTGCCGCGCTGGATCAGGGGCAGACTGTGGCGTACGCGAGCGACGCGGGAACTCCCGCTTTAAGCGATCCCGGAGCCGCGCTTGCTAGAATGGCGGCGCAGGCGGGGCATGACGTAATTCCCATTCCGGGCCCGTCGGCCTTTGCCGCTCTTTTAAGCGTTGCTGGCGGGAGGGACAAAACTGTGGTTTTTGAGGGGTTTTTGTCGCCGAAACCCGGCCGCAGAAAGAGCCGCCTGCGGGAATTAATGGCTATGGACGCCGCCTTTGTTTTGTACGAATCCCCGTTCAGAATACTAAAATTAATGGGGGATATTGTCGAAATTGACAGTAATAGGTATATTTGCCTTGGAAGAGAAATGACCAAAATTCATGAGGAATATATCCGCGGCTGCGCCTCTGAGACGCTTGATATTCTAAATAGTAAAAAAGAACAAATAGGAGAATTTTCTCTCTATATATCTGGCAATAAATCAAAATAGCTGGTAAACTTATAGTATAAGATTGCCGATAATAGCATATAGGTAGGGTATGAGTATGACAGTAAACAGGATAGGTCATTTAGAACCCATTCCGCCCGGAAAAAAGCCCGGACGTAATGAACAAGTTGGGGGGGAAAACAGGGCCGATTCTATCGATCTTTCCGCAGAAGCTGTGGAACAGGCCGAAAGATATCAGGTTTTAGAGCTTATTAAATCCACCCCCGAGTTGGATGACACCAGGATTGCTGAACTCAGGCAGAAAATTGATGATCCGGCGTATATCAACGAAAAGGTCATCAATGCTACAGCGGAAAATATTTTAAACGCCTGGTTTGCGTAGGATATAATAAGCGGATTTCAGCGTCCGACCGCCGGCCATAAAAGGTCAGGCAGCCGGGCGTTTTTTTTTGGGATTATGAAACTAATTTTGCAGGTTTTTCAATAACCGTCCGACATTGAACGGTTGACATCGCGCTGATAAAGTTCCTGATATACAAAACTGCGGGTTTTCAATTTTTCTTTAACTTCTCTTGTAAACGGCATAAAACGCCAGAAAGTTCCGCGAACTTCTTTATCAAGTTTTTGAATCCCTTCCGCTTCTTTTGTCATCCACAAAATATAATCCTGAATAAAGTATTCTTTAATGTCGCCTTTTAGTTTCTGCGCCTGAAACCACTGATAATAGTTGCCTGTAAGCCCTTCTTCCATCCAGTAAAAAGAAGCTTTTTCTTTCGCTACCTGCCAACGTAAATCGGCTACGGCGGTAAGAACCGCGTAATATAAATTTCTCGGGTACATTGGGACTACTATCCGCCCTCTGCTTGTCGCGCGGTTGTGGCGGTCAAACGGCTCCCAGCAAAAGCCTGTGTCGCCGTAAGTGGGAATTAAAAGTACGTAAGGCACTATGCGGTTCAGTCTGTTTTTGTAAACGCGGCAGAACGCTTCAGCGTCTATGCTTTCAATTCTCGCAAGCAGAGAAATGACATTTTCCCTGGCGCCTACGTCATTAGGCCCGCAGTGGAAATATTCGCCTGTAAGAACCGGAAAATGGTTTCCCTGCCGTCCGCAGGTCATTTTTGCCATTTGCCGCACGGTGTCAAATTCAGCGTCCAGAGCGCCTATATCCAGAGAGACCGCTCCGCCTTCAGCGTCAAGTTTATCATTCAATGATTGAACATCAGCTTCCGCGCTTACAAAGTCTTTAATGCTTAATTCTTTGTCACGATCGTTTTTCATTAAATCTTTAAGCAGGCCTTGAATTTCCGCTATTGTGGCTTTCTGCCCTTCACTCAGACAATCGCTGACATCAACCAATTCACGCAGAGGAGCATGATAAAAAAGACTCTCCATACGGGTACGCAGAATATTTTCAATTTCTTTACGTTCCTTGTCTTTCTGTTTAAGCATGGTTCTTGCGCCGTCAAATTTTCCCTGAGCTTTTTCCAGCAATTGCTGTATTTTTGACTGAGGGTTGCCTTTGGTCTGCACCTCATCCGTAGTGGACGGACGCATTTTGCTTGTACCTACCGCGCTGAGCCATTCGTCCAAATAGTAAACAGGCTGATCAAGTTCGTTTTCTACAACAATTTTTGAGAAAAAAGCCCTAGTTTCCGTGTTAAGAAAAGTGGGATGTAATATTCCAAAACGAAGCAGAAATTTTTTCGGAGGAAGCATTTTTCCGGTTGATTTTCTTGCGACATTCAGAAGATATTCCCAATACGGCGTAATAAATTGCTGGCGGAAAACGCCGCGATCCTTTGGGTCTTTGGTAGTAAGATATTTTTGTAAAATACCATGCACCCTCTGGGCTATATCGCCTTCATTGGAAAGGGCTGTTTTATAGTAATTTGGGTCTTCAAAATAGTTATGACCTTTTTCTTCAAAACGTTTTTTAACCGGCGGAAACCCGCTTGCGGCAAGATCAACGCTCTCGCTTGCAGCCGCGGCTGCATCTTGAGTTTCTTTATTATCTCCGAAAATATCATTAAAATCGGGAATAGGCCCGTTGTCCGCTGCCCCAATCAACGCGGACGGATCACTATCTACTCCCACTTGAAAAGCATTCCCAGCCATATTTTAATAATAAAATGTTTCAAGTTCAATGTCAATGTTTACGGAAAAAAACTGATTTCAAGTCGCAAGAAGCGCATCCAAATCAATTTCGCCTGCTGAACAGGGGACAGTAACGCCCCATTTTTCAAGGACTTCCGGGTGAAGTTCGCCGAAAACACCGGCTTGTTTTCCGTTGTAGATAATTGCGGCGGCTCTTCCCGAAATAAAACGCGGATCAAACGATTCTTCAACATCGTATTCGCGTGATAAATAATAAAAAAAGGTTTGAAGCTCGGCGGCTGTTGTATTGAAGTTTGCGTCCGTTCCCGCGTGGAGAAATCCAGCGAATTGACTGGTTGTACTTTTGTAATTTTCCTTATCGTTAAGGCAGGCGATTTTTCCCACTTCAAAAATTTTATGCGGATAAACAGAACGCCCCGAAATTGATTCGCTTGCCATAAGCGAGGCAATGACAGAATCCCGGACATATTCGTAATTTTCTGTCATCGGGTTAAAGATACGGATTGTTTTACCGCCGTCCCCGCGCATATTTTCAACCAAATCCCTGCGGGAGCCCAGATAGTTGTATATCATTTCCTGATAGCCCATTCCAATTAAGAGTTCTTTGACCTGTCTGCTGAACAGGGTGATGGGTAAAAGCCGTCCGACTGTAAAGTCAGAGGGACGCTGAGGTTTAAAAGAGGCAAGAGAGCGCCCTATCATCACGTCTTCGGCTACATCTACCGCATGGAGGAAATCATTACGGTATTCGGGCGGCCACGCAAGCACTCCTTCCGTTTTACCTGCCGCTTCCTGCCCTCTTTCACAATCGACGGCTTTTTCCGCCTTTACGCCCATGCGCGCAAGGGCTTTTACACATTCATCCGCGCTTAATTTTTCGCCGAGGAATTTTTCAACTCTTGAGAGCGGGCAGAAAACCGGCTCCTGAAAATAATACGGGAAGGTAACATTTCTCCCGAACGGAGTGTCATACTCATATTCCACTTCAACAGGTTCAATGGTAAAGCCGTTATCCGCAAGATCGCAGGCGACAATTGTGGCGGCAAGGGTAACAGACGGCATATCCTGTCCGGTAAGTTCAATAAAAATATCCCTGTCGCCCGTTTCCACCGCGCCCAGGTCGTTTGAATTGATAATCGGCGGGTATGAAAGAACGAACCCCTGAGAATCCGTTAAAAGCGGATGGATCGGCTCGTTTTCCAGAATAAAAGCGTATTCCTTGCCTTTTGGGTGCTGTTTAAGGATTTCTCTTAATGTAAGGGGGACATCCCATTGCAGCGGCACAAAGGAAACGGAATCGGGGTCGGCTCCCCTGTAAATAATCGGCCATTTTATTAAGGAAATGCGGTAAATGCCCATAGAAATTGTCCGCCGTTTCCGCCCGAAATTCCACGCAAGTTTTTCCTGAGTTTGAATCATGTCCCTAAGCATAGAATCCGTTATGTCCTTGCCGCTTGCAATAAATCCGGCAAGATACGGGCGCACCTGTTTTACGCTTGCATCGATTTTTACCTTATTAACGGCTTTTTTTAATTTACCCGGCATTGAAAAAAAGTCATATTCCGGCCTTTTACCGGAATTGTATATTTTAAGCTGACGGGCGCAGCCTGCCGTCCCCCAAAGGTCGGGGCGGTTTGTGTCGTTAAGCTCGATTTTTAACGTTCTTTCTCCAGCGGGAAGGTTTTTATCGCTGTCTTCGTCCAATTCCGCCTTGGCGCAGGTCAAAATTTCCTCAAATTCTTCCTTATCACTCCAGCCGTTAGGGCGGCCTGCAAGAGAATAAAAAATTTCTTCGTTCACTTCTATTTTCGGCATACGTATATTATATTTTTTTTTTAATTTATCGTCTATGTTTTAGAAAAAAAATATTGTTGACAACAGGAATATACAGGGATACACTGTTTCAAGCATATTGAACGCGATATTACAGGATATTGCTTTATCGGTATGTGTCTTTTTAAAGGTAAGTTATTGTGGACTTTGGAATAATCGTTACACCTCCCTCCAATCACAGTTTACCTGATAACAAAAAATTATCTCAAAATAATAATATTCACGGTTATGTCCAAAAGCTGTCAGTTGTTCGGACATACCGTCTTATTGCTCAAAAAAGACGCCATCAAAATCTTGTCGTACAAGGACTATCAAACGTTGTTTGATTCAGGTTTTGAGACGGGGCTTTTTTAAGTATATCACACAGGAGGTATACTTTATGAAGAAATTATGGTTAATTCCGGTCTTACTGCTCGTAGCCGGAAGCATTTTTGCCAACGCCGGCGGAGAAAAAGACCTTATCGGTCTTGCAATGCCGGAAACACACGTACAGCGCTGGGTTAAAGACGGCGCAGCTCTCAAATCCAATGCGGAAAAACGCGGATACCGCGCGGAAGTCCAGTTCGGAGACGCAAATCAGGCTACACAGAATCAGCAGATTCAAAGCTTTTTGACACAGGGCGCAAAAGCGCTGGTTGTCGGCTGTATCAATGACGGTGTTGCTCCGGTAATTGCCGAAGCCGGCCGTGACGGCGTTGTGGTCATCGCTTATGACCGCATTATTCCCAATTCAGCGGATTATGAGTACTACATCACTTTTAACAACTTTAAAGTTGGTCAGCTTCAGGCGCAGAGTATTGTAACAGGACTTGATCTTGACAGAGCCACAACCGCCGCGCCCAAAAACATTACCCTGTTTGCCGGTTCGCCGACTGACGGCAACGCTTTCTTCTTCTTTGACGGCGCTATGAGCATTCTCAATCCCTACATCGACAGAGGCGTACTCAGAGTTGTCGGTCCTAATCCCAGAACTTCAGCTGACAGGGCAAACTTCCAGAGAATCGCGACTGAAAACTGGCAGGCTCCTATCGCCAAGACACGTATGGAAAACCTCCTGAACGGCGATGCCCGCAACGTTACACTGGACGCGGTACTTGCTCCCAATGATACGCTTGCCCGCGCCATTATCGAAGCCTTAAAAGCGGACGCCAAATATCGGACAAAACTGCCTGTAGTAACCGGACAGGACGCTGAATTTGATTCAGCCCTTTCCATTAAGAACGGCGAACAGTTCAGCACAGTGTTCAAAGACACCGCCAAACTGGCAGAAGCCGCCATTCTTCTTGCGGATCAGGTACTGAAAGGCCAAGCCATCAACATCCCGGGCGCGGTTCTCGCTACCGGTGATCTTGAAAGAATCGGCAATACCGGCAGAAAAACCGTAAAAGCCTATCTGTTGGACCCAATTCTGATTACAAAGGACAATCTTACTGTTCCTGTAAGAGCCAATTTCTATGAAGCTGCCGAAGCCGCGCGCTTAAGGTAGCATGAACCGCTTGTCCGTTTAAACCGGATAAGCATTATGCCTGATCACTGTCTGGTTAAATCAGACAGGTGATCAGGTAAATTTAAGAGAAATTATGAGTGAATATATTTTAGAGATAGAAAATCTTACAAAAGAATTCCCGGGTGTTAAAGCTCTTGAAAATGTCAGTTTAAAGGTTAAAAAAGGCGAGATTCACTCGATATGCGGTGAAAACGGCGCGGGAAAATCAACATTGATGAGCTGCATATCCGGCGTATACCCAAAGAGCAGTTACGAAGGCAGAGTTTTTTTTAAGGGACGCGAAGCCGTTTATCACAGCGTTAAAGACAGCGAAAAAGAAGGGCTTGCCATTATCCATCAGGAACTTGCCCTTAGTCCGTATTTATCAATTTATGAAAATATCTTTCTGGGCCACATGAAAACCCGATTCGGCATTATTAACTGGAACAAGTATATAAAAGAATCAAAGGAATATTTGGACATTGTCGGCCTTAAAGAGCCGCCTGAAACAATTGTAAGCAAACTTGGAGTAGGAAAACAGCAGTTAGTTGAAATCGCCCGCGCTCTTTCCAAAAAAGCCCAACTGCTCATTCTTGACGAGCCTACGTCTTCGCTTAACGATGATGAAAGCGAAAAACTCCTTGATCTGATACTTGAATTTAAAAAACAGGGGATTACTTCTGTAATAATTTCCCATAAATTGAACGAGGTGCTTAAAGTTGCCGATACGGTAACCGTTTTGCGGGACGGAAAATCAATCCGTACGTTTGATGTAAAAGGCGATCATCTGACCGAAGAAATGATCATTAAAGACATGGTAGGCCGGGATTTGACCCAGCGCTTCCCCGAGCGGAAATCATCGCCGGGCGAAACTGTAATGGAAGTAAAAAACTGGACCGTTTATCATCCGGATTACCATGATATTAAAGTAGTTGATAATGTTTCGTTCTACCTGCGTAAAGGAGAGATTTTGGCGTTCTGCGGACCGATGGGCGCTGGGCGCACGGAATTAATGATGAGCCTTTTCGGAAGATCATACGGGTCCCGCAGTACAGGCGAACTGCGTATTAACGGACAGACACGCACGTTCAACAGCGCGCGTACGGCAATTGATTCCGGACTTGGTTATATTTCAGAAGACCGTAAAAGTTTGGGGCTCGTTTTAATTCAGGATATAAAAACCAACATTACACATTCCAGTTTAAATAAAATTTCCCAGTTTGGAATCATTAACAATCAAAAAGAGATAAAAGAAGCGGAACGCTACCGCAATGATCTTAACATAAGAACGCCTTCGATAAACCAGATTGTGCGCAATCTTTCCGGCGGCAACCAGCAGAAAGTTGTCGTAAGCAAAACTTTGCTGGCAGACCCGGATATACTGATTGTAGATGAGCCGACAAGGGGCATTGATGTCGGCGCAAAGACGGAGATATACGGAATACTTAACAACATGATAGCTTCAGGAAAAAGCGTTATCATGGTCAGTTCAGAGCTTCCCGAAGCGCTGGGCATGGCGGATCGAATTTATGTAATGAATGAAGGAAAAATAAAAGGGGAGCTGTCAAAAGAAGAAGCAACCCAGGAAAAAATCATGCATCTGGCTTTGGTCGGATGAGGGGGAAGCAATGAGCGGTAAAACTATCCATATTTCCGATACCAAAACTTTGGTAAAAAACAACATTAGAAACTATTCAATGTTTATCATGCTGGCGCTGATTATGATAATCTTCGCTCCGTTGACGAACGGTAATAACTGGAATCCGCGCAATTTTACCAATATATTCTTTCAGAACAGTTACGTTCTCATTCTGGCGACCGGCATGGTGCAGGTAATTATCGTACAGGGCATTGACCTTTCTGTCGGTTCGGTCTGCGCGTTTGTCGGGGCTTTAAGCGCGATGATTTACAATACCGGAGTTGGAATGCCAATCGCCCTGCTTTGCGCGCTTGTTATGGGCGTCGGCATCGGCGCTTTTCAGGGAGCGTGGGTAGCATACGCAAAAATGCCGGCGTTTATCGTAACCCTTGCCGGAATGCTTTTGTTCCGCGGTCTTACCTACATTGTAACACAAGTCAATCCAATCAGTTTTATCGACAACGGCTACTCCCAGCTTTCCACCGGAACTCTGGATGAAGTGCTGAATATAGGCAAGATTGGTCCGTACCGTCCAATGTCTTTTATTGTCGCGGTAATCGTGCTGGTTGCTTTCTTTATAGCGGAGTTTGCCGGCAGAAAGAAAAAAGTCGCCAACGAATTTGAAGTTTCTTCGCAGCCCATATTCATTGCCAAACTTATCATAATAAGCCTTCTGGTTCTGGGACTTGCGGATCGTTTTGCCCGTTACCGGGGGCTTCCAATCGTAGTATTGGTTTTGGGCGTTACCGTCTTTGCCTTTCACTTTATTCTGAACAGAACCGTTCTTGGCCGTTATATCTACGCGGTCGGCGGCAATCCAAGGTCGGCAAAGCTTTCAGGCATTAACTCGGAATTGGTTACGTTCATCGTGTTTTGTTTCATGGGCGGACTGACAGGCCTTGCCGCCGTAGTCAGTACCGGTTACATGAACAGCGCGCTGCCGCAGGCGGGCAACCTCTTTGAGCTTGACGCCATTGCCGCGTGTTACATCGGCGGCGTTTCGGCAGGCGGCGGCATAGGAACGGTAATCGGGGTTGTTGTCGGCGGGTTGGTAATGAGCGCTATTAACAACGGAATGATTTTGATGAACTTAGGCGCGCACTATCAGTACGTGGTTAAAGCTCTTATCCTTCTTTTGGCGGTCTTCTACGATGTTTATTCACGCCGTAAAGCCGGATTGGGTTGATCCCATTCATTAAAGTCTGTCGAGTACGCTCTTTATTCTTTCTTTAAATTGGACGCTTTCATTGCGTACAACGCGGATGAACGAATTGTCGGCAGGTTTGCCAAGCACCTGTTCCATTTCTTCCTGATTGCGGAATGTGGCTTTTTTAAATGGGTTGTGATAATCCTTTTCCCTGCTTTTGTAAACTTGTTTATCCATCCATTGGCGGATTTCCAGTACTAACGCAAGTTCTCTTCTGAACATGTCGGCGTCCGGGGCTTTTTCCGTCCCATGAAGAAGCGCAAGAACCGCCCACGCGTGACGGCATTTATCAAGCTGGTACAATTGCTCCCAATGATCGTAAACGCCGTGTATCTCGTTCCAGTTTTTATATTTTCCCTCGCCGATTTCTTTTCGCAGTTCATCAAAGCGGAAAGCGGGAACGATCTGTCCGCCCGCGTTGACCCATTCCTTTATCCGCTTCTGCGGAGAGGGAACGCCAAGCAGATCGCAGAACCTGTTATAGTCCAGATCGGGCTGTTTATCAAAAAACGCCGCTATTGTTTTTACCGCGTAATAATGAAGCATTTGCCGATAGGCCGCAATCGCTTTAAGCGGTTTTTTAATCACCTGCCTTCTGCTTCCGCGTTCAAAATGGTGGCAGTCAATCTGCCGCACTATCCCGTCATCAATGCCGGTTATGTCCATCGGCGAAAAACCGGCTTCACCAAGCCAGCCGTCCAAAAGCGACAGAGCGGCGATAATTTCTTCCGCTGTGTCAGGGGCTAAATAATCGGTTTCTATCCGCTGAATTTTTATTTTCCGCCTGTCGCGGTTTTCCGACTTCCATGAGTTACGCTCAAGCGCGTACAGATTGTGAATCCAATAATATGCCGGCATTATCTCAAGCTGGTTTTTGTAGACATTGTTGTTTATCAGGGAAAAAGGCAGAGGAATGTTTAACTCTGACGGATATTCGCCTTTCGCAATAATTACAAACGAAGCGAAAACGCTTGAATGTTTCAAACTGACAGCAAGACCGGGCCAGAAACCGCGCTTTGCCCGTATCTCTCCGTCATTTGCGCGGCTGTTGTGATTGCTCCCGATAGTCGCGGCAGCCGCCATGTTCGACATACCCTGAATAAGACTCGCTATTAAAAAAGAATTGTTATGATGCTGTTCATGAACGGGAAAAACCAAATTATTTAGAATCTCGCAGCACGATACTGTGGAATTATCGCCAAGCACCGAGTGAATAAGACGCGCCCCGTACTTTAAGTTGCAGTTTCTGCCAAGTACAAAACGCACAGCTTTAGAACCGTAAAAAACATTGCATGAATAACCGACAATGCCGTTTACCATTTCCACGCCTTCTCCAATTTGCGTAGGCTCTTCGGCGGACGAATGTATCGTCAAATTTTTTAACTTGTTCGCCCCTTTTATATAGGCGCATTCCCCCGCCGCCGTATCTTTGATAATTGAGCAGCTTTTAATCACAGTCCCTGAACCGATTACTCCGTAATAGCCCCGTAACCCGCCGTACTGTTCCTGCGTAATTTTCGCAAGTCTTTCCGTCAGCGCGGTATCGTCACGGTAAGCCGCCCAAAGAAAAGCGTCTTCCGGAATCATTTCCTGAAAAGGCAAAATACAGCGGCCTCCCGCCTCGTTCATAACATCGATCCAAACCCGCACATCTTCGGCTTCCCCGTCCTTGATAACGCCGTTGCCGAATTTTGAATGGTTAGTCGTCTGCATTTCATTAACTTCGGAAAGTATGCAATTGTCCCCGATAATGTAGTGAGAAATATACGCGCAGTTTTGAATTGCCGCGTCATCGCCTATGTCGCAGGAGATAATTGTGCTTGACCGAATCCCCGCCGGTACGCAAAAATCGTGGTGTTTAAGCGTAACATTGCGCAGAACGCCCACTCTCACAAGCCCGTAGAAATTTGAGTCGCGGATAAGGGCGGGATCAAATACACCGCTTACAAGAAAGTCATTCCAGTTTGGGTGGTAGTTTCTGTTTTTTTCAAGTATCTCTATTTCTTCAGGCCTAAGCTGACGCCATGAATCAGGTTTTCTTGAAAACAGCTCTTCCTGCTGCACGTTGCGAAGCCAGTACTCATTTTTGCCTTGCGGCAGATATTCCTCGGCAACAAAATCATATCCGTAACGTTCAGCCGGTAAAATATTATTTATCATTTTTTCCCGCAAAGAAGTTAACCGGCTTTTGCCCTTCTTAACCGTACGTTTTCAATATCGTTACTGAACAATTCACGCAGATCGTTAAGACCCAAAGCCATCAGCGCCATCCGGTCAATGCCGATACCCCACGCGGCGACAGGCACGTTAACGCCGAGGCTTTCTGTTACTTCCGGACGGAAAATGCCTGAACCGCCTAGTTCAAACCAGCCAAGCACCGGATGCTTGATATGCACTTCTATTGACGGTTCCGTAAACGGGAAATAACCGGGAACGTATTTTACCTCTTTCGCCCCCGCAACTTCGCGGGCAAACATTTCCAGCATACCAAGAAGAGTGCGAAGGTTGACGTTTTCACCTAACACGATGCCCTCTGTCTGGTAAAAGTCCGGTAAATGGGTAGCGTCTACACGGTCGTAGCGGAAACAGCGCACAATGCCGAAATACTTGCCGGGAATTTTCGCAGCTGGCAGTGTTTTAGCCGACAGCACAGTCCCCTGAGAACGAAGGATAAGGCGGCGCGTAAAATCGCGGTCAAAGCTGTAACTCCAGCCTCGGCTTCCCGTCTTGCCTCCGTTTTCATGCGCAGAAGCGACATTGGAGAGCCACGGCTCATCAATGGACTTTGCCCTTGCAATTCCGTCTTTGGTTGAAGAGTCCGCAATACTGTAAGCGTCATGAATATCCCGCGCCGAATGAAACTGCGGCATAAAAAGAGCGTCCGAATTCCAGAACTCGGTTTCAACCAACGGTCCGTCAAATTCCTCAAACCCGAGAGAAACCAGTTTATCTTTAACATTTTCAAGGAATTTCGCGTAAGGGTTGCTGCGTCCGGGTGTAAGGCGGACAGGGGGCGTTTTAACGTTATACGATCTGAACGTTTTGCCTTTCCAGCTTCCGTCTTCAAGCATCGCCTGAGTCAGCGTGCCGATTTCATCGCCTGTAATCCCGGCGGCTTTTAACGCTACGGCAGTCTGTTCAGCAGGAACTGAACCGTCTTCTGTTACGGAAAAACCAAAGACAACGGTTTCCCTGTCAATCTGACGGAAAGGCGCATCGGCGGCTCCCCGTTTTTTGGCGATGCCGGACATGGCTTTTTTTTCGTCAGGGTTCAGAGCCGCTTCGGAAATAGGGGTTTTAATTCCCTTTTCCAGCAAACTGCAAATAACAGCAAAATGTTCCGGCGGCCTGTCCGCGCCTGCCGAACCCATTATTACGTTTTTATCGTTATCCATTGCCAGCACGCCGCGTTTGGAAAGGCTTCCAAACGCGCTTCCAATATCTTTATTTTCAATTTTAAGAGTCTGCGCAATATCGGGAAGTTTAAGGCTTCCCGGCTGTTTCTTTACAAGCTCGACAATCCGTTCTTCGGGGCTTCCTTTTTCCTTCCATTCGCGGCCAAGTCCGGTCAGTTCAAAAAAAACCGCCGTTTCCCGCCGTATTTCGCTTATCAGCCCCTTCCCCGCAAGCCACGAAAGCGCCTGATTACCGTTCCCCGGTTTAAAACCCAGTTCCTGCTCAACTTTTTCGATAGTAAGCTCTTCACCCTTTTTATAATGAAGGAGAATCCGCACCTCAAGAGGATGCAGGTTTTTCACCGTGTTTTGAATATCGATCTTCATAATGTTATAGTATCAAAATACAGGAGAGGCTTCAACTGTACTGTAAAAATAGTTCTGCGTTTATAAAAAATATAGTATAATATCTATGTGAATGAACATGCTGTTTTTCTTTTACCCGTTTTCGCGTTAATGCTTTTTTCATGTACCAGCAGCACCGGTAATACCACATCCGGTAAGCCAATATCCAGACCGGTAATATATGATATAAAAGCTCCGGCAGCCGGAAATTATCCTCAAGGCCTGTATAAATACCCGCATAAGCAGAACACTTCTATAACCGAAATGTTTTTACAAACGCTTGAGTGGAGTCCCTCGGTAGAAAAAACCTTTGCCGTGGATACACAATATACTGCCAAACTGACTCTTACTCCCGCGTCGTCAGAATACACATTTAACGGGGTTACGCTTGAAAACATACAGGGATTGCCTGTGCAGAATGTAGAAAATATATCATCCGGCATGAGCGGAAAAAACATGGTTATAACTTTTGTATTCAAGAAAACCGCGTCTGTTAAAGCTCCGCCCGAATTGTTATTCGTTGATGAATTTAACGGCAATGCTCTTGACGCTTCAAAATGGGCTGTTTGCCCGAACTGGGACAGACAGGGACGCAGTACATGGACTTCCGATATGGTTTCTGTCGGCGGCGGATATCTTCATCTGGGATTCAAACGCGATACTGCGTTGGGTAAATCAAAAACGTCCAATACCGGCTTATCAAATAACTGGATAAAGGCGGGAGCGGTGCGGACAAGAAACAGAGAAAACAAAATCTTTTATGAAAATACATTCGGTTTTTATGAAGCTCGGTTAAAAGTACCTAAAGTAAGCGGTATGTGGGGAGCGTTTTGGCTGATGAGTCCGACACAGTGGATATTAACCGATGAAGGCGTAATTGGTACGGAGATTGATATAGTGGAAACTATCGGAAATCCAAAGAACACATTCAACGCCGCTCTGCATTGGAACGGCTACGAAAGCTCTCATAAATCGGTCGGCAGCGATGATGCCATACCAGCCGGCATAAACATTTATGACGGCGAGTTTCATACATTTGCGCTTGACTGGTCGCCGAAAGAGTATATCTTCTATGTTGACGGCGTAGAATTCTGGCGCAGTAACGGAAGCGCAAGATTTAAAAACAGCGGCATAAATCAAAACCCCAATTATATTAAATTGACAGTGGAAGGCGCTGATTGGGCAGGTACGCTTCCGTCAGATTTTTCTGAAGGTGAAATGCTGGTGGATTATGTCAAGGTTTATAATCAACCGATTATTGCTAAATGAAAAATGTCTGATTAGGAAAAGAGCTGAATATATTTTTTAAGTGAATAGTAAAAGCCAAAAGTCATTCCTCCTGCGCCAGAGAATAAATCCACTTTCATCACTCCCACTCCACCTTCGGTAATCTCGTTACAATATCCGCCGTATTAACACTAACCGCTATTACCGATAACAACAAGTCCAAAATATACTGCGGGTTTTCATACTCCGCCGCCATAACGGGTCTTTGCCTGTTCAAGAATGAAGTCCGATATTGCATCACGGCGGATATATTCATCGTCTGGATTTTCAAATAAATTATTCTACTTTTCTTCATAAAAAGCAATCATCGTTTTCTTGTTTTTTTTGAGTAAATCTTCTGAAAAACTATATACCCATGCATCTCTGTTAGTTGAAACGCCAATAGCGTAAGTAGAAAAAAACGATTGCGTACTATTGTCAAATTTCTTTAGCGGCTCTAACGGAATAAATTCATCAAATTTTGAATTTCGTTTATTTATCCAATCTCCGTGTTCATTCGGTTTAATCTTGGTCATCTTTAAATCAGGATTGAGAATACTCCTATCCTCTTTGACAATTCGCAATTTATCTTCACGGAAAAGGTAATCGCCTATATCCTTATAGAAAATTTCCGTTTTGTTCATTTTTAGAGTTTCCCCAAAAGTTTTTTAGTCTTTATAACCAATTTTCCAATCTTAATCCTTCTATCCCTTCATAATGTTTTATATTATTGGATATCAAAATTCCTTTATGTTTTATTACAATGGCGGCAATTAATATATCGGCATCCCCTATGGCTTTTCCTGTCTTGCGTAAACTTGCATATAAATCTGACGCAATATTTATTACATCATCATCTATTGTGAAAACAGCCACATCTTCCAAAAATTCCTTAAACTGCTCTTCTTTCTTTTTATTGTTTTTCCACTTAAATCCTTTTAATATTTCATAAATATTTATTACTGTCATGCAAATATCTTCACCATTATCAATTGCTTCAAGGATTTTTTCTTTAATTTTCGTATTAGCGTTAAAATAATAAGAAATAATATTTGTATCAAGAAAAATCATATTACATCTCTGCTTTTTGAAAAATTAATTCGTTCTTCAACGATTTCATTTATGGTTTTTGTATCTTCGTCATCCCATGTGCCAAAATGTTTTAATATCCTTTGGCGTTTTGTGTCTTTTGTATCAATAGGCTTGGTAAAAGTTATTACAACTTCATATTTACCTTCAATAGGAACCGGTTCTGTCGGTTTAAAAAAATTACCGTCAAAAATAGCTTTTATTGCTTGCATGATGATTCCTCCTGTCATCTATAATAAAATACTAATAATAAAACTTCAAGTAATATTATTTTATCCCTTACTCCCTTTCTTCACTAAAATCGTTATTGATACAGGAGTTCTACTGCCCAAGCCAAAAACATTGCCTGCTTCTTTTTGACGTAATTCACCGCTGGTTCTGCAATTTCCACGAAGATTATAAACATAAATTGACGAGAATTCCTGCTCTAAGCATTTGCGGAAACCATCAAGTCCGTTGCTGTCCAGCCAAGAGCCGTTGGAAACAAAACCGATAATTCCGCCGTAATCAGGATCAAGACGGTCGGAAGCCCATCGGAATGCTTTGATGTAGGTATCATAAGCGGCTTTGTTCAGATTGGCTTCGGAAGTAGAGACATACGTTTCGGCGATGCGTTTTTCCAACTTCGGATAACCCTGATTCTGGGCGTTGTCATTGGCTGACTTTTGCCCTATGGAATAGGGAGGGTTACTCATAATCACACGCAAAGGCGTTTTCTGCTGTTCCAGCACCCGCTGTGAATTTTGCGGAAAAATCTCGCTAAACAAATTTTCACCCTCTTTGGTTTCACCTAACTGGAATGTATCGGTTAAACAGATACCGGGGAAAGGAGTGTAAGCGAGGTTCTTTTTGGGTTCAGGTTTCGTCCCGGGAAACTGTACCACGTCAGCGACATATTTTTCTTCGATTGGCGGTAAAAACATTTCATTGTAGGGATCGGCTTTTTTTAATTGTTCATGGTACACATTCTCAATATTGATAGACGCTATATAATATGCCAACAACACAATTTCGTTAGCGTGTATTTCTTTGAGGTACTTGCGTTCTAAATCATCGTCCTTAATAATACCGCTTTGCAACAATCGGGTAATAAATGTTCCTGTGCCTGTGAATGGGTCAAGTATGTGAACATTTTCATCGCTCATGCTTCGCCCGAATTCTTTCCGCAAAACATCTTCAACGCTGTGAATAATAAAATCTACGATTTCAACAGGAGTGTATACAATGCCCAATTTTTCTGTAACTTTTGGGAATGCTGTGCGGAAAAATTTATCGTATAACTCGACAATTATTTTCTGTTTCCCTTCGCTGTTGTCTATGCCGCTTGCCCTTGTTTGAACTGAAACATAAAATTTATCAAGTTTTTGCGTGTCCTCTTTTTTGCTTTTCTCGTTAAGGGCGGCAATTATACCCTGCAATGATTGCGATACGGTGTTGTTTTCTACAAAAGAATAATCTTCAAATAACGCTTCAAATACAGGCTGCGTAATTATGTGCTGTGCCAGCATTTCGATCGCTTCTTGTTCGGTTACAGCCGGATTGATATTTTTCCGCAAGCCGTTCAGGTATTTCTCAAATTCATCTTTAGCCGTACCTTTCTTTTTAACAATAGCGGTAATGTCTACGATGTGCTGTTCGGCAATCTTTGCAACATCGCCTGCCCATTGTTCCCAATAAGGTTTTGAGCCGCATTTTAATACAATCTTTGCGTAGATTTGCTCCCGTAATTGAGCGAATTGAAGTTCAAGTTGTTTTTGGAGCGGATTTTTTTCGCCATCATGCGGCATAGGAACGTCTGTATCGGGATTACCGATATTTGTTCCTGTTACATTGATTTTTCCTGATTTCTTTTTGTTAAGCTCAATTTTATTTATCGTAGCATTAAATCGATCATCATGGGCACGAAGGGCGTTTAAGACTGTCCACACTACTTTATAATTATCTGATGATAATGTTTTATCGGGGTCTGCGTCAGGCAAAACTACAACAGGAATAATAATATAGCCGTATTTTTTGCCTTCTGCTTTTCGCATAACACGTCCGACTGATTGCACTACGTCGATCTGACTGTTTCTGGCGGATAAAAACATAACAGCATCAAGAGAAGGAACGTCCACGCCTTCGGAAAGACAGCGTACATTGTGAAGAATTTTACATTCACGATTGGCGGCGTTAGCGGATTAGCTCAGCTTTGCTGAGCTCAACCAGTGAAGTTTTTGTTCCCTTATTTGAGCGCCCATAGTGCCGTCAACATGGTCAGCCTCTACTAAAACCATTTCACGGCGTTTTTCTTCTGTGAGAGTGTCAAAGTAAGCTTCACGGCAAACATTAAAAGCCTCGGCTGTGGCTTTGGAGACCGCTATATTCTGACAGAACGCTACGGCGCTTCGCATAGGCATTGGATCAACCGCTTCAAATAATTCTTTATCGGTTAGTGAGCGTTTTGAAAGAGCGTTTATACACCCGATGATTTTTAATGTGTCTTCGACATTTATTTCCTCGTCTTTATCAGTTTTATTTTTAATACTGCTTTTAAGCTCTTTTGTTAGCTGATCTTCCTGAATGGTAAGGACAATAACTTTGTAATCCGATAACAACTGTTTGTCTACAGCTTCGCCAAAACCGATACGGTACATTTCATCGCCGTACATGGCTACATCGTCCATTGAACAAAGGGCGGCATTATTATCACGGGCTTTCTTTTGAGCATCATCGGAATAAAGTCGAGGCGTTGCCGTCATGTATATACGCTTTTTTGCTTTGATATATTTGTCTTCATGCACTTTAACAAAAGCCGCTTCTTCTTTGCCAAAAGCCGTTACACCTGTGGTACGGTGGGCTTCATCGCAAATTACAAGGTCAAAAAGGAAACTGTCTTTTTTAGTGTGGTTGAAAGTCTTTTGCACTTCGCTTATTACATCAATGGACTGATAAGTTGAAAATACTACCACATTTCCGCCTTCAGTTTTTTGAGAACTGCGGGCGTTCATCACTTGTCTAGTTATATTTTTAATGTCAGTTGAAGCCGGCAAACAAAGGTCTGTTACCGATATTTGATTTGTATCCTCATTTTTATTTGATTTTGAAACTGCCGCATCGGAACAAATACAGATTGCGTGTATCGGTTTTACGCATTGGGCTTTCCATTCACGGAGTGTCTGCCCCAACAAAGCGATAGATGGAACAAGGAACAAAACAAGCCCATCGTTATTAGCCATCTCTTTTTCAACAATACGAAGACTTGTAAAAGTTTTTCCTGTTCCGCAAGCCATGATGAGTTTTCCACTATCGTGATTTTTCAAATATTCATGAGTTTGCGAAATTGCGGTCTTCTGATGATCTTTGGGATCGTATTTTTTAACGGCGGCATTTGAGCCTGACAAGCCGTCATAAATTTTTTGCCAATCAACTACGGCATCGGCTAACTGGTAATAGCCTATGCGTTTTACTTCCGGTGTCTGGTTTTGAATGGTAGTTTCGGCTTCTCTGTTAAATCCTTTTATGGTGGTATCAATCCAAAGGCGGCAAACGAAGTTCACTTTTTTTCCAACTTCATTTATGTCATAAAAAGTTTTGCCGGAAGTAGAAAGGAAAGTGTCCAGTTTAGGTTTGTCGATAATTGCGTCTTCCTGATAGCACTTACACTTGGATTTTTAAGCGTGTTTTTTAGGTGTTTTTATGATTAATAACTCATGTTACGCAAAAGTAAGAAATAAGATATAATTGTGGGATGGGAAGGGACATATTAGATTTATACAGCGATTATTTGCTGTATAGCGGCGGGCAAACAACCGCGACAGGATTATCAGAGATAATAGGAGGCGATATAAGCCACGATAAGTTAACGCGGTTTTTAGCAACAGAATTATTCGATGAAAAAACACTTTGGAAGAAAGTTAAAAAGATTGTAANNGCA
>JGI20170J14366_1000196_pt1 | contig 22926 bp, 13 predicted proteins | sample TergutNc150P3_FD_14366 | JGI IMG/M metagenome (IMG submission 14366) | reverse complement strand
TTAGCGGTGTTAATGAGTTTTTACATCGGCTACATAATTTGCGTTTTTGTAGTGATAACATTCCTGGGCCAGTGCGTAGTGCAAAACCTAAATATGCGGGGTTTTCTGCATAAACTCAGGTTAATCGCCACCTGTTCGGCCCTGGCCGTCACCTTGACTTCGATTTCTACTATTCCAACATGGTTTGGCCTTCTAAACGTTTACGGCACTCGAGCAGTATCTCCAACCCTGTCTCTTTATAACAGCTTCTTTGATGTCCTGGGTAATTTTATCGCCTTTACGCCGCCAACAATTTTACATGGCTTGCCTAACCTTTACTCCGGCTTGATCAGCGTTATGCTTGCTGGCTTATTTATTTGGTCAAATAAAATTCATTTACGAGAAAAGATCGTTTCAATAATAATACTTGTTTTTCTGCTTATAAGTACAAACATTGACATGCTTAACATTGTGATGCACGGTTTCACCCGTCCTTTAGGATACCCTGCCCGTTTTTCCTTCCTGATCTCATTCGTTCTTGTGGTTATGGCATACCGGGCATTCATATTGACAGAAGACATGGGCAAGTCAGGCCTGCTGGCAATAGGCATAAGCGCTTTATTGTTTTTGCTATCTGCTGTCTTCGGTCATCAGAGATATAATTACATTATAGCCAGTTTCGTTTTATGCGCTTTCTATATTTTATTATTTTATTTTTCAATAACCGCGAAAACCAGCAAAACAAGGACACTTACAAGGGGGGTTCTTTTCATTGCTATACTAACCGAACTGTCCATTACTTCCTACATCGACATCAAAACTGTGAGAACAACCGACAGAGACGATTATTATAACAGATACGAACAAATAAATGCGTTATTAAATACACGCAAAAAGACCGGCGTTGATTTCTATCGGACAGATATGGATTTATACAACAATATGAATCAGCCATATTTATATAACTATAACGGGGTTTCTTTTTTTTCATCTACCATGAATCCTGATATTTTTAGATTTTTGCAAGGATTGGGGCTGAATTGCAATAGATCGCAATTTAACTCTAACTCTTTTTCATACTGCGATACATCCCCTTTAACCAACGCTTTTCTCAATATGCGTTATATGATCAGCCTCTCAGGCGATTTAGTTGACAAAAACGTTTACTGGGAAATTATCGGCAAGATTGGTGATTCGCTGCTTCTTGAAAATAAATACTATTTGCCGTTGGGTTTTATGGTTGACAATAAACTTGCCGATTATAGTTATCATGATAATCCGTTTCTGGCCCAAAACATTTTTTTTCAGCTTGCGACCGGACTTGACGGCGAACTCTTTGGAATACTGGAATTTAATATCAGCGAACCGGAAAAAGATGACAATGAACAGCAATTTTTAAAATGGAATTATCCATCTCCGTTTAACGGTATGTTATACGCTTATTGCTGGTATGATGATATAGTGTTCCGTGATCGTGGTAAATCATACTATCTTGAAATTGACCTTAATAAAACAGAAACACAACCAATTGAGTTAAAAATAGCCGATAATTCGCCAGTTATTTTTCCAGTGGGCAATATAACACAAGACGACAATATAGCTTTTTCAATTGAAATCAACAACAAAGACACCAAGGCGTTAATTGCTGTTGGGCTTTTAAACAGCGGACTATTTGAGCAGGGCTATGCCAAACTGTCCAGCCAGATTTTACAACTGACAGAATTTACAAATACCAAAGTAAAGGGAAAAATAACCGCTCTTGACGACGGCCTTTTATATACCTCCATTCCCGCCGATAGGAACTGGAACGCCTATGTTGACGGCGTCAAACGCGAAATTGTTAAAATCGACAACGCCATGATTGCCGTCAGTTTAAACAAGGGCTATCACGAGATAGAATTCAGGTATTTTAACACAAGCTTTCTGGTTGGCAGTATTGTAAGCCTTCTTTCATTGGCAGTATTTATTCTGCTGGCGGTGTTGGAAATGCGCAAACGCAGAAGCAGTGAAATATGAAGGTCATTCTGGTCTCCCTGAATGGCGATGACAATTCAGGCGGCGTTGAGCGCGTTGTATATTATCTAAATGCCATCCTTCGCGAAAAATATTCAGTTTCAATATTAAAACGAAGGGGGAAACCTGGTAAGTTTGACAAACTTATTTTTCCACTGCTTTTCTCACTGCGCCTGATTTTCAAAAAAGACGCTATTGTGATTTCAAATTCGTGGCAGTCCTTTTTATATCCTGTTGATTTCAGTATTCACCACGGAACATCGGCTGGCTATATGAAACATGCCTGTATAAAATCAAAAAAAATGGCGCTGTTGGCACGGATGGAAAAAATCAGCGCCCGGCGCGCCAAAACCGTTATTGCGGTAAGCGAGAACTGCAAAAGCGAACTACAGTCTTTTTACGGCATCGCGCCTGAAAAAATCACTGTACTGAATAATTTTGTTGACGAACGTCTTTTTTTCCCGCAAGAAGTGAAAAAAAACGACAAAACCATGATTCTTTTTTCAGGCCGTCTTGAGGAGCGCAAAGGATTATCACAACTTCTTGAATTTGCCCGGACTATTGAATCAACGGATAAGTATGCACTTAAAATCGCTTCTAATTCTGACGATAATCGCGCCCTGTTTGAAAATTTGAAAAATACCGTTATATTATCGCATTTGGACATAAACGCCATGAGGGAATTTTACAATTCAGGCGACATTCTTTATTTTCCGACAAAATACGAGGGATTTTCAATGGCAACGCTGGAAGCCCTTGCTTGCGGCATTCCTGTTATCGGTACCGCCTTTGCAATCCCGCAAGAATTACGCCGTTACAATTTTGTTCATGTTGAAGAATCCGCAGATAGTAAAAATATTCTTTCGCTAATCGGGCAGATGAAACAAAAATTTGCCGATATGCGCCCTGAAATTCATCGACAAATTAAAAGATTTCGGATATGGGCAATACAGGCAAAAATTGCTGCAAATTACAGAGAAAGGACAGTGTTAGACATTCCCTACACCATTATAATTTACCCTCTTGTCCAGATTATCGAAGTTATTTACCGGACAGGATATAAATTATTTAACAATACAGAATTGGCAATAATTTGCGTCAGCCTTGCCGTTACTTTCCTTTGCCTGCCGCTATATGTTGTTGCAGAAAAATGGCAGCAGTCAGAACGGGGAATCTCCCGCAAGCTAAAACCAAAAATTGATAAAATAAAAGCGGTTTTTTCAGGCGACGAGCGGTACATGATCCTTTCAACCTATTACAGGCAAAATCATTATCACCCGCTGTATGCGCTGCGTAATTCATTCGGCATCCTTATTCAGGTTCCCTTTTTTATAGCCGCCTATACGTTCCTTTCTCATCTTGATGCCCTTAAGGACGCTTCATTCTTTTTTATTCGCAATCTTGGAGAGCCAGACGGACTTTTGACAGTTAATGGGATTCGTTTTAATATCCTGCCGATATTAATGACCTTGATTAACTGCGCTTCCGGAGCAATTTATTCTAAAAACCTTGATACAAAAAACAAGGCGCAAATTTATGGGATGGCCGCCGTTTTTTTGGTGTTGTTGTACAATTCTCCTTCCGGCCTTGTACTTTACTGGACAATGAACAATATTTATGGGATGGCCGCCGTTTTTTTGGTGTTGTTGTACAATTCTCCTTCCGGCCTTGTACTGTACTGGACAATGAACAATGTTTTTTCCCTGATAAAAAATACATTTTATCTTTTCAAAAAGCCCCTGCGCGCCTTATACATTATCATGTGTGTCTTCGTCCTGCTATTGGACATTTTTTTAATTTTCTTTCATCATGGCGACTTGTATAAAAGGGCTATAATTATAGTTGTTTCTTTTGTCATTCCGTTACTGCCATTTATTGTTAAAGTCTTTAACCATCTGCTTGTTTCAACTCTGCTGCCATTAAGTAAAAATGAAAACGCGCAAAATAGACTGTTTTTCCTTTCTTTGGGGATTATCTGCCTTTTGATTGGCTGTGTAATTCCGTCTTATGTTATCGCCTCTTCGCCTCAGGAATTTTCCTATATTGAGTCTGTATCTTCTCCTTTTGCTTTTTTAAGGAATACTTTTTTTCAGGCTCTTGGTTTCTCCGTTTTCTGGCCTGTTTGTATCTATTACCTTTTTGGGAAAAAAATTAAAACTCTTCTTACATTCATTGCTGCCTTTGCAGGTTTTAGCTCGCTTGTTAACGCGTTCTGTTTTTCCGGCAATTACGGAGAGCTTTCCTCCATGTTGACATTTGTAAACGCAGGCGTAATGAAACCATCCGTCGGTATTGCCCTTGTTAATATCTTTATTGTTTTTTTTATTGCCGCTTTGATTGTTTTTCTGATACATGACAACAAAACCAAAATTATCTTCACGCTGTCATTCATGGTTCTATTTGCTTTCACTGGCGTATCTACGGCGAATTGTATATCCATTGGTCGCGAGTTTGAACGCTATACCTCAATTCGCAGCGCTTCGGGTGTACCGGCAAATTCCAATTTATCGACTGTTTTTCATTTATCGAATAGCGGGAAAAATGTAGTCGTGATAATGCTTGACAGGGCTGTAAACGCATTTGTACCGGAAATTTTTACTGAGAGTCCTGAATTATATGAACAATATTCAGGGTTTAAATATTATCCCAATGCGCTTTCATTTAATGGTTTCACATTAATGGGAGCGCCGCCTTTTTTCGGCGGTTATGAATATATCCCGCAAGCCATAAATAAACGCACAGAAGAACCATTGGTTAAAAAGCATAACGAATCTTTATTGTTGATGCCGGTAATATTTTCCGAAAACGATTTCGAAGTAACAATTACCGATCCTTCCTGGGCAAATTACAGCTGGATACCCGATGTCAGGATATACGATGGTTACCCTGAAATTAATATTCATAATACCATACGCTCCTATACCGATATTTGGCTTTCACAAAATGTTTTTCCCGATTTACAGCCAAAGTCAAGGACATTACAACGCAATTTTATCTGGTTCAGTTTATTTAAATCCTCTCCTTTGGTACTACGCGAGGCAATTTACAATAACGGTAATTGGTGGAGTACCAATACTGCGATAGTTGATTTACGCCTGCTACTTAACAATTACGCCGCTCTTGATTTCCTGCCTCTTTTAACTGATACACGGGCTGTTAAGCAAAATACATTTACCCTTTTTGTAAACGAACTGACCCATGAACCGGCTTTTTTACAGGCACCCGACTATTTTCCTGTACCAAATGTCACCAACCGTGGAACGTCAAAATATGCAGATATTGTAAATTATCCCGCAAACGCTGCGGCGCTTAAAAGGCTTGGTACATGGTTTGAATATCTTAAACAAAACGACATATACAACAATACCCGCATTATTATTAGCGCCGATCACGGCGCAGATGTTAATTCCGGCGTATTTACACATTCCGAAAAAATTCCTTTTGCCCGAGAAATTTATAACCCGCTTTTAATGGTCAAAGACTTTGACGCTGACTTCCCCCTAAAAACTGATAATTCCTTTATGACCAATGCCGATGTTCCTTCTCTTGCCTTTAAGGACCTTATTCAGAATCCGGTAAACCCGTTTACAAATAATCCGATAAATGATGCGCCTAAACAGGAAATCATGTATATCACAACCTCGGTCAAATGGATGCCTTATGAGCATAACGCCAATACTTTCAAAATAGCGCCCAATGAATGGTATACGGTTCATACTGATATATTTAACGCCGATAATTGGAAGAAAGTAGAGAAATAATTTCCCATGCGCGTTTCAATCATCATTCCGATTTACAATGCTGAACGATTTTTGCACGAATGCGTAGACAGTATTTTGGCGCAGACTTACACGGCGCTTGAAATTATTCTGGTTGACGATGGAAGCACGGACAAAAGCAGCGCGATGTGCGACGAATTCGAAAATACCGATAAGCGCGTAAAGGTCATTCATCAAAAAAACGGCGGCGCAGCGGTTGCGGTTTTGGCCGGAATTGAAAAAGCGACGGGCGAATTTCTGGGCTTTGTCGATGCGGACGATTATACTGACAAGACAATGTTTGAAAAGTTAATCGCGTCTGCAAAAAAAAACAAAAGCGACATGGTAAAATGCGGTCACACGAAATTTGCGGGCAATTATTCCGAAAGGCGCCTTATTGCCGATAAAGAAGCCGTTTTTTCGACCGAAACGGAACGGGAAAACTTTATCGAAGAATGTTTGCAGCATCGCTTTGAATGTTATCCGTTTGTGCGATGGGATATGATTATCAAAAGAGAAATTGTGGAAAGAAACAAGAAACTTATTTCGGCGCCGATAAAGCGCGCACAGGACGTTTTGCAGGTTTTTACGTTTATGTTGGATTGCAAGGTTATAAGTTTGGTTCCTGAATGTTTGTATTTTTACCGCATAAACCAGGGGTCGTTGGTCAACAGTTTTAACCCGAAACTTCGCGACGACAACGATTTGCTTTTCCAGAATTTGTTAATTGTGGCAAAAGAAAAAGGCGTTTACGACAGATATAAACGGGCATTGGACGCAAACCAATATTTTTTACAGGTTGATTTCATTCTGTGCCTCGGTCGTGCGGATTTTACTTTGAAAGAAAAAGCCGAACGCATTAAAAACATCAAAAAAGAAATGCCGAAGCATGTCAAAGCCGGGTATTTCAAAAAAAGCATTCGATTAAAGGTCCGGGTTTTAAAAATTTTGCTGGCTCTTGGAATGAATAAAACGATTGCGCGCTTGTCGGTAAAAGAGATGAAGAACCGAGAAAAGAAACTGGGCAACACAGGAGTGCCTGGCACTCAAATTCCCTATTACATGATTCTGTTCTTCATGTTTGTTTTTTCCTGCTCTACCACACCGCTACCTTACGGCGGACAGGTTACCGTACCTGAAGATTTTTTTGGAATAGTCCACGCCTCAATAACTCAAACCCCACAGGAAGATAAACTTCTGGAAGAGATGGGATGTAAATGGATATTGCGTACATTTAACTGGCATCTTATTGAAACCAAAAAAGACGTTTTTGATTTTTCGTTTTACGATTCATACGTTGATCATGTCAGGGAGCAAGGGATAAAAATAATCGCTCTTTTAGGATATGGTACTGACTATTCCCCCAACGGAAAATCTAAGTTTTATATATCGCCTGAACAGATGCCTCTCTTTTTGCGCTATGTGGAAGAAATAGTGCGCCATTATAAAGGAAAGGTTGACGCCTGGTGTATCTGGAACGAACCCAATATCAAATTTTGGCAAGGAACGGACAGTGAATATTATGAATTAACAAAACTTACTGCCGAAAAAATACGCAAAACCGATCCTGACGCCTATATTATTGGCGGTGCTTTTTGGCGCAGTCCCGGGGGATTCATAAAAAAAATGTATAAGGCCGGAGGTTTCAGGGATCTGGATGCCCTTGCCCTTCATCCCTACTCTATTAATCCTTCCGATAGTATGAAGGTTTACGACAAATTCAAAAAGATACTCTCAGAAGTTAATTATTCAGGTCCTGTATGGATAACAGAAGTGGGCTATCCAACCGGGGGATGGTATCCTTCGCGAGTTTCTCCGGATAAACTCGCCGTGTTTGTAGTAAAAACCATTGCCGGAATGGCAGCCAGAGGGGCAAGAAATCTTTTATGGTATGAAATGCTGGATGAAAAGGAAACCGGAACAATAAATATAAGTTCCGAAAAACAATTTGGATTAGTGAATAAAGATTTCAGCCGAAAAACAAGCTCTTGGGCTTACGAACTCTGCGCACGTTATTTGTCAGGTTCGCGTTATGTTCCCGAATTGCCACAAAGAAAAGATATACCTTCCAATATTATTTCATTTTGTTTTCTGGACGGTATTTCAGGCAACAATACCCTTATACTTTGGAATGACAAAAAACAAAGCCAAAACATTGAATTAAATCTTTCGTCATCTGCCCTGTTGCACGATATTTATACCGGGCAAAATACCCCTTTGCCCGTTGACGCACCTGTCAATGTTACAAATGAACCTTTGATTATTACATGGCAGGGAACAGATGTTCCGCGGAAAAGGCTGAGGAATGAATTTACATCTTCTTTACATTGATCCGGGAACAGGAAGCGCTCTGTTTTCAATTTTAATTGGAGCTGCGGCGACATTGTATTTTCTCGGACGTGCGCTTGTAATAAAACTGAAAGTTGTTTTTTCAGGAGGAAAAGTTGCGGCAACCGCTTCCATGGAGCATCCTTTTGTAATCTATAATGAAGGAAAACAGTACTGGAATGTTTTTAAGCCGGTTCTTGACGAATTTGAAAACCGGAAAGTCATGATTTTGTATCTGACTTCCGCGCAGGATGATCCTGTTTTTGATACTTCATGGAACTTTGTCAAGGCTGAATTTATAGGCGAGGGAAACAGGGCTTTTGCCCGTCTTAATATGCTTCGCGCCGGAATATGCCTTATGAGTACTCCCGGCCTTGACGTGTACCAGCTTAAACGTTCAAAAATGGTAAAACACTACGCGCATATACTTCACGCTCCAAGCGACGCGACCATGTACCGCCTTTTCGGGATCGATTACTTTGACTCAATTCTGCTAACAGGCGATTATCAGGCCGAAGATATAAGAACTCTGGAACATCAGCGTAATATTTCCGAAAAGAAACTAATCACTGTAGGATGTAGCTATCTTGACGTATACGCCGAAAAAATAAAAAACCTGCCCGCCGAAAAAAAGCATCCCTTTACCGTGCTTATTTCGCCTTCATGGGGCCCTTCCGCGCTCCTGACCCGTTACGGGGAAAAACTGCTGGACCCGCTTTCCGCCACCGACTGGCGTATCATTATCCGGCCGCATCCACAATCAAAAAAATCGGAAACCGCAACGCTGGAAAGACTGCAAACACGCTACAAAAAATCAGCTAACATTGAATGGGACAATGAGCGTGAAAATATTTACTCCCTTTGCAAAGCGGACATAATGATTTCGGACTTTTCAGGAATTATTTTTGATTATATGTTCCTGTGCGACAAGCCGGTGCTGTATGTAACTCAGGATTTTGACCTGCGCCCTTACGATGCGGACGATCTTGGGCATGAGCTGTGGCAGTTCATAACTGTAAAGGAGGCCGGAATTGAACTAACGGAAAACGATTTTCCGCGCATTACTGAAATAATAAAAAACGTGGGGGACACTGAAACTCTTAAAACGGCCCGAAAAAAAGCCCGTGAAACGGCATGGCAGTATCCGGGCGAAGCAGGGAAACGGGTTTTTGAATTTATGACAGAAGTTGTTAATGGCTAATATCCTTTACACAATTATTATTTCTCCCCTTGTGCAAATAATTGAATGTGTATATGTTTTCTTTTTTAAAGTTACCAAGAACGCGGTATTTTCTGTTTTTGGCGTAAGCATGACAGTTTCTTTTTTATCGCTTCCGTTGTATATAATGGCAGAACGCATGCAAAATCTTGAACGCAATACAATTAAATGTCTAAAGCCGGGTGTAAATAAAATCAAATCCGTTTTTTCAGGAGATGAGCGATTCATGATTCTTTCAACTTTTTACAGGCAGAATCATTATCATCCGCTATACTCGCTTCGCAGTTCTATAGGACTTATAGTTCAAATTCCCTTTTTCATTGCAGCATACTCATTTTTGTCAAACCTTGAAGTCCTGCGCGGGGTCAGTTTTTTATTCATAAAAGATATCAGTTTACCTGATTCTCTTTTCCATATCGGTAATTTCTCCGTAAATGTTCTCCCCATAACAATGACGCTGATTAACTGCGTGGCTGGGTTTGTTTACACTCAAAATCTTTCTGTTCGCGATAAAGTACAGGTTTACGGAATGGCGGCTCTTTTCCTGGTATTGCTTTATAATTCGCCTTCTGCGCTGGTTTTGTACTGGACGCTTAATAATATTTTTTCTCTTGTCAAAAATATTTTCTATAAAATTAAAAATCCGTTAAAAGTTTTATATATTCTTTTAAGCGCAGTCTTTACGTTGTTTACCCTGTTTCTTTTATTTATCGCAAAACAACGCCAGTTTAGTTATAGGCTCCTTATTATATTTATTATATCGCTTTTTTATTTTCTGCCTTTATTTCTTAAGGGCATTGATTATCTTTACAAACATTACCTTAATAAATTATTTCAAAACAAAAGGAATATGATTATCCTTTTGTCCCTTTCCTGCCTTACGCTGTTTTTACTTGCCGGTTTTTATATCCCCTCCTCTGTCATCGCGTCGTCACCTGATGAATTCTGCTTTATCGAAAATCACGCCTCCCCTTTTAATTATATTATTCATTCAAATTTGTTCTTTCTGGGTTTTTTTATTCTTTGGCCAGTAAGTATCTTTTTTCTCTTTTCAGACAAAATAAAAACTTTCTTGCTATTTATATATGTATCTCTTGCGTTAATATTCACAATTTATGCCGTGGTTTTCAGCGGGAATTACGGTACAATTAATAATGTTTTTAATTTTAATACAACAAGCGTATTTAAAATCGGTGTTATTCAGTCCGTCCTTTCCATAATATCTGCAATTATCGCATTATTTATTATATTTCTTCTTATTTACAAAAACAAAATTTCCTATTTAAATCCATTTTTATCAATATTGATTATTTTCTTTGCCGTTATTTCGTTTTCCAATATAGTAAAAATAAATAAAGCATATACACTGCTAAGCACTAATATGGCAAATAATCCTGAAAAAGCGTCTCTGGAGCCTATATTTAACCTTTCAAAGGAAAATAAAAATGTGATTGTTTTTATGGCGGATTGTGCTGTTAACGGATTTGCACCACTAATTTTCGACGAACATCCCGAAATAAAAAAGCAATTTGATGGTTTTACGCTTTTTGAAAACACTGCTTCTTTTTCCAGCCATACATTAATGGGCGTCCCGCCGCTATGGGGCGGATATGATTATACTCCCGTGGAAATGAACCGTAAAAAAGACATTCCTCTTGTCGAAAAACACAATCAGGCGCTATTAACAGTTCCCCTGCTTTTGGTAAAAGCGGGTTTTAATGTTACTGTGACAGATCCTTCATGGGCGAATTATTCATGGGTATCGGACATTTCAATTTATGACAAATATGAAAAAATAAACGCTATTAATACTTTATGGAAATACACAAGTTTATGGTATGAAAAAAACGTGCCTGATAAAAAAGATTTTACATACCAAAGGATAATGCGCAACATTATCTGGTTTTCATTTTTAAAAATGAATAATCCGTTATTACGTCTTATTATTTATGACAAGGCCTGGTATTGGAGTACAGATGATCACGGTAGTACTATTATTAATTTTATACATTCATACGCTGTATTGGATTTTTTACCTGAACTTACTTCCTTTGATTCAACTGAACAATCTGCGCTGTTGATTACAAATGAAGCAACACATGAACCCGTATGGCTGCATGGATCATACTTTATGCCTTCAGAAATTCCGTCTACAATAGGAAACGGAAGATATTCGTCAAATGGAAAATACCATTCAAATACCGCGCTTTATATAAAATTGGGCGAATGGTTTGATTTATTGCGCAAAAACGGCGTTTATGACAACACAAGAATAATTATAGCTGCCGATCATGGCGATCAGATTGATAATCTATTGTCAAATGAACCCTTATCCATAAAAGATGAAACACGGGAAAAATATAACCCTGTTTTTTTATTCAAGGATTTTAATTCTAATGCTGCACTATCAATAAACAATGATTTTATGACAAATGCCGATGTTCCATTTTATACAATCAATGGTTTATTGGATAATCCGTTAAATCCATTTACCGGCAATCCTATTACTACACAGCCTAAAGAAAACGGAATATTTATCACAACATATCATGCGCCAATGGTCGGTAATCACGGGAAATATGTTTTTAACATCAATAAGGATCAATGGATGTATCTTCACGATTCAATTTACGAAGCGTCCAACTGGAAAAGAGTTGAGTTACCACATGATTAACGATTGTCTAATAATGGCCGGAGGAACCGGTACGCGGCTATGGCCCGCGAGTAGTTCAAGGAAACCAAAACAATTCTTGCCGACTACAAAAGACGGTACAGAAAGTTTTTTTTCGTTGAGCCTTGAGCGGGCATTTCAGGTTGTCGAAGAAAATGACGGCAGGGTGATCGTTGTTACTGGAAAAACCCACCTGCCTTTTGTCATCACTGACTGTTCCAAATTGAACGCCTCGGAAAGAAAACGCCTCGTGTTAATCCCCGAACCTGAGGCAAAAAACACCGCAGCTGCAATAGCCTGCGCCATTGATTATGCCGGGAAAACCGGCGGCTGGAACCGTACTATGTTGGTACTTACCAGCGATCACATTATAAAGCCGCTTGATGCTTTTTTGAAAGACGTAAACACAGGTGCGCGGTTCGCGGAACAAAATAAGCTGGTTGTCTTTGGAATTTATCCGATTGGACCGAAAACGGGTTTCGGTTATATTGAAGCAGCGGATAAACTTTCAGGGGATATTTATTCTGTCACTGCGTTCCGTGAAAAACCCGATCGGAAAACAGCGGAACATTTTATAGCTTCCAAAAATTATTTCTGGAATTCAGGGATGTTTGTCTTTTGCTGTGATTTTTTGGCGGAAGAATACCGCCGTCTTGCGACAGACGTAATCGGCCCCTTTGAAAATCTCAAACCCCCTGATAAAAACTCATATTCAGAAATAAATGGTCTGTGTGTACTGGATTCATGGACGGGATTAGACCAGGCTTACAACCAGACAAAGCGTATTTCTTTTGATTATGCCATTGTCGAAAAATGCTCAAAGACTGTTATGATCCGTGCGTCTTTTGACTGGATTGATATAGGCAGTTGGGATGACTATGTCCTCCTTCTCTCAGGTAATTCCTCTGCCAACAATACTGGTACTGATGTTTTTTCTGCCGAAACAAACGGTTGTTTTGTAGATTCCGACATTCCCGTTGCCCTTGCCGGAGTTGAGGACCTTATTGTTGTAATCCGCTCGGGTAAGGATGGGTCTCCACCTTCGGCGTTGATTACCCAAAAAGGTAAAACCCAGCTTGTGCGTGATATTGTCGAAAAATTAAAACAATCGGACAGAAAAGATATTTTATAGATGGTTTTTCGCCGATAAACATAAAAGAAAGGGAAAAGAAAATGAGTAAAGAAAAAGTAAAACTTGCTATTGTAATTATTTTTGATCTTTTTATTATTCTTTCATGCGCTACTTCTGCAATACCGCCCAGAGAAACCGTTCTTAATTCAAATTTTACTTCTGCCAGGCACCTTGTTTTTATAGGATTTGACGGATGGGGTGCGTCATATTTAGACAAAGCGTATATGCCGACTATAAAACGAATGATTTCGGATGGAACTTTAAGTACCAAGACGCGTTCTGTAATGCCAAGCGTCAGTTGGCCAAATTGGACTTCTATTTTTATGGGAACTCCGCCTGAAAAACGGGAAAACAATAATGTTCCATCAATTTTTACAGTTGTAAAGGAATCATTTTCTACAGTTCAGGATGATTTAGAAACCCAGCCTGCTTTTTTTTATGAGTGGAAAGATTTAGCTAACATTTGCCCTGATGAGACAGCCGCTAAATTTGAAATTTTTTCTGATTATGAATCCGCCTATAAAATTGCGTCTTATATTATGGCAAATAAGCCTGTATTCACTGCGATTGCATTTGATGAACCTGATACAACAGGTCATTCTTTGGGTTGGGGCTCAAAGGCTTATTACGAGAAACTTACCCTTTTAGATAATTTTGTCGCTATTATTGAGCAGGCGGTTAAAGATTCCGGGATATACGACAGCACGGTATTTGTTTTTTCAGCCGACCATGGCGGCAGTTTTAAAGGCCATGGGATGAACACTTCCAAACATCGAAAAATTCCATTGATATTTTACGGAGCGGGCATAAAAAAAGGCTATGTCATTCCTTTTCCCACCGATATTTACGATATATCGCCTTCCATGGCCACAATCCTGGGACTCCAGGTGCCTCAGGAATGGACTGGAAGGCCAATATTTGAAATTTTTGACAATTTAAAATAACGCAATAAAACCGCTATGAAAGTCGCCATCATCCACTACTGGCTAGTCAATATGCGCGGCGGGGAAAAGGTATTAAAGTCCCTGCTTGAAATATTTCCTGACGCCGATATTTTTACCCATGTTTACAACCCAAAAGCGGTTTCCGCTTTAATCAAAAACAGGCGCGTAATCACTTCGCGTATAAACCGTCTGCCTTTTGCGAAGAAACTTTACCAGCTTTATATGCCTCTTATGCCTAACGCCTTGAATGATTTCGACCTGCAATCCTACAATCTTGTCATCTCAAGTGAATCCGGTCCTGCCAAGGGAGTAATACCAAATCCAAACGCCTACCACTTATGCTATTGCCACAGTCCTATGCGCTATTTATGGGATATGTACCACGAGTATTTCCGTGGAACAAATCCGCTTGTGCGTATTTTAATGAAACGCTTCATTCAAAAACTCAGGCTCTGGGACGCTGTTTCAGCGAATCAGGTTGATTTTTTCATAGCTAATTCACGTTACGTGGCGCAACGTATAAGGCGTTGTTACAATCGGGAGGCGGCTGTGGTTTATCCGCCGGTTGGCGTAGAAAAATTTCTCTCTGTTGAACGGAAGCCTGAGGATTATTATCTTTTTTTTGGACAGCTTATCAGGTATAAACGGGCTGACCTTGCCATCGAAGCCTGCGTTGCTTCCGGTCGACGACTTGTAGTCGCAGGAGCAGGCAAAAAAAACAGGAAATGGCGGAAGTATGAGAAAGCCGGTCTCGTTACCTTCAGGGGCAGGGTTTCTGATGAAGACGTGCTGGGACTTTATTCATCCGCTAAGGCCCTGCTTTTCCCCGGTATTGAGGATTTCGGAATTATTCCGGTAGAAGCCCAGGCAGCAGGCTGTCCCGTAATCGCATACCGTGTCGGCGGTGCGCTTGATACGGTAAAAGAAAATGTAACGGGCATATTTTTTGATGAACAAAACCCCGCTTCCTTAATGGAAGCAATGAATCGCTTTGAGTCAATGAAAGCGGAAGGCGCTTTTACTAACAGGGAGGCATTTTCCGGCCATGTACGGCAATTTTCACCGGAAGCCTTTAAGGAAAAAGTTCAAAAAATTATTGATGAGCGAAAACGGGTTTAATTACATGAAAACCCTGAAACCTAAAGTCAGGATGAAAGCCGTTGATTTCAAGTATTCACCAGGAGCGGGCGGCCTCGCCATTCCGCCCTCAGGCGTTGGATTATATTTTTTGTACTCCGTATCACTGATGTCGGTAAAATAAGAATAAGCAATTCCTGCTTCGCCAAAAAGCGTTATGGGAAGCGATCCCAGACGGTGTTCAGCGCCTACCTTGATGATATGCATCCATTGGTAGGCACCGTCTTTTAAAAAATTCTTCCTGAGCGAATCCTTTTCATCCCGTCCCCTGGAATCCAATTCGGAAACCAAAGAACTGCCGTCCACCTGGTGGGGACCGTAATCTGCGCCATGGCGGATCAACTGGTACTGGAAATGGCCGACTGTTTTGATCCACGGGTGTGTATCAAAACGCAGCTTAATTTCATCCGAATTGGGAGGAATGTAATGTCCCAGGCTTACCCCGCAATTGACATAGGCATATTCCATAGGTTCTTTACCGTTATACCAAGGTACAAAATCCCTCGTGTGGGTATAAGTATACGGCTCAACTTTGGTGTAGCTGAGCGTAAGGGAAGTAAAAGGCAGGCCGGGAATTATTCCTTGTACTCCTGCCTGGTAAGCGAACATCTGACTGTCTTGTTTAAAAGCGGTTTTCAATATGCTTGATGCATCGAATTCATCCGCAAAAAGCGATAACCACAGTTTGCCCAAGCCGGGATACTGGGCCTTGATGTTCAGATGGATTGCCATATTGTCGTAATCGCCTATAAAATTCTGATAAAAATAATTGTCCAGGAGCGGGAAAAGGTAACCCAGCTCAAAACGTTTGGCCCAGATTGCGGCGCTGCCAAAATCAATATGAAAATAATTACGGTAATTTATTTCCACTTGCTGTAGTGAATAGGCGTTTTGAAACGTCATAGCCGGGCTGGCGATGCCGGCAAAATTGTCATATTCCAATACCCCTGTAATGGAAGAATAAGCAAACCACGGAACGGGGTTAAAATTAGCCTCTATTCCGGTAAAAGGGCGGGCGGCACCGTTGAGGACAAGGCTGCTTCCAGGCGACATAGCACCCCATTCCCGCTGGATTCTTCCGAAGCGTAACAGCAACGTATCATCAAGTACACTTACGGCCATTTCCGACATCATTCTAGCGGCAATGGAAAGTTCCTGGGGCCATGTTTTCATATTGCCGGGTGTAATCGGACCAGGATGAACCATAGTGCCGTCCCATCTTTTTTGGTAGTTATAGGGGAAAAAAGCCAGGGGCTGGCTGTAGGTTGTAAGCCGGCGATTCACTCTTTCTCCCGTCGTATCAAAGCCAATTTCGGTTGCATAGGTATCGTATTCTCCAAGCTTAACACGATAAGCCTGCATCATACCAACGGAGAAATCGACATTAAAAGAAAAACTTTCACCTATATCGCCTTTTAAAAATATTGTTCCCCAGGTATCGGTACCATAGTATGGTTTTTCTTCTTCCGGATAATAGGCAATGGAGTTAACAGACTCCGCAGAAATTCCCATATCCCCCGAAAAATTTATTCCCTTTTTCCCCTGCACATCAAACCTATACATCCCCTCCGCTAAATCAAAACCTTTTTCCCCTTTGTTAAATTCATTCCGGGTGCTTTCAAGTATCTGTCTTTCGTAAGCGCTTAATCCGCCGAAGCGCCCGCTCTCCGCGGCAAGGATCTCATTTATCGCTTCCACTATCCTGGCCCTTGTATAAGGTTTTACGGCAGGCAGCGGGGAGCAAAGAAAACGGGCTTCCGCCTGGTCAAGGATGTAATACACCTCGTGGCCCAAAGGGACAGAAACGTGGGTTTGGGCAAAAAGAAAGGCCTCGCCAAAAAACAACAAGATAAGTAAAATTACAAAGCTGTATCTGCGCATGAAAACTCCGATAGTCATTATATGAAAGGAAAAAGGTTTAGTATATATATAACAAGTGAAATCATGAAAAATTATTCTGTACGATTTTTGTTTGCCGCTGTTTTTTGTTTGTTTTTTAGCCGGGAATTATTTTCTCTTCCCCCGCAAAAGATACTGCATCCGGGCGACTGGGCTTATGACGCCCTTGCCATTTTGTCCAGGGAACAGGGACGGGTTTTCTTTGCGGATTCCCGAATTACCGTTTTACAAATGGAAAATTTTCTCTCGGAGATAGACGTTAGTTCTCTTTCCGAAAGCGCCCTGACCGTTTACGACGATCTGGTAAAATATTTAAATTCAAGTCCGCCTATAGGCTTTCAGTCCGATGCAATATCAGGAGGGCTGGATTTAATTCTGCAGGGCGAACTTTACTACAAAACCAATGAAAATACCCCATGGATTTACGACGCCCATTCACGAAACCCCATAATTCAAATTCCCTGGGGGTTCTCCATTGGCCCCTGGATCACGGCGGAAATGGATCTTTATTTTGGCCAAAACGAATATGCCGCGACTCTTAATGACAATTACATCAACATTCCCCTGGATCCGGTGAGTCAGATTGATTATCATTTCCCGAAAAGGGCTTATGTCAGCGCAGGTTTGCCAGTGGGCAGTGCTTCGGGGTTTAATTTTTCAATCGGCATAGGGGACAATTTTTTCGGTAAAACGCAGACAGGCAGTATTATTATTTCCGAGCATCTGGAAAGAACAGTTTACGCCCAGGCCACAATTTACTCGCCCGCCTTTAAATATACCGCACAGGTACTCCAGTACGAGGTGAATAAATACCATTATATGCACTACCTCCAGATCAGGCCGCACAGGACTGTCTCAGTTTCTTTGGCTGAAGGAGTTATGGTAAACGCGCCTCTTGAATTGCGTTTTCTCAATCCTTTTACCATTTTTCACAACTACGAATCGTTTAAAACTTATTCAGATTACAATAAAGATCTGGGACACGAGTCGAACAAAGCCGAACTTGAGGAGCTTTGGGATAAAAACCCCGACGGCAGCGATGTTTACGACCGTACCTTCGATCCCAACAATCATTCCCGCATCGGTTCTTATTTCGGAATAAAACTTGAATGGCAGCCTCTGCGAAACCTGCGATTTTACGGCCTTTTCGTCATGGACGCGTTCAATCCCCCAATGAAGAAAGGCAACTGGTTGGAAGGGCTTTACCCCGATGCTTTGGGTTTTCAGGCAGGGACTGAATTTTCTTTCCCTGTTAAAGGCGGTTACTGGGAATTCGGCCTTGAAGGGGTTTATACCTACCCATATTTGTATATCATGTGGGACAAGGGCTGGTCGTTTTTTAAAGAAGTCCCGGAACTGGATGTGATGAAGCCTCGGCTGCGCTACTGGACAGGAAGCCCATTCGGGCCGGACACGATTGCCGGTACTATCCGTGCCGGGTTTCGATCAAGCGCAGGCTGGTACGGGGGCTTTTCATTTATTTTTTCCGCACAAGGAGAACGATCCGATCTTGGCATTTTTGACAGGGACAACAGCGTTGACGATACCTACCGTCCAAGCCACAAGGTTTATGATGTAACTGTTCCCCCTACCGGGATCCCTGTTTTTACCAGTACCGCGAGTTTTCGCTTCCAAAAAAACCTGAACGAAGGGCTTTCTTTCGGCATTATGCCAGGATACAGGGTTGCTTTAAATGCTGGTCATGAAGAAGGGCGTACGGCACACGGGGCGGAAATTGCCTTGTACCTGCGTTACAGGCCTCTCAATCGTTAGCGCCTTGTAACATTCTTCTTTTTTGATCATTCTTTAATTATGAACATAGGGGAATTTGACCTCTGGTTCAGGGCAAGATACCGCCGAACCAGCTCAGCTCTGACCGCCGCATCTATGGTCCTGGCAGATTTCATCGGTGTAATGGTTTCCTTTGGAGCTGGGTTTTTAGTGGTGAAATTATACTACATTTATAAAGATAATTGGGGAGGCATAAATTACAAATCCTTTGTAACTTATTGGCCGTATGTCCCCATATTTTTAATTATTATCTGGATCATGAAGCTTTACCCGGGGGTGGCCCTTGCCCCCGCTGAGGAAACCCGCGGCTTTACCATTGCGTCTTTTTTGGCTCACGCAGGCATAAACGTCTCACGCTATATTATATATGGGGTAGTAGACTCCATCTTTGTGGCCTTTATTTTTAGTTTTATTTTTTCGCCTGTTATTCTGATGATTTGCAGGGATATAATGCACAACCTGATTGCCAGGGTAAAAATGAAGGGTATACCGGCGGTAATCTATGGCGCCGGAAACACAGGCCGCCTCATTGTGGACAGGATGCTCAACGCGAAAAGGGTCGGCTATGATCCGGTTATTATACTGGACGACGATCCTGAGTGCGGAGATTATTACAAGGGAATACCAATAATCCACGATACGCGCCTTGGGCCTAAACTGGCGGCTATGTACAAGATAAGAATGGCCATTGTGGCAATGCCGCGTCTGGAACAGGCAAAAATGACGGAAATGATTAATTATTCGGTATCCGCCTTCAGGTACAATGTTCTGATTCCGGATTTTTTCAGCCTTAACAATATCTGGATGGCGGTTAGGGATTTTGACGGCATTCTTGGTTTTGCTACTAGCCACAGGCTCAATATGTATTGGAACCTGGCCATAAAACGCTTTTTGGATTTGCTTTTGGTTTTCATTGGGGGGCTAATAATCCTTCCCCTCCTTTTTTTAATTTCCCTGGCAATAAAGCTTACTTCACCTGGACCGGTTCTTTACGCCCACAAGAGGCTGGGACTTAACGGAAAGTATTTTAAGGCCTACAAATTCCGTTCCATGGAAATCGACGCCGAAAAAAAGCTGGAAAGCGTATTGGACGCGGACACCAGGCTAAGGGAAGAATGGGAAGCGACCCACAAACTAAAGGACGATCCAAGGGTAACAAAGATAGGCAAAGTTTTACGGCGGACAAGCTTTGACGAGTTGCCCCAGCTCATCAACATTCTAAAGGGAGAGATGAGCCTTGTAGGTCCCAGGCCTGTAACCGATCCCGAAATCGAAAAGTACGGAGAAAACGCGCTGAGGGTTCTGACTGTAAAGCCGGGCCTCACGGGGCTTTGGCAGGTATCAGGCAGATCTGACACGGACTATGCCGAAAGGGTGTCGTACGATTTATATTACATTCAAAGCTGGTCCGTCTGGCTGGATATCTGGATTCTATACCGTACCCCAGGGGCAATCCTTAAAGGAAAGGGAGCATATTGAAATTTATTGTTCTGCTGTTCTTATCACTTTTTATTTTCGTTCTGCCTGCTGACATTGGTGCAGAGACAAATTCCCTGCGTTCTTTTAACGAACTTTTCCCTTCCCTTGGCGAGAGCCGGAAAAAAGAAGCATTTAGCGATGAAGGAACTATACGCTCAGTAAAAAAAAATGAGGCCCTTGAATTTTTACCTGCGCCGGGTTCGGGAATAGATCTCTACGGAACTGTTATGAAAACAAACCCGGCTTATTTAGCCGAGTCCCTGCTTGTAATACCTTATCAGGGCAAAGTCTTCACCAAATTGGACGCTTACAATGCCCTTGGCAAAATAAGCGACCTAAAGGGACGTCTTTACCATTCCTCTACCAGGGACGCCTATGTTCCCCTTTTTCAGGAAGCGACCAGGCTTGAAAATGATAAAAGCGGCAAGACTGTTCCTGATCCCATTGTACCGGCACGGGAACTTCCCAATACCGAAACGTTGTTTATTCGCCTTAAAGATATAAATTTTGGCAATTGTTATTATCGGACAGATATGTCCGTTACGCCATTTGGCTTGACATATAAAATCACCAATACAAAAAATATTACTTATCTTTTGTTTACAGTGTTGAAAGAAGAAAAATTCACATCAATACTGTACATAGAACCATTAATTGATGGTATGCTGGTATATAGCATGGCAGCGGCAGACGCGTCGGATTTTATTTCCAATATGATTGATATTCCGTCGGCCATAAGCAAGCGGCTTTCGGTTTTTTTAGACTGGATTAGGGATGGGTTAAGAAAAGATGGCGTATACTAAATTATTTACCCCCGGCCCCATCGCTATGGACGATGAAACCATTGCCATTGGCGGAACTCAGGCCCAGTATTTCCGTACCCCGACATTTTCAAGCATGATGCTTGAATGTGAAGCAATGCTAAGGGAAACCATGGACGCACCAAATGATGCCCGAATGATTTTTTTGACTGCCTCGGGAACCGCCGCGATGGAAGCGTCAGTCATGAATCTGTTTACCCCAAATGATAAAGTTCTGGTAATAAACGGCGGTACTTTCGGCAAACGGTTCAAGCAAATTTGCGTGATTCACCGCATACCTTTTGAAGCTATCGATCTTGAGTGGAATGAGGCGTTTAGGCCGGAGATGCTGAATCAATATGAAAACTCTGGCCTTACCGGGATGCTGGTAAATGTCTGCGAGACTTCTACCGGCCAGTTGTATCCGATGGATATTATCTCCGCCTTTTGCAAAAGAAACCGCGCCTGTCTTGTGCTGGACACCATCAGCGCTTTCCTCTGCGATTCCTTAAGCATGAAAGAAACAGGCGCGGACGCCGTGATAGTCAGCTCGCAAAAAGGACTGGCCCTGCATCCGGGAATGTCTTTTATCGCTGTAAGCAAAAAAGCCTTTGACGATAGATGCACGAAAAATGATGTCAGGTCAATGTACTTCAATTTTAAAGATTATGCAGAGGATATGGTACGCGGTCAAACTCCATTTACTCCAGCGGTGGGCATCCTCAATCAGCTTCATGAAAAACTCAATCGGCTACTGAAAAACGGAGTACAGGAATCCATTTCTCATATCTCAAAACTTGCATCGCATTTCAGGCAAAATTTTTCGGCACAGAAACATTTTAGTATTCCTGACAGTTATCCCCTATCAAATTCATTAACCCCGGTTTACTGTCAGCGGCAAAATGCCAAAAAGGTATTTGAATTTTTAAAGAACGATCACGGAATTTACGTTACTCCATGCGCGGGAGATATTGCGCCGTTTCTTTTCCGTGTCGTCCACATGAGCCAGATGCTCAATATCGCAGATATAGATGAGCTTATCAGGCTTTTAAAAGTATTTGAGGAGGAAGAACATGATTGCCGGTAAAACGGTTGTTTACACTTCCGGAACTTTCGATATGCTTCATTACAATCATCTTAAGATGATTGAATATGCCAGGGCATTGGGCGACATATTAATCATCGGAGTAAATACCGATGAACTGGTTATGTCCTATAAATCGGAGCCTATTATTCCGTTTGAAGAACGCATCTCCCTGATAAAGGCTCTTAAATACCCTGACATTGTTATTCCTCAACATTCCCTGGATCACCGGGACAAGGTAAAAAAATTGAACTTTGACGTGTTTGTGGTTGGGGATGATTGGACAGGAAAATTTGATTACCTAAAAGAACAGGGTGTAACGGTTGTTTACTTCCCATACGGTAAGGGCGTCACATCCACAAATTTAAAAGAACAAATCTACACAAGATACGCAGAAATGAAAGCCAGGGCGGATTCTCATTTCCCCGCAGATATCAATATCATCAAAGACCAGTAACCGGATTTGCGTTCTTAGCAATCACCCTTCTGCCCGTTGACACTTTTCAAGCTTTTTCATATAATTTATATATCTGCGGCTGTCATATAACGGCTATTATCTCAGCCTTCCAAGCTGAAGACGTGGGTTCGACTCCCATCAGCCGCTTAGAGGCATACTTTTTTGTGAACAAAAAACAAGACAGCGACTGCCTTCGGTCAGCCGCTTAATCAGGTATTTTTTAGCAGGCTAAAAC
>JGI20170J14366_1000177_pt1 | contig 23539 bp, 30 predicted proteins | sample TergutNc150P3_FD_14366 | JGI IMG/M metagenome (IMG submission 14366) | reverse complement strand
GGTCTGCGGCCTGATATCCGGGATAGCGGTTCCACGCGCCGGTCTGCACCTGCCACAAACCGTTCTCCCTTCTGTCGGTCTGGTTTTTCACGAGGACGGGATTTCCGACAGCCAAAGGGATTCCGTCCATCGTCATGAGGCCGCCGGTCGTTAGGTTGATATTCTCCGTGGAAGCCGCAACCGGCAAAATATCAGTCCAATTAAACTTAGCCAGAATTTTCATCGGCTCCACGCCGCTTTTGTTTATTCTGGCCAGAAGCGATTCTTCGCCGTCACGCGCCGCCAGAACCTCGTCCGCAAAATCTTTGAGAAACAAAAGATTTCCCCCAAATTGCTTGGCCTGAATATTCGCGGTTCCGTCTTCGCCGCCAGCCCAGCGGGTTGTCAATTCCACCCGCCAAATTCTGTCAGTCCACGCTTTAACCAACTCTAAAAATGCCATTTAAACCCTCCTAAAAACTCATAAAGAAATTATCCATTCCCCTTCAAGGGAAATGTCCGAATCCATTGGTATTGCCCCTTCCGTCCGCACCTTTCGGGCAAAGAGCGTTTCATTTTCGCATAACAAACCAAACTCGATGATCTTTTTTCCTTTCGCTTCGTCTGTACGCAAATTCCACTTAAACTCTACTTTTGTCGGAGACAACAAAGACGCTCCAAGCAAAGGCTTTATGTACGGATCAGTTATTTCCGTAAAATCCGGGGTCGTTACGTTCCCGCTTGTCCCGAATGCGATCTTGGCAATATGCCCTCCTTCGCAATCGCCCATGAGGTGCATTGCGACAGCCGTCCGCGCCCCTGACACAATCTGGTTATGCTCCCGATATTCCTCAATGATTTTTCCCGCCTTGAGAACCCTCATGTTGAAATACCCACGCATGGGCGGCATCGTGTCCCGAAAAGTTACTTTCATAAAATCTCCTCCCCTAAAATTAAATCGCCTGAATAGTACAGGCCGTCACAGTCCGAATATGTCCCATCGCAAACCCACGAGCCGTCGCACACCTCGGCATACGGCATCTTTGAGCCGTCGCAAATAAGCGGCTTAACAATGCGAAGCGTCATGGGGCCGTCCGCTATGGCATCCATGTTGCTTCCGTCACAGAAGAACGTGCCGTCGCAAATTGCGTCCATCTGCATCTGATCCTCGAAAGGCTCCATGCGGATCGAGATATTAAATTCCTCGTTGATGGAATCACGCAATAAAATGGGTTCCGTTACAACGATCGGGCTATAAATTTCGCCGTAACCGGAACACTCGTATCCGCCGTCACACAAAAATCCGTTAGCGCAAACTTCCTCAAGAATGTAATCGGATATGGTTCCGATGATCGCAAAATAGTGTTCGCATTTTACCGAGCCATCGCAAAGCCATGTGTCATCGCAAAGGGTTTCTTTGCCCTGATCGCAATAAAAACGCCCATTGCACATTATCTCTTCGCCGAACGCATCAACGTGCTTCATGCGACCGCGCATGGTGAATTCATCGTCCATAAGCAACGTGTCGATAAAATGAAACCACTCGGCGACCGACAGCGAAATGTTAGGGTCTAATATTCCATCGAGGAAGCTAAAGACCCAAGCACGTTCTTCCTCGCTCATGTCAGGGATTTTCACAAAAACCTGAAGGAACTCTTCCTTAAGCAAATAAGTGTCGCCGAAACGCGCCTGAAGCTGTTCGTGGATGTATGCCCTCTCGCCAGCCCTCATTAAGTAAAAAGACGCAGTGGCAACCCGATCCCTGTAATTTTTTTCGGTGTCAAACGGCAGTTCGGGAATCATTAATGACTTGCCGTGTTGCCGAAGTTTATCCTCATCGCACAGGTACGGAAAGAAAGCGTTGTGTGCCTTTATAGCGTCATCTTTTACTATCCCGAATACGCGCCCAATGAATTTAAAAAGAGAACGCCAGTTTTTCCGTTCTATGCCGGGTGGGTCAAGGTGTTTTTTTATCCACTCAAACATTATTCCACCTTGACCACATTTATAGCGGCGACAATAACGGATCGTTCGCTTGGCTGAACGTCCCTGCCCGGAGAAACAATTTCGATTGTTTTCTGCTTCAGCGGATCGAATAATGCGTATAAATCCTTGACAACAAACCTTCCGCCGATGCCGAGATCGTATACATACTGTTCAGCGATATTAGAAACCGCGCCTTCGGAAGCGTTCCCCCTGTATTCGATTTCAACCGTTACATTTTCAACTTCCGGCGGGAAAACCTGAACGTCAAAAGCCATAAGCTCATGGTCATGGAGCGCGGCCTTGACCGCATTGATTAGCTCCTCGTTTGGAAGCCCGATAACTGACGCGATTATTACATCGGTACTTCCGGGGCCGCGCGGGGCGCGTACAATATGCGCGGCCCTTACGCCGTCAACCGCCTCCGCATAGGATTTGTAAACCTCTTTGATGTCGCCTAGAATTTGGCTTTTCCAGCGGCCCTCTATCCGTTCACGATACCTGTCGTCTTCTTCCGTTTCCTGCCCATAGGAAACGATCCAGTCCTCTCCCACGGAAACCGACTCAAGGCCGTCAATCACGCGAGTCAGGCGGATCGCCGTGCCGGAACCGATGTTATGCGACAGGCCGGGAAATTCTGCCTCGATAGGAAAGCTGAATGTTTCCCCTTCCTTGAAATTTACTTTTTCCAGAACCTTGTAGCGCAGTTCCGTCCCCAGCACAACCGCCCACGTTCCCGCCGGTACTGAACCATCGCCATACGCAGTCCCGGTAAAATTTCCTTTTGCCTTGGTTGCCTGTTTTCTTACAACACCAAGCATCAGACCCCAAAAGGCAAGGAATATTCCGGTTGCGCCGCTTAATGAAGCGTTTTTATAAATCATGTTTATGGCAGACACATAAATGAAAATTACTATTTTAGTGATCACCTCTACGAAGGATCGCAGAACGCCTGTGTTTTTAAAGTTGGTGAGCTTTGTTTCTTCTTTGGCAATGGCGACAATATCGGCGCGGATTTCTTTTTCGCTTTTATTAATCCATGTTTTTTCAGCCATTCTTTTTTCCTTCTTTCAGATCGTATTCCAGCGTTTGCGTGTCAACGGATTTTACCGGCGCGAACTCAAGGCGGTATGTTTTCAAGTCCTTCCGGTACGGATTCACGGATTCCGGGTTAACCCTTTGATCTTTCAATGCAACGCGCTCCAATTCCGCAATTACCGCATCGGGATCGCTTGCAGAATCGTTTAGCATATCCATCATGGTACTGCCCTCTTCCCTGTCCCAAAACAAACGGCCCTTCGCGGTCTTTAGCGTCTGATCGATATCCTGCGCGACACAGGCGGGGCCGCTTACTAACTCGACATCGCCGTCCGGCGTGAAAACAATGTCATCGTTGACTAATTTGAAATCAGTTCCGTAATCCATTTTTTAACCTCCGGCAAATACATCGCCGCTGGCGGAAACAATCGTTCCGCCGCCGCCGGGATAGGTCACCGAATCGCCCAGCCGCGCCGTGCCTTTGCCATTGACAATAACCGTTCCAGATGCCGATGATATTTCTCCAGTCCCGCAATGCGGACAATCGTGGACTACGCTATCGCCCAGCCGCGCCGCGCCTTTGCCGTTGGCATTCACATTCCCGCTGGCGGACGCTATTTTGCCAGAGACTTTATGAGGACAGCATCTTTGCCCATGATCGCAAATACCGGTGTGCTGATCGCCCAAACGCGCTACTGCTGGCATCTTATAACCCCTCAATTTAAATTAATTGTCGAGCCAGTGACGTTGACTACTGCGCCCTTGACATCGACACCGGAATCGGATATTACGGCATAGTTACCATGCCCGTTATCAATCGTGATAACATGGGCATCCGAATCTATTTCAACTTTCAAGCCTCCGGCATTAATAATATTGAGCTTTGCTTTCACAAAGCGCATTTCAAATTTATGCGTGTCATGAACGAGTATTTCGTCATCTGAAAATTCAATCCTCAAATCCTTCCCATCGGTAATTACCAATTGGCCTTTTTTAAATTTCTGCGCCGTGTACTCATCTGAATACACGCCAGCGACATAGGGATATGCGACATTCCATTCCAAGAACCCAATAATGACAATTCCGCCTTCAGGCGGCGGCGCGTAAATTCCCTTGTTTGCATTGCCAGCCCAAATCGGGTTTATAGAAACCTCCGCGATTACCTGATCGGTTTCTTCAAGCGATCCTGCTGTCAAAACTTTCACATCGCAGGAATATTTATTTTTCCCAGGGCCTTCGTATACCTTCATGACCCGCGCCAGTACCGGCGCGGCGCGGTTCGGCAAGAGCGCGTTCAAAAGGTTTTTCAGGAAATCAATTCCGGTTTTCACTTTGCCTCCCGGAGCCAGAGCTTGAGCCGCGAATTCTTTCCGGCAACTTCCAGATGTGTTCTGCGCGTGACGAGCGTCGCGCCATCGACCTTGACCTCTTGGGTGTGGCGGATCGGCAAGGGAAACACTTCGATCCAACCTTCGCCTTTTTTAAGGATGTTTTTGCCGGTTTCAAATTCAAAAACGTCCCCTTCGTTTTTTCCGGTGTCCGCATCCGTGCCAAAATGGAATTTGTCTTTTTCGTCAAAGAAAAACCGAAGCCCCATGTGGCTATGCTCCTCAAGGGCTTTGATCAGCAGTCTAATGACATATTCCGCGGGGATTTCTTTTGTCGAAAACCGATGGATTAGAGCAGACGGACAGGTGATGGACGTTTCGCCAATTCCCGAACTGTCCAGCGTGTCCTGAAGGATCACGCTTGCTTGCTCTTTGCGGTATGCGGCAACGATAGGCGTGTCGCATAACTTTTTATAGCTGTCGGTCAAGGCTATTATTCGGTGTTTCGCGCTTACGCTGACAGAATAAATTTCCCCTGTGAATAGCAAATACTCATCATCGCCCACTGCCATGTTCACAACCGCCGGATCACCAGCTTCGCCTTTTGTTTCGTCAGCCGGAAACTGGAGGCAAGCCACAACCGAAGGAAAACCCTCATCGGTGATCAGCGAAAAAGAGGAGGGCCGCCTGTCAGGTGATCCGCCGCCGATCTCAACGCTAAGGATCGGGTGTTCAATTCTGTTAAAGTTGGGCATAGCGTTCCTCCAGTTTTCCCAGGCCTCTCCTTTGCTGATCGGAGACCAGCGGAGCCGGTGCGCTCTGCGCGGCATCCGCAGGAGCGTCAGGGCTTTGCCGATCCTGTATAATTCCAACCGCGCTGTCATGTTCCACAAACTCGATTGCAACGGCAATTTTTCTCCGCGTCCTGTATTCGGTGGATTCGAGCGATGAGATAAGAAGTTGCTTCGTTCCCCACGCGCCGATCATTGGATGGCTGACCGTGTACACTTCCGGCTTTCCATTGCTACCGACTTTTTTGAAAATTCCGGCAATCTCTTTTAACGAATCCCACCGCGTTTTTTTTGCGCCCGGATTGTCGATCAGCGACAGCGAGATTTGCATGGCGACATCGCCCCAGCCTTGCACAACTTTTACTTTGCCAGAGCGTCCTTGTATGTCGGCGTTTTCTATCAGCAGGGCATCGCTGATTTTTATTGATTCGATAATGCCCGGTATTTCTACAGGCGGCGATCCGATCTTGACGATCCCCTCATCCGAATCAAGCCTAAGGATCATACCGGAACCCCCTCCGGACGGTTAACCGAATGCATAATCATCCGCACGAAGTCAAACAGGGTTTCGCATTCTTCCGCTTGCAGATACAAATTCTGAATGGTGATGGTTTGCGATCCCGTGCTCTTTGAGGAGCCTTCGCCGCCGGTTGAAATTTCAATTGCATCCCTCTGCGGCATTACAGCGGAAAAGGCAAGGGACGCTTTTTCTCTGAAATCCGAATCGTCCGGCAATATCTGCGAAAAAACAGTAGAGGACATTTGTTCAATAACAGAGCCATCCATGCCGGAAGCGAAAGTGTCGGTCAAAGCGCGGCCTGAAGCTGTGAGGGTGGAAAGCGGCCCTTCCTGCGCGTCTGAATGTGGCATCTGGCGGCTGACAGTCTGCAACGAATTTCCGAAAGCCGTTCCGGGCGCGGAAGCGTTGCTTTGAATGCCTGATGCAAAGGCATCGTTGAGCGCGGTTCCAGATTCCTTTCCGCCTCCAACAATGCCTTTGAAAAATCCGCCGATCCCATTAAACACGCCGCTAACGACATTTCCGATTGCTTTGAATGGGGCCGTGAATGCTTCCAGCTTGCCGCTGACCCAATCGATAAATCCTGTTATGGTAGCTTTAGGATCGTTCCACAAATTTACAAAAAATTGTTTTATCCCCCCCCAAGCATCTTTTATTCCGTCCAATGCGCCGGACGCTATGCCCTTTATTCCGTCCCACGCTTTCCCGGCGACATTTCCAAACAATGCCCAGTCCTGCTTCATGTTATCGAACCACTGGCCAGCCATGCCTTTCATGCCGTCCCATGCGCTGGACGCTATGCCTTTTATTCCGTCCCACGCTTTCCCGGCGACATTTCCAAACAATGCCCAGCCCTGCTTCATGTTATCGAACCACTGGCCAGCCTTGCCCTTCATGCCTTCCCATGCGTTAGATGCCATGCCTTTGACTCCGTCCCAAAGCCCGGAGAAAAATCCTTTTATGGCATCCCAGTGTTTTATGATAAGCGCGGGGATTCCGATAAAGGGGAAAAAGATCGCAACCGCGCCGAGTATCCAATCCGAAGCTCCCGATATAAGGTTTTTAATCCAGTTCCATGCGGTAGAAAACGCCCCAGTCACTTTCCCCCAAAGCCCGGAAAAAAATGCGCCGACTTTGCTCCAATTTTTAATAAGGAGGTATACGCCTCCGGCAAGGAGGGCAACTCCGGCAATAATGGCCAGAATAGGCCATGTCGCGGCAAGCGTGGGAGCCACAGAAGCCCACATGGACGCGATATAACTGCCCATAGCGGGTAACGCCCCAATAATAGATTTTCCCAAACTAAGAATGCCGCCGCCAACAACGCGAAGCGGCGTTGCAAGAATTTTAAGGCTGCTTCCCGCAAGCCCTATGCCGGATTGAAACATTTTTGCAATGCCTCCGGCATTCGATATGTTGGCGGCAAGCGTGGTCATCTGCGCGGCGGCGTTCAGAGCGCCGGAACCCATGTCGAGCATCGTCTTCGCGGCCATACCGGTAACAGCCGTAATTTTAGAAATCGCGCCGCCTACCGGGGAACTCATAATCGGGCTTACTACATTCGACAAGAAACCGAATTTCATATCGATAAAAAAGCCCTTGATTCCGTTGATGTCCTGACCGACCTGCGCCTGAAGCGATCTGGATGCGGCATCCAGCCGCGCCATTTTCGCTTCGATGGATTCAAGCTGAACGCCGCGAGCCGCTTCCGTGACTTTTCCCATGCCGTCGGCAAAGGAACCGGCAAAATTGACATAAGCGTCCTCTGTCAATGCAAGGGCAACGGTCGCCGCTTCTGCCGAACCTATGAGGTTTCCAAAGGCTTGCTCATCGCCTCCCAAAGCGTCCTTCAATATCACAAGGGATTCCGCCAGACCGTATTGCTGGAGCATCGCCTGACCGGATTCGATTCCCAGGGAAGCGTAAAGCTTTGATAAGTTTTCGCTAGGGCTTAAAAGGGTGGAAATAATGCCTTTAAACTGTTTTTGAGCTTGCCCTGCATCCAAGCCTTTAGTAGTAACGTAGGCAAACGATGCGCCAAGCTCGTCAAGCCCGATTCCCGCGCCAGCGGCAAGGGTGGATATATGGCTGATGCTCCCTGCAAAATCTTCAAGGTGTCCAACGCCCATTAAAGATGTCTGCGTCAAAACATCGGCGGCTATGGCGGCTTGATCTGCGGAAAGGTTCCATGCGTTCATTACGTTGATCATTGCGCTGGTGGACTTAGACAGATCTGTCTGATTCGCCTCCGCAAGCGACACCGCCGCGCTCATCACCGCCATGCGCTTGGAAGCATCGTCTATGCCTCCCGCCACTTCGGAGAATGCGCTGGCGACCGCTTCCGGCCCTGCAACCGCCCGGCCTCCAATGGCAAGAAGCTCGCGCCGCATCACTTCCATTTCTTCATTTGTCGCGCCAGCGGCGACTTGAATGTTCCTGAATGAAGTGTCAAGCGATCCGGCAATCCTTGACGGCTGATCCATCGCTTCAGACAACGCTTTACGCATCGGGTCGGTCATGCTTGTCATCATGGCCATGTCAGCGGCTAGGCGGTTCATTGACTGGTTCCCGCCGATCTCGTCAAGAGCGCCCCTCATTCCGGCAAGGCTGTCTTTAGCGTCATTAAAACCGGATGAGAAAGCGTCTTTAAATGCCAGCGTGATAGAACTTGTAAAATTCATTTATTACCGCCGAATGCCTTTACTATTGCATCGCAAACGATGCCTACTTCAAATTCCCGAACGACACAGGCTTCCTCATATTTATCCATGAGCTTGTCGAAGCCCAGACATGAAACGTCCTCGCCCAGAAACCGCCTGACAAACAGGCGAATCCGGGCAAGGCTGTTTATATCTTCGTTTTTCTTGAAGTAGTATTGCCCCCGAAAAAAGGAGCCACCACCTCGTCAACAAACCGTCCGTATGCAATCGGATATTCCCTAATCGCATCGATAACCGGAGCAGGCTCCGGGTAAACTATCAAAGACTGGATGAGGTTGAGGTTTGCCACAATTGGGTTCTTCTGGGCGCTTTTATTATGGCTCTCAATATCAGCCACTTGGGGAACCCTAAAGACAAACTCTACCTTGTGGAATTTGTCCTCCGAATCGGTAAAAGTCATTTCCCCTTCATAAATACCCTCGGGGTGAGCTTTCTTTAGCTCTTCAATTTTTTCTTTTGGTATATTCATTGTCCTTCTCCTTAATTAATGCCCGCGACATAAGCCGGGCGGCCATTGGTTAAAAGCGGCGCGGTTAAAAGGCCCTTGAGCGGAACCTTCAGGTTTTTATCGCCTTTCGAACCGCCAAAATTGCGCTCGATAAAATGGGTTTGCAAAGTGTCGGTGACTGGCGCTTGCCCGGCATGGCCATAGCTGACGACAATTGGAATCGGCGGCATATTATAAAAGCCGCCATGCGCCGAAGCGTATTCGTCAAGCGCGTCATATTCGGCGCGGCCAAATTCGGCATCGCAAGTCCCTGAATATTCGCCGCGCCCAATGCCGATCGGAAGCCCGTTTGTTCCCGTGATCACTTCGTCATCCTTCTTGTCCTTGTAATCTATTTTCTCAAGGGTAAGGATCATGCCTGTAGGCAATAAGGCTTTGATTGATTCAAAGTCATAAATAATTCCGTTAATCATTCCTGCACCCCCAATGCCGGATTCTTGTAGGCGATCTCGTTTTCGATGAAGCTCATCTTGCCAAGCGGAACGATCCGCACTTTGGTTCGGAGCTTTTTGTCGGCGAGGATATTCTGCCCGGGCGGAATAACCACATAGCCGTCAGAAATTTCCCTGTTGGTTTTCATGATCTCAAGAGGCGACTGGCTCAACGCCAAGAACATTTCAAGGCCTTCAGGAGATCCGTCTTTTCCGATCCTTACTGTATCGTTGACCGCCGGAAGCTGTGCGATGTAAAGGTTGCGACAGGCTTTGTCCATGACACGGCGGCGTTCCACCAAATCAAAGTCACTGCCTTCCTCGCTCATCATCTGGCCGGAGGTAAAGAATATTCCTTTCCGTCCGACATATTTCCGCACCGTTACATATCCGGCGTTTTTCAGATCTTCGATGTGCCCGTCATTCAGGCCGTCAGGCTTTATGCTGACTGCCGCAGATATGCCGCCGAACTTTACGGCATCCGGGCCGTCCATCACCTTCCGGGCGGCAACGCTTCCGCAATAAACCCCGATAAGCCCGCGCACGTCAACCTGACCGTTGGCATCGGCTTCCTCGATCCATCCGGCGCAAACTTGCAGACGAGTGGAAGCGGTGTTTCCGCGCTCCGCCCCGCACAGCGCGTTTTTCCACTGATCCAATGTCTCTCCGCTGTTCAGGTAACGAGCCTGCGCCACAAAGAAAAGATACTGGTAAATTTCGGCGGCCTCGTTTGCTTTCATGGCAAGGGCGGCCCACAGGGGCGCGGCGCAAACTCCGGCGATTGCGATAAACTCAATAGAAAGTTTTGCTTCAAAGATTTCGTTTATCGCGGCAAGGATATCGCCGTTTGTCGCTCGCGGTTCCGTGGTTTTGAAGCTGAAGGTGTCGCCTTCAACAAAACCTCTTAGGCCGGGAACAAACTGGATCGTAAGGCCGGTTCCGGGGATCGCGTATTTTGCCTCTCCGTCAGGGACGGTGATCTGCTTGCCGGGCAAGGCATCTACCGTTAGACGGAACGTTGCTTCGTTGATGGTTCCGCTAGTTTCAATGGCAACGCTAATGTCGTATTCGTTTCGGGGTTTTCCGCTAACGACAATCGATCCAGTCCCTTCATTTTCCCCGCCATTTGTCACTGGCGATACGGTTCCGGGCAGACTGCCCTCGATGGCAATTACCGACACAGCAGTTCTGGCAATGGAGAGGGAGCTGACTAAGAGGTCGCGCAAAGGCCCATCGCCGATCTTTTTTTCGACTTGGTCTGGGGCATTGAACGTGAGAATCCCCTGCCCAAATTTTTCGGCGACCCCAATGGCGGCAAACCGTCCGTCCGCCTGTGCGCCTTGGACGCCCATTGCGAAATCCAGAATTTCATTTTTTATTCCGGGTAACATTATTTGCCTCCTTTTTTATGGGCATCCAAATATTCTTTGACGGCCTCTGTTAAGTCCTCTTCCGGCACTTTGCTGTTGAGCCTCCATCCTTTGGCCTTAATGACAGCCTCAAGGACAGGCGCGTCAATTTTTAATTTTTTCTGATGCTCCTCGATTGCGAGGATATCTTCCCTCACGCCGTCCATAGGAGCGCCCAAAAAATCTTTGACGGCTTTTTCAAAAACCTCGACAGGCACTTTTTTTCCGCTTGCCCATCCTTTCGCCTGAATGACAGCCGCAAAAACAGGCGCGGAAACGTTCAGGTTTTTCCTGTGTTCCTCGATCGTTGCAGTTTCCGGCTTTGCTTCTTTCTGATTTTTCTTCTGGCCAGCTTTTTGATCAGCCTTCTCATCAGCATTTTGACCGTTGCTGTCGCCCGGCGGGACATTCTGATTTGCAGGAATGTTTTGATTGCTTAAGCCGGGATCGTTTTGGTTATTTCCCGCCTTTTCGTTTTCGTTGGACATACATCCTCCTTAACCTTGTTGGTTGATAATTTCGCCGTCAACCAGTTCCGTTTTATCGAAGAATGGAACGGCAACTGGCTTCCGCGCGGCGGTTCCGGTAAATGTCGCCACAATTACTGAAACGTATGTTTTATTAGTACTGCTCGCGTGATCGGAATGCTCTTCAGCTTCTATCCGCACATGGTTTCCAAAACCGTCATATTCCCATTGGCTTGGTATTTCGGGAATGATACTGCTGGACAGCTCGTCCGCTTTTTCTTCGCCGTCAGCCCAGCACCTGATCAGGATTGGCAATTTGCGATGCCCGCGAACATACCGTTCCGAGTATCGCTTTGGATTGCCTTCAAAATACCGCACTGTCCGCGCTTCCGAGTCATCGAATGTGCCGGGGTTTGTGATCAAAGCTACTAATGGAAATTTTCGCGCCATTATTTCGCGGGTTTCTTCTGCGGCTGATTTGACCACGGTGATGCCCGGCATAGTTTTTTTTATGATTCCCTCAAGCAGGGTTTTTGCTTCCCGTATCACGTCAGGCCCCTAGCCCCAGAAGTTTCAAAACCGCCGGATCGTTTAGAATGCGGCGGTCGAAATCCTTTGTTACTCCCATATAAGGACGCGCCGGAATATTTGCTTTCAAATCCCTTCCGGCTTGCCCTCCCTGCTGGTGTACTCTGGCATACTCTACGTTTGACCCAAAGACCACCGAGCCGTCAGGGAACGATTCCCAAATCAAAGAGCGTTTGAGGTGATAGGGTTTCCCCTGCAAAATTTTTCCGCTCTTATTGGGGCTTTTTAATGGCTCCCAGTTTTTTTCTGTGACTGGGTCTTTTTCTTTTTCAAAAGCTTTCTCGCTGATATAGGCAAGCTCGCCGCCCGCGAAATCCGCAATGGCTTTCATGTCAGGCATTGCGGCCTTGGAAAGCGCATCGAGGATCGCCTGAAATTCGGCGTTATCGTATTCGGCGTAGACTATACCAGCTCCGGCCATTTAGTACCCCTTGAAATTCATTTGCGGCATACTTGAAACCAAAACCCCGCCGGGCGGCTGTGATACTTCATCGTCATTTGCATAGCCTGGTATCTTAAATTTTCCCTCCGCCACTTTTGTTAAAAATTGCCGGGCGTTTTTAGCTTCATCTAAGACAGCCTTGCCGCCGGGATCGTTTTCAAGAACCCCTGCGCTAATAACTAGGTTTGCCGTTGCGATATCAATGCAATACTTTCGTAAATTTTCAGGCGGCCCTAAAAGTGGAACCGGATAGCCGCCGGAAATTAAATAGCCGTCAATTTCCGCGCTGGCGTTCCGTATAGCCCGATCGACCGCAATGGAATCCAAGCGGCTCCATCCGGCGATCCTGTCCTCACCGTAGGCCGCTTCCAGATCTGCGCGGGTGCAATATCCCATAGTTACCTCCGGTTTAAAATTCCCTTCGGCGTTATTCGCTATTCCGGCAAAGGCCGGAAAAACTAACGCCGAAATCAACAGCAGTACAATTAAAATTTTTCTCATGTACTCCCTCCATAAATTTTTTTTCAGGCCAACGGCCTGTTAAAGCTCTCTTTCGATAACGCAATAAACTGCGTAATCGACCAACAGCCAAACTAAGGACACCGCTATTGACGGGCTTGAAAATCGATTAGGCTCGCAAACTATAAACCCGCCCATTCCAAACAATAATCCCAAAATGACAAAGGCCTTCATTTTACGCATTTTTTAAAGCACGTCTTTAATGGTGTAAATGAGGTCTTCGCACACCACCACTTCTTCGGTCTCATGGGCTACCTGAACATACTCGCCGCCGAGAACGCCGCCGTCCTCTTCGTTCCATGTCCGAACCACATAGCCTTCGCTGTCAGCCTCTTGGTACTTGAGGCAGAAGGTTTTTCCGGCGCAGGGCTGATCCCACTGATCGTTGGTATGCGCGAGGATAACCGCATTGCCCCAAATGCTTTGGGGATCAACGCTTCCTTCCTGATTCCGCTTTCCGAAATCGGCGCGGCCCTTGGCGATGATCACCCGGTCGATCCTGAAAAGTTTTGAGAGCGTTGTCTCGTCAACTTTTTTTATGTAATTCGCTTCGCCGAGTTTGGTAAGGAGTACCGGGTGGTATTCAAGAACGTCAAAAACAGCCTCGTTGAAGAGCAGGAGATTGGGCCTGAAGAACAGCCTTTCGATGGCATCTTTGATGGCTTGGAAGGGATCGCCTTGGCCGTTCGCCCATTTGTTGGTCTTTGCATTACCGGCACCGGAGAGGCTGGCGGAACGCCCTGAAAGGTTGAGAACCGTATTGGCGATCCGTTTCTCCTGCGCGAGTTCCAGCTTGCTCACCAAGAGTTCGGTTTTTCGTTTTTCCCAAAGCTTAAATATGCCGTCCATGAATTCGAGGTCAGCATTGTCGATAAAGGCCTTAAGGCCGTAAGGGGTTGTCGCATAACTTACTTTCTTCGCGGAAGCGTGAAATTCGTTTGCTTGTGCCCTCTCGCCCGCCATCGTTACGTCGGGGACTTTGAAGGCGGTCTCCTTGTCAAACTTCGCATACTTGCCGGACGGTTTGGGAACCAAGATGCGGGGGAAAAGAATCGGCCCAACCAGCCCTTCCCTGACCCTTTGAGAATAATCCACTGCGAGGTTGGAAAGCAGTAAATCAATGTATCCGTATTTTCTGGCCATAAAAACCTCCTTGGCCTTAAACCGTGATATTGCCGCGCTCGATCAGCACGTCAACATATTCACCGGCGGAACCGCCTTCGAGGAACGTTCCGACAATGCTGTAAGCTCCTGCCGTTGACGGCAGAACCACCAGCGATCCAGAAGCATCGGGTTTCAGGATCGCTTTTTTTCCGGCGGCGACCGTTCCGCCGGCAACCGCTTTGACAACGCCGTGCAGGACGATTCCGATCTCCTCGTTGACGGCTTTCGTTTCGTTGGCTTCAAAGGGGTACACGCCGATGAAGTCACCGGCTCCGTTGCTGGCAGGGGCTTTGACTTGGTTGTCCGCGCTTCCCTGCACAACGGCCGTTCCGGGCTTTATCGCCGACTCGGCGACATAGGGCCTTCTGTTAATCATTGGAACCCTCCTCTTCAAAAAGTTCGGGCTTCTCCGCATACAAGGCGTTTGCGGCATCTGCGAAGCTCGCCAGATTTTTTTCTTTCTGGAACGCCCTGATCTTCGCGGTCAGATCGGACGTGCCAGCCGCCGGAGCCGGAGCGTTTTTCTTGTCCGCTTTGTGCTTCCCGGACAGATCCACTTTTGCATCCAGCGCGGAGAACAAGGCGCGGAATTCTTTCCGCTCCTCTTCACCTGGTAGCCTTGCGTCTAACGCTACGGCTTTGTCAAACTGCGCCGGGGGCAGTTTCCCCTCGTCCCGGAGCTTTCCGAAAAACGCTTCCGCTTCCTGTTTTTTCCCTGCGCTCTTCAGCTCCTCGTTTTCCTTTTTGAAAGCGGCAAGCTCCCCTGCGCTCTTTTCGAGTTCCGCAACTCGGGCGTTGCTTTTTTCAAGTTCCGCCTGCAATTCTTCAGCAGTCTTCATTACTGATTCCTCCTGTGTTTTTTCCTTGCCCTCAAAGGACAAGGCTTGTGCGTCCTCGGCGTTCACTTTTCTGGTGAATGTCGAGACGTGATTTTCTTCATCAACGGTATTGACAACACCGCCTGACAAAAAACTTTTTAAGCTGAACATGGCGGGAATTTTTGTCCCTGTTACCGCCGGGGTGTCCCGCCCCAAGAGGGCAATAGCTTTGAGGTACGGAGGCTCGCCTTTGTTGACCTTGTCAAACTCGTATAGCTCCACTGATATGTACCGGAGCTTTCCCTCCGCTATCGCGTGACGCGCCTCAAGCGAAAAATTATCGATGGTCGCAAAAACCCTTCCGTCCTTGTCCATCCTCAAGCTTGCTACCCAGCCGTGGGCGAACTGATCGGAATCCCTCAAGGCGAACGCCCGATGACCGATCACCGCCGGAGCCTCGATCCCGTTCACAGGATCGTAAGCGTCCACCATCTGCTGTACCCTCTCGACAGGCCAATCTCCCTGCGGGTATTTACCCGCCTTAAATACGAATAGTTCAGGCAATTTCTGCACCCCCTTCTAAACCTGTAAATTTGCCTCCGGCATTGCCGGAAACACCCCCTTTAAAAGGCTTTAAAAACCGTTCAAATTCGTTTCCCCAGCCGGACATGGTAAATTGACACCAATTTCCAATTTGGACGCGCCCTGGGGCTTCCTGTGCGCTTTTCATGCCGCCCCCATAAACTGGCTGACAACCCCTTTAAATTCCTCAAATAATGCAGGATTGTTTGTCCACAAGCGGGGGCAATCTTTCCAGCCCACAATTTCGTGGTGCGTTGTGATTATGTCTACCGGCTTGCCATGCCGCATTAAAATGTCAGCGCATAGTTCGGCGGCAGAGTCCAATGTCGCATACGAGAAATCGCCCGGGTTCAAATTGAGATGGCTCATTTCTATGCCGATAGCGTAAAAGTTCGGCGTGATAAAAGGCCCGTTTGGCCTTATCCGCTTGCCGGAAAAAGCATCGGTGTTTGCGAATAACGCTCGCGCTTTGTCTGTGTAAACCCTGCCGGATTTTGGATCGATCTGGCTTGAGCCGATGTGGTAGCCAACTTCATCTTCCGGCAAAACCCGCAGTACCGTGCCGTCCGTGCCAATGATATAATGGGCGGAACCCTGCGCTCCCCCGCTTTCAAACCAAGAGCGCGTATGAATCGGAAGCTGGTTTGCCACGGCCAGCCAATGCAATACAACAGCCCTTAATTCAATAATTTTTTCGCCCGGACGGTTGAGCTTTCCCAGCGTCAAAAGATTGTCAATTATTTTCAATTGAAACATCCTCCTTGACTCCGCTCCAAAGCGAAGCTATATTTGATATGGTTACCGCTTAGGACTCGAATACAGGCAGCAGAGCCTTGTCGGATATTTCCGGCATGGACGGCAGAGGGTTCGAATCCCTCCGGGCGGTCACCGTATTTCTGTGTACTTCTGTTTGCCATACTCATCTTCTACCCAAGCAAGCGTTTTAATTTTCAAAGCCAGCGTTTTTTGCCGCTGGCCTAGCACTATTTTCAGCACCTTTCCGTCATTGGTGCTTTTTACGAAATGAAACACGCGCCCTTGGTTTTTATGCTGTGGATCGAGTTCCTCCTCGTATATCCGTTCCGGTTTTTGTATGGTCTGATACAGGTCGCCGAAAAGCCGTTCTGGGATTCTTTGCGTATTTACTTTGACCGCCGTCCCATGATGCAAGTCCGTGTCCTGCGCCATGATTTTGGAATCGATAACCCCTGCACGAACCATCGCTTCATGTTTTGACGCTTCGAGGTTTCCGACTTGGTAAAGTATTCCCAGCGGGAAATATTCTTTTTTATCCATCCGGCGGATCAGCACATCGAATTCGCCGGAGGTCATTTTTGTATTGTCCATGTCCTGACGGTAATTTTTGATAACGTGTTCTAAAGCGGTTCTTCCGTCATCCATGCGGTAATTTGCAAGGTTTGAATAACCGTTAAAATTAGGAGCCAAAGATTCCTGTCCCGGATTGTATTTCCATTCCGGCGGCGCGAATTTATTCCAGTCAACGGCGTTGCCGTTTCGGTCAACGAGAGCAGGAGGGTTTCCGTCAGCGTCAGACTTCAGTATCTCCACGCCTTCCCTCTCCGCGCCTGACTCGCTCAACGTAACCACGGAGCATTCACAGCCCCAGCCGTTAGGCGGCCTGTTTTCGTTCCAGAACGGATCGTCAAAGCGAAAGGCTTTGCCGTGCAGGGTGATGTGATCTTCCCTCCGGTTCTTGCCAACGAGCTTGGAAATGTATTCCCATATAGGCCGCATCTCCGCGCCGCGCACTTGCTGTCGATACCGCCCGGCCTCGTAAGCGGTTTTCATATTGATGTGATATATAAGGCCGATCCGCCAGTTGATGTAATCTTTATCGTTCGGCCCCTTGTCGCTCCGCCCATACCAGCCTTTATCTTCCATGAGGCCGTGCATTTCTTTTTTGAACGTGTTGAAGCTTTCGCCGTTGGCCATCGCTTTATTGAGCAATCCGAAAATATCGTTCAGCACCGCTGCATTCCGCGAATGCGCGACCGTGAAGGCGTGTGCGTGTTCGCCGTGCTTGAGATCGTCCCAGTTTTCCGTTTCCACGATGGATTTCCGCGAGAGGTATTTTTTCGCTTCGACAGGATCGGGGATGCGGTCAGACATTGCGCCGCCCTCCTTTATCTCCGGTCTTGGCTCCTATCTGGCTGGCGGCGTACCGAACCTCGTCAATAAGGGCCGCGCACTTCGCGGGGGATGAGCGATCATAGGCTGACATAACAGCGTCAATCGCGTCATCAAAATTTTGTGCCATTCCCATAGCGTCAACAAAAGAATCGACTGTCTGGTTGGTTTCTTCCTGCGCGGCTTTCAGGATGGCTGTGTCGAAGCGATCCATGAGATCGGCATCCTTCTCAAGCTCCTTCTCATCTTTGGACGCGAAGAGCATGGCCAGCCTGTGAAAAAGGGAACGCTTTTTATTTACGCTCCCGCAACCGCATGGGCAGTTTTCAGGATGCTTTTTGTCAGGGACAATGCGGTCGAAGCCGGGGAACGAATCGCCGCTGGATTCCTCTTCTTTAAGATCGAATTCATCATCCTGCATTCCGTATTCCCTGATAAAATATTCTTTCTTTGGCTTCCAGCCGATTTGATGCAGTTTTACGTCACGGTCTGCCCGGGCGGTCTGGAGGTCTTCGTCTTTGACAAACTGGAAAAGGGGCGGCGCGGCATCCGCGCCGAAATTATAAAAAGCATATACAGCCGCCAGCCGGTTAAAAGCCGCGCTGATGCGGCGGCGGTCTGAGGCGGCGATATCCTCGCGCACTAAATTATGGGCTGTGGCGGCGGCGTAGCTTCCGTTGGCTCCAATTTCAGTTGTAAGGGTTTGCCCCAGCACCGCTTTTGAAATTTCGTTATTCGACATTTGGATGTATGCCGAATGCACGTCCGATCCGCCTTTTTTGTCGGATGCGGATTGGATGGATATTTCCGAGCCTTCCGGCGCGATAGCAACCGCATTGGCAACCATCTGCTCCAGAGCCTCAAGCAGTTCCTGCTTAAACTTGTCACCGGCATTGGACGGATATTTTCCGAACATGAACGCGCCGCCGTATTTTTCAACGAATACAGTCCACCAGCGGAAACCGTTTTTTTTGAACGTGACTGGCCAGAAGCATTTTGAAAAAACTTTCACGCCGTAAGGGTTCGCATAGCTTGGCCTGTGCTGGACTAGCAGGAACCGGTTCTCCGGCAGTTCCTCCGCGCCGATGATTCCGGTTTTTAATACCAGCTTGTTTTCCTGATTGAACTCAAACCACTGCGGCGGTTTCCCAACGATATTTGATATTCCCCAGCGTCCCTCGTTCGCAACCCAAAGAACCTCAAGCGGCGAATAGCCGTAGGCGACAGCATCCATCATCTCTTCGATGATTCGCGGAACGTCCATGTCCTTGAGTTCCTCGGCGAATGCGTCCGCTATTTCCTGTGCGCCGGAACTGTCATCGCCGGGAGCCATAAACCACTCCGCGCCGGAAGTGGCGGCGCACCTAACGCCCCACACGCTTTCAAGATGGCTGTCGGTTAAAAGCTCTTGCAGGGCCGTAATGCTTCTGCCCATTTTTTTCAGGATAGGATCGGGATCGGGGAGGCTCCGCATCAGCCGGATAAAATCATTCGCCCGGCTCCGTGTGGCGAAGTGATCGCCGCCGGAAATGTTTACATCGGGAGTGTCGGAGAGGTTTTTCTTTTCGCTGTCTATATGGGCATCGGGCGCCCATTTTTGTTTATTATGGTTTCGCTTGGACATTCGGCCCCTCCGCAAAAATTTCGTTATAGGTATTTTCAAAAATGGCTTTCAGATCGTCTGAATAGTCAAATCGTTTTTGGCACATTTCGATTGACCGCATGATATTGCCGTCCTCATGCCGCTTTGTTGACGCATACCAATCGCAGAACATTTCAACGATATCGATTAAAGTCATTCCCCTGATGCCGTTTTCAAAATGCTCCGGGTGATGCCTGTTGACCGCATAATGGTGCTTTAATGCCGGTTCAAGTTCCTTTAAAGATTGTTTGTACTCATCGCTTCCATACGTCAAACCGGCAAGCCTCTGCGAATGAGCGTCAAAATAACGCAGTTCCGGTTCCTCTAGCTTCGATTTGTCATGTTCGTAAATTCTGCTGATTAAGAGCATTGCGATTTTATTTATAAATTCGCCGACTTGGAGAATGTGTTTTATTGTTTCCGGCACTGACGAATATTTTTTGCCCTGCATATTAATTGCCATCGCATTGCTCTCAAATTTTACACGTCTGGTAAAACGAGGCCGCCTTTGGTTAGCCATGACAGGCTGAAAGCCCAAAGCCCAATCCCTTCACCCGCAATTACGGAGTACCGCCATCCAAAAGCGGCTTTGCCTCCAAAGCCGATTGCAAGGGCGGCAAACATTATCACAGCGCAAGTCCTGTAAAGTATATTTCTGCGCCACTTCCGGCTTTTAGGGGATATCGTGTTCCCTTCACCAGTTTTGACAAACTGGAGGCCTATTAAAAAAATCAGGGAGCCAAAAAATAACCCTGCGCTTGCCAAATGAATTGTGTTGGTTACGCCTTGAGAGAGCATTAAAAAATTTCTTGTTTCCGCGCCGTCCAAAGCGCACGGAAATAACGTCAGCGCAATAGCCCCGCTTCCCGCGAGAATTGTTGACACCCGGTCTTTTACGTCATACCCGCGATAGCAGATTAAAAATAACCCAACGCCAAAAACTAAGCCCTCAAATAATAAATACCCGCTACTGTAATGAGTTGCGCTTATGGATGTTAAAACGCCGGGCGGGTTATATGCGCCGCCAAAAACTATATTGAAAAATAATGTCAGTATAGGCAATAAAAAACCCAACACGCCAAGAGTATTACGCAATACATTCTGATCCTTATTCATTTTCTACCTCCAATTAGTTTCTCCCTCATCAATATCCCTCCAGCACACGCGCCGCTTCCCTTTCGTGGCTTGATTTTGGTTTCCCAGCGCGGCGTTTCCGGGCGTACTCCAGCAGTTTCCGCACAACGCCTTCAAGCGCATCCGGGCCGTCAACGTATTCGCCGTCCGGGAATTGCAGAAGCTGATCGATGAGTTCTTTTTGATCCTTGTCTTTTTTCAAAAACCGAATAACGCCGTTCTCAATGGGCGCGGAAAGCGTTCCTTCAATTCGGGTAATTTTGTTGACGCTGTTGGTTTCTGCCTTATATGGAATGTGGTATCCTTCGCGTTCCGCTTTGGCATCAAATATTTCCGACAGCAGGGCTTGCCCTCCGTTATCCTCATAAAACATCCACGAAGGGTTGAGGGCTTCATAAATTAAGTACATTCCGTCAACCATTCGAGAAATAGATTCCTTCCTTATTCGGGCTTTAAGAATATAGATTGCGCCTTCATTGGTTATCCCAGCGCAGACGGTAGCTTTGTAGCAGTGTTTCTCCTCGGCTTTAACCGATGGATCTGTCCACGAGAACACATAGGCGAAGCGGGTTCCGATCAGTTCCTCTTCCGCATAGCTTCTGACGTGTTCTTCCTTAAAAATCCGCTCGTCAAGCGCAATGGGAATAAGAAGAAACTCTTGGTTATACGCCATCGATCCGATTGTGCTTTTTATTCTTGCAAGCCGTGCCGCCGGAAATTCTTCATTCCATGTCGGCTTTCCTTTTGACTCCGCCGGGAACTTGTAAGTCTTAATCGGCTTTATGTCGTCAGTTCCTTTTTCTAGGGTACTGGCAACGCATTGCGTATTGAGAGGAGTGGCGACAATAATCGCCGAATAATTTTCAGCGAGCGCGGGCAATAAATCCTGCGTAACCCACTCAATAGTTTCCTTTACGAATTTTCGGCTCTTGGCTCTTTTCCGGCTTTGGATATCATCGCACCGCACATAATCCGGGCGGTTCGGCCCGTGGACAAAGCCGCGAGGGTCTTGGCCTATTGAAACGGAACGGACTCCAATTTTTTTGTTTTCGGGGCCGGGAACATACACGGTGAATTTTTTTATGCCGGGATGCTGGTGCGGCAAAAAGAATTCCCCGAAATCATTTTGAAGGCGTTGGTTATACATAAGCTCCAAAAGGATGCGCCCTGTAAAAACCGCGCTCTTGTCATCGTTATACGATGAGAAAATCATAAAATTCCGGTTGCCGTAAGCTATCTCGTGGATCGGATCGAGCAACGTGAAAAATGTAGATTTGCCGCTACCCCTGAACGCCTGAAGCAAAATAGGCTCGTTTGTCATTTGCCGAATGGCTTCCCAACGCAGATGAAACTTCGCAGACTTTTTCGTAACGTATTCTGGAAAATATGTCCGCGCAAATTCTTCAATATTGTTTTTGCAGCATTTTTTTCGTTCCTGTTTTGCTTTATCGGAGTTGTCCAAAAACAGCGGCCTTGAAAGGATTTCTTCTTTGAGATCGTTCCATGCGGCTTCAAGCTGTTTTAACGTCCTGATAACTGGCACTTAAAAAATTCCCTTCGTTGTCGTGTAAGCTTTTAGAGCCTCATATATCTGATCCCAATGCGGCTCCATTAGTTCTTTTAATTCCGGCTCATGCTCGGCAAGCCAGACATTAATTACTTTGATAAGATCGATGGCAACGCCAAGGTATTGACCCCTGATGTCGATCTTTTGCATAACGCTTATGTGCTTTGATATCGCGTCCGCAATTTTGGAATCCGAAAGCAATTCGGGGTTGGCTTTGATTTTTATCATCCATGCCTTAACGCTCTCGGCATAAATTGCCATGAGTTCTCGTGGACTCATGTTGAATATCCGCCGCTGGACATCCCAATCCAAAGCCTCGCCTTTTGCCGCCGCATCTTCTTTCCACCGGTATACGGTTCCGGCATTTACTTTTAACTGCTCGGCTATTGCAGGGCAGGAAATGCCCTGACGGACATAGAGGCGTTCGGCTTCTTCCCGCTTGTCTGTCAAAGCCATTAGCGCAGGTTCCTTATTTCCTTAAGCTCGTCCTGCAATTGCCGGAAGCCGCTTTTTATGTCGCCTTTAATTTCGTCTAACGACTTCATCAATGTGCTTTGCTGGTTTTCGAGTATGCCGATCTTTTCCGAATGCTTTGCCAGAAGCTCGTGGAATTCCCGCCATTGCCCCTGCCCCTTTATGCGATCCTCTTCCGCCCTCTTGGACATGATTTCCAGCATCTCGTCAGACCGCTTTATTGCCGCCGCCAGCTCGCTCTTTGACGCTAGGGCTTTCATTTGTTCGTTTTGGGCGTTGTTGGTTTCTGCGTTCTGGTTGATCTTTCCTTTGAAAACGCCAATCGCAATAAATACGCTTCCAAGCGAAACGGTGGCGGCAATGATCGAAAAAATAATTGTATGGTTCATTGATCCTCCCGGTAAAATCTGCATACAACTTCCAGCCGCCCAGCGTACTCCCGCATGGCAATCACGTTCCGCTCAAGGGCGCGGTAATCGTTATATGAAAGCCACAGGCCGCCGTCACGATCCTCAAAATGCACCGGCTCCATTTCAGGCGGAACCGGCATGGGAGGGGCAATCGCCGCAAGCGTCTTCTCGATTTCCGATGGCGCGGTTTGGGTTTGAGTTGACTTACAGCTATTTGTTGAATAAATTATTAGCGCGATTAACAAGATCGCTGTCAGGGGTTTCCTCAAGGCTCCTCCTCTCATCGTTAGCTTTCTCCTCCGCCTTTGCGGTTTCGCTGGCGGCTTTTTGTACGCGCCCGGCCCGTTCCGATACCCGGGCGAGGGCTTCCTTCTGCGCCTTCGCGTCCGCCTCCGCCCTTTGAGCCCTGTCGCCCAGAGCCTTGATTAAAAAGGCGGCCACGGCGGAAAGAATCGCCAAGGCAGACAAGGCAATCGCTTTTAGCCACTTCATTGATTCTTTGGGCCTTGGTCGGTGGCCATTTTATTCGCCTCTACGCCGCTGATCAGGCCGCCTATGACAATCAAAAAGCCCACGCCGAAGCACAGGTAAACTGAATTCAATTCGCGCTTAAATATGCTGGAAACGATAAACGTCTCGATGATGAGCGCGGCGAAAATGCATAGGGCGATAACGTAGCGGTGCAAATTTATTGATTTGTAATCGCCGGGCGACAGGCACTGCGTTTTGTGGATCATCGCCGCAAGGTCAACGCCGAGGAACAGGCCGAGGACTGCGGTGTATGTCCCCGCCAACGCGACAACAGTTACCGGATCGGTAACCAGCCGTACTATCCCCGCCACAAACAGCGTCGCGAGGACGCGCCATAAAATCTGGA
>JGI20170J14366_1000171_pt1 | contig 23953 bp, 28 predicted proteins | sample TergutNc150P3_FD_14366 | JGI IMG/M metagenome (IMG submission 14366) | reverse complement strand
TTCTTCGCTAAACTTCATTTCTTTCCTCCGAAATTAGGTGTTTCTCGGAAGTTTATTTCAGTTATTTATCCGGCGGTAGAAGCGGTTCTTTTGACGGATACATTGATTTCCGTGGTATGTTGATTTTTTCCCTTTTCCGTGATAAGCTAAGCTAATAGGTAATTTAATAAAAAATCTAATTTGGCCGATGAAATAAAGAGGGGGTTTCAGTGTGGCCGTGGTGAACTATTTTTCGGTTTTCCCTGGAGACGGAATTAGGGTATGACCGAAGTACTATCCCAGGAAGAAATTGATCAGCTACTCACAGCAATAAACGCGGGCGATACCGAGCCGGAGGAAATGAAGCCGGCCGCGGATACCCGCAAAATAAAAATTTATGACTTTAAGCGGCCTGATAAATTTTCTAAGGAACAAATACGCACCATTTCAATGATGCACGATACCTTTGCCCGTTTGACTACAACGAGCCTTTCGGCCCAGCTCCGTTCAATGGTTCACGTTCACGTAGCGTCGGTCGACCAGCTTACCTACGAAGAGTTTATCCGTTCAATTCCTACGCCGACGACCCTGGCGATCATCAATATGGATCCCCTTAAAGGCAACGCGATTTTAGAGGTAGATCCTGCCGTTACCTTTTCCATTATTGACCGCCTTTTCGGAGGCTCAGGCGAAGGAACGAAAGCCCAGCATGAACTTACGGATATTGAAAGCGCGGTAATGGAAGGAATCATTGTCCGCATACTGGGAAATATGCGCGAGGCCTGGACTCAGGTAATTGACCTAAGGCCCCGTCTTGGTCAGATCGATACGAACCCGCAGTTTGCCCAGATTGTGCCCCCTACCGACATGGTTGTGCTTGTAACCCTTGAAACCAAAGTCGGGGACGTGGAAGGGATGATAAACTTCTGTATTCCTTACCTTACCATTGAGCCCATAATCGGCAAGCTTTCCACCCAGTTCTGGTTTTCTACGGTACACCGCGGTACGACTACCGAGAACCTTAACGTACTAAAGGATAAATTGGCGGCGATCGATGTTGATGTAGTCGCCGAAATAGGAAAAATAAATATTCCTGTAAGGGAAGTTCTTTCGCTCCGTGTAGGGGATGTTGTAAGGCTTTACAATACGAAAATCGGGGATCCGTATTCCCTGAATATCGGAAATAAGAAGAAATTTTTGTGCAGGCCCGGTGTTATCGGGAAAAAAATAGCGGTGCAGGTACTAAAGAAAACCGCGGAACTTGAACATGAAGAGTTTGATGAGCTTACTAATGAGAAGGAGGACCTATTATGAGCGACGGCGCACTTTCGCAGGATGAAATAGATGCATTATTGGCAGGTGTAGATTCAACGGGAAGCTCAAGCAGCACTCATGCGGCTACTATGGCGGCTCCCAGCGGCGGTTCTGAAGAGGAACGCAAAGCCTTTAAGGAATTTCTTTCGGGAAATATAGGGGCCGAATCTTCTAACCTTTCCACGATGACCGGAGCGACTGTAGCAATAAAGGAACCGAATGTCGATTTTAAGAACCGCGACAGCATATTGAGCCAGTTCCCCGATATGGTAACAGTTATCAAAGCCGATTTCAGTTCCGGTTTTCCGGGCGAGCACGTCTTTGTATTGCCCGAAGATACCGCAAGAAGCATCGCTTCTTTGATGAACAAGGAAGACAATATCCAGATGGACGAAATGGCCATGTCCGTCATAGGGGAAGTAATCTCCCAGCTTGTGGGTACCCAGATAACTGATTTAACAAAAAAGACCAACAACAAATCCATAGCGGCCGTTGCCCCTGAAGCTGTAAACGTAAGAAAAGCTACTGCGGCGCTCCCGGCCGGAGATTTCCTAAGCGCAAACTTTCAGATCGATCTGGGAGACGGCGCTCAGCATCAAATGTGGGAAATATACGGCGGTTCTGTCGCCTCCGATATCGCGAGAGCGCTGAACGGAGGAGGAAGCCATCCTGCCGCAGCGAGCAACGGCAAGGGTATGAACATGGGCGCTATGGGAATGGGCGGCGGAATGCCGGCAATGGGAGGTATGCAGATGCCGATGGGTGGAATGGGTATGCAAGGAATGCCGGGTATGGGCGTTCCCACAAATGTACAATCAGTTCAGTTTCCGAATTTGATGCAGCACGCCATGCCACAGGAACAGGGCAACATCAGCCTGATAATGGACGTCTACATGGAGATGACCGTTGAATTGGGCCGTACCCGCAAGCTCATCAAGGAGATCCTGAGCATGGGAGAAGGCACGATCATCGAGTTGGACAAGTTAGCCGGCGAGCCTGTTGATATTTTGGTAAACCATAAACTCATTGCAAAGGGCGAAGTTGTAGTTATTGATGAAAATTTCGGTGTCCGCGTTACTGAAATTGTTTCTCCGCTTGAAAGAATGAATGATATGCAGTGATTTTTTCACTAATGGACAACAAATTTTGATTTTACCTTGCAATTGCATACCAATGACGATATAATAATATTGAAATTATTTAATTGTTATAAGCAATTGTGATCAGTTTTAACTTGGGAGGGGAAAAACTGAAATCGTTTCGATCATATTTTAGTGTTTTAATTTTATTAACAGGCTTTTTTAGCGTTGTAATCCCCTCATTTGCCCAAACCACGTTTGATGAATCTACAATAATCCTTGGCGACACCCCTGCTCCAGAGACTCCTGTTGCCGGTTCCTCCATATTGATTATGTTAAGAATGGTTCTGGTTCTCGCTCTTGCCGCGCTCGCGATTTACGGCATTGTTTTTTTTGTTAAGCGCATTTCCCGGCCCCGTGAAAATCCTGATCCCCACCTGAAAGTTCTTGCGCGTGTTCCACTCGCGAGCGATTCTTTTGCCGCCGTAATTTCGCTGGGGGCAAAAGCGTGGCTTGTGGGAGGCGGTTCAGGCGGCCTTAATCTTATTTCCGAAGTTGATGACGTAGAATCCCTTGAAACCATGCTGCTTGATGACGCCAAAAGAAACGCCGAGCCAAGGCGTTTTCTCGATTTTCGATCCATCTTGCGTTTTGGCCGCGATGAGAAAAAGTTATCATCGCAGGATAGCTCTATTGCAGATAATTTGCGACAGCAGCGGGAAAGGCTTAAGGGACTGTAAAATGAGAGCGCGAATAATTCTTTCAGCTTTGCTTTTACTGGCTCTTGTTCCGCAGTCGGCCCATGCCCAGACAACGCTGTTTCCCGGCATGTCAACAGACGGAACTATGGCTATTCCGGAACCTCCGTCAATGACTCCTGTTCCCTTTATCGATCTTACAATAAGAAACCCCGAAAGCGGACAGGAAGTGGCTTTTTCTCTGCAACTGCTTCTGCTTTTGACTGCCCTTTCGCTTGCGCCCAGCATTTTTATTCTCATGACCAGTTTCTTGCGGATCGCCATAGTGCTGGACTTTATCAAACGGGCGCTTTCGCTCCAGCAAGTGCCGCCTAACCAGGTGCTGATGGGAATTGCCCTCTTCATGACGATCTTTATAATGTGGCCGACTTTTGTAACGATCTACGAAAATTCTTTCCGGCCCCTGGCAGCCGGTGAAATAGACGTAGGCGGAGCTTACAGGGAAGCCGAGGCCCCTTTAAGAATTTTTATGTACAGCCAGATGCGGGGAAGCAAGAATAACAGTACCGAAAATATCCGGCTTTTTATGGCTATGCGCGGACTGGACAGGCCCGATACTCTGGCGGATGTGCCGACCTATGTGCTTATTCCGGCTTTTATCCTGAACGAGCTGACTGTCGCTTTTAAAATTGGAATATTTCTTTTTATTCCATTTATTGTAATTGACATGGTGGTAGCCAGCGCCCTTATGTCCATGGGCATGATCATGCTGCCCCCTGTAATGATCTCCATGCCGTTTAAACTGATTCTCTTTATTCTGATAGACGGGTGGGGGCTTTTAACGAATCAGCTGGTTCAATCTTTTTTACAGAGGTGATAGGTGAGTATAGGCGATGTAACCATGCTTTTGCGGGGAGGGATATTACAGGTACTGATAATAGCGGCGCCCTTGCTTCTCTCGGCTCTGCTTGTGGGGCTTCTGGTGGCAATACTTCAGGCGACTACGTCCATACAGGAACAGACCCTTACTTTTGTGCCTAAGATTTTCACCATACTTTTGGTTTTGGCTTTTCTTGGGAGTTGGATGTTCAGCTCTCTTAGGGAATATACGATAGAACTGTTCCGGAGAATACCTGACATGGTCAGGTAAACGAGAAATTATTTTAGGGGTATTTGGTTGATAGAAAGCCAGATAATAAACGAAATACTCAACTTTACTCCGGCTTTTTTATTAATAGCCGTCAGAGCCCTAGCCCTGATCGAGGTAGCCCCGCTTTTCAACTCTGAATCCATCCCCCAAGTGGCGAAAATTTCCCTTGCGGGATTCGCCGCCTATTCCGCGTTCCCCTCGGCTCTGATAAGGGATTGGGTTATCGCGCCTTTCGGTCTCAGTTTTGTTTTCCTTGTTATCGGGGAAGCCCTCATTGGAATTATCATAGGCTTTTTTATAGCGCTTATTTTTGCCGCATTCTCTACGGCCGGTCAATTTTTCTCCCTTCAAATGGGTTTTGGCGCTTCTGAAACTTTTGATCCCCTGTCGCAGATTGAAAACCCCCTTATGGGCCAATACCTTAACACCATTGCCATGCTGATATTTGTTACCGTCAACGGCTTTCGCGAGCTTTTTCTTGGTGGCTTCTGGCGTTCACTCCAGTCCATCAACGTGATGAGCCTTATAGCGGGCCGTGAAAACATCGTTTCCCTTGTGCTGGCGGGGCTTTCGAGGCTTTTTTTTGACGCCATTGTAATCAGTATGCCGATTCTTGGCTCGCTGTTTTTGGTTTCCCTGTCAACCGGGCTCATTTCAAAAGCCGCCCCGCAGATCAACATACTTTCCGAGGGTTTTCCCATTTCAATAACCGTGGCCTTCATTCTCATATACGCTGCCCTTCCTTTTATGACCGAGGCGTTCAGCAGGGTCGTTGATTCAGGTTTCCAAACCCTTCAAACCCTGTACATCCAAATAGGTCAGCGCATAGCCGAAGGGGGCACGCTTTGATTTACTCTAATATTTCTCACAGAGACACGGAGCTCACAGAGTACACAGAGGGAAATAAAAAGTTTTCAATAATATTTTTGCCCTTGAATTATGAAAAAGACCGAAAGGTACAACGGAATTTACAAATTAAGCCCAAAACTCCGTGTTCTCTGTGCCTCTGTGAGATGAATTTTCAGGGAATCCTAAATGGAGTAGAGCTTTCTCGTGCTGCGCAGAGCATGCACCTGCAGTGGTTTGCCGCGGAGGATGAGGGCCGTACCTTTGACCCTACCGAGACAACCTACAGAAAGGCGCGTGAGGAAGGCAGAGTAGCGAAAAGCCAGGAGCTTATTTCGGCTTTGGGCCTGCTGCTGCCTGCCATTTCGATAATCTTTCTTGCCCCGTGGATAGTCAAAACCTGCGCGGAAATGCTTAGGTTTTTCTTTACCAGGATTAACGAGCTTGATCCGTTAACCGACAGCTTCGCCGCCGGAATTTTTATAAACTATTTTATACGCCTTGCTTTGCCGATTCTTTTAGTGGGAATTGCGGCGGCCGTTTTTTCAAATATGGTACAGATAGGTTTTCTTTTTACTACAAAACCCCTGGAGCCTGATTTCTCCAAGGTTTTACCGAAGTTTGCCCGCTATTTTCAGCGCATCTTTTCGCTGGAAGGGCTTGTGAACCTTGGCAAATCAATTATTAAAATGGGCCTTATCGGCGCGGTTGCCTTTTTCATTATCCAGTCGAAATTCAGGGAGCTTGCCAATCTCCAAACGGCGGGTCTGTGGTCTGGAATAACCCTTGTCGCAACGCTTGCGGCGCAATTACTGGTTGTTACAGCTTTGCTCCTCCTTGTTATTTCAATTCCTGACATCTTTTTCCAGCGCTACCAGTTTAAAGAGTCGTTAAAGATGACCCGTGAAACGTTCAAGGAGGAGTTAAAGCAGGATGAGGGAGACCCCGACGTAAGGAACAGACTCAAGAGCCGTTACCGGGAAATGCTGTCACGGAATATGCTGAACGCCGTGCCAAACGCGGATGTGGTTATTACAAACCCGACCCATTATTCTGTGGCCCTGCAATACGACATGGACGCAAAAATGGAAGCGCCCGTAGTTGTTGCCAAGGGAGAAGATGAGCTTGCGCTCAGGATCCGCGAGGTGGCGAAAGCGAACGGCGTACCTGTGGAATCACATCCGCCTTTGACTCGCGCGCTTTACCATGAAACCGAGGTTGGGGACGTAATACCGGTCAGATACTGGAATGTGGTAGGCATCATTCTGGCTAAAATTTTTAATTACGATCAGATGCAGAAGAAGGCCAGGCGCGCCGCAGGAGGCGATGCCGGCAGGATGGGAGCTTAAGGATATTTGCGGAGCGAATGAAATGAGAGAGGCTGAACATGGCTGATGCTGCCAGAGCAAATTTAAACGCGGGAAGCGGAGCCCAAAAATGGGGCTTGAATAACATTCTCAGACTGGATACCGGCGGGGGTATAAGCGGAAGTCTGATAGCCCTGGTAGTGGTGGTAGTGCTTGCGATGTTTATCGTTCCCCTCCCCACGGTAATACTGGACGCTTTTATGGCGATAAACCTCGTTATTTCTCTTTTGGTGCTTTTGATTGTTCTTTACAACAAGAAGCCTACGGATTTTATGCTCTTTCCCACAGTGCTTCTGATAGTAACCGTTTTTGGTCTGGCGCTTAACATATCATCTACCCGGCTGATTCTTACCCAGGGGACGCGCTTTGACGGACGCATGATCAAAGCCTTTGCAACCTTTGTGGTAGGTTCCAGCGGCACCGTCGGCCTTGTGGTAGGCGTTGTTATCTTCATCGCGATCATAGCGGTTCAGAAAGTGGTTATCACCAAGGGCGCAACCAGGGTTTCGGAAGTGGCAGCCCGCTTTACCCTGGACGGAATGCCTCAAAAGCAAATGGCCATCGACACGGAGTACAGTTCCGGCGCGATTGATCTAAAAGAGGCCGCCGCAAAGAAAGAGGCGCTTCAACGAGAATCCGATTTTTACGGGGCCATGGACGGCGCAAGCAAGTTCATTTCCGGAAACGTTACGTTCGCGATTCTGGTTACCGTTATTGACGCTTTAGGCGGCCTCATTATAGGAGCGGCCCTTCACGGGGAGCCTTTAACCACGGCCCTGACAACCTATACCTCCCTCTCAATAGGCGACGGACTCCTTTCGCAGCTTCCGGCCCTTCTTATTTCTACCGCAATGGGTATTGTGGTAACCCGCGCGGCGGCTCCCGGCGATTTGGGCGAACAAGTCGCGATACAGTTTTCAAGAGACTCAAGGGCCTATTGGATTGCTTCGGTGGTTCTTTTCGGCATTGCCTGGCTGCCGGGTTTCCCAAAATACGTGCTTATTCCCATGTCCGTGTTAATCGGTTTCTATGCCTTTAACATAGGCCGGGTACAGAAAAAGCAGGAAAGCTTTAATGAAATGATGACCAAAACAGGGGAGGCGGGCAGGAAGGTCAAGGATGAAAAAGGCGACATTCCTCAAATGGAACCGCCTGATCACCTGTCCCTGGAGCTGGGCTTCGGTCTTATTCCCCTTGTGGACAAGGACAAGGGCGCTGAGCTTCTGGAACGTATGCAGGGAATGCGCCGCCAGATCGCTTTGGACATGGGAATTGTAATTCCAAAAATCAGGATCATTGACAATATACAGTTAGGTTCTTCCGAATACTGTTTTAAAATCCGCGGGGTAGATGTGGGGAAGAGTACAATCAGGATGGGTAACTACCTTTGCATTAACCCGGGAACGGCCAAGGAAGAATTGTCCGGGGAAAAGACAACGGATCCCGCGTTTGGCCTTCCCGCTATCTGGATTGGCGAAGACAAGCGGGACGAGGCTGAACGGGCGGGCTATACCGTGGTAGATCCTCCTTCGATAATTGCGACACACCTTACCGAGATTATCAAACGCCACGCCGCGGAACTTTTGGGCCGCCAGGAAACCCAGGCCATAATAGACGGCCTTAGAAAGGATTATCCGGCGGTGGTTGATGAAGTGCTCATAAGCCGGGACGGAAAAGGCCTTACCATGGGGAATATACAGAAGGTGCTTCAGGGGCTATTAAAAGAGCAGGTTTCAATAAGAAACATGGTATCCGTTCTGGAGTCAGTTGCCGACTTTGCCCCTCTGACTACGGAGACGCGCTTTTTGATTGAAAAGGCGAGGCAGGCTCTCTCAAGTCAGATCTGCCACCAATACGCGGATGATGATCGCACTCTTCATGTGATGACCCTGGAACCGTCCCTTGAGCAGAAGATCATTGAGAGCAAAGCCCAGAGCAGCTCAGGGGATATTTTTTCCGCCCTTGAGCCTGCGCTGCACAACGCGTGGATAAAGACTCTTGGAAAGTCAGTGCGCTCGGTGCATGACCAGGGTTTCTTTCCCGTGATTTTATGTTCTACCCAGGCGCGTTACCTTGTGAAAACCGCGCTTGAAAGGGAACTTCCGGAAGTGGCGGTGCTTTCGGTGGCGGAAATCGCCCAGGACTATAAAGTTGAGTCTGTCGGAATTATAGCGTTGGAACAGGAGCAATAAGGGGAAGGGGAAGATATGCAGCAATACTTCATTGAAAAGGCAGCCAGCTACGCGGAGGCGGAAAGAAAAGCGCGGGAAAAGTACGGGGATAATTTAACTATTCTTACCAAAGAAACTGTCAAGATTCCCGGAGGATTCCTGAACCTTTTTTCAAAAGAAGGCGTGCAGCTCATGGGAATAATCCCGGCAAGAAAAAGCGGCGCTCAGTACCTGCCGTCGCAACTATCGTCGCAGCTTTATAAAGAGCAGTCTCCGGTTTACAAAGAACAGCCCATAGTGAGAGAGAAACCGTATCAGGCCCCGGTAGATTTTGCCAAAGAGAAGGAGAAACTGCTTGCTTTAGGCAACGCGGGCAAGGAAAACACAATAAAGGACAACACGATAAAGGAAGTTTTGGCCGAAGTCAGGATGATCAAGGAAAAACTTGATAACTCAGATTTGGCCGGCTCCAAAGAAGATCATCCCACCCTTAACCGGATTGACGATATTCTTATTTTGAACGATTTTTCCGCTTCTTACCGCAAAGCCCTGCTGGAAAAGGCGAGGAAAGAAATTTCACTTGACGGCCTTAATAATTACCAGGCTGTTCAGGATAAAGTTTTGGAATGGATAGGGGAGAGCATAAAAATTTACGATGCCGGAAAATTCAACACCCGCCCACGGATTATGATCCTTGTCGGCCCCACCGGAGTGGGCAAAACCACGACCATAGCGAAACTTGCGGCCAATTTCGGCATGGACGAGAAAGCCCGCCAAATACGCAATGTTAAACTTATCACAATTGACGCTTATAGAATCGGCGCAAAGGAACAGCTTGAAAAACTCGGCGGCTGTATGGAAGTTCCCTGTTTTTTCGCGACAGATTACGATGAGATGAGAAAGATTATCGCCTTAAATTCCGGCGGGACGGATCTTTTTCTCGTTGACACTATCGGAAGGAACCCCCGCGACATGATATTGTTGGGAGAAATGAAACAGATCCTTGACGCCTGCGGAACCATAACGGATGTCCATCTGGTGCTGGCGGCTACCACAAAAACCAGCGATATTAGTGAAATACTGAAGTCTTTTGAAGCTTTCAACTATAAGTCTGTAATTGTAACAAAGATGGATGAAACAATAAGAACCGGGAACATAATCAGCGCGCTTTCGGAAAAGGCCAAGACGATTTCCTTTATAACTAACGGGCAAAAAATACCGGAGCATATACGCAAAGCATCGGTGATTCAATTTTTAACCAACCTTGAAGGCTTTAAAGTGAACAGAAACAAGTTTGAAGATAAGTTTCCGGATAAAGGAAGGGATCAAATGCAGGAGTGGATATAAAAATGGAAGATCAGGCTGAAAAACTGCGGGAAATAATGCGAAAGAGGCCCGAAAACGGCAAAGAAGGCGATAAAAACAATCGCCAAGCTGGTATATTGCCGAAAAAGGGAGGCAAAACCAGGATTATAACCATTACAAGCGGGAAGGGCGGGGTCGGAAAAACCAATGTGTCGGTGAATATGGCGCTGGCTTACGCCCGTCTTGGAAAGAAGGTCGTGGTTATGGACGCGGATCTGGGTCTTGCAAATGTAAACATCATGCTCAATATGGTTCCACGCTTTAACCTTTACGACATGATCCGCAAGGGCAAAACCATGAGGGAAATCATGGTGGAGACCGATTACGGTATTTCCATTGTGGCAGGGGCGCTGGGGATTTCTCAAATAGCCAATTTAAGCGACGGGGAAAGGCAGAATTTCATAGAAGAGCTGAACACGCTTTCATTCGCGGATATTATTATTATTGATACCAGCGCGGGTGTTTCAAGCAACGTTCTTGATTTTATCGCCGCCGCGGATGACGCCGTGATTATCACAACCCCGGAACCCACGGCCATAACCGACGCCTACGGGATCATAAAGATCATTGCCACAGAGTATGATAACCTTGATATGGAGCTTAAGCTCGTTGTAAACCGGGTAAAAACCGCTGTGGAGGCAAAAAAAGTAGCCGACAGAATGACAAATATCGCCGGTCAGTTTTTAAATCTGAAGGTTGATTACCTGGGTTTTATTTACGATGACCCGATTGTTTCCCAGGCGGTTCTGCGCCAGAGACCTTTTATGGTGCTGGACCCCAAATGCAAAGCCAGTATCTGCGTTCAGCATATTGTAGGTAAAATGGAGAGAAGTGATCTTCGGGAAACAGGAGGTTTTACTTCCATGTTTATGCGTCTTTTCAAGAAGACCTGATTTGGGTTTAGGGAATGTGTTTAGTATAAAAGGGATGAGTTTTGTTTGATCTGAGGTTAAGCGGTATATTCGGCGTAACAGCGTTTATTCTCTCTTTTGTGATAGGCCTTGTAAGCCGGTTAACCTTGCCCATGTTGATTATACGCCCCTTGATTTTCGCTGTCATTTTTTTCGCTCTTTCCGCCTTTGTTAAAATACTCATAAGCCGGTTTTTACCGGAACTTCTGGAAGATAGTACGGATGAGGACGGCTTAACGCCGGGATCCAGAATCAATATTTTGGAAGATGACGGCCCGTCTTTAACATCGGCAGCGCCCGAGGGATTAACCAATTTAGCCTCGGCCCAGGTTACTGTGGGCGCAAAGCCTGACGATTCGGATGATGGACTGGGAGATATTTCAGATTTGTCCAGAAGAAACATTTTTTCTCAGCCTGACGAAGGAAATATATCGGCTATGGGAAGTATTCTGGGTGGTATAGATCAGAACGCGAAAGAGCGATATAATGATAATGGAGGGTCGAGTGATCCCATAGTACCGGACTTTAGCAAAATGTTTAGCCCGGAACCGTCATCCATTGAGCCTCCCCCTGCCGCCGGCAAGGCAAAAGCTGCGGCAGCGGGAAAGGCGCCGAATGTTGCTATAAAGACGGTGGAGAGCGCTTTCAATTCGGATGAAGCTCTTCCCGATTTGGACAGTATGGCAGAGGCTTTTACGTCGGATTCTTCAGATGAAGAACAGGAAGCAAGTGAGCCTTCCGCGCCAAGTTCGCCAAGGAGGGCGGCATCGTCGTCCAAAAAAGCTCCGGAGTGGACGGAGGATTATGACCCAAAGGATATAGCCATGGGGCTTAGAACAGTATTGAGTAAGGATAAAGAGGGCTAAGGTATGGGGAAGGTTCCCGGAAATAACCCGCAAGCGGACTCTCCTGTTCCTGATACTTATTCAATGGAACAGCAAAAAGAGGATGAACTCTGGTTAAAGTACCGCAAAACCCGGGATCTAAAAATCCGGGAAGCTTTTATCAAACAATATGCGCCCCTTGTAAAATACGTAGCGGGAAAAGTCGCTGTGGGAATGCCCCACAATGTGGAATTCGATGATCTTGTGCAGTTCGGCGTTTTCGGGCTTTTGGACGCCATCGACAAATTCGATCCGGATAAGAACGTAAAATTCAAAACTTATGCCGTAACAAGGATTCGCGGCGCGATATTTGATGAGCTGCGTTCAATAGACTGGGTCCCGCGATCTGTAAGGCAAAAAACCAGGGAAGTAGAAGATACCATAGGCTCACTGGAAGCAAGGCTTGGAAGAACCGCGACGGATCAGGAAATAGCCGGCGCTCTGGGCGTAAGCGAAGAGGAATACCTTAAAACCCTGGTAAAGATTTCGGGAACTTCCATGCTTTCCATTAATGAGGTCTGGTATTCGGGAGACGATAACGACAGGGTATCAATCGGGGACAGCATTGAGTCCCCGGCAAGCCTTAATCCTGAAGTCATAGCGGAAAGGGACGAAATACGGCGCGTTATTGTTGAGGCAATAAATGAATTGCCGGATAAAGAGAAAAAAATACTGGTGCTTTATTATTTTGAGGATCTTACCCTCAAAGAAATCGGTCAGGTTTTGGAAGTTACCGAATCGCGCGTTTCCCAGCTCCATACCAAAGCAATCATGCGGCTCAGATTTAAACTGAGAAACGGTCCCAGGGGGATTGTGTAAAAATGGTTGATTTTGTCCGGCTTCAGCGTCTGGTAAAAGACAGGCTGGAGCAGGATCGAAATAATCGCATTGTTACCGCTTCAGGAGCCACCCTGGAAGAAGCGGTTAATGAAGCTTCGGTTTTGCTGGATCTGCCCATAAAAAGGCTTGACTACGAAATTACCGAAAGGGGAAACAAAGGGTTTTTTGGTCAGGGTAAAAAGCCCTGGGCCATAAAAGCTTACGAGCGGCTCGTAACTTTAAGGTCAGAGCTTGAAGACCTGGAAAAAGATGATGGGGATGCTTCCGCCGTTCAGATCAATGAAGATGCCGATGGGGAAATTTTTATCAATCTTAGTCCGGACGGGGCATTTTTAAAGGTAATACCGCCGAAGGGCAAGGGCCGCAAAGTTTCTGACCATGAGGCTTTCAGGCTTCTTAATTCCAGAAATGTAATGAAATTTGATCAGGAACAGGTATCAACCATTGTAAAAGAAGCCTCAGGCGAATATGTAAAAGCAGGCGATTTTGAACACAGGCCTGTAAACGACAGCATGGTTACCGTTGATATAACCGACGCTGAATCGAAAGCTTATATGTACGTAACGCCCCCCGGTGTCGGCGGCTGTGATATTTCCGTTGAAACATATTTAAGTTTTCTTAGAAACAACAGGGTCGTTTACGGGGTAAAACAGGATTTCCTGAAAGAATTTGCCGACAGGCCGATTTACAAAGAAAAATTAGTCGTTGCTGAAGGACTGCCGCCCAAGGACGGTAAGCACGCCTATATTCAGTATAATTTTGAAACAGATCAAAATAAGATAAGATTGCGCGAAGGTATTAACGGCAAAATTGATTTTAAGGATATAAACATCATTAAAAACGTTGTCGCGAAACAGCCTCTGGCAAAAAAAATAGATCCCGAAAAGGGAGTAGCGGGAAGAACTGTTACCGGAAAATTTATTACCGCACGGGACGGCAAAGACATAGCTTTGCCGCTGGGCAAGAACGTACATGTCGCTGATGATGGGGTTACAATACTTGCCGATATCAACGGGCAGGTGGTGCTTGCGGGCGGGAAAATTAATGTGGAGCCGGTATATACCGTGGCGGGAGACGTAAACCTTAAAACAGGCAACATAATGTTCTTGGGAACAGTTATCATTAAAGGGAATGTTGAAGACGGGTTTACCGTAAAAGCCGCCGGAAATATTGAGGTGACCGGCACGGTTGAAAGGGCTGAGCTTGACGCTGAAGGGGACATAATTGTTAATCAGGGCGTAACAGGAAAGGGTTCGGGCGTAATTCGTGCAGGAAACTCCATCTGGGCCAGATTCATTGAGAATTCAATTGTTGAAGCCGGAGACATGGTTATAGTCTCTGATGGGATCATAAATTCCCAGGTAGACGCCAACAAACGGATAATCTGCCAGGGAAAGCGCGCGCACATAGTTGGCGGAAGGCTCAGAGCCACTGAAGAAATTAACGCAAAAACGATTGGCAGTCCCACCAGCGGAACGGAAACTATCTGCGAAGTGGGAATTGATCCTAAAAGCAAGATACAGCTTGAAACTCTGGCAGCCCAAAAGGTTGAAATGGAAAAACAGCTTGAAGAAGTTCAGTTGAATATTCAAACCCTTGTTAATATTAAAAAACAGCGAAAATCCCTGCCGGAAGATAAAGAAGTTTACATGGGCGAATTGATGGACAAGCGTCAGGCGCTCTCTGCCGATCTGTTAAGGAATAAGGAAGAAACCGAAAAAATCGAGGATTTCCTTAATACTATCAAAACCAGGGGCAAGGTTTCAGCCTCGTCAAAGGTTTATCCCGGGGTTAAGGTAATCATTAAGGATGCTGTCAACGATGTCCGTAACGAGTATAAGGCGGTTACATTCGTTCTCGAAAACAACCTCGTCCGTGTAGTAAAGTATGAGGAACCGGATGAAGAATCAATGAAGGCGCCTGATGGCTATTCTACCGATTGATCTTCAGACTCTTTTTACCCAGTTGGATAAGGTCGCAAAGACCCAGGCTATGCAGCGGGAAGGACAGCAGATTCAGGAATCAATCCAGCAGATTCAAATTCAAAGAAGAAATGAACAGAATGTTCAGTCCGTTAACGAGGCCCAGGATTTGGGCGATGAGGCCGAAAAAATAAAAGATGAAAAAAGGCATGGCGGACGTGAAAATAACAACGCGGCAAGGGAAAGACAGCCGGAAGATGAAGAATTGCCGGAAGCGGAAGAAGAACGAGACTTAATCAGGGATCCGGCATTGGGCCGCAACATAGATATTTCCGGGTAGATAAGTGAATCCCAGTATAATAAGCCTTTCTTTTCTGTTTTCCCTGTCTGCCTTTATTATTTCCGTTTTTTCTTTTTTTTACTTTAGGTCATACCTTAAACGCAGAACAGGCCAGGAGCGAATTTTATCCGAGTTGCAGGAAGAAGTAAATTCTATATTGAGATCAATCAACGAGATCACAGAAAGGGATATAACGCTTATTGAAGAGCGGGAAAAAGAATTAAAAAGCCTTTTGGCGGAAATCGAAAAGCGCCTAAGAACTTACATCAAGGAAATGGATCATGCCCGGAACACCGAAGAAGCATATCAGGAACTTGGAAAAAACCGTTACAGGATAAACAGGCAGGCGGCCTTGCAAACCGCGGAAAGCGAAAAGGTCTCCGAAACCGCCGCCGCGTTTCCGCTTCCCGAATTCGATTTAAAAACGGAACCTTCTCTTTCAATCAGGGAGCAGATTCACTCTCTTTTACGTTCGGGTCTTTCCGAAGCGGCAGTTGCTTTTCGTCTTGGTATAAGCATCGCCGAAGTTGAACTTGCCGCCGCTCTTTTGGGGCGCCGCAGCTCTATTGCGGACTCTAATGGATCTATCGCCCCGGAAAAATGAAAGTTTTTAATTATCGGTTTCTTTGCTTAAAAGCTCGCGCAGGCTGTTAAACTTTTCTTCTTCCAAATTGAGCTGTTGTAATCCGCCTTTCTTTCTAATGCAAATAGAACTAAAAGGCACTTTACCGCAGCAGCATGATGCCATGCTTTCTGTTTTGATGACCTGAAAATCCTTGTTTTCACAGATTGTGGTCTTAGTTGTCATAACATCTCCCTGACGATTATCTCTGTATTAACTTTAATATTAGGTTGTTTAAAACGTCAAGTGAATTTTCATAACAGCAAGCTTGACGATATTCTTTATTGGCAGTCTTTAATCTGCCCCAAAGCGTAGTGTAGTTAATCGTAGCGGCCACGCCCATTTTTGGTAAGGAATACTGGGGAGCCGAAACTAATATCTTTTAGGACTTCCGCATAGTTTCGTAAATCCGACACAGGCTTAATATTTGGCATAGGCTATCTCCATGTTCTAATTATTATAGCTCTATTTGACATAAAATTCAACAGCATTCAATTTGAGAAGCATTGTGATAAGCATTTTGAAGGATCAAGGAGTTACAGCTAATCGCCTTCGCTAAAAGCCTTGGAGATGGATTCAATTACTATCCTCTCCAGTTGGGCCTTTAGGCGATCACTGACCAATTCACTAAGTGCAAATCTACAATATCCTGAAAATGCTTAACGTTATCGGTAACAAGAATATTATTATTCTGTAAACAAAATGCCGCAATTAGTATATCAGCATCCTCGGTATTTCTTTTTGCTTTCCGTTCCTGTACATATACCTTAATAGCTTCTTCCAAAAGATAATTATCCATTTCACCGATCGTAATATGCGATAGGTGTAATTACTATGCTATGTTCTTCATTTATTGCCTTTTCAATGTTTTTGATAACAGCGGAATTACCCTTAAGATAAAATGAGATTATGTTTGAATCAAGGGCATAGACGCTCATGTGCCGGCAAGCTCTCTGAATCGTACTCTTTGCGATAGAATTTCATCAAATTCCGGCGGCAACGGATCAGTTCTAGCCAACTCGTTTACTTCCTGGGTCAATTGCCTGAACGCTGCTAATCTTTTCTGCTTTTCTGAAAGAGAGATGTTTACAGTTTCAATAGTGAGCGTTACCTCCGAACCGCTGGTAATTTCGCATGGTTTTTCAGGTATGAAAACTTTGCCATCGTATACGGCCCTGACTGCGGTCATATCTGCCTCCTCGCTTAAGTATAATGCACTCCTTGCCCTTTGGTGAAGCATTACTGGGCATTCATGTCCATTAAAATGCCTCGTCAATAGCCTTTAATACCTTCTCTTTGAGAAGATCTTTCCGTTCTTGCTGGGATTGCATAGCATTTATCGCCTCGGAATCATCGCTTTTGAGGAAAAGGTCTGCCGGATCGACTTTGAAAGCCTCTGCTTATGGTCAATAGTATCATAGTACTATAGGTCTATATTGGAACAATTACGGATACATAAAGGAATTGAGGAGGAAACCTTGAAAGCGGCCTACTTAAAATACTCGTCAATAGCCTTGCCCATTAGCCTCTCAAGCTTGGCCTTTAGCTCTTGTTTAGAGGCCGCCGCCTTCATGGCTTCCGATTCATCTTCTTCGGCGAATAAGTCGGCGGGTTTTACCCCTAAGGCATTAGCCAAGAGGTCGAGGTTTTTGGAAGACGGAAAACGCTTGCCAATTTCGATATTACCGATAAAAGTGGTCGAACTATTGATTTTTTCAGCCAAAGCGGCCTGGGAAAGCCCCAGGATTTGGCGGTATTTCTTTAGGTTCCGTGCTAGAAGCGTATGGACATCGGTCATTGATAATCCTCCTTCTAACAGTGTCAAAAGAATGTCACCATTAAGGGAAATTTTTGACAATAATCACTATGTTGCTGGGTTATATGGTCATTAAGGCTATAATCACGATGCATAGGATAGAATTGTAGGGGTCAAATTATCTGAAACTTTGGAAAAAGATACCTATCGCCTCTACACCGAAAAACTAATTACCATCCTCAATTTGGGTTTTAAAATAATCATATGTTTGCTTAAGAGAAGCGGTTACGGCCTGTACAACTTCATCATTATATTTAGAAAACATGGCTGTAACGGATGGAGAAGGGGAATCAGCGGGTTTGAATAACTCAAATGGCTCAATATTAAGAACAGAGGCGAATTTGACCATGCTTGTCGGGGAAATCCATTTTTTGCCGTTTTCAATATCACTCAGGAAGTTAATAGAAATATCCAATTTTTCAGCTAACTCCGCTTGTGTCCATTTCCGGTAATCTCTATATCGCCTAATATTTGTTCGGACTATTGTTCTTAGCTGATCTTCGGTCATCTATCATCCTTTTAGTGAATTTATTATTATGTGGTTAGCATGATAGAGTTGACAAACAACAAGTAGCGGTTTATAATTTTCGCTACTTGCATGACTATAAGTAATGGGAATGGTCAGTTTTAGCCGTATCATACTTTGCGTATCACTCTCCGCCTTTGAAGGAAAATCCTGATAATAACCACTATGATGTTGAAAGTCATAGTCATTTAGGCTATAATTATAATGATTTGTAGTTTTTTTTGATTTTTCGTGCTTTTGAGTGCCAAGAGATGACACTTCAAGGTTGTAGGATAGGATAATTTTGGAAAACCGGCTCGTAGGGCCGTTTGGAATATGTCTGCGGCGACATTAACAGCGCAAAGGAAACCTTATGAAAAAGAAACTTATTATTTCGGCAATGCTTGCTTTAATACTTGTTCTAACAGGCTGTTCAGACCCAGCCGACTCAGGAGGCGGGGCACAACCAAGTTCGGCCAGCTATGAATACGCCAAAAGCGGAACCACCTACAAGCTTACCATCACCCAAAACTTAGCCAAAGCCGCCTATGCTCCGGCAGCCGGCGATACCTATGTGTTGCTCATAATTAAGGGCGCGGAAACCAAAACCTCAAAGGGGGTTGTGGAAAGCATCCTGGACGGCGTGTTTAAGCTTAAACCAGAAAACAGCGCGACGACATTTTCAGTAAAGATAAGCGCGGGTACAATAACCCAAATAACCGGGAACATCACTATCGTCGGCACTGGCGAGACTGTAAGCGGCCCGGATACGACTACCAGCGGTACTGGGAACGGCACTGGGAACGGCACTGGGAACGGCACTGGAAGCGGTACTGGGAACGGTACTGGGAACGGTACTGGAAGCGGTAGTGGTCAGGATCCCGCCGCCCTTAATGGTACATGGGTTAGAAGTGGCGAATATTGGCAAGAGATATTGAAAATCGACGAGGGAAATTATGAGATTTCAGGGATTGGAGATGATATGAAATCATCATTAAAATGGAAAGGAACATATACCGCAGACGGCAGTAACATAACCCTGACAGCAACCCATATATTGTGTAAAAGCGGTACGGAGTTTGATGAAGTATTTAAAGCGCAAGGATTAACGCTTGATAAATGGTATGACGAAGCTGAGTTTAAAGAATTATTTCCTGATACAGATCCAGAAACGTTTGCACCCCAAAAAGGAACGTATACAATATCCAACAACGGCAGTAGCTTAACAATTAATTATATTGACGGGAGGAGCCATAGCTATACCAAACAGTAACGATAACCCATGTGTACGGTAACGGCAGTACGGCCGAATTAAAAACCGACCCTTTTTCTTATTTCCTTGATAACCAACTGGGGCGTTTCGACGCCCCTATAAAGATTACGGCTAACGCTATAGATCAAGCCAACCGTATCCCCCGCCTTGATTTCTTCCATAGGGCTTTCCCCTGCATTCCATAAGACAGCCGACCATTTATTTAGTTGCTCCTTAAGAATAACCATAAACAGCGGAGAGTTTCAAAAAATCAAGTAAAATGGGCCTGATAAATAAACGCGCAAAAAGTTCGGAGGCTTGTTCATTCAATATCGCCATCAGCTTTTTCAGATTCCATGCGGTACAGGACATAAACGCATTGATCGTAATAGCAATCGATTAGCAATAGTAAGGATTTCAACATAAGATCGTAATAGCATCCGATCAAAAAGCGCCGCTTTATAGAAGGATGGGCAAAGACAATCGTTTGGCCGAAGGCCACGGTCATCGAATCCTAAACATCTCTCACAATATAGTTATGCAGGACTGTTTGCAATCTCCTACATTTTCCGTTGACATTGCTAAGAAGATGCGTAAATATATAAGTATGGATGCCCATATACCATATATTGACAAAATAATTACTATAATCGTCTCTTTGGCATCGCCTGACCAGATTATTCTTTTTGGTTCATATGCGAGGGGAGACAATAATGAGAAAAGCGACATTGATTTGCTTATTGTAAAAAAGGGTTTAGAGAAGGGGCGTGAAATCAGCGGTTTGATTTATAAAGCCTTTTTAGAAAATGGAATTGGGGTTCCTGTAGATTTGCTTACTGTCGATTTTAATAGGTATAAAGAACTAAATAATGAAATAGGATACATATACAAAACGATTAAGGAAGAAGGAAAGGTTATATATGGCTCGTTATGAAGAATGGATTGAACGGGCAAAGAGCAACCTTGAGTTGGCACAGGCAAAAATTATCCACCACATCTATTATGAGGATTTATGCTACCAGTCCCAACAAGCCGCCGAAAAGGCGTTGAAGGGGCTTCTAATATATTACGGCGTTGAGCCAGAGTTTACCCACAATATTGAGATATTGTTAAATAAACTTAAGGCGTTTACGGATATTCCAGAAAGCATTAAAGAAGCGGTACAGCTAACCATTTATGCTGTTCAAACAAGGTATCCCGGCGAATATGACGAAATAACAAAGGAAGAATATGAAAAAAGCGTAAAAATGGCAAAAGATTGTTTGACTTGGATTGAAAATGAAATCACAGAAAAAGAGAAATCAAAATAATGAGGTGTTTATAAGTGAATACAGTTACACTGGACTTTACCCCAGAGCGGGCGCACGAGGCAATAAGAGAAACATTGTCGCCTGTTATCGTTTTGTTGGTAATCCAACTGTTATAAAAGGTTTGCTTGTTTTTTTCCTCGTTCCAAATCGAAAGAGAAAAATAATTTACCGTCAGGGTTTCTTTATTGTCCCGTATTTCAACTCCGTTAAGCCATCGGTAGGCATAGGCAAGGTGATGTCGCCCGTTCCATTCCCGCCTGGAAGCCTCCTCAAGATAAGAGTTTTCAACCGTCTCGGTGAGCCAGGGGTGGGAATCCTCTTTGCATGTAAAGATAAAGCCATAGCCACGTTCCAATACCTCCTTGCAAAACGGGTAATTTGAGTATAAATCGTCGCCCAGAAGGGTCGGGGAAAGCCATTTATACTCCTCCGCATGCTTTGCAAGCCATCTTTTGGCCGCATTTCGTTCGCAATCTTGCTTTTTACTGTTCGTTTCGTCAGATGTGTCGTCAGTATTGGCTATCATTTCAGGGGCTACGGGCAAAACCGCCGTGTTTCCAGGCTTTACCAGCGTTCCTGCAAGCGCGCTGTGGTAGTATGTGGTAACATCTTCTTTCGTTGAATGCAGACAATGGTCGCAATATATCTGTTCCGACGAGAAATACCAGACGCCGTCGAGCGCCAAAAGAACGCCGCCGTCCAGGCAGTGGAAATCCTTAAGGCCGCCCCATTCATCTGCGGCATGCAGGTTTTCATTGAATGCGCCGCTTAAAGAATCGGACTTTATTACGTCAAGCAACGTCGTTATCTGTACGTTGCTCGGTATTTCTTTTACCCCCATTACCGTTTCCAGATTGCACCTTTTCCATTTCTGCTTCATTCTTGTTTGGAAATCCAGCATGGACGGATGCTGGAAAAAGAAAACCGACAGGGCGCTTTTAACAGCGTCAGCAAGTCTGTATTTAAGGTCGAAGCCTTCCCGCCTGTTGTCTGCTAAATCATTTGCGGCTGCCTCAAGATTATTGAGTAAAGCGTTAAATATTCCCCTTCCTATACTTTATTATCGAGACTTTATAGGGCAGTATTATCGGTTTGTTCCTATCATCCTTGAGATCGGTGCTTAAACTTTAAATTGCTGTGATAGTTGTAGGCGTACTGGTGATAAGTGTGGGTTTCGTTATATTATAAGGACTTAGCTTTTGCCACCTCGGAGAATTGAACTCCAGACACGCAGATTTTCAGTCTGCTGCTCTACCAACTGAGCTAAGGTGGCCTAATAATCGCGCCGCGTTAAGCGGCGTTGCGTCCAAAAAAACACCATGGCCCAGGCGCTAATAATGGCTACACTGAACCAATAACGCAAGCCAACCTTTAGGTTGGCGTCAGCGCCTAATAACCGCGCCGCTTTTAAAAAACGGCATTAGGGTTCTTGAGACCGTAGGTCTCAGAGAACCTGAATTAACGCCGCTTTTTAGAAAGGGCTAAGAATTACTACCATACCAGAATAAAATAGTCAATGGCTATTTCAAGGAACGGATTTACTTTCCTTTCTTGGCCTTAGCGGCGGGTTTCTTTGCCTTTGTGGAAGCCTTCTTGGAAGGCTCATACCTGTCCAGGGAACTTGCCGGGAACAGGCCCTCCTGACATTCATGGCTATCCGAAAACCAGGTGGTGTTCACCATCTTGGTTGCTTCTTCGATGGATTGGACGACCATTAGCGGACTGTTAGGAAGTCCTGTTGCGATTACCACGTCCCCTACAAGCCGTTCAGTTGCTCTTACGCTCATTAAATACTCCTGTTGAATAAGATAGATAAAAAAATATAACACAAAATAAAAAATAAGTATACGACATTAAAACTTTTAATCCATGCAATAACAGACTACAGGCTGTCGGGCCGCCTTTACATCGTCGGGTCTTCCGATAGCCGTTGTTAAGGGCGCGGCGCTAAAAACGCCATGCTCCTTGGTAGCCCTTTCATAAATAGATATAAAAGCGTCGGCGGCTTCGTCCAGCGTTTCCTTCGATTCAGTTTCGGTGGGCTCCACCATCAGGGCTTCATGCACGATAAGCGGAAAATACATTGTCGGAGGGTGCATGCCCTTGTCCTGCAGGGCCTTGGCCATGTCCATAGCGGAAATCCCGCAGCTCTCTTTAAGATTCTCAAGCGAAATTACAAATTCATGCATACACGGGCTGGCTGTCGAAATGTGGAATTTATCGCTTAATCTTTTCATTAGGTAGTTTGCGTTCAGAACCGCGGTTCTTGCGGCTTCGGGGATGTTTTCCTTGCCGAGCGTGAGCAGGTAGGCGGCGGCTTTTACCACCACAAGGAAATTACCGTAGAATGCCTTTACCCTTCCTATGCTTTGTTGATTATTTTTTGCGTTTTCATCTTCCATGGAATCAATGGGCATAAAGGGGATGAGTTCCTTCTTGCATCCCACAGCGCCGGAACCTGGGCCGCCGCCGCCGTGCGGGGTGGAGAAGGATTTGTGCAGGTTAAGGTGAACCGCGTCAAAGCCCATGTCTCCGGGACGGACAATACCCATGATAGCGTTCAGGTTTGCCCCGTCGTAATAGTTTAGGCCGCCCGCTTCGTGTACAAGCCGGGTTATCTCAAGAATATTCGGATCAAAAATTCCAAGCGTGTTGGGATTGGTCAGCATGAGGCCGGCTGTGTCCGACCCAAGAACCGCTTTAAGGGATTCGAGGTCTACACAGCCAGAGCTGTTTGAAGCGATATTGATTACCTCGTAGCCCACCATGTTCGCGGTCGCCGGATTGGTTCCGTGGGCGCTGTCGGGGATAATTATTTTTGTGCGGGCAGAATCTTTCCTGCTCATGTGGTACGCCTTGAAAAGAAGCAGTCCGGTAAGCTCGCCGTGCGCTCCCGCGGCGGGCTGGAAACAGAACGCGTCCATGCCGGTAATTTCTTTTAGGTATTCCGAGGCGAAATCCAGAATCTTGCGGCAGCCCTGAACGGTGTGCGCCGGCTGAAGGGGATGAATATTCGCGAAACCCGAGAGAGAGGCGATTTCCTCGTTTACCTTTGGGCTGTACTTCATGGTGCAGGAACCCAGCGGATAAAAGCCGTCGTTGACGCCGAATGCCCGCTTTGCCATCGCGCTGTAATGCCGGGATATTTCGTTCTCGTCCATTGAAGGAAGGCGGGCTTTGACCTTTCTAAGCATTTTTTCAGGAAGCTCGTGGTAACTTACATCGCAGGGGGGAAGGATAGAGCAACCCCTGCCTTTTTTGCTTTTTTCAAAAATCAGCTTCATTATTTCCCCTCCCTTAGAATTTTCACCAAGTTATCGATCTCTTCTTTGGTGTTGAGTTCCGTAACGCACCAGAGAAGCTCGTTGTTAGAAAGAGGATAACCTCCAAGTATTCCGTGCTTTTCCAGCAATTCCAGGGTCTTTCCCGTATCGGGGCAATTGGTAACAAACTCGTGAAAGAAATCCCCTTTGTAGACCGGAGAGAAGCCGGGTACTCCCGAGATAAGGCCGGCGGCGTAGACTGCCTTGGCGTGGCATTGGCGGGCGGCTTCCGCGAAGCCTTCCTCGCCCATTATCGCCA
>JGI20170J14366_1000159_pt1 | contig 24569 bp, 28 predicted proteins | sample TergutNc150P3_FD_14366 | JGI IMG/M metagenome (IMG submission 14366) | reverse complement strand
AAAGTCCAGTTTGAGAGTTTTCCCATATCTTTCCACAATTCGGGGATTGCGTTTTCGCCATAAGTTTCGGCAATGTAGCGAACCAAGTCAAAGCCTTGGGTATATGGTCCAAGTTCTGCTTCTAAGGCTTGCTCGCTGAAATTTTCCATGAATTCCAAAGGCAAAACCTTGTTTTCCAAAAATGCAGTTCGCAAAAGCATATCGCGGTGGGTGTCCCAGCGGTCAAAGCCCATTCGGTAGCTTTCAAATTGGGCTGTACCTTCTGCAAACCAGAGGGGCATTATTGTGAATGGAATGTATGCACCTATATTGAGTTGTTTTTTTTCATTGATAAAATCGCTTTTGGAAATTTGCAAACCTTGAATCCAGGGTAGTGGTGTTTTGCTTGCGTTTTGTATGCTTGCCAAATGGCTGAACTCATGTGTGACAACATCGCTAATCCATGTATGAGAACCGCGAATTTTAAAATCCCAATTTGTGAGCCAAATTTGCATCATATTGTAAACTGGATTTGCTTCGCCATTGCTGAAAAGCCCATTGTTGAAAACCAAATTCACCTTGCTTGGCAATTTAATTTTATAGCGAATTGTAATTGTATCGTAAACATTCTCAGCAAAGCCAATAGCCGTTGCCGCCTGCTCCCTGTGTTCCACAGGGTAGTGCGCCAAAAAATGCTCCGTCTCTGCGCTTTTCCAATTTATTGCACTTTGATTGCCGTAAAAAGCGGCAAATGCAGATGTAAATGAAATTAAAAACAGTATTCGCAATTAATTACCATTCGAATATTTCCAAATCTACGGACTGCGAATTTACTTTCTTGATTATGACAAAATTTCCTTTTTGTTCTGATTCAGATACAACAACAACAACATAAAAAACCTTGTCTGCTGAAATGGAAATTTCATTTACTCCATAGCCGCCAATAACACCTGCCGAAATTAAACTATTATATGTTGGTACAATTTGAGAATACCTTCTTGCTGTTCTAAATATTTCAGACTTGTCAGGCGGAATTTCGAAGAAATAAATCTTGCTGCCGATATAACCAGGGTTCCAAAACAATTTGCCTCCATCTATTTCCTCAGGTTTATAGATTGAATTTTTTTCACACCCCATATCAGCACCGCAATATGCTACCAAATCTATTTCCTTAACATTGTTTGCAGCTTCATCTTTTGTATATGCAATAGGTACATCTATATCGGCGTAGCTTTTTTCAGAAGATACTGTAATAGGATTTCTGATTATTACTTGGTCTTCTGAACCACCACTACTGCTTGTACCTCCACCTGAGTTTGAAGAAGGATTAGCACTGTTTGAACTCGGTTTATCAACATTACAAGCACACTTCTCGCACTCTCCATTGTCAGAAGAGCACCCTAAAAGAAACGCTACGCTTAAAATAAATGCACTCAAAAGCAAATTTGTTTTGTTCATACCAAAATCCCCCATGAATATCCAAATAATATAGTAAAAACGTTAATCCGCATTTGACGGCATTGTTAAACTTCTCAGGCTGTCCACTAGCAAAGAGTCTTTTGGAGGGAACATATTGCGGTAAATCATATTTCTGCGTTCTTGCATAAAGCGGCTTTCTTTCATTTCGGGATGGTGCTTGCCTGGGCTTGCAAGCATTGCAACCAAATTTATGGACTGATCTACGCTCAGTTTTGAGCAGGTTTTTTTGTAAAAATGCTGCGCAGCCTCTTCGCAACCAAAAATATTTGTCCCCCATTGCGCATAATTTATATAAAGCTCCAAAATCCTGTCTTTGCCCAAATATTTTTCCATCAAAATGGTATAGGCTAGTTCTTTGAACTTTCTCTCCCAAGACCGTTCATTTGTGAGAAACAAATTTTTTGCGAGCTGCTGCGTTATGGTGCTTCCTCCAAACATCACTTTATTTTTCTTTTGGTTCACTTCCAAAGCCTCTGCAATTGCCCTTACATCAAAACCTGGGTGGAAATAAAAACCAGCATCTTCGCCAGCTATAACCGCTTTTTGCATAAAAGGGCTAATGCTATCTAGTGGCACATAAGTATGCTTTATCTCTGCTTTGTCGCCCAAACTTTTCATAAATGCACTTTGCTCTGGCTGCTTGGTTTTTAATTCTTCTACCTCATTCAAAGTGTCCATTGCGTAATTATAGGCTCTATACGCCGCATAAGTGCAAGCAAGGCTAAACGCTATTGAATACAATATAAATGTGAGCAACACAATTCTGAAAATATGATTTAATACTTTGTAAATCAGCTTCAAAATTTTAAATATTTTATAAACTATTGGCTTTAAAGCTATCAACTTTTTACCTCGTGATAAAAAAATCTTCGGGGTTTATGGGTTGATTGTCAAAGCGAACTTCGTAATGCAAAACTGGCCACAAAACGCTACCGCTCTTTCCTGCTAAAGCTACTGGCTGTCCTTTTTTCACAGGTTTTCCGTTCTGAACCAAAATGCTTTGCAAATGAGAATAAACGGTTTTTATGCGTTGTGAGTGTTGAATTTCAAGTGTGGTTCCAAAACCAAATCTTTGATTTATAACACCATCAACAATGCCATCTCCTGTGGCTATAACGGTGTCGCCTTCGGTAACGGCAAAGTCCAAACCTCTGTGCGAGAGTTCTCTTTTGGTTATTGGGTCTAGCAACCGTCCAAATTTGCCAGTTATGTTTTGGTGCTGTTTTATAGGGTGCAGCAATGGCAAGCTTTTGGCATAGAGTGAATCTGCCAAAAGGGCATCGCGCAGTTTTTTATATGTGTCTTGTGATTTTCTTATGCTTTCCAAGTCTGCGAGTATTTTTTTCCCTTTGTAGGTTTTTGGTGCAGGTTTTTTTTCGGGGTCTATGGTATCTATTGGTATTCCCGCTAATTGGTTTATTTTTTCTATCAGGTTGCGGCTATTTTTTATTTGAGAGTTTATTTCGGAAATTTGTTTTTCCAATTTATTTGCTGTTAATTGCATTGATTTTTGTTCTTGCGCTATTTCGAGTATGCGAAGATTTTTGAGGTTAATCATATTGTCTGGCAACCAAAACACAAAGCCAAATATTATTATTGCCAGCCCAAATATCCACCCGCCAATTACCCTTACAGGAATACTATAAGACTCCGGCTTATCCGTGCCTTTTGAATAGACATATACTTGCAGTTTTTTGCGCTTTTTTGCCATTGACTATTCTTCAAACTTTTTGCAAGTCGCTGGACTACAACTTGCCTCGGAACAAAGTTCACCGTCTATTCTGTTACACTGTTCCACAGAAATCTTATAATTGCTTATGCACTGAAGATTTCCATCTTTGTCGTAGTAACTACAAAACTTATAGTCCTTGACTTCCCCAGGAGAAGGAAGCTCTGGAACATTGCTAGTGCACGAAGCGAAAACAAATATTATGGCTATAAAGCCGAGCTTAACAATTACTCTATTTGACATCTGTAACTCCCTACATTTGCATTGTTGGATTCAAATAACATTCTATTACCAGTTATTGCAGTTTTTACCCACCACTTATCATTAGTCACTGATACGGTAACTCCATTAAGAATAAAGCTTGTTTTGTTTTCGAATGGATTAGGATCTCCAGTACTATTACGAGCCTGACATCCAAACATATTATTAGTAACAGGCACTCCCCCTACTTCAACAACTGTTTTTCCAGATTTAAGAACAGTATCAGCACCAGCTTCGGTAAATTTTAAATAATCTGCCACAGTTACCTGTTTGGGGCAAGATTTTGAGGCAAGGGTAATACCGCCACTACATGTAGTAGATGCTGTTATGTTTAAGGTTTGATTTGTTCCAATCTGATTATTAGTATAATTAAGAGTTGTTACATTTGAACCTGTACCGTTCAGTTTATACGTAATAGATCCGCAACGACCATTGTTATTTTCTATTGAAATGAATTTTAAATTGGCTATTGGTTCGTTTCTTCCCACGTATTGCGGTATATTGCAGTCGGTCCAAGCAGGTGCTGGCAACGGCTCACTGGAACTGCTACTAATTGCGCTGCTGGAACTGCTACTAATTGCGCTGCTGGAACTGATACCAATTGAACTGCTACTACCCGTACCGTTAGAACTACTGCTATCAGTATCGACAGAACTGCTGCTGCCACCCGTGCCGTTAGAACTGCTGCTGCCACCCGTGCCGTTAGAACTGCTACTGCCCGTGCCGTTAGAACTGCTACTGCCCGTACCGTTAGAACTGCTACTACCGCCACCAGAACTACTACTGCGGACGGAGCTGCTACTACTGCGTACACTACTACTGCTGCGGACGGAGCTGCTACTACGGATACTAACTGCACCGTCGGAACTGCTGCTGATTTCTTCGTCAGGAGGATTGCAATGACCTCCTACTTCACCTCCTATTTCGAGGCAAAGGCTTGCGCTAATTTGCACACATTTATTCTCATTAATCTTGCAACGAACTTCGTCTTTTTTACCTACTATATCCGATTTAAAATCTTCACCGGAGCAGCTAAGAAGCAAAGCTAAAAACAAAGGGACAAAAAACTTTTTCATTCTCTCCTCCTAAACTAAAAAGCAAAACTCACCAAGCCAATAGCCCCAAAGGCTCCGGCAGCAATATAAAAATAATTTCTCATATTTTCAACACTACGCAAAGCATTTTTTTTCTCGTTATAATCATCGTACTTTTTTTGATAATTACCAACATTACCAGATATTATTGCGTTTTCCGCCTTTTTAAAAGCATCGTGCGCTTCATTTCGTTTTGGATTCACATTTCTGTTTTGCACAATCCCAGCAACCAAAAGCCCAGCTGAAGCAGTAAAAGACAATACCCGCACAACTCTCGGAGCAGTCCACCAGCTTGGGCCGGTATCTTCAGTGTATTTTACTTTTTTCATGGCAAACGAAGCATCCAAATCTTGTGGTGCTAGCTTGCCGCTTATGAGAGAATCTGCTCGCAGTGCCCATTCCAAATAGCCATTTACCTCTTCATAACCAGGAACATTCCTGAAAACACCCTCATTCTCAAATTCTTGGTCTCTCCAATAAATGTATGCTTTTTTTGCGCCTGGGTATGTTTTTGTGCCGTTTATAATAAAGGGGAAATTTATATAGTCTATGCTCACCGTGAAATCGTCTGTTTTGCGGTCTATTATTTCGGCTTGCTGCGTTGGAATTTTAACCTTGCCAATATAATCAAAGGGATATTTCTCGGAATATATATCTCTTGCACCAAATTCAAACTCCTGTTTGTCAACATCGTAAGCACTCAAAACCATATCCACTTTTTTCTTGTCTGTTCTCATAACTTTTGCGTGTTCTTGAAGAATGTAGTCTTGCATCAACAATTTGGCATTATCTAAACGCCCCATATAGCTGAAATTCTTGTCCCGCAAGTTCTTGGCTAATTTCAAAGAATCACTCCTGTAAAGGAACAACCTGCCAAGCTGCTTGTTCAATTGGGCAATTTTAACCTTCATTTCGTTTATTTTAAACCCAATGGTATCTATGCGAGCTTTATATCCAGCCTCATTTAAGTTTTTTTCCAGCAGGCCACCCCAGTTTGGTTGAAAGTCGTCTTTAAGAGTTGCGGCTGTAATCAGTTTGCTTATGCCTTTTTCTTTTTCGAGATATTCATTTTCCAATTTGTCAATTTTTTGTTGCTTGCTTTTGTCAAAACCTGCGGCGCGCTGTTCGTAAGCGGCTTGGGATTCATAATCGCTTTTGGGTTTTAGAGTTTCTTCTCTAATGGCTTTTCTCGCTGAATCCAGCCTATCTATGCCCGGCAAAAGATACCTGACATAAGCCTCCAAGCTATCTAGGTAAGCTTCGTAATTAGGGTAGGGATCGGCATTTGCTCTAGCTATAGCTAGTGCTTCTGCCCTTGCGATAGAGTCTTGCCTAGCGGCTGCAATGGAGTCTTGCCTAGCGGCTTCTCTCCTGATGAGTTCTACTCTTGCAATGGAATCTAGCCTATAGGTTTCCGCTTTTGCAATGGAGTCTTGCCTGTCGGTTTCTGCGGCTCTGTCTATGTACGGCTCTTCTGGTATGGGGGTATTATGGACAGCCGCTGCTGCTTCTTGGGCTCTGATAATGGAGTCTAATTTTGCAATTGAATCTAGCTTTGCGAGTGAATCGCGTTTGGCCTGTGCTGCTTTTTTTGCTGCTAATTGGGCTGCAAAACTAGAACCTGAAGAAACGTTTTGTTTTGCGGGAGCTGCCTTTGCTGGGGCTGCCTTTGCAGGAGCCGCTTTCGCAGGAGCCTTTCCAGCAGCCGCAAAAGGATAACTGCACAATAAGAGTATTACCCATACTGATATGCATTTTCTACCTATATTTAACATAAAAATGCCTGTCTCCGAAGTACGCTGACGTATATGGGATAATGTAGTAAATTGCTACAACAGCGTTTTTATTTTTTGGAGTGCTTCTACGGAATTTCCGCTTTCAAGCAATTGCTTTAATCTTAAAAGTTCATTTTTTAGCTCTGGTTTTTCCAGAGATGGCTTTTTAATGTGCTCTGCAAGCCGCTTTGGATAGGAGCCATCTTTCAAATGCTGCTTTGTTTCCAAAAGTTCTGGATCTTCTGGCTGGAGCGTCAAGGCTTTGTCCAATAATTCTTCAATTACACTGGTGTTGCCCATACATACGCAGCAGTCATAAATTCTCAAAATTGCATCTGTGAAAAAGGGATTGTATTCATAAGCATCCTTAAAACGATCCAAAGCCTCTGGTATGTTACCTTGCCCAAAAGATATAAGGCCAAGCGTGTAAAATGCGCCGTAATGTTCGGGATAAACTTCCAAAATCTGCTGGATTTTTGCAATGCTTTCGTCTATTTTTCCTTGCTCTGCCAAGTCTGCTGCTAACTCATTTTGTTCACGCAATTCTATTATCGTGTGGCCACTCAAATCGCCCGGAAATACAACGCCCTGCAACTCTGCTATAATATCTTTTGCTGTGTCGTTTTCGGAATTTTTAGAATCTGCTCGCTCTAAAAGTAAATATTGAAAATATTCCTGCAAATCTTTGTTGCAAAGCCTTGCGTTGTATTCTGCAAATGTCATCTATCCAATTCTCCCGCAATTATATTTATGCTGGAAAGCACTGCAATAGAGTCTGCAATTTGACCACCTTCCACAAGCTCGTGAAAGGCAGCGAACTGAGTTAAGCAAGGAGGGCGAACCTTAATTCTCCAAGGTTTTCCCGCGCCGCTTGAGATTAGAGTAAAGCCAAGTTCTCCGTTTGCCGCTTCTGACGAATCGTAAAATTCACCAGCGGGAACACGAATACCCTCTGCCACAGTTTTGAAATTCCCTATCAGAGCTTCCATGTCTTGGTAAACTTTTTCGCGCTCCGGCACTCTGATTTTTGGGTTGTCTATGTTAATGGGGCCAGGTTGCAAGCGTCTTATAGCTTGCCTAATTATTTTTATGGATTCTTCGCTTTCTGCAAGCCTAACCATTAAGCGGTCGTAAACATCGCCTTTGGTTCCTGTTACCACTTCCCAGTCGTAGGTTTCGTAGTCGTAGTATGGTTCGTCTTTGCGCAGGTCAAAAGCGGCACCTGTTGCCCGCAGGCAAGGTCCTGTCCAGCCCCAAGCCAAGGCTCTCTCCTGACTCATCGCTCCTATGCCAGATGTGCGATCTAAAAATATGCGGTTTTTATCCAAAATTTTGTGAACATCTCTCAAAGATTCTTCGCACATTTTAAGGAGTTTTTCAACATCGGCTTCAAAGCCGCTATAGGTATCTCTATACAAGCCTCCTATGCGGGCATAAGAATTTGTGAGCCTTGCACCCGTAAGTTTTTCCCACAGCACCAAGCCTTCTTCTCTTGAGTCAAAAAAGTACCAAAAATTTGTTAAAGCACCCAAATCAACGCAGGCAGCGGCAACGCAAACAAAATGGTCAAAAATCCTTGAAAGTTCGCTCACAATAACCCGAATAACCTTTGCTCTTTCGGGAATTTCAATGCCAAGCATTTTTTCCACAGCCTTTGCATAGCCAACATTGTTCAAAATCGAGGAACAGTAGTTCAAACGGTCTGTGTATGGCAGCACCATTTGCCAGGTTCCCAGCTCTGCCATTTTTTCAAAACCCCTGTGCAAATAGCCTATTTCCCCAACAGAAGCAATGATGGTTTCGCCGTCCAAAGCGGTTAAATAGCGCAAACAGCCGTGAGTAGCATTATGGCTGGGGCCAAAATTCAAAGCCATAAGGTTAAGGCTTTCGCCATTTTTGTCCAAGACCTTCATATAGGGGCTAATGTAGAAAAATTTTTCTAGTTTAAATCAAAAAGGGAATTAAATATGAGTGCTAAAAAAATACCAATATTATCCGAAGACGCCATCAGAAGGTGCTTCAAAAGAAAAACACTTGAAGATTTGTTTGCAGAACATTCTATATCAATACATAAAAGAATGGAACTTTTATTGCAGGCTATGGGCAATCCGGCCATATCATACGCATCTGGTTTTCCGCATGAAAAAATAAGATATGAGATAATATTAGATACTTTTTTGTCTGGTATATGGAGAGAAACTTGATAAATGACGGCAACTTTACGGGACATATTAGTAAAACTGGGCATTAGCAATGACTGGAAAGAGGTAGCTTGGGCAACCACTGCCGAAGTGCGGCTTAAAAATTTTTTTGAAAAAGCCGGAAAATCGTCAAGTGTATCTGAACTTCTCAAAGCTATAGAAGCAAAATGTAAAACCTTAAAAGATAAAAATTTGAAACATATTTTTCCTGAGACATTTCAGATAACATTCTTAGAAGATAATGATGAACACGAATGGTTTTATTTTGACCCTGATGCAAGAAAATTTGTGGTTTTTTACCCAGAGCATCTCAACCTTAAACCCGGCGAAAGCAAATCCATGGGCATTAGGAAAGAAAGCGAAATGCGTGAGCTTAAATACCGAGCAGTTGGGCTTTTATATGGCGCGGTGCTATCTTTGGAAATAGAATATAATTGTTTCAATGATATTTTAAAAAGAGATGTAAATGAATGTCATAATTTTTTGCACGATCATTTAAATGCAAAAAGAGGAAAATCGTTTGAATCTTTTGATAGGAGAGCTCACATAATTACAATGCTTGTAACTCACATATTGCAACAGGGGTAGATATTTTCTACATTATATCCGAGTATGCAGAAATCCACAATTAAAACCGCCTACACCAAAAGTTTTGGACATTCCAGAGACGAGCTTGGTGATGAAAATCCTTGGGTGGGCAAAAAAAAAGAAAAAGATGAAAAGAAAGCCGCTTTGCCCTGGCGTAGCGCACCGGCGAAACGCGAAGAAAAAGAGCTGCCTTGGTTAAAGGCTATACATTCTTTGGCTACCGAAAAGGGCAGGGAAAAAGAGGGCTTGTTTTTGGCAGAAGGTGCGAGGGTTGTTGTTGAAATTGCAGAGCATCACAAAGATTTGGTGCAGGGAGTTTATGTTGACGAAACTTTCGATGATGAAGAACTGAGAAAAAAAATAAAAGAAGCTGGGCTTCGTATTCACTCATTAACGCCATCTCAAATGAAACAAGCAAGCTCCGTTGTAAGCGGGCAGGGAATTTTTGCCGTTTGCCGCCTTGCAAGCGAAAAACCAAACTACGACACCGCCCACACAATAACTTTAGTGGATGCCGTTCAAGACCCTGGCAATCTGGGTTCGCTTTTTCGCAATGCCGTTGGTTTTGGCATAGATGGAATTATTTTAGGCAGGGGCACGGTTGACCCATTTAATCCAAAAGTGGTTAGAGGTTCTTCGGGATGTTTTTTGAGAACGCCTTTTGAAACAGGAATAGATTTGCAAGAGAGATTTTCACTTTTAAGGCAAAAAGGGTTTTGCATAGTTGCAAGCTCTCCACACGCAAAAAAAAGCATAACTAAATTAAACCATCGCCAAGCAAAAAAAATAGCACTCCTAATTGGCAACGAAGGTTCTGGCACAAATAGGCAGGTTAGCGAATTGGCAGACGAATGGGTAAAAATAGATATGGAAAATTCTTTGGAATCTTTGAATGTAGCGGTGGCGCACGGTATTTTGAGTTATCAAATTGCGCAAATGAGGGGAGTAATATGAATTCAGTTTTTTTAGAAGAATTCCGTAAAAATCCTTTTCTAGGCATAGCTCGCGGGCTTCCACCCAAGCAGGTGTCGAATTGCATTGAAACTTGCGTAAGAGCAAATCTCAAATTTATAGAGGTTCCGCTCAACACGGAAAATGCCGCCCTCGCACTCAAAAATTTGTGCAAAGAAGGCAAAAAAAATGGATTGGTCGTTGGTGCAGGAACGGTGATAACCGAGCGGAATTTGCAAATTGCCCTTGATTGCGAAGCTAAATTCATAGTTAGCCCGGGCGCAAATTCTGCCCTTGTTCAAAAATGCGCAGAAAAAAACATTCCCTGTATTCCGGGTGCTTTAACCCCAACAGAAATTATGAAAGCATTTATGTTAGGTGCAACAGCCATAAAGGTTTTTCCCGTGTCTTCTTTGGGTGGCGAAAAATACATAAAGGAGTTGCGCGGGCCTTTTAAAGAAATTCCTTTGCTCGCCTGCGGCGGAGTAAAAGAAAGCAATATAAAAGATTATTTTGAAGCAGGCTGCGATTTTGTCTCTTTTGGCGCAAGCGTATTTACCACCTCCGATATGGAAAGCGGAAATTGGCAAGACATTGAAAAAAAGCTATCTAGGCTATTGAGTTTAGCTGCTCCTCAGTTTCAACAGAATAAACCTTGACATTGCTGTTTATAACGCCCATCAAGCCTGCCAAAACTTTGCCAGCCCCAACTTCAATTCCCCTTTCAACGCCAAGAGAAACCGCTGTTTCCATACTCTGCTGCCAACGAACTGGCGAAATAAGCTGCTTTGCCAAAAGCTCTTTAAATTCTGCACCCTTGCTAACCGGCTGCGAAGTCACGTTAGCAATCACGGGAACTTTGGAATCGTTGAATGTTGTTTTTTCAATGGCTTCTTTTAAGCCCGCTAAAGCATATTCCATTAAAGGGCTGTGAAATGCACCGGAAACAGGAAGGGGAACAACTCTTTTTGCACCCTTTGCCTTTGCAATTTCAGAGGCTTTTGCCACACCTTCTTTTGAACCGCTTATAACTATTTGCCCAGGCGAATTGAAATTCGCCGCAACCACAACGCCCGCATCTTGAGCTTCTGCAAGAGCGGCATTTAAATCCGCTTCGGATAATTTGAGCACGGCCGCCATTGCACCTGGTTTTAGCTCGCCAGCTTTTGCCATAAGCTCGCCGCGAACACGCACCAAACGAAGCCCGTCTTCAAAAGAAAAACCGCCCGCTGCATAAATCGCAGAATATTCGCCAAGCGAATGTCCAGCCGCATAATCAAAAGAAATATTTTTGCTCTTTAAAAGTTCCATTGCCATGCAAGAGCAAACATAAAGGGCAGGTTGGGTATTATCTGTGCTTTTGAGAAGTTCCTCTGGGCCTTCTTGCATTATTTTTGAAAGCTCAAAGCCCAAAACCTCATCTGCTTTTTTCAGCAAAGCCTTGGCTGGTTCAAAAGTCTCGGACAAAGTTTTGCCCATTCCAACATACTGGGAGCCTTGCCCCGGAAATAAAAGAATTGTTTTTGACATAGGGAAATAATCTACAAAACTATTTATTAAACAGATAAGTCAATAAAGCGAGCAAAGTGGAATTTTCTCTTTTTGTTCCAACAGTTATGCGTACATATTCTGGCATACCAAAGCTGCTCAACTGCCTAACTATAACGCCTTTGCTCTCAAGCCAACCAACAAGCTCTGCCGCTCGTGGGCCTATTTTTGCGCAAACAAAATTCGCAGATGAGGGCAAAACTTCAAAACCAAAACTCTGCAAACGCTCGGTTAAATGCTCACGCCCTTCCACATTCATCTTTAAAGATTTTTCAATAAAATCTCTGTCTTCAAGTGCGGCCGCTGCGGCTATTTGAGCGGGGTAGCTTGAATTAAAAGGCAGTTTTATTTTTTTAAGCGTACCTATAATCTCTTTAGATGCTATTCCATAACCTATTCTAAGCCCCGCAAGCCCGTAGAGTTTGCTGAACGTGCGTGTGCATAAAAGATTTGGGAATTGCTTTATCCACTTGTTAAAGGGCGGCTCGCTTTCGCCAGCGTATTCTGCATAAGCCATATCCAGCACAACTAGGCAATTTTTGGAAACTTTTTGCAAAAATTTATAGACGACTTTATTGGAATAAAAAGTTCCTGTTGGATTATTTGGGTTGCAAATAAAAATGATTTTTGCTTTTGGGAATTTAAGCAGGCCGTTCAGCGGATAGCAAAAATTTTCAAGTGCAAGCCCTTTGTATTTTGCCCCTGTTTGCAGAGTTGCCGAAGCATAAACGGAAAATGTGGATTTTGCCCCAACCGCATAATCGCTTTTATTCAAATAAGCCCTAGCCACTAAATCCAAAATCTCGTCTGAGCCATTGCCTACAATTAAATTTTCCGATTTAACTTTCCACTTCAAAGCGAGTTTTTTCACAAGCTCCGGCGCAGAACCTCTTGGATATAGGTGCAATTTTTGAGTACATTCTTTGTATGCTGCCATTGCCAGCGGGCTTGGCCCAAGCGGGTTTTCGTTGGAGGCAAGTTTTATAACGCGGGAAAGTTTGTGCTTTTCCTTGATTTCGTCAATGGACTTGCCAGGGACATAATCCGAAATGATTTGAATTTCTTTTCTAGGACGGAGTTGTGGCATTTATTCCACGTCTTCTGGATTTACACCTATATCAGCATAATCATTTTTAGGATCCTTTGCTGGTTCCGCTGCCGCTATCGGTTCTGGTTCCGCTGCCGCTATCGGTTCTGGTTCCGCTGCCGCTATCGGTTCTGGTTCTGCTGCCGCTATCGGTTCTGGTTCAGCTGCCGCTATCGGTTCTGGTTCTGCTACTGGCTCTGCTACCACTACTTCTTCTACTTTCATTTCTGCAACATCATCAATCTTCACTTCTGCAACAGCTTCAGTCTTAGTTGGTTCATCATCCGTATCGCCTGTATCGCTCAAATCGCCCAACAGTTTTTGTGCTTCCACTTCTGGCAATGTGCGAACATCGCGCAACTTTTTCTCTATCGCTCTTGTGCGTGTATCTGCATCGTCAATTTCGTTGAGGGCAATGCTCAGTTTTTCTCTTGTTTTCTGAAGCACAATGGCGAATTTGCCAAACTCGGTTTTAACCGCTCCGAGCAAATCCCAAATTTCATTTGTGCGTTTTTCCACCACAAGGCTTCTAAAGCCCATTTGCAAGCTATTCAAAAAGGCAGAAATTGTGGTTGGGCCTGCTATGGTAACTTTATGGGTTACTTGAATATTCTCAAATAAACCCGGAATACGCAGCACTTCTGCATACAAGCCTTCAAAAGGCAAGAACATTATGCCAAATTCTGTGGTATTGGGTGGAGCTATATATTTTTGATGGATATTCTGTGCGAATCCTTCTATCTTTGCTTTAAGCTCTTCTTGTGCTTTTGCAATGTTTTCTTTTTCTCCTTTTTCATAAGCATCCAACAGAGCTTCGTAATCAGAAGTTGGGAATTTTGCATCTATTGGCAACCAAATTACCTTATTTGAATCCTCTTTGCTCGGAATTTTCACCGCAAACTCAACTTTCTCACCGCTGCCCTTTTTGGTTTCCACGCTTTGAGCATATTGTTCAGGTGTGAGAATTTGCCCAAGTATAGCTCCGAGTTGATATTCGCCCAAAACGCCTTTGGCTTTTACATTGGATAGCACATTTTTTATGCTACCAACTTCATTTGCCAGAGATTGCATTTCTCCAAGATTTTTTTGCACAAGTTCAAGTCTATCGCTTATGATTTTAAACGATTCGCCAAGCCGTGTTTCAAGTGTTTTATGCAATTTCTCATCTACGGTTTGCCTCATTTCATCCAATTTTTTCTCATTTCCTTTTTGCAGAGCTTCAATTTTTGTCGAAAATTTATCTTCAAAGCCTTTTAGAGATATTGAAAGTCCTTCACGGGTGAAATTTAAGCTAGAATCTGTGGTTTCTTTCATTTCATTCAATTTTTTCTCATTTACTTGCACTATTTCAGCCAGCTTTTTTTCAACAGAAGCCTGAGTTTTTTCAAGCCCTTCTTTTGTGTCTTTAGTCAAAGCTTCCATTTTTGCCGCAGATTTATCCTCAAATGATTTTAAAGATAATGTAAGTGCTTCACGGCTGTATTTTAAGCCAGAGTCCGTGGTTTCTTTCATCTCTTCTAATTTTTTCTCATTTGCTTCCTGTATATCAACCAGCTTTTTTTCAACTGCACCACGACTTTTTTCAAGTTCCTCTCTGGTGTCTTTAGTCAAAGCTTCAATTTTTTCCGAAGATTTATCTTCAAAGGTCTTTAGGGATGCCGCAAGTTCTTCACGGTTGGATTTTAAGCCAGAATTCATAAAATCCTGCATACTCTTCATTTTATTGTCAACCAACCCTATAAAATTTGTAATTGTAGTGGACAATTGATCCGAAACATATTTTAAGCTTGAAGACAATTCTTCCCTTGAATCCCTTGCGGATTTATTTGTTTCTTCCCTATTCTTCCCAAATTCGTCTCGCAAAGCGGTTTCGTTTTTCTCAAGGCTTTGAGCATACTCCGCAAGTCTCATAGAGACATCTGCCTGTAAATTTCGTCTATTCTTTGAAAAAAGCGCAATAATTACGACCAATTGTGCAATTACAATAGCTATAATAGCAAGCCCAACGATAAGTACTATATCTTCCATAGTATTCTCCTACATTTTACATTGGTGTAAATATAGAAAATTTTTACTAAATTTCCAATATGTTTCTGCAAGAACCAGATTTGCAAGATTTTTTGAAAGCTCTTAACAGCAGTAAAGTTAAATACTTAATTGTTGGTGGGGCGGCGGTAATTTTGCACGGATATGCTAGAACTACGGTGGATTTGGATATTTGGGTTGAAAAAAGTGAGGAAAATTATTCAAAAATATGCAAAGCATTTCAGATATTTGGGATGCCGATTTTTGATATGACTTATGAAAATTTCTTCAATAACCCAGATATTGATGTATTTACATTTGGCAGACCACCGACTTGCATTTACCTTATGCTTGCCGTAAAAGGTCTTGATTTTGAGCAAGCGTTTAAGAATTCTGTGAAAATGGAAGCAAATGGGATTTCGTTTTCCGTTGTGTCAAAAGCTGATTTAATTATAGCAAAAAAATCTGCCGGAAGGCATAAAGATTTAGATGATGCCGAACAACTCTCAAAAGGAGAAAAAAATGCCCTTTGACAAAACCGCTCATTTTTCAGGAACTTTCGCCGAAGCAGAGCGGCGTTCCGCTGGTTTTGATTTATCTATGGAAGAGCGAATGCTCTGGGCAAATAGAGCAATAAAAGCCGCATTTGGACTAGATCCGGATAAACCTGTTCAATTTGATAAAACGGCGTTTTCTATGAGAAAATTCCCGTTTTAATTACTATATTATAACTAATATACTCTGAATAGTGAGGTTCAGCATGAAAACGTTGTCAAAATATTTGTTTTTTTGCCTAGCTGCATTCGCGTTTTGGGCTTGCGAGTTAGAGGCGCCTACGGATGCTGGCAGTGTTTATGAGAATAGCCCTTCTGTTAAAGCTAGCAACATAGACTTCTATATCCAATATGTGCGAGGAAGTTCTTTTTCCTCTCCAATCACAGTCATAACCTCAAAAGATGAATTTGATAAATTTTACAAAAAATATGATAAAGGACAATACTCATATTCCGATGACTTTTTCGAAGAAAATTATATTGTAGTTGTTAGCCTTTGGGAGCCGAGCGGTTCTATTAGGCATAGGGTGGAAAGGATTGATGAAAACGGCAATATTGTCATTAGCCGCCTGCTGCCTGAAATTGGTACAGACGATATAGGAGAATGGAGCATAATAATCGGGCTTAATAACGATGTTAAAATTGAACAATTTAAGGCGGTGTTTGTAGATGTTGATGTTTCAAAGGGACCTACTATGGATAGCAGGGTAGTTTCCTATCAACCACGTGTTATAATTAATGATTACGTACAACTAGCAGGGATAGGGTATGAGACTTACGGCTTTACTACAGATAAAGAAATTCTGAAATTATGGTTCCCGCACATATTCAATGAAGGGCTTGCTAAATCCGAATGTAATTATTTTGCTTTGTATCATACAAGCAGTTCATCCGGTTTATCAGGCTCTTATGAAATTCTTTCACAAGATATGGTTTTGCATTATACACATTGTACTTGGGGTGATTCGCCAGGAGTTAGTACTTGTGATTTTGCCAAAAGAGCAATGCTAATATGCGATGATAAAAATTGGACATTAAAAGAAAGCATAGATTTGGATTCTGGGCACGGCTATGAAGACCCTCATTGGAATTGCAATAACGGCAACGGCGCACCGGATTGGAAAGAGATATATTTTTAGCAGAAATCACATAATTTTGATAAAAATGGGCGAAAATGCTCAAAATAGCCTAAAATTAATTATATTATAATTAGGCATACTTTAAAAAGCTAAGGGGGGGTTCTTATGAAAACGTTTTTCAAATGTTTGCTTTCCTATGGGGCGACATTCGTGCTTTTGGCTTGCGATAGCTTTGGTTCTGCTGAAGCTATGGGCACAGCCTTAAATGTTCAATACACGCAATATACGCGAAGCGAATTTGCTAACAACGTCACAGTTATATCTTCAAAAAATGAAATTGAAGAATATTACGGAAACCGAAAAATTAAGATATGTGATAAACAAGGTGAAGTATGGTATGAGCAGGAGGATTATAATACGATTGAGAAATATACCGATGATTATTTCACAGACAATTTTCTTGTGATTGTTGAGCTTTGGGAACCAAGCGGTTCTATTAGGCATAAAGTGGAAAAGATTGATAAAAACGGCGATATTGTTATTAATCGATTGGTGCCCAGAATTTATTTTACAGATGATATGGGGGACTGGAGTATAATAATTGAGCTAAATAACGGTTCTAAAGTTGAGCAATTTCAGACAGTATTCGTTGATGTACGTCCTTGGCAAACTCCGCCAAACTAGGGTCTCTTGCCCCCATCAGCAAAATAATATCGCCAGATTTTGCTTTGCTGATTATTTCTTTCAAACATTCATCCCTGTTTGAAATAAAATTTGCATTGCAGCCTTTTTCTTTCAAAGCATTTGAAAGAATATCAGAATCAAAACTGCGGTCTGCCGTGCCGCCTGCGTAATATATGGAACTGAACCACATTTCATCGCTTGGGCGCAGAACCTCGGAAATTTCTTTTATCAAATCGTCTTTTAAAAATTTTGTTGGACCAAAACCATGCGGCTGAAACCAAGCTAACACTTTCCCTTTTGCAAAATCTTGGCAGGAGTGAATACTTGCCGCTATTTTCGCAGGATTGTGGGCGTAGTCGTCAACTAAGGTAATTCCGTTTTTGCAGTTGTAAATTTGGCAGCGGCGGTAAATGCCTTTCCAAGTTTTAAGAGCCTCTGCACATTCTTTTAAAGAGATCCCCACAACTCTGCAAGCTGCGGTAGCGGCAGCGGCATTTTCTGCATTGTACTTGCCGGGCAAGGGTAAATGAAAATCCGCACTTTCGCCATTGCAAGAAATTTTGAATTCAGAGGAAATGCCGTTTGGCTTGTAATCTTCAATTCCAAATAATATCGTTTTTTCGTCTGCTAGTTTTAAGGCAAGTGGATGTGAGCCATTTACAATCAAAGTACCACCAGCACCCCGAACATTTGCGGCAAACTCTGCAAAGAGATTTTCCAATTCTGATAGTTCCTTGTGGTCTTTGTCTATATTTAAAATCAAGCCGATTTTTGGGCTATATCTAACCAAGGTTCCATCGCTTTCATCTGCTTCTGCAACAAGCAAGCCCTTGCCTGCAACGGCATTGCCTATTTTGCCCTGCTCCTCCAAAACGCTCAGTCCTGCTCCGCTCAAAAGGCTTGGGTCTTTTTTGCACTCGTTCAATATATGCCAAATCAAACCCGTAACCGTGCTTTTCCCACTTGTGCCGCTAACCGCTATTGTTGGATGTTCGCTTGTGATTTTTGCGAGTAGCTCGCTGCGGTGAATGATTGGAATCTCCAATTTTTTTGCCGCTTCTGTGTCTGGATTTCCGCTTTCTATTGCGGTGCTAACAACAACCGCACTCAAATTTTTATTTACTCCGCTGCCATCTTGCAAAAAGCATTTAACGCCAGCTTGCTGCAACTGATTTTTCACCTCTTCGCCTTCGCTATGCTCAAAACGCCTATCCGAGCCGGAAACCTCTACGCCCTTTCCAGCCAAAAACTGAGCAAGCGCGCTCATTCCAACGCCAGCAACACCAACAAAAAAATATGATTCAGACATTAACTCCTTATATGATGGAATGTAGAAAATTCTATATTAACCCAATCTATGGTATTTAACGAAAATTCAAGGGTGAAAATCCCAGCTCTGATACACCTTACTAGGCTGGGTTATGAATATTTATCCCTGAAAAGCGAGGAAATTAAATCTTCCTTAGACGGTAAAACCAATATAATGAAACACATTTTTCGGAAAAAATTTTTAGAGATAAACGAAAAGGCAACGGAAAATGATTTTGAAAAAGAGTTCCGCAACATAGTTTTGGAACTGGGGCAAGACGATTTGGGAAAATCGTTTTACAAACGCTTGATAGGCGAGGAAAATCCAGTGCATAAAATAATAGACTGGGAAAATTTCAATAAAAACTCTTTCCATATATGCACAGAACTGACTTGCAAAAACGGTGAGGATGAATTTAGACCGGATATTACGGTTTTTATAAATGGGCTGCCGCTTTCTTTTATAGAGGTGAAAAAACCTAACAACCCAGAAGGGATAAAAGCTGAAAGGGATAGAATGAACTTTACAATATTGTAACCCAATTCTGTTCAAATCCTATGCTTTTCATTGTTTTTTCAAAATCTAAGACAGGAGGACGTTTGATTTTGAATTTTTTCGCAGATACAGGAATATCGTATAGTATTGTAAATTGAGAACCGTGCGGTTGCCACGTAAAAGCGTGCTTATTGTGAAGAATGTCAAAACCCTCTAAATTTCCATTTTTATTTTCTTTCCAAATGTAATTCTTGACTACAAATCGTTCCGTCTCATTTTCAAACAGTAAGAATTCAAATCTGTTGAAATTGCGCACAAGTATGCTCGTGCGCAAAGGTTCATATTTTTCTTTTGCTATATTTATTCGCTCGTTCCATATTCCAAGTACAGCCGCACCTGTTTTCTGAATGTCTTCATGCGGATTTGAAATTCCATAAGAATAATCCGGCGAACAACGTCCCGATATTACCCTAATGTGTTTTGCCGTCAAAGGATTTTCCAGTTTAACAGACTTTACAGACCAAGCCAGACCTTCATAGATAACATCAGCCAGCCCCACAGGACTATTCATATGTTCGCCATTGATTGCCTTTGCAAAAATATCGCCCCAATCTTCGCCGTCTATATCAGATTTTCCAACGGTAAAATAATATGCCATCCACTTGCCAATAGAATATATAACTTCATTTGGAATTTGCCCCAAAGGATATAATTCGTATTGCTTCTTTCCTTTATTATCTCTTAGTTTTGGTCTCTGCAAGAAGCACCTCCTTTAATACAGCTTTTATGACATTTACAGGCACGGCATTTCCAGCTTGCTTTCTCGTTTGGCTGTCATTGCAAACAATTTTAAAAGTATCAGGAAAACCTTGCAAGCGAAGCATTTCACGTGGCGTTAGTCTTCTAGTTCCATTTACAAGCAAATAATTATACGATGCGCCCGCACGTAAAGCGCATGAATAAGGATAACTTGATATATTGCCGCATTTATTTTCGTGCCATATACTTGGGCAATAATTACTTTTATGTTTAGATTTTCTTTTTTTTATAATTTTTTCAGTTGCAAAATGTTTAGCGTCAATGACCTCTTCTTTTTCCAGTACATCTTCTAGTTTTCCTTTAATCTTATCTTTAGGAAAAGAGAAATCTATAGACCTGTCCAAAAATCCTACAATAATAATGCGTTCTCTTTTTTGGGGAAGACCGAAATCTAATGCATTCAGAACGTCAGAGTAAACTTTGTAGCCCAAGCCTTCCAATGTTTTTAAAATGGTGTACAATGTTTTCCCGTTATTGTGGGTTTTCAATTGTTTCACATTTTCCAAAATAAACATTTTAGGTTTTTTCTCTTTAAGTATTCTGGCTATTTCAAAAAACAGCGTTCCACGAATATCATCAAAGCCTAATTTCTTCCCGATTATACTGAACGGCTGGCAGGGAAAACCCGCAAACAAAATGTCATGGTCGGGTATTTCTGATTTATCTATTTGCGTTATGTCTCCGTGCGGAATTATATTGTAATTTGTCTCATAAGCTCGTTTTGCTTCTGGGTCAATTTCACTGGCAAAAACGCATTTACCGCCCGTTGAACAGGCTGCTTGATGAAAACCTCCTATGCCAGCAAACAAATCAATGAATTTATATTCCATAAATATGGAATATAGAAAAATGATGGATCAGGTTGCAAGATTGCTAGGCTATGATAAAATTTTAAAAAGGCTGGATTTTGAGAGAATGCTAAAAATAGCAAAAATTCTATTTTGCAAGATAAATTTAATGGCGACAGAAAATATGCCCGCGTATTTAAACATATAGAAAAGAGTGGAGAAATAAGTAAAAATATTTCCCTTTACGAGATTATGAACGCGGCTAAAATCAGCATTGATGCGAAAATTCTTCTTAACGAAAATATATTAGGCAACGAAGGATATTTTTTGAATTTGGTAGAAGGTGATATGTTGAATAGTTTTGAAAATTCTAAATACAATGCGGATGCTTCTTCTGTAAGAAATTTATCAAGATTAACAAAAGATGAATATTTTGCGGAATATAGGGGAAAATATGAGAGACTATAATAATAGTGTTCGAAAACTTGTGGATGATATAAAGGCGATTTGTACCCACAACGGATTAGGAGGCGAGGCAAGGATGTATTTTCTGTTCATACAGACAGCAATACGGATATTCGTCTTTTTGAAGAGAGTTTAATTCAAAACTCAGTAACCGACCGCTCAAAGCACAATGGAGTGGCGAAGGCAATTATTAATAAATTGACGGATTTTAAATTTGACTTTGACAAAATATTTTCCGAAGGTTTTGATTTTTTCTCTACCATTTTTGAATATATGATTAAGGACTACAACAAAGATGGGGGTGGAAAATATGCTGAATATTATACTCCACATTCCGTTGCAAAGATTATGGCAGAAATTCTTGTTGGCAACAGCAAACTCAGAAGTGTTAAAATTTATGACCCTGCTGCTGGTTCTGGAACTTTGCTGATGAATATAGCTGATAAAATAGGAACGGATAGATGTACAATTTACAGCCAAGATATTTCGCAAAAATCCTCAAATTTGCTTCGCTTGAATTTGATTCTAAACGATTTGAGCCATTCAATAAACAATATAGTGCAGGGAAATACTATTTTGCAAAATCGCCACACGCAAAAAATGGATTTCATAGTTAGCAATCCGCCTTTTAAGTTGGATTTCAGCGAGTGGCGAAATGATGTGGAATCTCCGGAAAGATTTTTTGCTGGTGTTCCCAATATTCCAGATAAAGAAAAGGATAAAATGGCGATATATCTTTTGTTCTTGCAGCATATTATTTTCTCCCTTTCCGCAAAAGGCAAGGCAGCGGTGGTTGTGCCAACTGGTTTTGTAACTGCCCAAAGCGGTATAGAGAGAAAAATTCGTGAAAAATTGGTGGATGAAAAATGGCTGAAAGGCGTGGTTTCTATGCCGAGCAATATATTTGCCACAACTGGTACAAATGTCAGTGTAATTTTCATAGACAAAGGCAACGATGGCGATGTAGTTTTAGTTGATGCTTCAAAACTTGGCGAAAAAGAAAAGGACGGCAAAAATCAGAAAACACGTTTGAGTTCAGAGGACGAAGAAAAAATAATTTCAGCTTTTAACCATTCATTGAGTAAATCCGAAATGAGCGACTTTGCAGTAGTTCTCTCTTATGATAAAATAAAGGCTAAAAACTATTCCTTGGCAGCAGGTCAATACTTTGACATAAAAATTGCCCGTTCTTCGCTAACTCCCAAGCAATTCGAGAAAAAAATTGCAGAGAGCAAGCAGAAATTGAGTGATTATTTTAAGCAGAGTAGGAAGTTGGAGGGTGATATTATGAGAAATTTGGGGAATTTATGGGTTGGAAGGAAAGGGAAAAAGTGAAATTAAGCGATAGATTAGAATTTTTATATGGGTTTTCGGTTCGTGTGAATGAAGAAAATGAAGGCGAATATCCCGTTTATGGTTCAAATGGTATAACTGGATTTATTGATAATTATAAAATTAATGGACCTGGAATTGTTATTGGACGAAAAGGAAGTGTTGGAAAGGTATCTTTTTCAAAAAACCATTTTACACCAACGGATACAGCTTATTATGTTCAAATTAAAGATAACACCAAAGATGATTTAAAATTTTGGTTTTACTATTTGCCTTTATTGGGATTAGAGAAATTAAATACACATAGCTCTGTACCAGGATTAAGTAGAGAAATTGCATATCTAATAGAAGTTAATCCACCTAATTTGCCAACCCAAACCGCCATTGCCCGCGTTCTCTCTTCCCTTGATGACAAAATAGAAATCAACAATAAGATAAACAAGGAATTGGAAAATATGGCAAAGACGATTTATGATTATTGGTTTGTGCAGAATGCGGATAAGAGGTGGGAGAGGAAAAGTTTATTTGATATTGCAACATTTTCAAATGGGTTAGCTTGTCAGAAATTCAGATCAAAAGGAAAGGAATTTTATAGAGTAATTAAAATCAAAGAAATGAGAGATGGTTTTACAAAAGATACAGAATTAGTTGATACAGATATTCCCAAAAACGTAATTGTAAATGACGGCGATATTTTATTTTCTTGGTCTGCCTCTTTGGAGGTTATGATTTGGGCAGGTGGCATTGGTGGTCTTAATCAGCATATATTTAAGGTTACTTCCGATAAATATCCAAAATCATTTGTTTATTTTCAACTTTTGCATTATTTAAATCGTTTTAGGGCAATTGCCAACAATAGAAGAACAACTATGGGGCATATAACAACAGACCATTTGAAGCAAAGCGAAATTCATATTCCCCCGCCAAAAATAATTATGCAAGTAGATAAAGCCGTTTCGCCGCTTTTTTCGGCAATTATCAAAAATCGGCAGGAAAATATTTGCCTTGCCCAACAGCGAGATTTTTTGCTGCCGTTGCTTATGGGTGGAGAGGTGGGGGTTGGGTGAAATATTTTTCTATATTATATAAGTTGCCTTTCATAGAGGAGAATGATATGTTTGCCGTTAAAGGTTTTTACGATGGAAAATCTATTGTTGTTGAAGAACCTATACTTGTAAAAGAACAGTACGAGGTAATAGTTACATTTATATCTTCCGTGGTAAATGAGAATAAAAAAAGTTACCTAGAAGAATTACGAGAGTTGAACGGCTCAATAAAAGATGATACTTTTGTTGAATGTGAAGACATTCCATTAGAGAATAATTTATATCTCACCTATCAATCTCAGGTATAACCGGATCAAGCGTTGCCATTATTGTAACCAAATCGGAAACTTTATGCCCCTTGCTCATTTCGTTTAAAGACATCAAATTTGCAAAGCTCGGACTCCGAGTGTGGATGCGGTGAGGTTTGTCGCCTTTTTCTGCGATTATGTATGTGCCGTAAATTCCTTTTGCCGTTTCTGTTTGGGCATAATAGCTGCCTGCCGGAAGTTTATAACTTAGAGAGGGTTTGGAACGGTAGGGACCGCTTGGGAATTTCTCTATGCACTGCTCCAAAATTTTCATAGACTCGTAAATCTCTTGCATACGCACAACATAGCGGGCATAGCAGTCGCCCTCGGTTGCAACGGGGATGTTGAAATTGAAGGAACTGTAAATGGAATAAGGGTCGTTTTTGCGAACATCGTAATTCACTCCGCTCGCCCTTAAAACCGGACCTGAACAGCCTAGCGCAATGGCTCTTTCTTTTGAGAGAACCCCTATTCCCTGCGAGCGAAACAGCACTATAACATTTTTGGTAAGCAGAGTTTCGTAATCTTTCATTGTGGGTTTCATGTGTTTCAAAAAAGCCTTTACCCTTGGAATGAAGGTATCTGGAACATCTTTAGAAGAGCCGCCGGGTCTAAAGTAATTCATAGTCAAACGCTGCCCGCACACCTCTTCAAAAATATCGTGGATCATCTCGCGTTCTTTGAAGCCATAAAGCAACGCCGTTTGCCCGCCCAAATCGCCGCCAAAGCAGGCGTAAAAAACCAAATGCGAGGCTATGCGGTTGAGTTCGCAAAGCATAACCCTTATGTATTCGCCACGTTCTGGAACGCCAATACCCATAGCTTTTTCTATCGCTAGGCATACGCAGTGGTTGTTTTGGTGCGAGGTTAAGTAATCTTGGCGGTCTGTTAGGTGAATGTATTGAATATAAGTTTCGCTTTCTGCCTGTTTTTCCATACCCCTGTGTATATAGCCAAAATGCGGCACAATTTC